>Ga0182749_1000193_pt1 | contig 65622 bp, 64 predicted proteins | sample eDN3rd37CKraftMG_FD_128875 | JGI IMG/M metagenome (GOLD analysis project Ga0182749, IMG submission 128875) | Enriched Miracle-Growth compost microbial communities from Emeryville, California, USA - eDNA 3rd pass 37_C Kraft MG (version 2) (version 2) ...
CCCCAGCGCAGGAACTGGTAGCGCTCGCCGTTGCGCTCGTACTCGATCTCGACGTTGCGCTCGAGGGCGTTCTCGGTGCCGAAGAGGTCGGCGATGACCGAGTGGTCGATGACGAGCTCCGCCGGAGCCAGGGGGTTGATCTTGTTCGGGTCGCCGCCGAGCTTGCCGACGGCCTCGCGCATGGTGGCGAGGTCGACGATGCACGGGACGCCGGTGAAGTCCTGCATCACGACGCGGGCCGGGGTGAACTGGATCTCGGTGTCCGGCTCGGCGGTGGGGACCCACGAGCCGAGGGCCTGGATCTGCTCCCTGGTGACGTTCGCGCCGTCCTCGGTGCGCAGGAGGTTCTCCAGCAGCACCTTGAGGCTGAACGGGAGCTTCTCGTAGCCGGCGACCCGGTCCACCCGGAAGACCTCGTAATCGGTCGAGCCGACCTTCAGGATGTCCTTCGAATCGAAACTGTTGACCTGCGACATCGCGTCGTCTCCCTTGGCTGTTGCGTACTGCTACCGCAGCCATCCTCGCCGCTGACGGGAGTGGTTGCCAGCAAGGCAAGCCTAAGTCCGGTCGGGTGGGACGAGGTGGCCGAAGTCGAGATTTTTATCTCGATATCAAGATAAATCGATTATTGCACGAACCGGCGGGCGCGGCGTCCGCTCAGGCCCGGCCCGCGTCATCCGGCCGGCCGTACACGACCCGAACCAGCAGCCAGGTGATCCAGATGAACGCCGCGTACAGGGGCACCCCGAGCAGCAGCTTGGTGCCGGCGAGCCATTCGATCTCACGGGAGAGATAGAGCGGGACCTCGACCGCCAGGCGCAGCGCGAACAGCCCGCACCACAGCCAGGTCGCGATGTAGAGCACGCGGCGGCGGGCCCGGTTCCCCCGCCAGGCCGAGCCCTCGTTGGTGAGGAAGCCGACGATCACGCCGATCAGGGGCCAGCGCGCGACGATGCTGATCAGCAGCACCACCAGGCTGACGCAGTTGATCACGATCCCGGGCAGGAAGTTGTCCTCCGGCTTGCCCGTGACCAGGGCGAGCACCGCCGAGATCGCGATCCCGGCGACCCCGGCGAAGGCCTGGGTGAGCGGGGTGCGGCCGACCAGGCGGATGACGACGAAGACGAGCGAGATCGCCACCGGCACCAGCACCGACAGCAGCAGGTTCCGGGTGACGCTGTAGAGCACCAGAAAGCCCAGCCCCGGGAGGATCGACTCGATCAGCCCGCGCACTCCCCCGATGGCCGAGAGCAGGGAGCCAGCGGTCGGCACCTCGCCCGGCGCGACCTGGCCGATGCCGGTGCGGCGCACCGCGTCGCCGATCGCGCGGGTGAAGGAGGGGCGCTGCTCCTGCCCCTCCTGCTCCTCGGGGGGCTGCGGGTCAGGCAACTGTCGTTCCGCCGTCTGCCGCGGCCTTCGGCATCTGCAGCGGGATCAGGTCGCGCGGCGGCATCGGGGCGGTGCCCCTGACGACCACCACGCTGCGGAACAGGTCCTCGACCTTCGCCGCGGCCTCGGCGTCCACCGCTCCGTCCCCGGCGATCACGCCGCGGAGGAACCAGCGCGGGCCGTCGACCCCGACGAACCTCGCGATCCTGGTCGAGCCGGCCTGGCCGGGGCCGGTCGCCGGGATCTCGGCGAGCAGCTCGGGTCCGAACGGCCCGACGGTGAGCTTGGTCGTCCCGCCCTGCTTGGCGATCTGGTCCGCGATCTGCGCGCGGATCTCGTGCCAGAGGCCCGAGGTCCTTGGCGCGGCGAAGGGCTGGACCTGCAGGGTGGATCCCGCGTAGTCGAGTCCGACCGCGACCACCCGCTGGCTGCCCTCCTCGACCTCCAGGCGCAGGTGCAGCCCGTCGCGCGGGACGATCTTCACCCCGCCGAGGTCGACGTAGGGACGGACCGCGTTGGCCTCGCTCTCGTCGAGCGGGCCCTCGATCGCGCGATCGGCCGGAGCGGACTTCGCCTGCTCGGGCTCTGCGGCGTCTCCGGCGGAGATGGTGTCACTCACGCGTGCACTCCTTGGTCCAGTCTTCCGTAGCCGGTCGATCCGAAGCCCGACTCGCCGCGATGGCTGCCCGGCAGCCGCTCGACCCGCACGAAACGGGCGGTCGCGACCGGCATGATCACCAGCTGGGCGATCCGATCGCCGACCGCGACAGGATACGCCTGCTCGGTGTCGGTGTTCAGCAGGGTGACCCTGATCTCTCCGCGGTAGCCGGCATCCACCGTCCCCGGGCTGTTCACGACGGTGATCCCGTGCTTGGCCGCGAGGCCGCTGCGGGGAACCACGAAGGCGGCGTAGCCGTCGGGAAGGGCGATCGAGACCCCGGTGCCGACGGTCGCGCGCCGCCCGGGGGCGAGCTCGACAGCCTCCGCCGCCGCGAGGTCGGCCCCGGCATCGCCGGGATGGCCGTAGGCGGGGAGGTGCTCGGCGACGATCAGGACTTCGACGGAATCGACCACGCAACGAGGTTAGTGCAGTCGGGGCGCAGGAAAGTCTGGTCGAATGGAGTCATGACGACGTACCGTGAGCGGCTCATCGCGTCCCCCTGGGCGTTCATCGCCACCGCGCTGGTGATCCCGGCCAGCCTGCTGGTCTTCCTGCCGATCAACGTCACCGCCGGCGTGGTGGTGGCGATCGTGCTCTACGCGGGCTGCGTGCTGCTGCTCAGCTGGGGCTCGCCGGTGATCGCGGTCGGTGACGGGGCCATCAGGGCAGGGCGGGCCACGCTGCCGCTGGCCGCGGTGCGCGGTGTCACGGTGTTCCGCGCCGATGAGGCGACCCTGGAGCGGGGACAGCGCCTCGATGCGCGGGCCTGGCTCCTCATCCGTGGCTGGATCTCGCCGGTGGTCAGGATCGACCTCGACGACCCCGTGGATCCCACTCCGTACTGGCTGGTCTCGACCCGGAGGCCCGAGCAGCTGGCCGCGGCGATCGAGACGGCGAAGGCGGGACTGCCGGCGTGATCAGCGCCAGTTGCCGTATCCCGACGCGAGCCCCTCGAGCGCGAGGCCGACGGCGAGGTCGGCCTCGATCCGGCGTTTGATCTCGAGCGTGATGACCTCACGCGTGTAGCGCAGCACCAGCGGAGGCTGGCGCGCGTACTCGGCGGCCAGCTCGCGCGCCCGATCGAGCTCGCGACCGACCGGGGTCACCTCGCTGAACACTCCCCACTCCAGCGCCTCCCGGGCCGTGAACTCCTTGCCGCTGAGAAGGTAGTGCCTGCCCCGGTTCGCGCCGAGCAGCATCGTCCACACGATGTGCACCCCGTCGCCCGGCACGATCCCGTACGCGAAGTGGAAGTCTTTCACCACCGCGTTCTCCGCGGCGACGATGCTGTCCGAGAGCAGCGCGAGCTCGGCGTGCGGGAAGACGTTGCCGGCGACCGCCGCGACGATCGGGACGTTGATGTCCAGGAGGGCGCGCAGCAGCTCGTTGCCCTCACGGTATATCCGGTCCGCGCCCGCCGAGGGAACCGTGCTGTCGAATTGGAAGTGCCCCTCGGCCCCCATGTCGATGAAGTGCCCGCCAGCACCGGTCAACAGGACCACCCGGTTCTCGACATCGCGAGCGATGTCGCGGAACAGCAGCGGCAGCTCGGCATGGGCCGACTCGCTCCACTTCAGCGCGCCTCCATCGCCGTCGTGGAGTGTGACCTCGAGGACTCCGTCCCGTCGTTCCAGCCGGGCGTTGCGATACCTCGTGCGATAGTCGTCGATCCTCGTCATCGAGAGACCTCCTCCGTGGTGCTCGCCGTCGAGCAGCCTGCGGTCGACGCTACACCGGCACCCCGCGACGATCGAGCCAAACCCGGGATCGCCCGGGAGGGATCAGGCGGCGCACTCCTGGCAGATCGGCCCGAGCTTCTCCTCGTGGTCGAGCTGCGAGCGGTGCTTCACCAGGAAGCAGCTCACGCAGGTGAACTCGTCGGCCTGCGGAGGCAGGACGACGACGTCGAGGTCCAGGTCGGAGAGGTCGGCGCCAGGCAGCTCGAAGCCGCCGGGGTTGTCGGCGTCATCGGCATCCACGACACCGGACATCTTGTCCGGGACACGCTCCTTCAGCGCTTCGATCGACTCCGAATCGTCGTCGGTCTTACGCGGTGCGTCGTAGTCGGTTGCCATTCCCATCCACTTCTCTAAAGCTTGGCGGCCTCAATCGGCGGCGACAGTTTGCATCATCCGATTACGAATAGCAAACCCTCCGAGGAGGCTCCGTGATCCGCGCCAAACAGAACTCGCGGCGCGCCCGGGATATTCCCCGGATCGCCGCCAAGGCATGACACCCTGAAGGCGTCAGCGACCTCGAGAGGCGACCAGAAATGCAAGACCTGCGAGTCATCGGAGTGGAGAGCGGTGCACTGCTCGTCGCTTCGGACGAGGGCACCCGCTATCGCATCGCGATCGACGAGGTGCTGCAATCCAAGCTGCGGCGGGCGATCCCCGATCCGGGGACCGGCCGCAAGCTCGCGCCGAAGGAGATCCAGGCCCACATCCGTTCCGGGATGTCGGCCGAGGATGTCGCATCGATCACCGGCGCGTCGGTCGACTACATCCAGAAGTTCGAGGGCCCCATCCTCGCCGAGCGCGAGTTCGTGGTGAACTCCGCCCTCGCCGTCGCGGTGCACACCGCTGCCGAGACCGGCTCGGCCGGCGGCTCGACCTTCGGCACGGTCATCCTCGGCCGGCTGCACGAGCTCGGCGCGGTCGACGAGCGATGGGCGAGCTGGAAGGAGATCGGCGGCGGCTGGGTGGTGAAACTCTCCTTCACCGCCGACCAGATCGAGCGCGACGCCCGCTGGAGCTTCGACCCGAAGAAGGCGACGCTCGCCCCCCTCAACAACGAGGCGATCTCGCTCTCCCAGCAGGGCGACCTCACCGGACCGCTGATCCCGCGCCTGCGCGCCGTCGACTCCGACCGCAGTCCCGACCAGTCGCGCTTCGACAGCGGGGCCTTCGCTGACGAGGAGCTCGCCGGGCGCTCGACCGGCCCGCTGCTGGAGACCGTCCCCTACGGCCGGCTCTCCGACGCCAGCCCCCAGGTCGCGGATGCCGCGATCAACCGGGTCCCGGAGCCGACCGCCGAGTCCAGTCAGACCGCCGACCTGCTCGAGGCCCTTCGCCGCAGGCGCGGCGAGAGGGAGTCCGCCGGGTACGACGAGGAGACGATGGCCGCGCATCCCTCGACCGGGAGCATCCGCGTCATCGACGTCCCCCTCCCCGACCCGATCGGTGCGCGACGGGACGACCTTCCGGGCGACACCGCCCCGCAGCCCGGCGCAACCGGCAAGGCCCGCAAGGGCAGGACCGCGATGCCGAGCTGGGACGAGATCGTCTTCGGCGCCCGCTCCGACGAGGAGTAGGCGGCTACGGCGAGTACGCGCCGAATCTGAGCAGCGGGATCTCGGTCTCCTCGGGGGACCAGGAGCCGTGCTGGCCGACCATGGCGAGTCCGGCGGCGGTCGCCGTCCGGCCGTCGTAGTAGACGACGGCCTTGCGCGCCGCCACGATCAGGTCCCCGATCCTCGGCAGCACCTCCGGCGCCACCTCCGGCCCGAACCAGCCGGCGGCCACCGCCTCGTCCCGCTCGAGCACCCAGGCCCGCTCCCCCTCTGAGCGACGCCAGCTCTCGGCCAGCGCCGCCCTGACCGACGCAGAGGCGTCGGGCTCCAGGTAGAGGTGCAGCACCCTGGGCTCTCCGGCGCTGTGCCTGACCCCGTCGATCAGGGCGGGGTCGGAGTCGAACATGATCCGGCCCGACTCGGGGACGTCGAGGACGCCATGGTCGGCGGTGAGGAGCATGCCGACGCCGGGCGCGAGGGCGGGAAGCACCGCGTCGACCGCCCGATCGAGCTCCTCCAGCGCCGAGATCCACGCCGCCGACCGCCACCCCTCTGCGTGCGCGGCCTGGTCGAGCTCGGGGACGTAGACATAGGCGACCGAGGGGCCCCCTCCGCCGACCACCCGCACCGCCTCCTCCATCCGCTCGGCGATCGACGCCGCCGTGCGGTACTCGGCTCCCCTCAGCACCGCGCGGGTGAAGCCCGAGTCGCTGAACTTCCCCTGGCCGACGGCGAAGGAGGCGATCCCCTCCGCCCGCGCGCGCTCGAACAGCGTCGGCATCCGCTGCCAGGTCGCCGGATCGAGCCTGTCGTCCCACCCGGTCAGCTGGTTGACGACGCGATCGTGGGCAGCGTCGAGGACCGAGTAGCCGATCAGTCCGTGCCGGCCGGGCGCCTCGCCGGTGGCGAAGCTCGCGAGGGCGGAGGCCGTCGTGGTCGGGAACCGGGAGAGGATGCCGGACGACCGCCCGGCGACGGCCCGGGATATGGCTCTGGCGTGACCGCTCCTGGCCGCGAGGGGCCGGCTCCCGAGTCCGTCGACGAGGAGCACGATGGCCTGGCCGGCCGGGGGCAGGCGCAGCCTGTTGCTGCGGCCGGACAGCGATTCCAGCACGCTCGGAAGGACATCGGCGAGGCTCGACCGGCGCGAATCGATGGCCGGTAGCATGGGCTCAATCCTATGACCAGTCCCGAATCCCCGACCGCCGGCGAGCGCATCGACGACATCGACGTCTCGACCGAGATGGAAGGGTCCTTCCTCGAATACGCCTATTCGGTCATCTACTCCCGTGCCCTGCCCGACGCCCGTGACGGGCTCAAGCCGGTGCAGCGCCGCATCCTGTACCAGATGTCGGAGATGGGCCTTCGCCCCGACCGCGGGCACATCAAGTCGGCCCGCGTCGTCGGCGAGGTCATGGGCAAGCTCCACCCGCACGGCGACGCCTCCATCTACGACGCGATGGTGCGGCTCGCCCAGGACTTCATCATGCGAGTCCCGCTCGTCGACGGGCACGGCAACTTCGGCTCGCTGGACGACGGGCCAGCGGCCCCGCGCTACACCGAGGCACGGCTGACCGCCGCCGCGCTGGCCATGACCGACGACCTCGACGAGGACGTCGTCGGCTTCGTGCCGAACTACGACAATCAGCTCACCCAGCCCGAGGTGCTCCCCGCCGCGTTCCCGAACCTCCTGGTCAACGGGGCGAGCGGCATCGCCGTCGGGATGGCGACCAACATGGCTCCGCACAACCTGATCGAGGTGATCGGCGCCGCCCGCTTCCTCATCGACAACCCGCAGGCCAGCCTCGAGGAGCTGATGGCCTTCGTGCCCGGACCCGACCTGCCGACCGGTGGCACGATCATCGGCCTGGCCGGCATCAAGGACGCCTACCTCACCGGGAGGGGAAGCTTCAAGACCAGGGCGAAGGTCTCGGTGGAGAGCATCACCGCCCGCAAGACCGGTCTCGTCATCACCGAGCTGCCGTACATGGTCGGCGCGGAGAAGGTGATCGAGAAGATCAAGGACGGCGTGAACTCGAAGAAGCTCAGCGGCATCTCCGACGTCACCGACCTCACCGACCGCAGCAACGGCCTGCGCCTCGTGATCGGGATCAAGACCGGCTTCAGCGCGGATGCGGTGCTCGAGCAGCTCTACCGGCACACCCCGCTCGAGGACCAGTTCAACATCAACAACGTGGCGCTGGTCGACGGCGGGCCGAAGACCCTCGGCCTGCGCGAGCTGCTGCAGGTCTACGTCGACCACCGCATCGACGTGGTCACCCGCCGGAGCCGCTACCGGCTGGCTCGCCGCCGGGAGCGGCTGCACCTGGTCGAAGGCCTCCTCATCGCGATCCTGGACATCGACGAGGTGATCCAGGTCATCCGATCGAGCGACGACTCCGATCAGGCCAAGGCCCGGCTGCGAGAGGTCTTCGATCTCAGCGACGCCCAGTCGGAGTACATCCTCGAGCTGAGGCTGCGACGGCTCACGAGGTTCTCCAGGATCGAGCTGGAGACCGAGCGGGACAGGCTGACCGCCGAGATCGCCGAGCTGGAAGGCCTGCTCTCCTCCCCCGCCCGGCTGCGCGCCCTCGTCTCGGCGGAGCTGGACCAGATCGCCGAGCGCTTCGGCACGCCGCGTCGCACCCTGCTCACGGAGGCCAGGCCCAGCATCGCCACAGCGTCGTCCCGCGCGGCGGCGCCGGTCCTGGAGATCGCCGACACCCCGTGCCGGGTCCTGCTCAGCACCACCGGGCGGGCGGTCAGGGTCGATCTGGACGGAGACGACGAGGCTCCGGCGGTGGTCAGCCGCCGCGGGAGGCACGACGCGATCCTCTCCGCGGTGACCACGACCAGCAGGACCGAGATCGGGGCGATCACGAGCCTGGGCCGATTGATCCGGCTCTCCCCGGTCGATCTTCCGGTGGTGCCGAGGAACTCCGTCCAGCTCGCCGCGGGCGCGAAGATCACCGACTATCTCGCCATCGACGGCGCGAAGGAGTCTGTGCTCGCCCTCGTCTCGCTCGACTCCCCGGACTCCATCGCACTCGGCACCCGGCAGGGCGTCGTCAAGCGTCTCGCCGGCGGCGACTATCCGGCCAAGCCGGAGTTCGACGTGATCGCCCTCAAGCCCGGCGACCTGCTGGTCGGGGCCGCCCAGCGGCCGGAGTCCGACGACCTCGTGTTCGTCACCTCCGACGCCCAGCTCCTGCACTTCCCGGCATCCGCGGTCCGGCCGCAGGGCCGGTCGGCCGCCGGGATGGCGGGGATCAAGCTCGGCCAGAAGGCGCAGGCGATCTTCTTCGGCTCGGTGGCCCCCGATGCCGAGGCGGTGGTGGCCACGATCTCCACGAGCACCGAGACCATAGCGGGGGCGGACTTCGGGCGGGCCAAGGTCTCGGCCATGGGCGAGTTCCCGGCCAAGGGCAGGGCGACCGGCGGGGTGCGCGCTCATACCTTTCTTAAAGGGGAGAACGCACTCGCGCTCGCCTGGGCGGGCCGGGGGCCGGCGACCGCAGTGGCCGCGGACGGCTCGATCCGGCAGCTTCCGGAGTCCGGGTCCAAGCGCGATGCCTCGGGAACGGCACTGGACTCCGTGATCGGCAGCATAGGAAGTAGCCTGTCCACGAGTCTTTAGGATAACTTAAGCAAGATGGCATCGCACTAACAAAGGAGTTGATATGTCAGAGGAGAAGTTCGCCCAGCGCGACCTCACCGAGACCCCCCTCGCCGACCTGTGGTCCCTCGCCGGCAAGACCGCCGTGGTGACCGGAGGCGGAAGCGGGATCGGGGCGGCGATCGTCAGGCGCTACGCCGAGGCCGGCGCGAGGGTGATCATCGCCGACAAGGACCTCGCCGCCGCGAAGAAGGTCGCGGAGGAGGTCGCGACGGCCACCGGAGCGACGGTGGAGGCCGTCGAGCTGGACATCCTCGACTCGACGGCGCTGCGCACCCTCGCCGAGAGGATCGCCGCCGATTCGGGCCTCGACATCTGGGTGAACAACGCCGGGATCTACCCGCCGACCGGGAACGTGCTCGAGGCCACCGACGAGCACATCGCGCTCATGCTCGACATCAACGTGCGCGGCACCTACCAGGCCGCGCGCGAGGCGGCCAGGGCGATGAAGCCGGGCGGAGTGATCGTGAACCTCGCGTCCACCTCCGGCTTCCGCGCATCCCGGGGGACCAGCGTCTACGCCGTCTCCAAGCACGCGGTCGTCGGGATGACCAAGAGCCTCGCCCTGGAGCTCGGCCCGATCGGCATCCGGGTCGTCGGCGTCGCCCCGTCGGTGATCACCACGCCGGGCACCCAGGCGGCCCTCGGACCCCTGCTCGCCGCCGGCTACGACCCGGAGGCGAAGGCGAAGGCCAGCACCCTCGGCCGCACCGGAGTGCCCGACGACATCGCCAGGGTGGTCCTCTTCGCCGCCAGCGACATGGCGGCGTGGGTGACCGGATCCACCATCGCGGCCGACGCCGGGATGCTCGCCGCCGCACCCTGACCCGGAGGAAGGGGAAGGTCTTTTGACAGGGCCTTTCCCTTCTCTTTATCATCTAACTAATTAAGCTCGCCACCGTACGACGATGACGGCACGGCCGACTCAGCATTGGAGCTCCCCTCTTGGTTACATCGACGTCTCCCCTCCTCAAGGTCGAAGAGGACGGACCCATCCGCATCATCACCCTCAACAACCCCGACATGATGAACGCCATGGTGAACGAGCTCCACGAGGCCCTCACCGACATCTTCGTCCCGCTGAGCCGGGACGTCGACGCGAAGGCCGTGATCATCACCGGCGCCGGACGCGCCTTCAGCGCCGGGGGCAGCCTCCCCGAGTTCGTCGAGCAGGCCGACGACCTCGACCTGCGCCGCCGCAACATGCGCACCGGCCGGATGCTGGTCGAGCACATCCTCGGCTGCCACCTGCCGATCATCGCGGCCATCAACGGTCCCGCCGTCGGCCTCGGCTGCAGCATCGCCGCCTCCAGCGACCTCGTGCTGATCGCTGACACCGCATACATGGCCGACCCGCACGTGAGCATCGGCCTGGTCGCCGGCGACGGCGGCGTGGTCACCTGGCCGTTCATGATGAGCATGCTCAAGGTCAAGGAGTACCTGTTCACCGGCGACCGCATCGACGCCCAGACCGCGGTGCAGATCGGCCTCGCCAACCGGGTCGTCCCCAAGGACGAGCTGCTCGACGAGGCGAAGAAGCTGGCACACCGTATCGCCTCGCAGCCCGCTCAGGCGCTGCAGGAGACCAAGCGCGCGCTGAACCTGCACCTGCAGCAGGCCGCCCTGCTCGCCCTGCCCTTCGCGCTCACCGCGGAGTCGGAGAGCTTCACCACCCAGGAGTCGGCCGACGCCGTCGCCGGATTCCAGGCCCGGGCGGCGGAGCGCGCAGCGGCGAAGAAAGACAAGTAGCCCGCTTCCGATCCACCGGTTCACCAGAGAGCAAACGACGGAGCTGTCATGAGTAGTCCGACCGAGGCCGAGATCGCGGCCGACCCCGAGCTGTACCGCACGGTGCTGCGTTCCTGGCTGGAGGAGGGGAACGCCGACGCCTGGCGCGACTCCTACCGCGAGGACATCCTCGAAGAGACCAGGCACCTCGGCGGTCTCGTGCAGAAGCTGTTCGACAGCGGGGTCGGGGCCTACGGCTGGCCGGTCGAGGCAGGCGCGCTCGGCGGCGGTTCGCGGCATCTCGCGATCCTGTTCGACGAGCTCAGCCGGGCCGGCATCCCGATCCCCGAGCACTACGGCGTGCTGACCACTCTCGGGCCGCCGCTGGTGCAGTACGCGCCGGAGCTGGCCAAGCAGTTCCTCCGCCCCTTCCTGCGCGGCGAGGAGTGGTGGGGTCAGTCCTTCTCCGAGCCGGAGGCCGGGAGCGACATGGCCTCCATGCGCACGAGGGCGACCCCGGTCGAGGGCGGGTACCGGGTGAACGGCCAGAAGATCTGGACCAGCCACGGCGTCGGGGCCAGCCGGATCGTGCTGCTGTGTCGGACCGGCACCCAGGAGAGCCGGCACAAGGGTCTGAGCATGTTCCTGCTCGACGCCGACAGCCCGGGTATCGACATCCGTCCGATCGCGCTCGCCAACGGGCGCAACGAGCTGGCCGAGGTGTTCTTCGACGACGTTTTCGTCCCCACCGAGCGCCGCATCGGCCAGGAGGGCGAGGGCTGGTCGATCGCGATGTACCTGCTCCAGTTCGAGCGGGGGCTGTGGGCGTGGCTGCGCAGCGGGGTGCTGCTGCACAAGCTCGGCGAGCTGGCGGCGAAGGTCGAGCCGACGGAGACCGCGAAGAAGCGCATCGGCGAGCTGTACGTCGATGTCGCCGCTCTCCGCGCGCGCGCAGCCGAGACCGCCAACGAGCTCGCCGACAGCGGCGCCGTCGGACCGGGCGCGAGCGTGGACAAGCTCCTGCTCGGGCAGCTGGAGACCGGAATCCTGAACGCCGCCCGCGAACTGCTCGGCGACGACTTCCTGTTCGGCGAGGACAACGCCATCTGGCGCAGCGAGTGGTGGTGGTCCCGCACCACGACCATCTACGGCGGCGCCGCCGAGGCCCAGCGCCAGATCATCGCCGACCGCGTACTGAACCTTCCGAGGGAGACGAACCGATGAGTCCAGACGAGATCAAGGAGCTGCGGTCCACGATCGCGGCGATGCTCGAGTCGTCCCCCGACGACGTCCTGGCCCAGCTCGACGAGCTCGGCTGGGATGACCTGGTGGCCGAGGAGCCGCAGGCAGCCGTCACCACCCTGTTCGAGGAGCACGGCCGGCTGCTCGGCCGCTCCGCGATCCTCGACGGCGTCCTGCTCTCCGCTCTCGGGATCGAGGCGGATGCCGTGGTCTACAACGCGGTCGAGAAGGACGGGACCGTCACCGGCATCCTCATCGGCGCCCCGGGCGGAACGCTCGCCGTCCCGGCCCTGCGCGGGCTCGTCGCCGGGGAGGTCGCGACCTCCCCGCTGCCGAACTTCGACGCAGACCTGAGCTGGAGCCGGGTGAGCTTCCCCGCCGCCTCAGTGACCGCCACCGATGCGGACTGGGACGCGGCGGAGGCCGCGGCACAGCGCGCGCTGGCCGCCGAGATCGTCGGCATCGCCAGGGAGATGCTGCGCCTCGCGATGACCTACACCAGCGATCGCCACCAGTACGGGCACGCCCTCGCGCAGTTCCAGACCGTGCGCCACCGCTACGCCGACGCGCACGCCGCCAACGAGGCCGCTGCGGCACTGCTTCGGGCCTCCTTCGCCACCGACGACCCGCGGCTGTCGCGTGCGGCCAAGGCCTCGGCCGGAAAGGCCGCCGAGATCTCGGCCATGCACTCCGTGCAGACCTTCGGCGCCATCGGCTCGACCAAGGAGCACGTGCTGCACCACTACGTCGCCCGCAGCGCGGTGCTCGACAGCCTCCTCGGCTCCTCGCGCGACCTCAACGCTCGTATCGGCGCCGACATCCTCGAATCGGGCACCGTCCCGATCCTCTCCGAACTGTAGGAAAGAGATCATGCCCGTCAACGTCGACATCTCCGAGAACATCGCCTGGGTCACCATCGACCAGCCGCCGGTTAACGCGCTCGGCTCGGCCATCTCCCGCGAGCTGACCCAGGTCTTCCGCGACCTGGGCGCGGGGAAGGACGCCCACGTGATCGTCCTGCGCTCCAGCGGGGAGAAGATCTTCTCCGCGGGGGCCGACATCAAGGAGTCGGAGCGCCGCTACACGCTCAAGGAGTCCTCTCCGGATGAGACCGCGTACGACCTGATCGATCCCGGCACCACGCCGCGCAACCTGTTCATGGCTGCCTTCGACTGCCCGCTGCCGATCATCTCCTCGGTCCAGGGCACCTGCCTCGGCGCGGGCCTGGCCCTCGTCGCCTGCACCGACATCGTCATCGCCTCGGAGCGCGCCACCTTCGGCCTGCCCGAGATGGGCGTCGGCGTGCTGGGCGGCGGGCGCTTCCTCCAGCGCCTGGTCGGGGTGCCGAAGATGCGCCGGATGTTCTTCACCTCGGAGACCGTCACCGCCGACGAGATGTACCGCATCGGGGCGCTCGACAGCATCGTGCCTCACGAGCAGCTCGAGGAGAAGACCCGGGAGCTGGCGCTGAAGATCGCGAGCAAGAGCCCGATCGGCCTGCGTCTGGGCAAGATCTCGATCAACCGGGCCGAGCACCTCTCCATCGCCGACGGCTACCGCATCGAGCAGGACTACACCGGCAAGGTGAGCACCTACAAGGACTCGGCCGAGGCTCGCAACGCCTGGCGCGAGAAGCGCGCGCCCAAGTGGACCTGGAGCTGATCATGGCCGAGGAAGCACAGCAGAACGGCGACGACGAGAACGTCGTGCTGTTCGACGTCGACGAGAACGGCGTCGCTACCTATACGCTGAACCGTCCGGAGCGCAACAACGGCTGGAACCCGGTCATGGAACGCCGGTACTACGGTCTGCTCGCCGAGGCCGACACGAACCCCGCGGTGCGGGTGAACATCGTCACCGGTGCCGGACGCGCGTTCTGTCCGGGCGTCGACACCGGGCGGCTGGAGGGCCAGGCCAGTGCGGCCAAGTTCGACCTGCTCGGGCGCCAGTCCCCCACCACGCCGCTGAGCACCCGCAAGCCGCTGATCGCGGCCATCAACGGGGCCTGCGCCGGGATGGGACTCGTGCAGGCGCTGGTCGCCGACGTGCGCTTCGCCGCGCGCGGAGCCAAGTTCACCACCGCCTTCGTCCGTCGCGGGCTTGCCGCGGAGTACGGCATCGCCTACCTCCTCCCCCGGCTGATCGGCCAGGGCAAGGCCCTCGATCTGCTGCTCAGCGGCCGGGTCTTCGACGCCGACGAGGCGCTCGAGCTCGGTGTGGTGAACCGCGTGTACGAGAAGGACGAGCTCCTGGACGCCACCCGGGAGTACGCGACGGACATGGCGAAGAACGCCTCGCCCTCCTCCCTCGCGATCATCCGCCACCAGGTCTGGACCAGCCTCGACCAGGACTTCGACACCAGCCTGCGGGACCACTACCGCAGCATGGGTCACCAGGCCGAGGGCCTCGACTTCAAGGAGGGCGTCGCCAGCTTCCTCGAGAAACGCGCTCCGGACTTCGCCCCGCTGCCCGACGATCTCCTCCCGTGGGAGATCACCGGCACCCGCATCGAGAGCGCCTTCACGATCCTCGGCGAGCGAGGCGAGTGACCGCTCTCTGAGGCCGAGGGCCGGGGGCCGGGACGCGCTGTCCCGGCCCCCGGCCTTTCCGCTACTTCGCGGGCCGGGGCTGGAACACGTCGAGCGCGGGATACTGCGCGCCGACCTGCGGGCTGACCCCGACCACCGCGAGGGCGTCCAGCGGAAGGACGGGGTAGGCGGAACCGGGGACGTAATCGACCTTGGCCTTGCCCCATTGCACGAAGAAGCCGCTCGGCCAGTCCATGTCGTTGATCCCGTCGATCACCTTCCCGGGGTCGGTGGACTTGACCTTCTCGGCCGAGGCCGCGAACATGCTCAGGGCGTCCCAGACGCTTCCTGCCGCGGCGATCGCGGTCGGCTCGACGGTCTTCTTGACCCCGTTGTAGAAGTCTCTGAACGCTTCGGTCTGGTCGCCCTTGCTCCTCTGGATCTGGGCGTCGTAGGCGACGACGAAGAGGTTCTCGATGGCCGAGGGCGGTACGCCGACCGCCGGGCCCCCTGCCGAGCCCGCCATGGAGGTGTCCCCGATCATCGGAGTGTCGGTTCCCCCCGCGATCGACTCCCTGGCCTGGACGATTCGCACGCACGGCGCGCCGAGGCAGTTGGCGTACACGATGTCCGGCCTGTCGGCTATCGCGCGCTGGTAGGCGACCGAGAGGTCGAGGTCCTGCGGGTTGTAGCGGAAGTCGCTGATCCGGACATCGCTGCCCGCGAACGACTTCTTCACCGCCGCGCTGGTCGAGTCGCCCGAGGCGTCCTCCGGGACCAGCACCGAGACCGTGTCGAACTTCTTGTCCTCGATGTAGGCCCTCATCATGTCCGCGACGATCGTGAACTGCGATCCGAGCTGCTTGTTCAATGGGTAGGCCTTGACGTCGTCCACCAGCGGGCTGCCGGAGCTGGTGTGGCTGAGAAGCCCGGCACGAGTGGTGACCGGAAGCAGCGCGAGCGCTTCGGTGGATGACAGTCCGGCACGGACCAGATCGGGCTTGTCGCCGCTGGCCAGCCTCTTCTGCAGCACGCTGACCGCCTCGGTGGGGTCCGACTTCGAGTCGAGGGTCTCCAGCACGATCGTGCGGCCGAGGATTCCCCCCTTCTCGTTGAGCTCGTCGATCTTGGCGTCGATAGCCGCGAGCTCCTGAGCGGCAAGCGACGCCTGGGCGCCGGTGATCCCTCCGATGAACAGGTAGTCGAACGGGTCGTCGCTCGACGCCGTCGGGGAGGTGGTCCCGCCGGTGCTGCACGCGCTCAGGACGAGCGCTGCGGCGACGGCCAGGGGAATGAACAAGGACTTCATCGTCTCTCTTCTCTTGGGGGTGCTGACGCTCGCGAGGCGTGCTCCTGGATGCGGGGACGAATCGCGAATGCATTTAGGTTCGGTAAAGCAAATCTACCGATCACTCACACTCAAGTAAAGAGATAACCGATTATCGGCATCCCGCCGCGGGGCGACCCGCAAAGCCGACGATCGCCGTGAGGGGACTGGAGAAACGGAGAGGGGCCGGGCGGAAGCATCCGCCCGGCCCCTCCGACGCCCGGGATCAGACCGCGGCCTTGGACTGCGCCTCCCTCGCCTGCGCCTGCGTGGACTGCGCGGCCTTCGCCTGCGCCTCCTCGGCCTGAAGAGCGCGCGCCTGATCGCGCAGCGCGAACTTGAGCACCTTCATGGTCGCGTTGCGCGGAAGGTCGTCGACCACGAAGACCCGGCGCGGAACCTTGAAGTTCGCCAGGGTCTGCCTCGCGTAGTCGATGACCTCCTGCGGCTGGAGGTCGACCCCGGCCTTCGGGACCACGTAGGCCCAGCCGACCTCGCCCATCCGGTCGTCGGGGACCCCGATCACCGCGGCGTGCTGGATCTTCGGATGCTTCGTCAGCATGGACTCGATCTCAGCCGGATAGGCGTTGAAGCCGCCGACGATGAACATGTCCTTCTTGCGGTCGGTGATGCGGATGTTCCCGTCGGCGTCGAGGCTGCCGATGTCGCCGGTGTGCAGCCAGCCGTCGGCGGTGAGCGTCTTCGCCGTCTCCTCCGGCTCGTCCCAGTAGCCGTCCATGACCTGGTAGCCCCGGACCATGATCTCGCCGGTCTCGCCGACGGGGAGGAAGTTGCCGTCGTCATCGGCGATCCCCACCTCGACGTCGTCGATGGCGCGGCCGACCGACTGGGCGATGAGCTCGATCGGATCCTCGCGCGTGGTGGTCGAGACGACGGAGTGCGCCTCGGTGAGCCCGTAGGAGTTGTGCACGACATCGAAGCCGAGGATGTCGTGGATGTCGCTCATCAGCTTCACGGGGATGCTGGCCGCCGACGCGGTGGCGATCCTCAGGCTGCTGATGTCGAACTCGTGCAGTCGCGGGTGGTTCATCAGGTCGACGAAGATCGTGGGCGGACCGAGGATCACCGACACCTTCTCGCGCTGGATGGTCTCGAGCAGCTGCAGCGGATCGAAGGTCTGGATCGGGATGATGGTCAGCCCGATCTGGAGGGCCCCCAGCCAGCCGGCCTTGTAGCCGAAGGTGTGGAAGAAGGGCGGGACTATCGCGTGGATGTCGTCCTTGGTCACGCCGTAGGTGTCCAGCAGCCAGCCGTAGACCCGCAGGGTCACGCCGTGCTTGTGCGGCACGCCCTTCGGCGCTCCGGTCGTCCCGGAGGTGAACATGATGTCGGAGAGGTCCTCGGGCTTGATCGCCTCGATCCTGGCGATCGCCTCGGACTCGGGCACGGCGGCGCCCGCGGCGAGGAAGTCGGTGAAGGTCGTCGTGCCCTCGATGTCCACGTCGTCGAGGACGATGATGTTCTCCACCGCGCGGGTGTCACCGGCCGCGCTACGCAGCATTCCCACGTGGTCGGTGCCGAGGAATCCCCCGACGGTGACCACGGCGGCCGCGCCGCTCTTGCGCAGGATGTGCGCCAGCTCCTCGCCCTTGAACCTCGTGTTGAGGGGGATCATCACGCCGCCGGCCGCATGGATGCCGAGCGCCGCCTGGATCCAGGTCGCGGTGTTCGGGCCCAGGAGACCCACGCGGTCCCCCGGCTTCAGTCCCAGGGCGATGAACGCGCGGGCGGCCTCCAGCATCCGCTGCTCGACGTCGACGAACGACCAGCGGGTGTCGCCGTCGATGACGTAGGTCTTCTCGCCGAAGTCCTTCGCCGACTGGCGGACCATCGCCGGGATGCTCGGGTATTTCTCGTCGTAACGCACGATCCTCTTCCGTTCTACGCCGAACCCTGATCGCGAAAACCCGGCTCGCCGTTGTGCTGGTTGCTCGGTGTGTGACTACACGTCGATGAATCAATTTTATGCGATCCCGCGGGGAGATCACGCCATGACGGGGTGGTGCGAGCGAACCGCCTCCGCGATGGTGTCGGCGACCAGGTTCAGCTGCCGTTCCACCCCGGGGACCAGCCCGACCAGGGCCATGAAGCCGTGGATCTGACCGGTGAAGTCGAAGTGGCTGACCGGGACGCCCTCGCTGGCCAACCGCTGCGCGTAGACCTTGCCCTCGTCGTGCAGCGGGTCGTACTCCGCGGTCACGACGATGGCCGGGGGCAGGCCGGCGAGCGATTTCGCCCTGGCCGGCGCCGCTCGCGGATCGTTCCTCGCGGCGGCGTCCGGGAGGTACTGATCCCAGTACCACTTCACCTGCCGACGTGTGAGGTAGTACCCGCTGGCGTTGCGCTTCATCGACTCGGTCTCCAGCTCCGGCTCCAGGGTCGGATAGATCAGCACCTGCAGCACGAGGCCCGGCTCGCCGGCGTGGGTCGCGGCGAAGGAGGCGGCCAGGTTGCCGCCGGCGCTGCTGCCCATCACCACGATCCGGTCGGGATCGCCGCCGAACTCCGTCGCGTGCTCGCGGATCCAGTGGAAGGCGTCCTCGGTGTCGTCCAGGGCCGCCGGGAAGGGGTTCTCGGGCGCCAGGCGATAGGCGAGGCTCGCGATGATCATCCCGCTGCGGGAGGCCATCGTCCGGCAGAACTTGTCGAAGCTGTTCATGTCGCCCATGACCCAGCCGCCCCCGTGCAGGAACAGCGCGACGGGCTGGACCGGATGACCCGGGGCGCGATAGAAGCGGATGTACGTCCCGTTGGGGAGCGGGACGTCGACGCTCTCGATGCCCTCCTCGTCGGGCTCCGGCGGGTGGCCCTGGCGGAGCGCGGCGAGCGCTCTCTCGAGATCGGCCTGACTGTCGGTCTCCGGGAGCAGGCTGTCCGGCCCGTTCGGGCCGATCAACTCCATCAACCTGGCGACATCCTCATTGAGTGCCATAGAACCTCCGAGACGCCGACTGCGCCCGATTCTCTCGATCCGCGCTCACCGTTGAGACGGATTCGTTCCGCCGATCATACGCGGGTGCGCGCGTCGGCGAAGCTCCTCATCCCAGCGCGCTGACCACCTGCTGCGCGACCCTGTCGAGAGCCTCCTCGGCCCCGGCGATCACCCCGGACATCGCGAGGAAGCCATGGATCTGCCCGGGGAACTCCAGGAAGCTCACCGCGACCCCGTCGGCCTTGAGCCGCGCCGCGTACTCCCTGCCCTCGTCACGGAGCGGGTCGTGCTCGGCCACGACCACCGTCGCGGACGGGAGCCCGGCCAGAGACGGAGCGTGCGCCGGGGAGACCCTCGGATCCTCCCGATCGGCCGGGTCCGGAACGTACTGATCCCAGAACCAGCGCATCTGGCGGCTGGTCAGATACATCCCGGTCGCGTTCTCGATGAACGACGGATGCTCCATGCGCGAGTCGAGGACCGGGTACAGGAGCGCCTGGTGCACGATCGGCGAGCCGGGACGCCTGCCCTCCGTCGCAGCGAGCACCGCGGCCAGGTTGCCCCCCGCGCTGCTGCCCATGACCACGATCCGTGCGGGATCCGCTCCGAGGGACTCGGCGTTCGCCACGACCCAGTTCAGCGCCTCGACGCTGTCGTCGAGGGCTGCGGGGAACGGATGCTCAGGGGCCAGCCGGTACTCCAGGCTCGCCACCATCAGCCCGCTCGCAGCGCTGAAGCGGCGGCAGAAGTCGTCGAAGCCGTCGATGTCGCCGAGCACCCAGCCGCCGCCGTGCATGTACAGCACGATGGCCGTGTCCCGCTGCACCGGCGGCCGATAGACGCGGATCGGCGCCCCGCTGGGCAGGGACAGGTCCTCGCTGGCCACTCCGTGATCGTCGGCCGATGGCTCTGTGCGCGTTGCGCGCAGCTCCACCAGCGACCGTTCCAATTCAACCGGGTCGTCCGTCGTTGGCAAGAGATGATCTGGGCCGTTGTGGCCGATCACCTCGAGGATTCTGGCGACGTCCTCGTTCAGCGTCATCGAGCCTCCGTAGTCAGCGGATCTCCGTCGATCCGTCACTCACACCCTATCCTCATCATCCAGTTTTCAGCGAATGAATACGATTGACACTTCGATCCGCTTAAAGTCTTGCCTCCACCCGAGCGGCCGCTCGACCCGCGAGCACGTGCTCCGAACCGCGACCATTCTCTAGTTTGACAGCAACATCGATATTTGATTCTCCGTTCTAAGTAAAGTGTGCAATACTCCGTCCAAGACCAGGCGAGACCGGCGACGCGGCCGGTCGTCATGACGTGGCGATGAGGCCAGAAGGAGACCCGATGTCAGCGCGGCACTCCCCCTGCTCCGGCCGGATCGCGACGCCGATGACCGCGCGGCTCCGCCGCGGCTGAACCATCGCACCAGGACGACCACGTCAACCGGATCGAGGAGGATCTGATGACCAGCAGCTACCAGCACGACGGCCGCGGCCCTCTCGCGGCCGTCAGGGCTCCCGAGTCCGACCGGCGCGTCCGAGCCGCATCCGCCCTCCTGCGCCGGCAGTCCTTCCTCCGCCTGCGCCTCGGCCTGTCCTGACCCACCCCTCCACGAAAGGCAATGATGTCGGAAACACGGGAATCACAGCCCTCCCAGGAATACGACGCCGTCGTCGTCGGAGCGGGGATGGGCGGCCTCTACGCCGTCAAGCGCCTGCGCGATCAGGGGCTGAGCGTGCTCGGCCTGGAAGGGGCGCCCGACGTCGGCGGCGTCTGGTGGCACAACCGCTATCCCGGGGCCAGGGTCGATGTCGAGTCGATCGCCTACTGCTACTTCTTCGACCCTGAGCTGTACCGCGAGTGGCGCTGGACCGAGCGCTACGCCGCGCAGCCCGAGATCCAGGCCTACCTGTCCCACGTCGCTGACCGCTACGACATCCGCAGCCGGTTCCGGTTCTCCACCTGGCTCACCGAAGCCGTCTGGGATCCGCAGCGCGAGCGCTACGACCTCCGCACCGACACCGGGCAGCGCATCTCCACCCGGTTCCTCGTCATGGCGACGGGGCAGCTCTCCCGCGCTCGAAAGCCCGACTTCCCCGGGCTCGACGACTTCGAGGGCGAGTGGGTGCAGACCTCCCATTGGCCCGATGAGCCGCCGGTCCTCGCTGGCAAGCGGGTCGGCATCATCGGGACCGGCGCGTCCGGGGTGCAGGTCATCCAGACCATCGCCCCGGAGGTCGCCCACCTGACCGTCTTCCAGCGGACCGCCAACTACTCGATCCCTGCCCAGAACCGCCCTGCCGACGACGCCAAGCACGCCGAGATCTCGGCCGATGTCCCCGGCTACTGGCAGAAGCTGCAGGGCCTGGGCGGCGCGGCGGAGATGCTCGGCCCGGCCGGCAAGGCGAGCGACCTGACGCCCGAGCAGCAGGAGGAGGCCCTCGAGGCGCACTGGCAGGCCGGCGGCCACGCCATGAACCTGGTCTTCAGCGACCAGGGGACCAACCTCGAGTCCAACACGCTGGTCGGCGACTTCGTGCGCCGCAAGGTGCGCGAGAGGGTCAAGGACCCGGAGAAGGCCAGGATCCTCACGCCGCACGAGTATCCGATCGGATCGCGCCGGATCGGGGTCGACATCGGCTACTACGAGACCTTCAATCGCGACAACGTCAGCCTGGTGGACGTGAAGGCGGATCCGATCCAGCGGATCACGCCGACCGGCATCCAGACCAGGGACGGCCACTACGAGCTCGACGTGATCATCTTCTCCCTGGGATTCAACGCCTTCACCGGGGCGATCGACCAGTCGGGCATCCGCAACGAGCTCGGCGAGTCCCCGATCGACCGCTGGAAGCGGGGGCCGAGGACCTACATCGGCCTGATGACCTCCGGATTCCCGAACCTGTTCCTGCTCACCGCGCCCGGCTCGCCGTCGGTGCTCTCCAACATGATCGTCGGAAACGTGCAGCACGCCGACTACGTGGGCGACATCATCCGCCACATGGAGGACCACGGCTACAGCACGGTCACCGTCAGCCCCGAGGCGGAGGACGAGTGGCGCGCGGTGGTGGACGCCGCAGCGGCTCCGCTCATCCGCCGCCAGGTGGAGAACTACATGGTGCACGTGAACGAGGACGGGACCAGGGTGTTCCAGCCCTACCCGGGAGGACACCACAACTACGTCGCGAAGGTCGAGGAGATCAAGCGCGACGGATTCCGGGGTTTCGACTTCGGAGCAGGGACCGAGGGCGGCACCGAGGCCGCGCTCGCCGCATCGAGCCGAGGAGGCAGAGCATGACCGTCATGGGAATCCTGGAATTGACCCTGAAGCCGGACGCCGTCGAGGAGGCCAAGGCCTTCTTCGGCCGCATCCTCGTCGACACCCGCGCCTTCGACGGCTGCGAGGGCATCGACGTGCTCATCGCGGAGGGCGATGAGACCCACTGGGTGCTCTACGAGCGCTGGCGCGACGAGGCAGCCCACGACGCGTACCGGGCCTGGCGGGCCGGAGAGGGCGCCACGCCCGAGATCGGCACCCTGATCGCCGCGCCGCCCACCTCCACCCGGTTCCTTCCCACCGACATCTGAGCACGGAGGCACAGAGATGAGCAGCTCGACAGCACTGTCATTCACCTTCGCGGGCAGCACCGCGCTGATCGTCGGAGGCGGCGGCGCGGGGATCGGCGCGGCGACCGCGGAGGCCCTCGCCGCGAGCGGTCTGTCGGTGGTCGTCGCGGACATCGACACCGCCGGCGCCGAGGCCGTCGTCGAGAGGATCACCGCGGCGGGCGGATCGGCCGCGGCCTTCACGATGAACGTCGCGAACGCCGCGGACTCCGCGGCGGCCGTGGACTTCACGGTCAGCACCTTCGGGGGCCTCAACTACGCGCTCAACGCGGTCGCGATCGGCACCGTCGGCCCGCTCGTCGGCGAGCTGGACGTCGACGAGTGGGACCGGGTCATGGCGATCGACCTGCACGGTGTCTTCTACGGTCTGCGCTATCAGATCCCGGCCATCCTCGAATCCGGCGGGGGCGCGATAGTGAACATCGCGTCGATCGCCGGCCTCTGGGGCACCGCGAAGAACTCGGCGTACGTGACGGCGAAGCACGGCATCATCGGGCTGACCAAGGCCGCGGCGATGGAGTACGCGAAGAAGGGCATCCGGGTCAACTCGATAGCTCCCGGCTACATCAAGACCCCGCTGGTCGAGAAGAACATCTCGCCGGAGCGGCAGAAGCAGCTCGCGGCCATGCATCCGGTCGACCGGCTGGGAGAGCCGGACGAGGTCGCCGCCCTGATCGCGTTCCTGCTCTCCGACCAGGCCAGTTTCATCACCGGGACCAACAACGCCGTCGACGGCGGCTTCACCGCCGGCTACGTCGGCACCGCCGGCGCCGTCCAATGACCCCGTGCACTATCCGAACCACCTGATCGGCCGAACACTCCCATCGGCCGTGTCCCTCGAAGAAGAGAACTAAGGAGCAACGATGTCAAGCACCGCAACGACCGAGACGAAGGTCGCGACCCTCGATGAGCGAGCGCTCGGCTGGGCGCGCGATTTCGAGTCGGCCCTCGCCGCCGGGGACGAAGCCGCCCTCCGCGAGCTGATCGTGGAGGATTCCTACTGGGGCGACCGGCTCGCCTTCACCTGGGACTCCCGCCAGTCGTGGGGGCGCGACGCCCTGCTCGAGCGGATCATCCCCGCCTCGAAGACCTCGAAGCCGCACGACTTCACCATCGCCGAGGACCGCACTCGGCCGAGGGAGATCGACGGCGGCGCCATCGAGGTCTTCTACGACTTCCGCACCGCGTTCGGCACCGCTCGCGCCCTGGTCACCTTCGTGCCCGACGACTCGGCGGCCTGGGGCATGCGCGCCAGGGTGCTGTCCACCGACCTGGCGACGCTCGACATCGTCGGCGACCACACCGACATCCAGCGTCATCCGAAGTACGGCTGGGAGAAGAAGTTCCCCGGCCAGACCTACCGGGAGTACCAGCAGGAGCGGTCGGCCTACGAGAACCACGACCCGGAGGTGCTCGTGGTCGGCGGAAGCCAGTCCGGGATCTCCGTGGCGGCGCAGCTGGAGCGCCTCGGGATCGACGCGCTCGTGGTGGAGAAGAACGCGAGCACCGGCGACTCCTGGCGCAACCGGTACGACAGCCTGGCGCTGCACACCAAGACGGACATGAACGACACCCCGTTCACCAAGTTCCCGAGCAGCATGCCGACCTATCTGGTCAAGGACCGCTGGGCCGACTGGCTGGACGCCTACCCCAAGATCGTCGATCTCAACGTCTGGACCTCGACCGAGTTCGTCACCGGGAAGTACGACGAGAAGGCGCAGCGCTGGGTGGTCACCCTCCGCCGCGCCGACGGCTCGGAGCGCACGCTGCGCCCGGTGCACCTGATCCTGTGCGTCGGCGGAGTGGGCGGACAGCCTCAGATCCCCGAGCTGCCGGGCCTGAAGGACTTCACCGGCACCGTGGTGCACTCCAGCCAGTTCACCAGCGGAGCGGACTGGAAGGGCAAGCGGGTGCTGGTCGTCGGCAGCGGAACGAGCGCGCACGACATCTCCTACGACCTGGTCACCCATGGCGCGGCCGAGGTGACGATGGTCCAGCGCAGCGCCATCCCGGTGGTCGGCATCGACACGGCGAACCTGGCCTACGGCTACTACTTCGACCCGACGATGACCCAGGACGAGGCCGACCAGCGCTTCGCGCAGGGGGCCATCTACCCGATCCTGATCGAGACGCTGCAGAACTACACGAAGTACACCGATCAGACCGAGAAGGAACTGCTCGATGGCCTGGCCAAGGCAGGGATGAAGCTCGACACCGGCGAGGACGAGACCGGCTGGCTGATGAAGTTCCTCCGCTACGGCGGCGGCTACTACCTCAACGTCGGCGCCTCGGACGCGATCATCTCGGGAGACATCAAGCTCCTGCCCAACGAGAGGATCGACCACTACACCGCCAAGGGCGTCGCGCTCACCGACGGCACCGAGAAGGAGGTCGATCTGATCGTGCTGGCGACCGGCTACCAGAACCTCAGCAAGGACGTCGAGCGCCTGCTCGGCAAGGAGGTCGCGGACAAGGTCGGACGGCTGGCCGGCTTCGGGGAGGACGGCGAGATCCGCAACCGCTGCCGCGTCACCAAGCAGGAGCACCTCGTTCATGTTCGGCGGCATCGGCGACCTGCGCAGCGCGGTCCCCCGCATGTCGCTCCACCTCAAGGCACAGCTGGCGGGGCTCATCCCCACCTACGTGCGCGGCGACGACAACGAGATCCACGAGGTGCCGACCCCGAAGTAGCCGCGCTGCCCGCGGCCCGACCTCCCAGCCGGGCCGCGGGAGACGCCTGCACGCTCGCGGACGCCCGAAGGGGAGATCGAGGCACACAGTCCGCCGGAGAGTGCAGTGCGAGAGGATGGGCCCCGCCGTGGTCGCCGGCGGGGCCCATTGTAGTCAGAACCGGCGTCGTCGTCAGAACCGGCGTCGTCAGAACCGGTGTCGTCGTCAGAAGACGCGGCGGAAGGTCAGACCGCGGCGTGCTCCGCGGCCTCGGCCTCCAGCAGCGCCAGCGCCTGCTTGCGCAGGTCGAACTTCAGCACCTTCATCGAGGCGTTGCGCGGCAGCTCGTCGACGATGAACACGCGGCGCGGCACCTTGTAGTTGGCCAGGTTCTCCCGGGCGTAGTCGTGCACCTCCTGCTCGGTGAGCTCGACTCCCGGCTTGGCGGTGATGTACGCCCAGCCCGCCTCCCCCATCCGCTCGTCCGGGACGCCGATGACCGCCGCGTGGAGGATCTTCGGGTTCTTGGTGAGGATCGCCTCGATCTCCGCCGGATAGGCGTTGAAGCCGCCGACGATGAACATGTCCTTCTTGCGGTCGGAGATCCGGATGTAGCCCTCGGCGTCGATCGTGCCGATGTCGCCGGTGTGCAGCCAGCCGTCGGCGGTGAGCGCCTTCGCGGTCTCCTCCGGCTCCTCCCAGTACCCCTCCATGACCGTGTATCCGCGGACCATGATCTCACCGGTCTCGCCCGCCGGGAGCACGTTGAGGTCGTCGTCCATGATGACCACCTCGAGTCCCTCCATGGCCCGGCCGCAGGACCCGGAGACGAGCTCCACCGGGTCGGAGGGAAGACAGGTCGAGACCAGGGCATGGCTCTCGGTGAGGCCGTAGGCGTTCAGCACGATGTCGAAGCCCAGGTCGTCGTGCATGTCGTTGATCAGCTTGATCGGCACGCTGGCAGCCCCGGCCGCCGCCGCACGCAGGCTGGTCAGGTCGAACTCCTTGCGACGCGGGTGGTTCATCATGTCCACGAAGATCGTGGGCGGGCCGAGCATGACCGAGACCTTGTGCTCCTGGATGGTCTGCATCAGCACCACGGGATCGAAGGTGCGCATCGGGATGATGGTCGCGCCCTTGATCAGCGCACCGAGCCAGCCGGCCTTGTATCCGAAGCAGTGGAAGAACGGCGGGATGATCGCGTGGGTGTCGGTCGAGCTCACGGTGAAGGAGTCCATCAGCGCGTCGTAGCCGCGCAGCGAGGCCCCGTGGCGCAGCTTCACGCCCTTCGGGGCGCCCGTGGTGCCCGAGGTGAACATGATGTCCGAGGTGTCGTGGCCGGTCAGAGCGTCGATCCTGGCGACGACCTCCGACTCGTCGACCGAGGACGCCGAGGCGAGGAAGTCGGTGAAGGTGGTGGTCCCGGGGATCACCGCGTCGTCGAGCACGACGATGCGCTCGATCGCCGGGGACTCGGGAGCCGCGGCGCGCATCATGCCGACGTGGTCCAGCCCGAGGAAGTCGCCGACGGTGACCACCGCCATCGCGCCGCTCTTGCGCAGGATGTGGGCGAGCTCCTCGCCCTTGAACCGCGTGTTGAGCGGGATGAGGATCCCGCCCGCGCTGTGGATGCCGAGCGCGGTCTGGATCCACAGGGCCGAGTTGGGGCCGAGCAGAGCGACCCTGTCGCCCGGCTTCACCCCCAGCGCGATGAACGCGCGACCGGCCTCGAGCATCTTCTGCTCGAGCTGGGCGAAGGACCACCTCAGGTCGCCGTCGACGATGTAGGTCTTGTCTCCGAAGTCCTTGGCGGACTGCCGGACCATGGACGGGATGCTGTATGACGTGTCGTCGTAATGCACGGGGTGCTGGCTTCTTTCTGCTGGCGCCCGGGCTTCGGTACTCGGCTCGCCGTTGTGCTCATGGAGGAAAGATCGGGGGGTTGGGCCCAGAGCAGTTTACGCCCCGGGCCCAACCCGATTACCGCGTCCGGCCTACTTCTTCACCTTCGGGGAGAAGACGTCGACGGACGGATACTGGCCGCCCTCGAGCGGAGACACCTGGACCACCGAGAAGGCGTTGTCCGGCAGCTTCGGGAAGGCGGAGTCGGCGTCGTAGTTCACCGCGGCGTCACCGTAGGACACGAAGAAGCCCGCCGGCCACTTGTACGAGTTGATCTCGGCGATGCCCTTCTTGGCATCCGTCGACTTCGTGTTGTTGAAGGCCTCGGCCCACATGCGCAGTCCGTCGTAGACGATGTTCGGCGACGAGATCGCGTTGGTGTCGATCTGGGCGCTGAGGTCGGTGTAGTAGCGCTTGAAGTACTCGTTCTGCTTCGACTCCGGCTGCACGAGCATGCCGTTGAAGATCAGCACGTGCAGGTTCTCGATCGCCTCGGCGGGGTTGGAGGCCGCCGGACCGCCGGCGGAGCCGGCCATCGAGGTGTCGCCGAACATCGGGATGTCGGTCCCGCCGGCCACCGAGAGACGGGCCGCGACCACGCGCACGCACGGCGCGCCGAGGCAGTTCGCGTAGACCACGTCCGGCTTGCCCGCGATCGCCCGCTGGTACGCCACCGACAGGTCGAGGTCGTTCGGGTTGTAGCGGAAGACGCTCACCTTGACCTTGCTGTCCTTGTAGACGGAGTCGACGGCGGCGGCCGTCGCGTCACCGGACGCGTCCTCCGGCGCCAGCACCGCGAGGCTCGTGTACTTCTTGTACTCGACGTAGGTGCGGCCCAGCTCCACCTGGCGGACGTTCGCCGCCGAGACCTGCTTGTTGTACGGGTACGCCTTGGTGTCGTCCATCAGCGGGGAGGCCGAGGAGGTATAGGTGGCGAGTCCGGCGCGGGTGGTCACCGGCATGAGCGCGAGGGCCTCGGTGGAGGACAGGCCGGCGCGGACCAGGTCGGGCTTCTTGCCGCTGGCGAGGCGCTTCTGGAGCACGCTCACCGCTTCGGTGGGATCGGACTTCGAGTCCAGGGTCTCCAGCTCGATCGGGCGGCCGTTGATGCCGCCGTCGGCGTTGATCTGCTTGATGGCCACCTTCACGGCCGCGATCTCCTCGACGGCCAGGGACGCCTGTCCGCCGGTGATGCCGCCGATGAACAGGAAGTCGAACGGCTCCTTCTCGGAGGCCGTCGAACTCGTGTCCGATGCGGTTGTGCCGCTACAGGCGGTCAGCGCGAGCGCCGAAGCCGCGACTATCGCAGCGACCGCAAGGATTCTCGACTTCATTATCTGATTTCCTCTAATTGGGTTGGGAGTGTGCCACGGAGCCACCGACAGCTGACGAGGGATCCGCGACGGTGGGAATTCCGGCCACGATTCGGAAATCGGGCACCCGGCGATCATATAGATGATCTGACTCATTTGACCAAGCCGAATAATATCGTTAGGAATTCGTGAGAACAGTTGCCCCGCGACACGATCTCGGGTCGGCGAATCCTGAAACGATGTCCGGGACCCACCATAAATTCCGAACAAATCATTTAGACGTATGTGCTATCGTGCTTGTCGCCGACCCTAGCGGCGGGGGCTCCCCCAGTTCCCTGCTCAGGATGCCTGCGGCGCCGATTCAACGACGAAGGGCGACCTCCACTTCATGACCACTGTCCTCATAGCCGGTCTGGCGACCGGAGCCATCTACGCGTTCATCGCGCTTGGCTACAACATCACTCACTTGGCATCGGGCGCCCTCAACTTCGCCCATGCCAACCTGATGATGCTTGCCGTGTTCCTCAGCATGGTCGGCCTGAAGCTCGGTGTGAACGCGATCATCGTGGCCATCGCGGTGGCGATCATCACCGGACTGCTCGCTCTCATCGAGGAGCGCCTGGCCATCCGTCTGCTGCGCAACAAGGCGTCGCAGTCGGAGCTGGTCACCACCCTCGGTGTCGCCTCGATCATCACCGGCTTCATCGTGCTGATCTGGGGCTCCGATCCCCTGTCCCTTCCCAGCGGGAGCTGGCCGACCGGAGCGCTCGACCTCCCCGGCGGCCGGGTGCAGATCTCCGACCTGCTGATGATCCTCGTCATCCTGATCATCGCGGCGGTCCTGATCCTCATCTCCCGCAAGACCAAGATCGGCATCTCGGCCCTGGCGCAGAGCGAGGACCGCGAGGCGGCCCGCCTGCGCGGCGTCGACGTGCTCAAGCTGTCGATGTTCGGCTTCGCCCTCTCCGGCGTCGTCGTCGGCCTCGCCGCCATCCCGATCGGGACCAAGACCCTCGCGGTCTCCTCGGTCATCCTGACGCTGGCGATCAAGGGCTTCGTCGCGCTCACCCTCGGCGGCGTCGGCAGCATGGGCGGCGCGGTCGTCGGCGGTCTCATCATCGGTCTGCTCGAGGCCGTGGTCGAGCGCTACGTCGGCGCGTCCTTCCGCGACATCATCGTGTTCGTGGTCTTCCTCGCCGTGCTGTTCATACGACCGCAGGGCCTGTTCGGCACCGTCCGTCAGCGGGAGGTGTGATCGTGGCAAAGATTGGAAACGTTTCCTCAGTGGCAAACCCCACCTTCTCGGATCGATTCGGAAAGTTCCTGCCCATCGTCCGGGTGCTCGTGGTCGTGGTCATCGCGATCCTCCCCTTCATCGGGCTCGACCAGTTCTGGACCCGTCAGGTCGTGCTGGTGGCGCTCATGGCGCTCACCGTCAGCGGCCTCAGCCTGATCTTCGGCTACGCCGGACAGCTCAACCTCGGCCAGCCGGCCATGTACGCCGCCGGTGCATACGCCGCGGGGTACTTCTCGAAGAACCTGGTCAACGACCTGCTGATCAACCTCGCGATCGGCATCCTCTTCGCCGTCGTGGTCGGCGTGATCGTCGGACTGCCGGGTCTGCGCACCAGCGGCTGGTCGCTGAGCATCCTGTCGTTCTTCCTGGTGCTCCTCGTGGTGCCGGTGGTGAACATCATCGGCGCCCCGATCGGCGGCTTCGCCGGCCTCACCGGGATCCCGATCCCGGCGCAGTTCGGCATCGAGCTCGACAACAACATGTTCTACATATTCGTGGTGGCGATCACCGCGCTGTGGTTCTTCCTGATGCTCAACCTGATCAAGTCGCGCCACGGCCGTGCGCTGCTCGTCGTCAAGGAGAGCACCGTGCTCGCCTCGTCGCTCGGCATCCCGCCGTTCGCGACCAAGCTGAAGGTCTACGCGATCTCGGCGATCCCCTCCGGAATCGCCGGCGTGTTCTTCGCCTATCTCGACGGCTATGTCGCGCCGGACTCCTTCGGCCTCAACCTCGGCGTCACGATCCTCGCGGCTCTGGTGCTCGGCGGCGCGGTCTCGGTCTACGGCCCGCTGATCGGCGCCGCGTTCATCGTGATCGTCCCCTCGCAGCTGAACTCCTTCGACAAGTACAACGCGATCGTCTACGGCGTGCTTCTCGTCGCGAGCGGCATCTTCTTCAACAACGGGATCGTCGGCCTCTGGAACTGGCTGATGCGCCGGCTGTTCAAGAGCAGGAGGAAGCCCGAGACCGATCTCAGCGTCGACTTCTCCGAGGTGAAGAAGGAGCGCCCCCAGCTGGAGCACGTCGACGGGCTGCGCCTCGAGCTCACCAACGTGAACAAGCGCTTCGGCGGGAACCAGGCGCTCAAGGGCGTCACCGCGGTGGCCGAGCCGGGACAGATCACCGCGCTCATCGGCCCGAACGGCAGCGGCAAGACCACCCTGCTCAACCTCATCTCCGGCTTCTACAAGCCGGATGAGGGCAGCACGGTGCTCATCGGCGGCAAGGACGCGACCGGCCTGCCGGTGCACAAGGTCAGCCAGCTCGGCGTCGGCCGCACCTTCCAGACGCCGATCATCCCCGCGGGCCTCACCGCCCGCGAGGTGGTCGCCGCGGCCAACTTCGACCGCCACCGCAGCACCATCGCCTCGTCGGTGCTCCACCTCCCCTCCTACCGGAGGGCGCGGCGCTCCGACGCCGAGGTCGACGGCGTGATGGAGTCGATGGGCCTCGCCAGCATCGCCAACGAGCCGGCGTCCTCGCTGGCGCTCGGCACCAGGCGCATGGTCGAGCTCGCCCGCACCGTCGCCGGTGCGAACAAGCTGATCCTGCTCGACGAGGTCGCGGCCGGCCTGGACGAGGAGGAGATCGTGGAGCTCGGCATCATGATCCGCGCGCTGCGCGACTCCGGTGCCACGGTCATCCTGGTGGAGCACAACTTCACCTTCGTCCAGGAGCTGGCCGACCACGTCCTGGTGCTCGCCGAAGGGGCGCTCGTCGCCGACGGTGCGCCGGAGTACGTGGCGAACCACCCCGAGGTGCTGCGCCAGTACCTCGGCGAGGGCGCGGCAGTCACCGGGACCCGCACCCAGAAGTCCAAGGACGGAGACAAGAAATGACCGCTCCAGCGCTCGAGGTCACCGACCTCCACACCGGGTACGGAGACCTCAAGGTCGTCTACGGTCTCTCCTTCGCGGTCGAGCCGGGCAAGGTGATCGCCATCCTGGGCCGCAACGGCGCGGGGAAGACCACCGCCCTCCGCGCGATCTCGGGGCTCAACCCGGCCAACACCGGGAAGATTCTGCTCGACGGAGAGGACATCACCTCGATTCCCGCGCACAAGCGGGTCTCGAAGGGGATCGCCTACGTCCAGGAGGGCAAGCGGGTCTTCCGTCAGCGCACCGTCGAGGACAACCTGGTGATCGGGGCCCTCTCGGTCAAGATCAGCAGGGCCGAGCTCACCGCCCGCATCGAAGAGGCCTACAACCGCTTCCCGATCCTGCGCGAGAAGCGGCGCGACGCCGCCTCCGGGCTGAGCGGCGGCCAGCAGCAGATGCTGGCCATCGCCCAGGCGCTGATGAGCAGACCGAAGGTGCTGCTCCTCGACGAGCCGTCCGGCGGGCTGGCCCCCACGATCGTCGGCGACGTGCTCAACACCGTGAAGTCGCTGGTCGCCGACGGCCTGACGGTCGTGCTGGTCGAGCAGGCGATGGGCTTCGCGCTGGCCCTGGCCGACGACGTGATCGTGATGGATCTCGGCAGGTCCGTGCTCTCCGGCAAGACCACGGACGAGGGCATCGGCGAGGCGATCGAGCAGGCCTACTTCAACCGGGTCGAAGCCTAGACACACCGCGTGCCATGGCGCGGGGGAACGGATGCTCGGCATCCGCTCCCCCGCGTCGCGGTTAACGGACAGCGCGCCGGATGGCCGAATTCGCGATAAATCCGTAAAATCATTTAGTAGTAATAAGTCTCGTCAACGCAGTCGGGGACCTACGCTCCTGCGATGCTCGAGACATGAGACTCTCACAAGGAGATGGGGACGGCAGATGACTCATGCGTTCGACTCGGTGCGCGTGCCGAAGGCCGCAGAACTGGTGGCGTCGACCCTGCGCATGCAGATCGTCACCGGCGCCCTCTCCGAGGACCACTCGCTCTCCTCCGAGGCCGTGCTCATGGAGCAGTTCGGGGTGAGCCGGCCCACCCTGCGCGAGGCCTTCCGCATCCTCGAGTCCGAGTCGCTGATCGACGTGCGGCGCGGCGCGCGGGGCGGCGCCAGGGTCAAGGTGCCCGACGGCTCCGTCGCGGCCCGCCACGTCGGCTACATCCTGCAGTACCGCGGCACCACCATGAAGGACGTCTATCACGCGAGGACCCTGCTGGAGGTCCCGCTCGGCACCGCCGTGGCGATGGAGGCCGACGACGAGAAGCTGCTCCAGCTGGAGGCGGCCGTCGCCGAGGCCGACAGGTTCGTGGACGACCCGAACGCCTATGTCGAGTACGACGCCAAGTTCCACCTGCTCGTGGCGCGGCTGGCCGGCAACGAGACCATGCGGACCATGGTCGAGATGCTCTACGACATCGTCATCCCGGCCAGGAAGCGGTACTCGGAGGCCCTGCTCGCCGACAAGATGGAGCTCGAGGACCGCGAGGTGCACAAGACCCACGCCTACTACGTCACCCTGATCCGCCGGGGCGACCGGAACGCCGCGCAGCAGCTCTGGCTGAAGCACCTCAACGAGATCGAGCACCACTACGGCATCCGTCACATGGAGAGCACCGTCGTCGAGATGATGGGCTGAGGCGCTCCGCGGGCGCCCGGCCTGCCTGGCACGGGCGCCGGAGCGGCGGGACTAGGAGCGGGCGCCGTCGAAGATCGACAGGAAGTCGATCCCGGAGTCCAGCAGACCCGCGGCGAGCTTCTCCAGCTCGACATCGGTGCTGCCGATCACGAGCTGGCTCGCCTTGGCCCGCTTGAGGTAGAAGTGGACCTCGGCCTCCCAGGTGATCCCCATGCCGCCATGGATCTGGGTGTCCATGCCGGCCACCTTCACCAGGTTCTCCAGCGCGGTGAGCGAGGTCACCAGCGACTCGACCTCGGTGACCTCACCGGTCTTCTCGAGGTTCTCGAAGGCCGAGTAGACGATGGAGTTCGAGGCCTGGACCGCCACGAACATGTCGGCGGCGTGGTGCTTGATCGCCTGGAACTGGCCGATCGGGCGGCCGAACTGCTCGCGCACCTTCGCGTAGTCGACGGCGACCTCGAGGCAGCGCTCGGCCGCGCCGGCTGCCTCGGCCGCCAGGGCGAGCTTGAGCAGGATCCGGGCCTCGGCCAGGGCGGCGCCGGCGCCGCCTGCCGAACCGAGCAGCACGGCCGGCGTCGAGTCGAACCGGACCAGGGAGACCGGACGGGTCTCGTCCAGGTTCCTGCCGCGCTCGATCGAGAGGCCCGAGGCCGTCGCGTCGACCAGGAACACCGACTCCCCCGCATCCGAGGCGACGGAGACCAGCAGGGCGTCGGCGACATCCGCATCGATCACCACGTGCTTCACGCCGCTCAATGTCCACGAGTCGCCGGAGCCCGCGGCGACCACGGGCTCGGCCGGCTGGCGCACCGAGCCGGTGCCGTTGTCGGCGAAGGCGTAGCGCCTCGACCCCTCGGCGATCGCGGAGAGCAGCTCCCCCTTGGCGTCGCCGGCCAGGCGATCGATGAGAAGCGGGGCCACGGTGACGGTGGCGAGGTAGCCGGCCGGCACCAGCTCGCGGCCGGCCTCCTCGAGGAACACCGAGACGCCGAGCGGGCCGACCTCGGTGCCGCCGAACTCCTCCGCGATGGCGAAGCCGAAGACGCCGAGCTCGCCGAGCCCGTCCCAGAGCTCGGGATCGGTACGCTTGTCCTCGTCGACGAAGACCTTGGTCTTCGACAGCGGAGCGACCTTGGCGATGCCCTCACGGATCCAGGAGCGGAACTCCTCGAGTTCCTCGAAAGTCATGGTCATTGTCGAGTCTCCTTCGGCTCGTCGGTTGCCGTGGTAGCCGGCGATCACTAACATATCATCCGACGTATGATTTAGATGTTTTATCTAGACGTTTGCCCGCAGGCGTCTCGAACCACCCCTGATGATGATGGAGTCATTGTGAGCGAAACGGCCCAGGTCAGCGCTTTTATCGACATCGATCCGGCTGATCGTGAGCCCAGTCTCGACGAGTTCCGGCAGATCGTCCGGGACTTCATCGCGAAGAACCTCCCGGCCGGCTGGAAGGGCATCGGCGCCCTCGAGGGCGAGGAGCGCAAGAGGTTCGTCACCGACTGGCGCGACCTGACCACCCATGAGCGCCTGCTGACCTCCTATTGGCCGTACGAGTACGGCGGTCGCGGGCTGAGCAAGCTCTACCACCTCGTGGTCGCGCAGGAGTTCGCCAAGAACAAGCTTCCGCTGGGCCGTCCGAGCGACACGATCTCGGTCAAGCTGCTCGGCAACACGGTGAACCTCTGGGGCACCCACGAGCAGAAGCTGGAGATCCTGCCCGGCATCCTCACCGGGCGCGACGTCTGGGCCCAGGGATACTCCGAGCCGGGTTCGGGCTCCGACCTCGCATCGCTGCGCACGAAGGCCGTGCTCCGGGACGGCCAGTGGCACATCGACGGCCAGAAGATCTGGACCTCGAACGCGATGAACGCCAACAAGGGCTTCATGCTCACCCGGACCGATCCGACCGCGTCGAATTCCAAGGCGATCACCATGCTGCTGATCGACATGGATCAGCCGGGCGTCGAGGTGCGGCCGATCAAGATGGTGACCGGGGCCGCCGAGTTCTGCGAGGTCTTCCTCACCGACGCCGTGACCGCCGAGGAGAACGTGCTCGGCGAGGTCGGGAACGGCTGGGCGGTCACCAACTCCCTCCTCACCAGCGAGCGCGGCGAGGAGGCCGCCACCAACCCGGTGCTCTTCGCCCAGGAGTTCGAGCGGCTGATCGCCCTGGCCAGAGAGACCGGAGCCGACAAGGACCCGGGGGTGCGAGCGCGGATCGCGACCTCGTACAAGGAGCTCGCGGTCATGAAGGCCATGGGCGACCGCATCCTCGAGGGCTACGTGCGCGACGGGTCCCTGGGCCCGCAGGCATCGATCTCCAAGCTCTACTGGAGCGAGTACCACAAGAAGGTCGCCGAGCTCGGGGTCGACCTGCTCGGCATCGACGCGCTCACCTGGGAGGGCGAGGGACCGATGCGCTGGTTCCGCACCGATGAGCCGGGCGCCCGCAACTCCTCGGCGTCGTGGCTGACCGTGTTCTTCCAGAACGCGATGTCCGGCACGATCTACGCCGGCACCTCGGAGGTCCAGCGCAACATCATCGCCGAGCGCGCGCTCGGCCTCCCCCGCGAGCCGAAGGCGGTGGCGAAATGAGCGACAAGGGCGCATCCCGCCGGGTGCTGGTGATCGGGGCGACCGGCGACGTGGGCAAGGGGGTCACCGCCGCCTTCCTCGAAGCGGGGTGGTCGGTCATCGCCTCCAGCCGCCGCGAGGACTCGCTGGCCGCCATCGCCCGCGCCCATCCCGGCGCCGACCTCAGCACCATCCAGGGCGACCTGGACACCGAGAAGGACGCTGCCGCGCTCGCCTCGGCCGCCGGCGACCTCGACGCCGTGGTGGTCACCATCAGCCTGCCCTGGCACGCGGGGCGGCTCACCGAGCTCACCTTCGAGGCGCTGAACGACCACCTCACCGGCTACCTGCGTCCGCACACCAATGCGGCGAAGGCCTTCATCCCCACCCTCAAGGAGGGCGCGACCTATCTCGCCCTCGGCGGCGGGACCGCCGACTTCATCATCCCGGGCAACAGCGGGATGTCGATGGCCCAGGCCGCGCAACGCGTGCTGACCACCGCCTGGAGCCGCGAGAGCAAGGGCAAGGGAGTCATCATCCGCGAGCTCATGATCCAGGCGGCGGTCGAGGGCTACGGCGCCGACCTGATGCCGGGAGCCGAGGTGGTCGAGCAGATCGAGGTCGGTCGCCGTGCCGTCGAGATCGTCGAGCATCCGGAGTTCAAGGGCACGGTGCTCACCATCCCGCCGAAGGCGGGCGAAGCCTAACCCGTATCCGGTCATCCGCCGGAGACAGTCAGTCGGCGCCGTGCGCGCCGAGAAGGAGAACGCAATGGGAATCCTCAACGACCGCGTCGCCATCGTGACCGGTGGCGGGCTGGGCCTCGGCCGGGCGCACAGCCTCGAGCTGGCGCGTCAGGGCGCCACGGTGGTCATCGTCGATCCGAGCGTGGCGCTCGACGGCACGCCGTCCAGCGAGTCACCGGCTCAGGACGTCGTCAAGCAGATCGAGGCCGACGGCGGCAAGGCCAAGTGGGTCAACCTCTCGGTCACCGACTTCGACGGCGTCGGCTCCCTGATCGAGGACGTCGTCTCGGAGTTCGGCCGGCTGGATGCGGTGGTCAACAACGCCGGCATCACCCGCGACAAGATGATCGTGACGATGTCGGAGGCCGAGTGGGACTCGGTGGTCGCCGTCCACCTCAAGGGCACCTTCAACACGATCCACCACGCCGGCGCGTACTGGCGCGGCCTGTCCAAGGCCGGAAAGCCGACCTCGGGCCGCGTCATCAACACCGTCTCCGGCACTGGCCTCCGCGGCAACGTCGGCCAGACGAACTACGGGGCGGCCAAGGCCGGCATCGCCAACCTGACGGTGATCAGCGGCATGGAGCTCGCGAATTACGGCGCGAGCGTCAACGCGATCGCCCCGGTCGCCCGCACCCGGATGACCGACGCCGGCGGCAGCTTCGCGCGCGGGGCTGTCGAGGAGGGGGCCTTCGACCCCTTCGACCCCGCCAACGCCTCTCCCCTGGTCGCCTACCTGGCCAGCGAGCAGGCCGGATGGCTCAACGGCCAGGTGATCCGCGTCGACGGCAACGAGCTGCACTTCTACCACCGCTGGCGCGTCTCCGAACAGGCGTACAAGCCCGCCGAGGAGCGCATCCTCGACGCCAAGGAGATCGACGTCGCGCTCAAGGGTCTCTACGGAGCCTTCCCGTTCGGGCAGGGCGATCGCAGGCTCCTGCTGGACTCCTGATCGTGCCGGAGGAAGCCGCCGGCCCGCTGACCGGCATCCGCGTCATCGAGCTCGCGACCACCTTCATGGGGCCGTACTGCACCATGCAGATGGCGCGGCTCGGCGCCGACGTGGTCAAGGTCGAGGATCTCGGCGGCGACCTCGTCCGGGGCATCTCCGACTCGCGCGGCGACGGCCTCGGCCCGATCTTCATCGCGGCGAACCACGGCAAGCGCAGCATCTCGATCAATCTCAAGAAGCCAGAGGGCCTCCGGGCCCTGCTCGCCCTGATCGCCTCGGCCGACGTCTTCGTCACCAACATGCGACCCGACGCGCTCGGCCGGCTCGGCGTGACGGAGGAGGCGATCCGGACCGCGAATCCCGCGGTCGTCTACGCCTCCCTGGTCGGTTTCGGGCCCGGCGGGGAGTATGCGGGGCTCGCGGCGTACGACGACGTGATCCAGGGCGTCAGCGGCCTCGCCGCGGTGCAGGGCGGAACCGGCGACCCGACCTACGTCAAGGCGGCGGTGGCCGACAAGATCGTCGGCCTGATGGCGATGAACGGCATCCAGGCCGCCCTGCTGAATCGGGTGAGGACCGGCGAGGGCGCAACGGTCACCGTCCCGATGTTCGAGTCGATGGCGGCCTTCAACCTGCTCGACCACCAGGGCGGCTTCATCTACGAGCCGCCGCGCGGGCCCACCGGCTACAGCCGGCACGCCACGCCGTTCCGCAAGCCGTACGCCACGAGCGACGGCTTCCTCGGGGTGGTCGTCTACACCGACCGGATGTGGCTGTCGTTCTTCGACCTGATCGGCCAGCCCGAGCTCGCCGAGAACCCGCGCTACCGCACCATCAAGGAGCGCACCGAGAACATCGACGAGCTGTACCAGCTGGTCGAGACCGAGCTGGCCAAGAAGCCGTCGGCCTACTGGCTGGAGACGCTCAAGGAGCACGGCATCCCGGCGGTCCGGATCAACACCATGGAATCGCTGATGACCGATCCGCATCTGACCGAGGTCGGCTTCTTCCAGGAGATCGACCACCCGGTCGCCGGCCACCTGCGTCTCCCCCGCTACCCCGCGACCTTCTCTACCGGAGTCCCGGCGGAGGTGCGCCCCGCGCCGCAGCTCGCCCAGCACAGCCGTGAGGTGCTGCGCGAGGCGGGGCTGGACGAGAAGGCGATCGACGCACTGATCGAGGCCGGCACCGTCGGTTCCCGGGACTGAGCCATACCATCCACACACCCTGTCGAAAGGCGACACCGAGTGAGTACTGACACACTGAACGGCGCGGCGGTCATCGTCGGCGCCTACGAGCATCCCGAGCGACGCCTTCCCGGCTATTCGCTGTTCCGCGTGCACCGCGAGGTGATCATGGGAGCGCTGGCGGATGCGGGTCTGGGCATCGAGGACGTCGACGCCTTCTTCACCGACGGCACGGTTCCCGGCTACGGCACCCTGGACATCACCGAGTACCTGGGCATGAAGGTCAAGTACACCGAGGACTCCGAGTTCGGCGGTGCGACCTACGTGAGCGCCGTCGGCCACGCCGCGGCCGCCATCGCCCAGGGCAAGTGCAAGGTCGCCGTGGTCAGCCTGGCCGGCCTGCCCCTGCAGTCGGGAGACAAGACGGCGGCGCTGGTGGTCGACTACGGCCCGGTGACCTCGTTCGAGACCAACGGCTTCGTCGGAGCATACGGTCCGGTCGCGGACTACGCGGTGCTGGCCAAGCGGCACATGCACGACTACGGCACCACGCCGGAGCAGCTGGCCTGGATCAAGGTGGCCGCTGCCGAGCATGCCAAGCACAACCCGAGGTCCTTCCTCAAGGGCGAGGTCACCGTCGAGGACGTGATCAACTCCCCGCTGGTCGCCGACCCGCTGCACCGGCTCGACTGCTGCGTCGTGACCGACGGCGGCGGCGCCCTGGTGATCGTGCACCCCGATGTCGCGAAGAGCCTCGGCCGCAAGGGCGCGATAGTGCGCGGGCACGGCGAGGCGATCAAGGACACGATGGGAGGCAAGGCCGACCTCAGCTACACCGCGAACAAGCCGGCGGCCGACCGCGCATACGCCGAGGCCGGGTTCGGTCCGGAGAAGATCCAGTACCTCTCGCTGTACGACTCCTTCACCATCACCGTGCTCATGGCGATCGAGGACCTCGGCTTCGCCAAGAAGGGCGAGGGCGGCAAGTACGTCGAGGACTTCGGCCTCACCGCCAAGGGGGGCAGGGTGCCGGTCAACACCGACGGCGGCGGCCTGATGAACAACCACCCGGGCAACCGCGGCGGCATGACCAAGGTGATCGAGGCGGTGCGCCAGCTCCGCGGAGAGGCCACCCCGGAGGTCCAGGTCAAAGACTGCGAGTTCGCCGCGGCAGCCGGAACCGGCTTCCGCCTCGCCTCCCGCCACTTCAGCTCGACCGTCATCCTGGAGCAGTACTCATGAGCGACACCAGCATCCACATCGGCCACGGCCTGCCGACCAAGCCCTTCCCCAAGATGGACCCGGAGGTCGAGCCCTACTGGGCCGGCGCCCGCGAGGGCAAGGTCGTGCTGCCGTACTGCGCCGACTGCTCGGACTACTTCTGGTACCCGCGCGGCTTCTGCCCCCGCTGCGGCGGCACCTCGATCGAGTGGCGCGACTCCGCCGGCACCGGCACCCTGTTCAGCTATTCGGTGCCGCGCCGCTCCTTCGGCCTCTGGAAGGACCATGCGCCCTTCATCGTGGCCTGGGTCACCCTGGACGAGGGCATCACCCTGGCGACCAACCTGATGGATGTCGACCTCGACTCGGTCGAGATCGGCATGAGGGTGCGCCCGGTCTTCGAGCAGGACGACCCGGAAGACGCGCCGGTCCTGCGCTACGTCCCCGCCTGACGCCCACGCCGCCCGCGATTGTCGGCGTTCCGGTCCGTTGTCGGCGCCCCGCCGGCCACATCGGACCGGAACGCCGACAACGACGGGTGCGGAGCGGACTGACGGGAGCTACTTCTTCTCGACGAAGAACTGGCTGGGGGCGCCGAAGCGGAACCGGCGGCTGCGCGGCAGCGAGCCGTCGAGATCGGTGAATCCGTACTCGAGGGCGACCTCGGCCGCGTACAGGGTCTCCCCCGTGTGCCGCATGATCTCGGGGTCCGCGGCCAGCGCGGCGACGGCGCGGCCCACGAACTGGGGCGACTCGGTCACGCTCAGGTCGTAGCCGTCGACCTTCTTCACCGTCGCCGCGAGCAGCTCGGTGCGGATCAGCCCCGACCAGATCGAGACGGCGGCCACCCCGAAGGGCTTCAGCTCGTGAGCGAAGTCGTGGGCCAGCCGGTCGGATCCGACCTTGCCCACGCCGTAGGCGGGGGTGTAGAAGAAGTACTTGGCACCGGGGCCCGAGGTGTTCACGATGAGCCCGCGACCCGCCTTCGCCATGTGCGGCGCGGCGTAGTACGCCGCGACGTAGGCGGCGCGGAGCCCGACCTGGATCAGCCGGTCCCAGACGTCGAGCGGGAGCTCCCAGAACGGCCTGCCGCTCTGCATCTCCTCGGGCACGATCATCGCGTTGTTCACCAGCAGGTCGAGCCTGCCCTGTTCCGCGATGATCCGCTCGATCAGCGCTCTGACCTGCTCGTCGTCTCCGTGGTCGCAGACCACGGGGATGCCATGACCGCCGTTGTCGGTCACCGCCTGGGCCACCTCGCCGACCGAGCCGCCGATCCTCTCGCCGAACATGACGGGGGCGTCGGCCGGATCGGCGGTGCGCCCGGTCACGTAGACCGTCGCTCCCGCCGCGCCCAGGGACTCCGCGATGCCGCGGCCCACGCCGCGACTCGAACCGGTGACGAGGGCGACCCTGCCCTCGAGCGGTGCATCAGCCATCGGTCTCCACTCCGAAACTCCACAGGCCCTCGTCCGACGCGACGAGCTTCTCGCTGAGGAGGCTATCCCACTCCCGGACAGATCCGAACTCGCTGCGCCAGGCGAGCACGGGTTTGCTGAACTCGTGCAGCTGGTGCTCGAAGGTCGTGCCGATGGCGCCGTGCACCTGATGCACATTGCGCACCACGGTGGATGCGGCATGCCCGGCGACCGAGCGGGCGACGGCCACCGACAGCTCGAGGCGGTCCAGATCGGCCTGTCCCGACGCGGCGAGCAGCACGGCGGCGTCCGCGGCCGAACCGGAGATCGCGACCTCGGCCGCGGCATCCGCGATGAGGTTCTGCACAGCCTGGAACTTGCCGATCGGACGGCCGAACTGGACCCTGCTGGTGGCATGCTCGACCGCGAGCTCGACCATGCGGCCCATGGCGGCGTTCATCTGCACCGCCCGGGCGAGCGCGCCGCGCAGGCGGTACTCGCGCGCCACCTCCGCGCTGACGTCGCTGCCCTCCAGCGCCGACAGGTCCGCCTTCACGGCGTCGCGCGGCTGTCCGGCGAGATCGCGGCCGGGGGTGATGGTCAGCTCGGAGGTCGCGACGTCCGCCACCTTCCAGCCGCTGCCCGCCGGCCAGAGCAGCGTGATCCTGTCGACCTGCGAGGCCCACGGAACGGCGTTCGCCGCCCCTGCGCCGTCGAGCTCGGCCGCGCTGTGCAGCAGGCCGTCGTCCTCGATCCCCGCCTGCTCGCGCAGCCAGCCGCTGAGCAGATCGTTCTCGGCGATCGGCAGCGGAGCAGCGGCCCTCGCCGCAGCCCCGAGCAGCCCGGCCGCCTCGACCCAGCTCGCGCCGGCACCGTCGACCGCGGTGAGCCGGCTGATGCCTGTCTCGTCCAGGGTGGCCCAGAGGGCGCGGTCGAGATCCAGCTCCAGGGTGGCGCTGCCGCGGGCCTCGCGCCAGGTCCCGAACACGTCGTCGAAGAGCTCAGCCAGGTCGGCGTCGAGCTGTGCGTTCTCGCTCATCAGCGAAGCCCCAATCCGCGCGCGATGACCCCGCGCAACACCTCGTTAGTTCCGCCGCGCAGGGTGAAGCCCGCGCGCTCGAGCAGCGCCTGGTCGCTGTACCGGCGCAGGGTGTCGAGCGAGGCGGCGGCAGAGGCCGCTCCCGGCACCATCGTCGCCAGCTCGGCGATGTCGCCCTCGGTCGTGGTCCCGAGCACCTTCACGATCGAGGCGGGAGTGCCCACCTCCTCGCCGCGGGAGAGCGCCCCGGCGACGGCCAGTGAGGTCTGGTGCAGCGCCATGATCCGGGCGAAGTACCTGCCCAGCTCCGGATCGACCGGGATGTCGCCGCGGCTCATCGCCTGCCGGATTTCCTCGAGCATGGGCAGGGTGGACAGGAAGCGCTCGGATCCGCTGCGCTCGTAGGACAGCTCGGAGGTCACCTGATGCCAGCCGTCGCCGATGGTGCCGAGCACCATGTCGTCCGGCACGAAGACGTCTTCGAGGAAGACCTCGTTGAAGTGGTGCCCGCCGTTCAGCGAGATGATCGGCCGCACCTCCACCCCGGGAGCGTGCAGGTCGACGATGAACTGGCTGAGGCCCTCGTGCCGGTGAGCCGTGTCGAGCGGGGCGGTGCGGGCGAGCACGAAGAAGTAGTCGGACGCATGCGCGCCGCTCGTCCACACCTTGCTGCCGGTGACCTTCCAGCCGCCGTCGACCTTGGTTCCCCTGGTGCGCACGCTGGCCAGGTCGGAGCCCGCGTCGGGCTCGCTCATCCCGATGCCGAAGAACAGCTCGCCCGTGGCGATGCCGGGCAGCAGCTTCTGCTTCTGCTCCTCGGTTCCGAACTTGACCAGCGACGGGCCGATCTGCCGGTCGGCCACCCAGTGGGCGGAGACCGGTGCCCCGGCGGCGAGCAGCTCCTGGGTGACGACCACCCGCTCGAGGAAGCTGGCGCCGTGGCCGCCGTACTCCTTCGGAATGGTCATGCCGAGCCAGCCCTGAGCGGCGAGCTTGCGGCTGAACTCCGGTTCCCAGCCGCCGAGCCAGGAGTTGATGGTCGGGGTGAAGCCGCCGGAGGCGAGCTCCGCGGCGACGAAGTCCCGCACCTTCTGGCGCAGGGCCTTGAGGTCGGCGGTCTCCACGACCGGCGACGGGGTGAGCTGGATGACCATGGCCTACTTTCCGGTGAAGACGGGCGTGCGCTTGTCGATCGCCGCGTTGATCGCCTCGATGTGGTCGGAGGTGGAATGCGCGATCGACTGGTAGGCGCCCGACATGTCGAGCAGGGTGTCGAGGTTCTGGCGGTGCGACTCCTGCAGCAGGCGCTTGGCCATCCGGGTGGCATGCACCGGGTTCGCCGAGATCTCGTCCGCCAGAGCGCGGGCGGTGGCCAGCAGCTCGTCCGGCTCGACCACCTGGCTGACCAGACCCCAGTCGAGGGCCTTGGCGGCATCCACCCGCCCTCCGGTGAGAGTCATCTCCGCGGCGCGCGCATAGCCGATCACTCGGGGCAGGAACCACGCTCCTCCGTCCCCGGGCACCAGCCCCAGCTTGACGAAGCTCTCGGCGAAGAAGGCTTTGGTGGAGGCCACTCGGATGTCGCACATCAGCGCGAGGTCGCAGCCCGCGCCGACCGCCGGCCCGTTCACCGCCGCGATCAGCGGGACCTCGCAGGCCCAGAGCGACTTGGGGATGCGCTGGATGCCGTGGCGGTAGCCCTCGGACCGCGGATACGGGTCGGCGCCGAAGTAGCCCTTGCCGTCGCGGATGTCGTTGACGTTGCCGCCGGCCGAGAAGGCGGAGCCCGCACCGGTGATGATCACCGCGTGCACCGAGGTGTCGGCGTTGACGTCGGCCACGGCGTCCACGATGTGCTGGACGACCTCGTCGTCGGTGATCGGATTGCGCTGCTCCGGGAGGTTGATCGTCCAGGTCTCGACGTGTCCGTCGCGGTCTCTGAGGAAGGTCGGCACGATGCTCCTTGTGATGTGGTTCCCGGCCAGCATACGTGGCCGGGCAGGGGTTCTTATGCTGTGGGGACGATGGTGGCGAGCCAGCGGGCGTCGCCGCCGACCGCACCCCAGGCGAGCACACCGGTGCGGCTGAGGTGGGTCACGTGAGCCGCGGTCTCGAAGAGCGCCGCACGGAGGTTGAGCCCGTCCAGGCTGTCCCAGCCGCGGGCCCAAGAGATGCGCTCCGCGATCTGCCAGACCGTGAGCGCCCCGTCCGCCTCGATCCTCTCGACGATCTCGCGCGAGCGCGCCCGGTGGTGCTCCCTGAGCGCCTCCGCGCGTTCGGCGAGACCGCGGAAGCGGTACTCGTGAGCGGGGCAGACCTCGAGCCCGTCCCACTCCGGCATGAGCTCCAGGGAGGAGTAGTACTCGCCCAGCGAGTCATGGTCGGGGTAGGAGGTCATCCCGACGTTGGGGGTGATCCTCGGCAGGATGTGGTCTCCGGTGAAGATCAGCTCGCTGTCCTCGTCGACAACGCAGATATGGCCCGAGGTGTGCCCCGGCGTGAACAGCACCCGGAGCGTGCGTCCCTCCAGCGGGATCAGATCGCCATGCTCGAGGAGCAGCGTCGGCCGGGCGAGGTCTCTCGTGTAGACGACGGCCTCCGCCGACATCACGGTGTCGATCAGCTTCTCGTCCGGCACCCCGACCCGTACCGCCCACTCACGGTCGCGCTCCACCGCGACCGATTCGTCCGGATAGTCGTCGAGGGTGCGCGCGTCCATCGGATGCATCCCGATCCAGGCTCCGGTGCGCTCGGCGAGACGGCGGACCATCCCCAGGTGGTCGGCGTGCAAATGGGTGACGACGATCCCGACGATGTCGCTCAGGCCGACGCCGGCCGTCGAGAGCTCCTGCTCGAGCTGCTGCCAGCCCAGCTCGCTCTCCCAGCCCGGATCGATCACGATGCACTGACCGCGGTCGTTCATGATCAGGTAGCTGAAGGTGTAGCGCACCGGGCTGTGCCCGAAGTCGATCGGCACCGACCAGACCAGCGGCCTGACCTGCTCGATCGGCGGAATCGTCTTGTCGATCCACGCCTGCTTCTGAGTGGTCCCCGTGATCTCCATTCAGCCCTCCAGGGAGGGAGAGACGAGGATCTTGACCTCGGTGGACCGGCCGTCGCCGAGCAGGTGCTCGATGCCACGGCCGACCACGTCCTTCAACGGGATCGTGCTGCTGATCAGCGGGCGCGGATCGAGCCGGCCCGAGTCGATGGCCTCGATCACCTCGCGGAAGTCCTGGTCGGTGTAGGAGTAGCTGCCGGTGACGGTCTTCTCGCCGAACAGGAAGTCCTTCGGGTCCATCGGCACGATCCCGTGGAACCGGGCCACCACGACCACCGTTCCGGCGGTCCTGATCGCCGCGAAGGCCGTCGGCAGGGTGTTCTCGTCGAAGCCCGAGGCGTCGAAGGCCACATCCACCCCCTTGCCCCCGGTCGCCTCGATCGCGTACGCGGCGACGTCGGTGCCGCGCGGGTCGACCACGTCGGCCCCCAGGCTCCTGGCCAGAGCGGCGCGGCTCTCGCCCGGCTCGCTGACGATCACCTGCTCGACGCCGACCGCCCTGAGGCAGAGCAGCAGGCCGAGGCCGATCGGGCCGGCGCCGACGACCAGCGCCGTGGTGCCCGCGCCAGCACCGGACTTGCGCACCGGGCGCCAGGCGACGGTCAACGACTCGACCAGCGCGCCGAGCTGCCCGTCGAAGCTCGCCGGAAGCTTGTAGACGTTCTCCGCGGGGATGACGGCGACCTCGCTGAACCCGCCTCCGCCGCCGTCGTATCCGATGTTGCCGCGGTTCTCGCAGAGGTTGGGCTCGCCGCGCAGGCAGGCCTCGCAGGTGCCGTCCCAGACGTTGGGCCGCACCGCCACCAGGTCTCCGACGGCCAGCCCGTCGACGCCGTCGCCGACCTCGAGCACCGTGCCGGAGAACTCGTGCCCCAGGGTGTGCGGTCCCTTCTCGTGCAGCACCGGATGCTCCTGCTCGGCCGGGTAGGCCGGCCCGCTTCCGTAGAAATGCAGGTCGGAGCCGCAGATCCCCGCCCACTCGATCCTGATCTTGACGGAGCCGGGCCTCAGGACGGGCTCGGCGATCTCTTCGAGACGGGCGTCTTCGGCTCCGTGAAGTCGCAAGGCAAGCATCGTGGTTCCTCGTGTTCCGCGGTCCAGAACCCCGCTCGAGGAATCCGACCGACAATGGTCTCCGGTGTAGACGTGCAAATCGACCATATCGCTAAATGAGAAACACGATTCGATCGGCCCCGCTCAGCTCGTCAGGGAGGGTGAGACCAGGATCTTGACCTCGGTCGAACGGCCGTCGCCGAGCAGATGCTCGAAGCCCCGTTCGACGATCTCGGCGAGCGGGATCGTGCTGGTGATCAGCACCTCGGGCGAGATGCGACCGTCGTGGACCGCCGCGATGACCTCGCCGAACTCCTCGTCGTCGTAGGAGATGCTGCCCGTGATGGTCTTCTCGCCGAACAGGAATCCCTTCGGATCGATCGGCACCGGATCGTGGAAGCGGGCGACCACGACCGCGGTGCCGCCGTCGCGAAGCGCGTCGAAGGCGATCGGGAGGGTCGTCGGGTCGAAGCCGGCCGCGTCGAAGGCGACGTTGACTCCCCCGTCGGTCGCCCTCCTGACCTCCGCGACGATGTCCACCGACCGCGGATCGAGCACCGTGGCGCCGAGTTCTGCGGCCAGCGCCGCGCGCCGCTCGCCGGGCTCGCTGAGGAAGACCCGGTCCACGCCGTGCGCCTTCAGCGCGAGCAGCACGGCGAGCCCTATCGGTCCGCCGCCGATCACCAGGGCGCTGTCTCCGGGCTTCGCCCCGGACCGCTTGACCGGACGCCAGCCGACGGTCAGCGACTCGATCAGCGCCCCGGCCTCGGCGCTCATGCCCTCCGGCAGGACGTGGACATGCGACTCGGGAACGACGATGGTCTCGCTGAAGCCGCCTCCGCCGCCCTGGATCCCGATGTTCCCCTTGTTCACGCAGAGGTTCGGCAGGCCCTTCAGGCAGAACTCGCATGTGCCGTCCCAGACGTTGGGCCGCACGGCCACCAGATCCCCGATCGCGATGCCGGTCACGCCGTCGCCGAGCCCGGTGACCGTGCCCGAGAACTCATGGCCGAGCACGTGCGGGGCGGGCTCGCCGATCAGCGGATGCACGAAGTCGTCGCCGTCGACCGGGCCGTTGGCGTAGTACTTGAGGTCGGAGCCGCAGATCCCGCCCCATGCGATAGCCAGCTTGACCGTCCCCGGCCTCAGCTCGGGCTCGGGGAGCTCTTCGAGGCGGGCATCTCTGGCTCCGTGAAGGCGCAAGGCGAGCATCGGGATTCCTCAATCTTCGGCGGCCGAGAGCCCCGCTGGAGGAATCGACCGACAATGGTCTGGTGGAGACGTGCAAGATTGACCATATCGCTAAATGAGGAATACGATTCGAGACGTTGTGCAAATCAACGTCGATTGAACAGGGAGTGGTTCAGTGCCTGAAGCCGTCATCGTCAGTGCAGCGCGATCGCCGATCGGACGGGCTCACAAGGGCTCGATGACCACGATCCGCCCGGACGACCTCGCCGCCCAGATCACCCAGGCGGCGCTCGATCAGATCCCGGGCTTCGATCCGAGCACCGTCGTCGACCACATGCTCGGCACCGCGAACCCCGCCGGAGCCGCCGGTTACAACATCGCCAAGATCGTCAACGTTCTGATCGGGCTCGACGGCGTCCCCGGGGTGACCGTCAACCGGTTCTGCTCCTCGAGTCTGCAGACGGCCAGGATGGCCATGCACGCGATCAAGGCCGGCGAGGGCGACGTCTTCATCGCCTCCGGCGTCGACACGGTCAGCCAGTACGGCCTGGGCGCGGCCGACGGCGCCCCCGGGAGCAAGAACCCGAGGTTCGACGACGCCATCGCCCGCACCGCGGAGCGCGCGGCCAACCCCGCACCGTGGACCGATCCCCGCATCGCAGGCCTCCTGCCCGACCCGTACATCGCGATGGGCCAGACCGCGGAGAACGTCGCCGAGATGCGCGGCGTGACCCGCAAGCACCAGGACGAGTGGGCGGTGCGCAGCCAGAACCGGGCCGAGCAGGCGATCGCGGAGGGCTTCTACGCCCGCGAGATCACGCCGATCACCCTGCCCGACGGCACCGTGGTCGACAGGGACGACTGCCCCCGGCCCGGGGTGACCTACGAGGCCGTCGCCGCCCTGAACCCCGTGTTCCGCGAGAACGGCACCGTCACCGCCGGCAACTGCACCCCTCGCAACGACGGAGCCGCCGCGCTGGTGATCATGAGCGACGTGAAGGCCAAGGAGCTGGGGCTGACCCCGCTCGCCCGCATCGTCTCCACCGGCGTCTCCGGCCTCTCCCCGGAGATCATGGGTCTCGGCCCGGTCGGCGCGACGCAGCAGGCGCTCAAGCATGCCGGCATGACGCTGAAGGACATCGATCTCTACGAGATCAACGAGGCCTTCGCCGCCCAGGTGCTCGCCTCGGCCTGGGAGCTCGAGATGGATCTCGACCGGCTGAACACCCGCGGCGGCGCGATCGCCCTCGGCCACCCCTACGGCCAGACCGGCGCACGCCTCGCCACCACCCTGCTCAACGCCCTGCGCACCGACGACAAGCAGTTCGGTCTCGAGACCATGTGCGTCGGCGGCGGCCAGGGCATGGCGATGATCATCGAGCGCCTGAGCTGACCCTCATCCCGTCCATTCAGAGAAAGCCAGACATGACCAGCAACGCTGACGCCGTATCCATCGTCACCGGTGGGGCCAGAGGGATCGGAGCGGCGATCTCGCGCCGCTTCGTCGCCGAAGGCCGTCCGGTCGCCATCCTCGACCTCGATGAGGAGTCGGGGAGCGCGCTCTCCGCCGAGCTCAACGCGGCGGGCGGCACGACCATCTTCGTGAAGGCGGACATCACCGACGAGGAGGCCGCGAACGCCGCCGTGGAGAGGGTGGCCGCCGAGCTCGGCGCCCCCCTGGTCCTCGTGAACAACGCCGGCTTCACCCGGGACAACCTGATCTTCAAGATGTCGGTCGCCGACTGGGATCTCACGATGGCGGTGCACCTCAAGGGCGCCTTCCTGATGACCCGCGCCGCGCAGTCGTACATGGTGAAGGCCAAGTGGGGCCGCATCGTCGGACTGTCCTCGACCTCGTCGCTCGGCAGCCGCGGGCAGGTGAACTACTCCACCGCCAAGGCCGGGGTCACCGGCTTCACGAAGACGCTCGCCATCGAGCTCGGCCAGTTCGGCGTCACCGCCAACGCGATCGCCCCCGGGTTCATCCAGACCGACATGACCGCGAAGACCGCCGAGCGGCTCGGCATCAGCTTCGAGCAGTACATCGAGCAGTCGGCGGCCAAGATCCCGGTGCGCCGCGTCGGCCAGGTCGAGGATGTCGCATCGCTGGCGAACTATCTGGTGTCGGACGAGGCGGGCTTCGTCTCCGGCCAGGTCATCTATCTCGCGGGAGGTCCGAAGGTATGAGTGAGAAGACTGAGTACGTTTTCGGCAGCCTGGCCGATCTGCAGGCCGCGCTCGGCTCCGAGCTCGGCTACAGCGACTGGGTCGAGGTCACCCAGGAGCGGGTCGACCAGTTCGCCGAGGCGACCGGCGACTTCCAGTGGATCCACGTGGACGTCTCGCGCAACGCCGAGAACCCCTTCGGCGGGACCATCGCGCACGGCTTCCTCACCCTGTCCATGATCCCCGTGCTGCAGCAGCAGATCTACAGCATCGTCAACCGCAAGCTGGGCATCAACTACGGGCTGAACAAGGTGCGCTTCCCCACCCCGGTGCGGGTCGGCAAGCGGGTCCGGGCCAAGGCGAAGCTGACCGAGGTCGTCGAGACCCCGCAGGGGGTCCGCGTGACCATGGAGATGGCCGTCGAGGTCGAGGGATCGGAGAAGCCGGCCTGCGTGGCCGAGGCGATCTCGCTCTACGTCTTCAACTGAGTCCCGGCCGACAGACCGCCGCGAAGGCCCCGATCCCGACCGGATCGGGGCCTTCGTCATGCCGCGACCGCGCGGAATATGACACGTCACCTTCCTGTTGGACGCTGAGGGGCGCCGGAAGGGCGCGCCCACTCCCAACAGAAAGAAGAACAACCCCATGACGTTGACGATCGGCTATATCGTCGGAAGCCTGTCCAGCACCTCGATCAACCGTCGCCTGTCCAAGGCGCTGGTCAAATCGGCTCCGGAAGGCGTCGAGCTCGTCGAGATCCCGATCAAGGACCTGCCCTTCTACTCCCCCGACTACGACGCCGACTACCCCCAGGTCGCCCGCGAATACAAGGACGCCATCGCGGCGGTCGACGGGGTGCTGCTGATCACCCCGGAGTACAGCCGGTCGATCCCCGGGGTGCTCAAGAACGCCCTCGACTGGGCGTCTCGTCCCTACGGGACCAACTCCTTCAGCGGCAAGCCGACCGCGGTCATCGGCACCTCCGGCGGCCCGATCGGCGCCGCCATCGCCCAGCAGCACCTCAAGTCGATCCTCAACCACTTCGACGCCCCGCAGCTCGGCCAGCCCGAGGGCTTCATCTACTCCGCGCCCGGGCTGTTCACCGAGGACGGCGAGGTCACCGATGAGGGCACCGCCGCGTTCCTCACCACCTACCTGACGGCCTTCACCGCCCTCATCGAGAAGCACCAGCCGGCCCGCGCCGCCTGATCCGACGGCCGGGCGGGCGTCGGATCACCGCCCTCCCGGCCCTCCCCTCGTCATTTGCCATCGAGCCGTATAGCCTTGCTATTGTGCTCATTCCACTGAAGGAGAGCGCTTAATTCTTTAGAGGAGATGCAATGACGGATCGCCTGGAGGGCAAGGTCGCCCTGGTCAGCGGAGCGGCGAAGGGAATCGGCGAGGCGGTGGCCCGCCGATTCGTCGCGGAGGGCGCCAGGGTCACCATCGCGGACATCGACGACGAGTCGGGGCTGGAGCTGGCCGCGGAGCTGGGAGAGGCCGCCCACTACGTCAGCCTCGACGTCGCGGAGCCCGAGCAGTGGGATGCCGCGGTCGCGGACACGGTCCAGCGATTCGGCGGTCTGGACGTTCTCGTCAACAACGCCGGATTCGGGTTCCTCAGCCCTCTGGGCACCGTCGATCTCGACGCGCACCGCAGGCTCACCGACGTGAACCAGCACGGCGTGTTCTACGGGATGCGCGCCGCCCGGGACGCGCTCATCGCCTCCGGCAGGGGCTCGATCGTCAACATGTCGTCCATGGACGGGATCGTCGGAGTGCGCGGGATGACCACCTACGTCGCGACCAAGTTCGCCGTCCGCGGCATGACCAAGAGCGTCGCTCTCGAGCTCGGCCCGCCGGGAGTGCGGGTGAACTCTGTGCACCCCGGCATGATCGACACCCCGCTCATGCGCGGGGAGTCGAAGGCCGAGAAGGGGGCGAAGAAGACCTTCGAGACCTCGGCGCTCGACCACCTGGTCTCGATGCAGCCGATCCAGAGGGTCGGCAGGCCGGAGGAGATCGCCAACATGGTGCTGTTCCTCGCCTCGGACGAGGCCTCGTACTGCACCGGTGCGGAGTTCGTGGTCGACGGCGGTCACACGGCCGGCCCCTGGCGCGAGCAGCTGCCGTGATGTCCGGGCCCGATCAGCCCGTCGAGCCGGTGACGCGCTCGGGCCGCATCGTGATGATCACGTCGTTCTCGCCGAGCAGCTCCACGGCGTAGCGCTCGGCCTCCTCCGGGGAGACGTAGCGCAGGGCGATGGAGCGCACGTCGTCCTTCGTCGCTCGGTCCACGCTCTCCACCGCGCCCTCGGCTCGCGCCCATCGATAGGGCGGCGTCTCGTCCTGGGCGACCAGGGAGAACCGCCCGGCCGCGGAGATCAGCCGTGCCTTGAGGGAATCCCTCCCCGTCCAGATCCGCAGCGGGCCGCCCGGTTCATAGGCGTACCAGATCGGCATCGCCAGCGGCGCACGCCCATGCCGCTCCACCGCCAGCACGCCGATGTGGCTGCCGCTCAGGAATTCCTGGAGCTCGTCGTCGGTGATGGCCACGTCAGTCGGTCGACAGCGGCATGTTGTTCGACCATGACGCGAGCCGGGCGTCCTGGCCGGCCTCGATCACCCGGCGGATGCCCTCCTCGATGCCGACCTCGTCGGGTCCGAGCAGCGCGAGGTTCTTGGTCGTGTCGGGCCAGATCGGGTAGAGCCTGCCGCTGTCGTCGAAGATCGGATCCCTGCCGAGGATCCGGCCGGCGATGCCGCAGTACTCCTCGACGGTGGTGGTCTGGGTCCCGCTGAAATTGATCACCTGCGGCGGTGCCGTCGCGATCCCGATGGCCCGGATGGCCTTGCGCACGTAGTCGTCCTCGTAGATCGGGCAGTACCGGTTGGGAACGCCGGGATAGAGCCCGATCGGACGCCCGGCGGCGACCAGGTCGACCCTGGAGGTGATCGCGCCGCCCCGGGGGCTGTACAGCGAGAAGATCCGCAGGATGGTCGCGGGTGTCCCGTACTGCCGCGACAGCGCCTGCACGATGAACTCTCCGCCGATCTTGGTCGTGGCATAGGTCTCGAGACCGGTGTGGAAGCCGAAGCCGTCGTCCTCCCGCAACGGCCGCTCGCCCTGATAGGCATAGGCCGAACCCGACGACGCGTAGAGGAAGGCCGAGCAGTCCCGGTACCTCGACATCAGCCGCGCCGCGCTGTAGGCGTTGATGTTGTACGCCGCCTCGCGGTTCTCGGGACGCTCGGCGGGCAGCCCGACCATCGCGCCGAGGTGGAAGACGACATCCGCCCGCTCCGGCAGCGCGGAGAGGTCCTCGTCTCCCCCGTCGAACCTGACGGTATGCACGCCGCCGTCCCTCAGGGTCTGTTCGAGCTCGGGGACGGTGAACCTCGCGGCGCCGTAGACCGTGTTCGTCTTGGCGAGCTCCAGGGCGATGGGCATCCCCATCAGCCCGGTCGCTCCGGTGATCAGGACGGTGAGCCCGGACGGGGCTGCACTCTCGACTGCTGCCATGTCATCCTCCATTGGATGTGCTTCCGGCAATCTAGCGCCGTTTCGCCCCGGCCACGCGCTCAGATGTCGATGTTCTCCCGATCGAGCCGCTCCGAGCCCGCGATGATGAACTCCTTGCGCGGCGCGACGTCGTTGCCCATCAGCAGCTCGAACACCTTCTCCGCACGCTCGGCGTCGCGGATCTGCACCCGGCGCAGGGTGCGGCGGGAGCGGTCCATGGTGGTGGTCGCCAGCTGGTCGGCGTCCATCTCCCCCAGCCCCTTGTAGCGCTGGATCGGATCCTGATAGCGCCGGTTGCCGCGCTTCAGCTCCGTGAGCACGCCGTTCAGCTCGGCCTCCGAATAGGTGTAGATCGTCTCGTTCGGCTTCGTTCCCGGATTCATCACGATCACCCGGTGCAGCGGCGGCACCGCGGCGTACACCCGGCCGTCCCGGATCATGTCGGGCATGTAGCGCATGAACAGGGTCAGCAGCAGGGTGCGAATGTGCGCGCCGTCGACGTCGGCGTCGCTCATGATGATCACCTTGCCGTAGCGGGCGCTCGCCAGGTCGAAGCTGCGACCGGAGCCGGCGCCGATCACCTGGATGATCGAGGCGCACTCCGCGTTGGAGAGCATGTCGGAGACCGAGGCCTTCTGCACGTTGAGGATCTTGCCGCGGATCGGCAGCAGCGCCTGGTACTCGCTGTCCCTGGCGAGCTTCGCCGTTCCGAGCGCGGAGTCGCCCTCGACGATGAACAGCTCGCTGTTGGCCACGTCGTTGGAGCGGCAATCGACCAGCTTGGCCGGCAGCGACGAGTTCTCCAGCGCGTTCTTGCGCCGCTGGGTCTCCTTGTGAGCGCGGGCTGACACCCTCGCCTTCATCTCGGCGACGATCTTGTCGAGCACCAGAGCCGACTGCGTCTTGTCGTCCCGCTTGGACGAGGAGAAGCGCTCGGCCATCGCCTTGGCGACCACGCTCGCCACGATGCTGCGCACCGCGGGCGTTCCGAGGATCTCCTTGGTCTGGCCCTCGAACTGCGGCTCCGGGATGCGCACCGTCAGCACGGCGGTCAGGCCGGCGAGGATGTCGTCCTTCTCGATCTTGTCGTTGCCGGCCTTGAGCCGGCGCGCATTGGCCTCGACCTGCCCGCGCAGGAACTTGAGCAGCCCCTGCTCGAAGCCGGCCTGATGGGTTCCGCCCTTGGGCGTCGCGATGATGTTGACGTAGCTGCGGAGGACGGTGTCGTAGCCGGTCCCCCAGCGCAGGGCGATGTCGACCTCGCACTCCCGCTGCAGCTCGGTCGCCACCATGTGGCCCTTGTCGTCGAGCACGGGCACCGTCTCGCTGAAGGTTCCGCTGCCGGTGATCCGCCAGTTGTCGGTGAGCGCGGTGTCCGGCGCGAGGAAGTCGACGTACTCGGAGATGCCACCATCGAACCTGAAATGCTCGTGGCTCGGCTCCTCGCCGCGCTCGTCGGTGATGTCGAGCCCGAGGCCCCTGACCAGGAAGGCGGTCTGCCGTGCCCTCGCGTTCAGCTCCTCGGTCTGGAAGGCGGTGCCCCTGGTGAAGATCTGCGGGTCGGCCCAGTAGCGCACCCTCGTGCCGGTGACGCCCTTCGCCACCCTCCCGACCACGCGCAGCTCGCTGTTGGAGACGAAGGGGGTGAACGGCGAGTCGGGCCTCGGCTCCCCCTCGTCGGCGAAGACGCCGGGCTCGCCCCGGTGGAAGGACATCGCCCAGGTCTTGCCGTCGCGGTCCACCTCGACGTCGAGCCGCTCGGAGAGCGCGTTGACCACCGAGGCGCCGACGCCGTGCAGGCCGCCGGAGGCCGCGTAGGAGCCGCTGCCGAACTTGCCGCCGGCGTGCAGCTTGGTGAAGACCACCTCCACGCCGGAGAGCCCGGTCTTCGGCTCGACGTCCACCGGGATCCCTCGCGCCCGGTCTCGCACCTCGACGCTGCCGTCGCGGCGCAGCACGATCTCGATGGTGTCGCCGTAGCCGCCGAGCGCCTCGTCGACCGAGTTGTCGATGATCTCCCAGAGGCAGTGCATCAGACCGCGGGAGTCCGTGGAGCCGATGTACATGCCCGGTCGCTTGCGGACCGCCTCGAGCCCCTCGAGCACCGAGAGGTGGCGCGCAGAGTAATCGGAACCGGGCACAGGACTCCTTCGCCTGGGGAATGGATGGCGGGCGGGCCGTGGTTAACCCTAATGAGCACGCCGGTCACCCGGGTGCCGACACCCGGAGCCGGCGGAACGTACGCGTTGAGCGAAATGCGGGGGTTTCGTAGCCGGGTCGCGACAGAGCGTGCTTGTATGGGATGACCGCACCGGACGAGGGAACTGGAGGAGCAACATATGTCACAGCTCGCACCCGAGACTACGGATCTCGACGAACTCCACCCGACCCACGAGCTCACGGCGGCCGACCGCTGCGACTCCTGCGGCGCCCAGGCGTACATCCGCGTCTCCATCGGCAGCAGCGAGCTGCTGTTCTGCGCTCACCACGGCAAGAAGTACCAGGAGAAGCTCACGGCGGTCGCCAGCGACTGGCACGACGAGTCGGACCGCCTGCTGCAGGACGACCGTTCCTGATCGGCCCGCGATCTGAGCGGATGCCCCCGGCCATCGCCGGGGGCATCCCGCGTTAACGAGCGAGATAGTCGCGAGCGACGCGCGCCCCGAGCCTGGTGACGAGCTCCTCGCCGATGGTTCCCGTGGCGTCGGCCCACTCCTGGAGCGTCGCCTCGCCGTGCTCGCCGCTGCCCCAGAGGTACGCGGTCTCTCCGACCGGGATCTCGACCGCTCCGGTGTCCACCAGCAGACGGTCGAGCAGCACCGCGGTGACCGGGTGGCGCCTGCCCCCGATCGCGACGGTCACCCGATCGGCCAGGCGCTCCTGCAGTCCGTCGGCCGCCCCGATCCCGAGCACCGCGACGCCGTCGCCGGACTCCACGACCGGGGCGCTGAGAGTCATCACCGGGACCAGGCCGAGCTCGGCCGGGCCCACGCCGTCGCCGGGCGCGATGCCGTAGGCGAAGGCGCCGACCCGCACCAGGTCGAAGCGGGCGTCGGCCCGGGCGAAGCTCGCCGCGCTGGCGGCGAGATGCCTCACCTCGAAGCGCGCGCCGAGCCCCTCCGCGACGGAGACCGCGGCCTCGAAGCGCGCGATAGCCGCCGAGTCCTCGTCGTCGCCGGCCTCGGCGATGTGCGTCCATGCGCCGACCAGCTCGATGGCCCCGGCATCCTGGAGCTCGAGGGCTCGGCCGACCAGCTCCGGCCACTCCTCGGCGCTCGCCCCGGCCCGATGCAGCCCGGTGTCGATCTTGAGGTGGATGCGCGGGCGTCCCGGTCCCGCAGCCGCCGTCAGCTGGGCGACGGTGGAGATCCCGAGGTCGATTCGCAGGCCCTCCGCCGCGGCCGCCTCCCCCGGGTCGAGCAGCCAGGCGAAGATCCGCACGCCCTCCGGCACCCCGAGCCCTCTGAGCCTGACCGCCGTGTCCAGGTCGAGCGCTCCGATCCAGCCGACCCCCTCCTCGATCAGCACCGCAGCCACCTCGGGCAGGCCGTGGCCGTATGCCTCGGCCTTCACCACGATCATCGGCTCGGCCGGTGCGACCCTGGCGCGAACGGTCGCCAGGTTGGCCCGCAGCGCGCCGAGGTCGATGAGCGCGCTCACGACAGCCTCGCCCCGAACACGCTGGTCACCACTGCCGGGCTGACGCCGATGCTCGCGGCCCATTCCGCCACGGACGGCTCGCCGGCTGCCGGGTCGCCGAACAGCACGGCCTCGTCCCCGACCCGTGCCTGGTCGCCGCCGAGCTCCAGCACGTGGACGTTCATCGCGACCCGTCCGGCGATCCGCCGCGGCCCGCCGGCGAGCAGAACCGTGCCCCGGTTGCTCGCCCAGCGGTCGAGGCCGTCGGCGTAGCCGAGCGCGACCAGAGCGAGTCCGGTGCGCGCCGGAGCGCGGTAGGTGTAGCCGTAGGAGACCCCCTCTCCGGCCTCGACGGTCTTGATCCCCACCACTCGGGCGCCCAGCCTCATCGCCGGGCGCAGGACGCCGTCCAGTCCATACAGGGCCTCGCCCATCGTCGGTCCGGGGTGCGTGGTGACCGCCGGCACGGCGATCCCCGCCCCGGCGAGTGCCGCGGCATCCGCCTCGGAGCTGACCAGCAGCGTTCTCGCCCCGCCGTCGACGGCCGCAGCTGCCGACCCGATCAGCCGATGACCGTAGGCGTCGGCCCGCAGGTCGGCGACGGTGAGTCCCCGCTCGGCGAGCACGGCGGCGTTCTCCCCGATCGCGGACCAGGAGACCGTCAGCTCCTGCATGGCCCCGGACACCGGCGGCCTAGATCCTGGAGAACACGTGCTTGGCGTTGGCCAGGATCACCTTGCGCGCCTCCTCGGCATAGCGATCGAGGTCGGCGTGGGCGGCTCCGACGGCTTAGTCTACGCCGACACGGGCGGCGACCGCCGACAGCAGCGAGTCGCTGAGAACAGGGTTGAGCGGAAGCACCGGGCCGCCGATCTGGGTCGCGATGGAGCTCCCGGCGAGCACGCCCTCCCCCCTGCCCGAGCCGTTGCCGCCGCCCTCGAGCACCGTGCCGAAGGCGGCGGCGCCGTCATCGAGATGCCAGAACGAGGCGTTGTCCTCGAAACCGACCACCTCGCCCGAGGCCGTCTCGCTCACCACGTAGCCGACCTTGCGCTCGGTGACCCGCTCGGCGAAGAACGGGAACAGCCCGACGCCGGGCATGGCGGTTCCGTCGAGCAGCGCGATCCGGTGGCCGAGCAGTTCCGCGCCCGAGCCGTAGGCGAAGACCGGGATGCCGTCGCGCGCCCAGGCGAGCAGCCTCGGCCCGATGCCGAGCAGGTCGTCGTGGACCTTGCGCATGGCCGAGAGCGGTCCGTTGCCGATGACCACCAGATCAGTCGACTCGGGCAGCGCGTCCCCGACCGCGTATGCGGTCACCTCGACCTCGAGCCCCGCGCGCTCAGCGCGCGTCGCGAGGGCGAGCACGTTGCCCCGGTCGCCGGCGACGCCGAGCTCGTCGGGGTGCAGCTGGAGGATGCGCAGCGCGCTCATCGCTGGTTCTCCAGCTCGAGGAAGCCGATCTGCTTCCTGGCGATCATCATGATCTCGTAGTTGACGATCCAGGTCTTCAGCCCGGACGCGGGCCGCGGCAGCTCGCGCATCAGGTCGATGGCCTTCTTCACGTCGGGCTCCACCGCCCCGATCGGCACGCCGTCGTGCTCCAGCCGCAGCGCGATCTGCCACGCCTTGGCCCCGGTGATCACGTCGACGTGGTCGAGGGCGGCGAAGTCGATGTCGTAGATCCAGGAGATGTCGGGGGTCCCCTCGTCGATCGCGAGCAGCACCTGCTCCGGCGGCTCCGGAAGGGCGTCGAGGTTGAGCTGCAGGCTCGCCGCGTTCTTGAACATCACGAACTCGACCTGCTCCGGGCCGGAAGCGCCGGTGAACTCGAGCAGCTCGCCGCGGCCGTAGGCCGGCTTCATCGCGGCGAAGGCGGACGCCGCGGCCTCCCCGCTGAACCCCGGCCCCAGGATCACCGCCGCCGTCGCCATCGCGGCCGCCGCATCGATCGCGTAGTGCAGCCCCTTCGCCGGGAGCACGACATCCACGCTCTGTCCCGCCACCGTGATGCTGGCGCCGGTGCGGTCGGTCGCCGCCAGCTCGGCCAGGGCCTCGTGGTGGGGCTCGGCCAGCTCGGCGTCCCGATAGTCCGTGGCGTTGAACAGCCCGTGCGGGGCGGCGGCGATGACCTCGTCGGTGGCGCCGAAGTAGGTGATGTCGGGGCCGGAGTGCGCGTCGCCGTCGGCGTAGCGCCGGGCGACCTTGCTCAGGTACGGGTCCTCGCGGTTGGTCACGATGTGGGAGCTGGCCCGCTCGGCGGTGTCGAGCATCATGTCGGCGACCCGCTCGGTCTCGTAGAAGCGATAGAGCTGGTCCACCTGGGTGTTGAGCGCGAGCACCGTCGCCGGCGGCACCGACCTCGTGAACTCCAGCGCGAAGGCCTCGTCGACCTCGAGCACGCCGATGTCGGCGACGATCCTGCCGCTCAGGCTCGACCGGGCGAGGATCGACGAGGCGATCCCCTGCGGAAGGTTGGCGCCGGAGGGGTTGGTGAACACCGTCAGCCCGTGGCCGCGCAGCACCTCGGTGAGCATGTGCGTGGTGGTCGACTTGCCGTTGCTGCCCAGCACGTAGACGATGCCGTACCTGAACTGCCGGGTCACGTCCTCGAGGAAGCGCGGGGCGAGCCTGGTCGTGACATAGCCGGGGAAGGCCGAGCCGCCGCCGCGCAGTTTCGTGAGCGCGCGGACGATCTTCCCGGCGGCGACGGGTATGACGTACCTGGCACCGTACGGCTTCGCCACGACCGGCCTACTCGAGGTAGTCGCGCAGCGACTGGGACCGGGACGGGTGGCGGAGCTTCGCCATCGTCTTGGACTCGATCTGCCGGATGCGCTCGCGGGTGACGCCGAAGGTGTCGCCGATCTGGTCGAGGGTCTTCGGCATTCCGTCCCCGAGGCCGAAACGCATGCGGATCACGCCGGCCTCGCGCTCGGAGAGCGAGTCGAGCAGCGACTCCAACTGCTTCTGCAGCATCGTGAAGCCGACGGCGTCGGCCGGGACCACGGCCTCGGTGTCCTCGATCAGATCGCCGAACTCGCTGTCGCCGTCCTCGCCGAGCGGGGTGTGCAGCGAGATCGGCTCGCGGCCGTACTTCTGCACCTCGATGACCTTCTCCGGGGTCATGTCGAGCTCGCGGCTCAGCTCCTCGGGGGTGGGCTCGCGGCCCAGGTCCTGCAGCATCTGGCGCTGCACCCTGGCGAGCTTGTTGATCACCTCGACCATGTGCACCGGGATGCGGATGGTGCGCGCCTGGTCGGCCATGGCCCTGGTGATCGCCTGCCGGATCCACCAGGTGGCGTAGGTGGAGAACTTGAAGCCCTTGGTGTAGTCGAACTTCTCGACGGCACGGATGAGGCCGAGATTGCCCTCCTGGATCAGGTCGAGGAACTGCATGCCGCGGCCGGTATAGCGCTTGGCGAGCGAGACCACGAGGCGGAGGTTGGCGCCGAGCAGGTGCGACTTGGCCCGCTGGCCGTCCTTCGCCACCCACTGCAGCTCGCGCCCGAGAGATGACCTGATCTCGGCCGGGGACATCTGGGACAGCTTGTCCTCCGCGAACAGGCCGGCCTCGATGCGCATCGCGAGCTCGACCTCCTCCGCGGCGTTGAGCAGCGCGACCTTGCCGATCTGCTTCAGGTAGTCCTTGACCGGATCGGCAGTGGCTCCGGTGATCGCGGCGGAGTAGACGGGGACCTCGTCCTCGTCATCGACAAGGGAGAGCACCAGGGCGCCGCTGGGCAGCGCCTCCTCGGCGACCGCACCGGCCTCCTTCTCCTCGTCGTCGGTCGTCTCGTCGTCGACCGCGTCGTCCTTGTCGGCATCCTTCAGCTCGACGACATCGACATCGACGTCGGTGTCGACGACGTCCTCATCGTCGATGTCGTCGTCGTCATCGGCCGCCGCCTTCGTCCCGCGCTTCGCCGCCGGAGACTTGGCCGGCGCCTTCGCGGCGGCCTTTCTCGTGGTCGAGCGCGCCGCCGGTGTGTCGAGCTCCTCCGGCTCCGCGGCGGCCTTCTTGGTCGCCGCCTTCGCCGCGGAGGCCTTCGCGGTCGCCGCGGACTTCGCCGGCGCCTTCGCGGACGCGGTGGTGGTCTTGGTGCTGGTGGACGTGATGTCGTTCCCTTCGGTCCTCGTGGTCACTGGTGCCTGAGCCTTCGCGGCGACGGTCTTGCCCGTCTTCCCCGCGGCCTTTCCGGCGGTCGGCTTCTCGGCCGGGTCGACGCTGACCACGGCTTCCGGCTCTGCTGTTGCGGTCTTGCTTCTGGCGGCCATCTGGACACCTTTCGTCGGGATGACGCGAGACCGTCGGCCGGTCTCACGCCCCTGGGACTCGCGCACTACGAATCGATCTGCATGCTCCCGATCCACGTGCTGCACTCGCACAGCATGTTTTCGGACAGCACTAAGACCCATGTCAAGTCCGGATCGAGAACACAGCGAGTGTGTCATCGCCCCCGTGGACGTGAACGGGTCTTACGTCGATTATTGCACGCTTTGCCGTGCCCTGATGACAACGCCGGACGGCGCCCCGGCATTCCGCCCCGTCAGGGTCAGGCGAGTCCCGGCAGGTCGTCCTCGCCGTTCCTGCGGATCGCCAGGAAGTTCTCCAGCTCGGCGGCGATCTCGTCCGCCGTCGGCAGCTCGCCGTCCTCGTCGGTCAGCGGCGACCGCAGCGGGTTGCCCTCCATGTACGAGTCGTGCCGCTGCTCGAGGGCCCCGACCAACCGGGCCAGTTCCTGGTTCGTCTGGACCTGCGCGTCGATCTTGACCAGGAACTCCCGGCCCTCCTCGCGGAGCCGGTCGGTCGGGAAGATCAGGCCGGTCGCGGCGCCGATGCTCTCCAGGGCCGCCACGGCGGCGGCGGGGAACTCGGTGTCGGCCAGGTAGTGCGGAACCAGCAGGACGAAGCCCGCCGTCGGATGCCCCAGCTGCTGCAGCCGGTACTCCACCAGGTGCAGCGCGTTCGACGGCACCTGGGTGTGCGGCTTCCAGATCGACATCGAATCGATGAGCTCGACCCGGTTGCCGCTCACCGTCACGCCGATCGGGCGGGTGTGCGGGACCGGCATCGGAATGGAGTGGACCCAGGTCGTCGTCTTCACCCGATACCTGTCGATCAGCTGGAGCACCGCGGCGGTGAACCGGTCCCATTGGAAGTCCGGCTCGTATCCGGTCAGGAACAGGAACTGCTGGCCGACCTCGTCGCTGCCGAGGTTCAGGGTGAGCCTCGGCGGCTCGTAGTCGGTGAGATGGTCCTGGTCGAAGAAGATGGTGGGCCGGCGGGCGCGGTAGTCGAGCAGCGCGTCGTTGTCGAAGGTGGCCACCACCCGGTGCTCCACCGTCTCGGTCAGGTAGTCGTCGAGCTGGCTGACCCCGGCGCCGGCGTCGGCGAAACCGGTCAGACCGGCGACCAGCGGCAGGCCATCCGGGACGTCTCCGACGTCCGGATTGAGCTCGTAGAGGCCTTCAGGGTCGCGCATACCGTCAACACTATCCGCGGCTCATCCCGGCACGCCCCGTGTCGGTCATGCCCTGAGCGAACAGGGCGGGGCGGGGCGCCACGGGCGGCGGATAGCATTGCCGGATGACCGTCCCCGCCCTCCAGCTCAGCTCGGCCCGCGCAGGCTCCATCGCCGGCGACCTGCTCGTCGTCGGCGTCACCGGCGGGGACGACGGGCCGGTGCTGATCAGCGACGATCCGGCGCTGGCCGCGCTCTCCTCGTCACTGAGGGACATCGGGGTGAGCGGGGCGCGGGACGAGGTGCGCCGGCTGCCCGCGGTTCCCGGGATCGCGGCGTCCGCCATCGCCCTGGTCGGGCTGGGCACCGCTGAGCCGGACGCCAACGCCCTGCGCCTGGCCGCCGGAAGCGCCGCACGGCAGCTCACCGGCGTCTCCTCGCTCGTGATCGCCCTCCCGGTCTCCACGCCCGAGCAGGCAGCGGCGGTGCTCGAGGGGGCGGGGATCGGCGCGTACGCCTTCACCTCGTACCGCGCGGCGACCCTGGAGAAGACGAAGCTGCCCGCCTCGACGATCACCGTCGTCTCGCCGGTCGGCGATGCGGAGCTGGCCGAGCGCGCCACGGTGGTGGCCACCGCGATCCACGACGTCCGCGATCTGGTGAACACGCCGCCATCCGACCTCTACCCCGAGACGCTGGCCGCGGCGGCCGTCGCCCTCGCCGAGGGCCTGCCGGTGGAAGTGACGGTCCTCGCCGAGGAGGAGCTGCGCGATGGCGGCTTCGGCGGCATCCTCGGCGTCGGCCAGGGCTCGTCCCGGGGCCCCCGGCTGGTGAAGCTCGCCTACTCCCCCGCCGGCGCCGGCCGCCATCTCGCGCTGGTCGGCAAGGGCATCACCTTCGACACCGGAGGGCTCTCGCTGAAGCCCGCCGCCGGGATGGTCGGCATGAAGTACGACATGACCGGCGCCGCGACGGTGATGGCAGTGCTGCTCGCGGCGGCGAAGCTCCAGCTGCCGGTGCGGGTCACCGCCTGGATGTGCATCGCCGAGAACATGCCGTCGGGATCCGCGACCCGCCCGAACGACGTGCTCCGCATCCGCGACGGCCGCACCGTCGAGGTGCTCAACACCGACGCTGAGGGCCGCCTGGTGCTCGCCGACGGCCTGGCCGCGGCCAGCGAGGAGCACCCGGACGCGATAGTGGACGTCGCGACCCTGACCGGCGCCGCGCGAGTCGCGCTCGGAGACCGCTACGCCGCGGCGATGGGCGACGACGACCTGGTGGGACGGGTGGTCGAGCTCGCCTCGGCGGCCGGAGAGTTCGTCTGGCCGATGCCCCTTCCGACCGAGCTGCGCGCCGCCCTCAACTCAGAGGTCGCCGACATCGCGAACGCGAGGATCGGCAACACGGCGGGCGGCATGCTCCTCGCCGGCCACTTCCTCATGGAGTTCGTCGGGACCGTCGAGGGCGACGACGACAGCAGGATCCCGTGGGCCCATCTCGACATCGCGGGACCCGCCAACAACTCCGGCGGCGGCTACGGCTACACCCCGAAGGGCCCGACCGGCGCGACGGTGCGGACCCTGCTCGCCCTGGCCGAGGACCTGGCCTCCGGGTAGTAAGGTCGATGTGGCGGAAACGACCTCCACCGCCGAAAATCCTGAAACCTAGGGAGCTGTCCGGGTGTCGGAACAGAACTTTGACCTTGTCATCCTCGGCTCGGGAAGCGGCGGCTACGCCGCGGCTCTCCGCGCCAGCCAGCTGGGCTTCTCGGTGGGCCTGATCGAGAAGAACAAGCTCGGCGGAACCTGCCTGCACATCGGCTGCATCCCGACCAAGGCGCTGCTGCACTCGGCCGAGGTGGCGGACGTCACCCGCGAGTCGGCCAAGTACGGCGTCACCTCGACCTACGGCGGTATCGACATCGCGGCGGTCTCCGCCTATCGCAACGAGATCGTCTCCAGCAAGTTCAAGGGCCTCACCGGCCTGATCAAGGCCCGCGGCATCACGGTGATCGAGGGCGAGGGGCGTCTGACCTCCCCCACCACGGTCCAGGTCGGCGAGCAGACCGTCGTCGGCAAGAACGTCGTTCTGGCCACCGGTTCGTACTCCCGCTCGCTGCCGGGCCTGGAGATCGGCGGCAGGGTGATCACCTCGGAGCAGGCCCTCGAGCTCGACTTCGTGCCGAAGAAGGTCGTCGTCCTCGGCGGCGGCGTGATCGGCGTCGAGTTCTCCAGCGTCTGGAAGTCCTGGGGCGCCGAGGTGCAGATCGTCGAGGCCCTCCCGCACCTCGTGCCCAACGAGGACGAGGCGATCAGCAAGGTCTTCGAGCGCCAGTTCCGCAAGCGCGGCATCAACTTCAGCCTCGGCGTGCGGTTCCAGAGCGTGACCCAGGACGACCAGGGCGTCGTGGTCACCCTCGAGGACGGGCAGACCTTCGACGGCGACCTGCTGCTGGTGGCCGTCGGCCGGGGTCCGTCGACCGCGAACCTCGGCTACGAGGAGGTCGGCATCGCCATGGACCGCGGCTTCGTGCTCACGAACGAGCGCCTGGCCACCAACGTGCCCGGTGTCTACGCCGTCGGTGACATCGTCCCCGGCCTGCAGCTGGCCCACCGCGGATTCCAGCAGGGCATCTTCGTCGCCGAGGAGATCGCCGGGCTGAACCCGATAGTCATCGAGGACGTCAACATCCCCAAGGTGACCTACTCCGACCCCGAGGTCGCGTCGGTCGGCCTCAGCGAGGCGAAGGCCAAGGAGAAGTACGGCGAGGAGAAGATCTCGACCTACGACTACAACCTCGCCGGCAACGGCAAGAGCCACATCATCGGCACCTCGGGCAACGTCAAGGTGGTCCGGGTCAACGACGGCCCGGTGGTCGGCGTGCACATGATCGGCGCCCGCGTGGGCGAGCTCATCGGCGAGGCGCAGCTCGCGGTGAACTGGGAGGCGTATCCCGAGGACATCGCCCCCCTCATCCACGCCCACCCCACTCAGGACGAGGCTCTCGGCGAGGCGTTCCTCGCTCTCGCCGGCAAGCCGCTCCACGCCATCTGATCCGGGCCCGAACTAAGCTGATATCGCAGATTTTTCCGAAGGAGCAACACAGATGAGCGAATCCGTCAGCCTCCCCGCACTCGGCGAGAGTGTGACAGAGGGCACGGTGACCCGCTGGCTGAAGAACGTCGGCGACCGTGTGGAGGTGGATGAGCCGCTGCTCGAGGTCTCGACCGACAAGGTCGACACCGAGATCCCCTC
>Ga0182749_1000195_pt1 | contig 64541 bp, 61 predicted proteins | sample eDN3rd37CKraftMG_FD_128875 | JGI IMG/M metagenome (GOLD analysis project Ga0182749, IMG submission 128875) | Enriched Miracle-Growth compost microbial communities from Emeryville, California, USA - eDNA 3rd pass 37_C Kraft MG (version 2) (version 2) ...
ACCGAGGTCTTCGTGGGCCGGTTTCCCAATCAACTCTGCACCGACGGAGGCCGGGCCATCAACCAGGCGGAGCCGGGTTGGGAGAAGACGCTCACTGGCTTGCCGAAGGAGCTCTTCGAATTCTGGCGGAAGCACCTGCAGCCGAAGGGATATCGGGTCAAGTTCCAGATCGTGGACTTTCCCGGCGGCATGCCCGGCGACATCGGCGTGACGCTCGCTTGGGGTTAGGCGGCCTCGTCTGCGCGAGGCCATAGTCCGGCTGCCCGCGATCCCAGGAGACACCGTGGTCCGCCGTCAGCCATCGGGACTGCCCGCGTATATGGGCTACCGGCGCGCCGCGCTCGTGACCGCGCTAGGAGTGCGGCGATGGCAGAAACGTGATCCTCCGCGCGCGGGAGTGGTCACATGTGCCGACTATCGTCCTCTCGGCGCACGAGCGCGAGGCCGAGAAGATCGAGTCGCTTGATCTCGGCGCCGACGGCTACGTCAACAAGCCGTTCGACGTCGGCGAACCCATGGCACGGATGCGAACCGCATTACGGCATTGCATGCAGCGGAAGGCCGAGCTGCCGGTCCTCCGTATCGGCGACCTGGTAATCGATGCTGTGCGCCATCGGGTTGCCCGCGCCGGCAGCGAGGTGAAACTGACGCCGAAGGAGTTCGAGCTGTTGTCATTCCTGGCGCGTCACGCAGGCCGTCACGTAGCGTCAAATTTTCGCCGCCGTCTGGGGCCCGGCGCATACCGAGGACACGCGGTATCTGCGCGTCTACATCGGCCAGTTACGACGGAAGATCGAGGCAAAGGCCGACGATCCGCGCATCATCTTAACCGCGCTTCGTATGGGCTATCGAATCGTCGATACCTGACGGACCGCGATGTCCGGATGTGGCCCCGTAGCTCCCTTTACGAGGAGGGCAGAGCGTGTCCGCTCTGCCCAGGTACTTCAGACGTCCATCTGCTCGGCGATAGCGAGGGCGTCGTCGACCTCGATTCCAACGGTGCTCTCGATCTTTCGATGGCCCAGCAGGAGCTGGACGGCTCGCAGGTTGCCGGTTCGTCGGTAGATGAGGGTGGCCTTCGTCCGCCTCAGCGAGTGGGTGCCGTAGAAGCTGGCGTCCAGGCCAATTCCGGCGATCCAGCAGGAGACGAGCCGCGCGTACTGCCTCGTTGTCAGCGACCGTCCGCGAAAGCGCCGGCTGGGAAAGAGGTAGTCGCCGGGCTTCTTTGCGGTTTCCTTCATGTAGGCATCGATGGCTTCCCGAGTCTGCTCCGTGAGCCCGAACCCCACGGGATGTCCGGTTTTCCTCTGGCGTACCGTGGCGCGATCAAGGGCTGCCCTATGCGGGACGATGTCCTCGACCCTCAGGGTGACGACGTCGCATCCCCGTAGCTTGCTGTCGATCGCCAAGTTGAACATCGCCAGATCCCTCAGGCGGCCGTCGACCTGCAGCTTGGTACGGATTGACCGTACGTTCTTGATCCGAAGCGGCGGCTTCGAGCGATCGTTTTTCCCTTGTTCCAAGGGACTTTTGCGGTTCGGACGTTTGTGGCCGGTGTGTATGGTTCGGCAGGTCGCGACTTGACCCCATACCGGACAAGGCGCCGACCCGCACGAGGCGGTATTCAGAGTAGGCCAGACCTATAAGTTACCTCCGCTCGCATGTCACCTGAGAAGGCCCATCTGCTCTGTGGACCTAAGGCACAGTGGTAAGTCACAAATTTGTCATTCCTCTCCCGAGGGCTGATCCACCGACTCGGATGCTCCCGCATCTGCGTATTGTTTGCGCAGCAGGCCCAACACGCCGACGCTCAGTTGCGCATTGTGACGTCGTATGGCCTCATATGCCTGCTCCGGGTGGCCGGCCATGATCGCATGCACGATGTCAGGATGCTCGTGCATGGACTGCTTGAACCGTTGCTCTGCGGTGAGTGTCTGCTGCTGACGGAAAGGTGCAAGCCTGTCGCGCAATTCCCGCGTCATCGCCCCAATCGTTGCATTATGCGCGCCCGCGCAGATGCGAACATGAAATTCATGGTTCTTTTCTAGGTAGTCCGATTGCTTCTGCGCATCGGCGAGCTCTTCCATTCCAAGACAGCTGACTTCCAATTCGCTCTTTTCAAGCGCGCCTCTATGTAAACTGGACCGCGACGCTACCGAGCGGGCCGAAGTCGGCGTGTAGCGTGTCACCCTTGCTGGCCCAGACCGGACGCGTGAATGAACCGGACAGCATCAAGTCGCCTGGCTTCAGGGTTACCTCGAATGGCGCCAGTTTGTTGGCGAGCCAGGCGATCGCCAGTGCCGGATGACCGAGCACGCCAGCCGCAAGCCCGGTTTCCTCGATTTCTGAGTTGCGATAGAATATGGCACCGACCCAGCGCAGGTCGACATCCTGCGGGCGAACTGGACGGCCGCCAAGTACGATGCCCGCCGCCGCGCCGTTATCAGCCACGGTGTCGAAGATCTTGCGCGGTTCTGTGACGCGCGCGTCGATGATTTCGATCGACGGCACGACATATTCGGTGGCGCGCAGCACATCGAGCAGGGCGACATTCGGGCCCTTGAGCGGCTCCTTCAGCACGAACGTCAGCTCGGGCTCGACGCGCGGCACGCAGAAATTCTCGAACGGCACTTTCGCGCCATCGTTCAGGACCAGGTCGTCGAAGAGATAGCCATAATCCGGTTCGTCGATCTTCGATGAAGCTTGCATCGCCTTCGAGGTCAATCCGATCTTGTGACCGATGATTCTTGCGCCCCCTTTCACCTTCTCCTGCGCAACCGCCGACGAGATGGCGTAGGAATCCTCGATCTGGATGTCGGGATACATCTGCGAGGGCCGCTCGCCCTGCTTCTTGGTGCGATGGCTTTCGAGCAAAGAGCAGACGACCCTGGCACGTTGTTCTTCGTTGAGCATTGTTACGAATCCTGAAAGTCGAAGAGTGATCGTTTTCGAGAGCGCAGGCGCGGCTAACCGACTATCGGCGAGCGCCGCACGCGGTTTTTCAGAGCTTGATGCAGACGTTCCGGAGCTCCGTGTAGAACTCCATCGAGTGAAGGCCGCCCTCCCGCCCTATTCCGGACTGTTTTGAACCACCGAACGGTGTCCGGAGATCGCGTAAGAACCAGCAATTGACCCACGCGATACCGACTTCGATGCGCGCGGCAACGCGATGCGCGCGTGTCAGGTTCTGCGTCCAGATGGCGGTGGCAAGTCCGTATGGGCTGTCGTTGACGCGCGCGACAACATCGTCCTCGTGATCGAACGGCGCGATGTGGCAGCACGGTCCAAAGATTTCTTCGCGGAGAACGGCCGATGTTTCCGGCAGGTCGGTCCAGATCGTCGGCTCGATCCAGAATCCGTTTGCGTAGGGCGGGGGCATTTGTGCGATGGCACCGCCAGTGACGACCGTTGCACCCTCCTGCCGCGCGCGTTTGTAATAGGATAGTACCTTCTGCCGATGTTCGTGGCTTATCAACGGGCCGAAGCTAGTCGCGTTGTCGAAAGGGTCGCCAGACTTGAGCTTCGCTGCAGCCGCGGCAAGACGCTGGACGAAAGTCCCGAAGATCGGCCTTTCGACATAGATCCGCTCGGTGCCGAGACAAACCTGTCCGCAATTTGCGAATGCCGAACGCATCGTGCCTTCGAGGGCCGCGTCGAGGTCGCAATCGGCGAAGACGATGCCGGCGTTCTTGCCGCCGAGTTCGAACGAAACGGGCCGAACGCCGTCGGCTGCCGCCTTCATGATCGAGGTGCCGGTGCGCGTCTCGCCTGTGAAAGTGATGCCGTTGACGGCCGGATGCCGCGTCAGGAACTCGCCGGCGCTGTCAGGACCGAATCCGTGCACCACATTGTAGACACCGGACGGTACGCCAGCCTCGTTCATGACCTCGCCAAGCAAATTGGCGGTGGAGGGCGTCTCCTCCGACGGCTTCACGATCACGGTGTTACCGCAGGCCAAAGCCGGAGCAACTTTCCAAGTCATCAGTAACAGCGGCAGGTTCCACGGGCAAATGACCGCGATAACCCCTCGCGGTACGCGAATCGCGTAGTTGAGCGCGCCGCGCCCGTCCGGCGTAGCCATCCGGAAGCTTTCGCTCCCGAGCGAGACGGCTTGATCGGCAAACACGTTGAAATTTGCGGCGCCACGAGGGATGTCGAGATGCGAGGCGAGGTTGGCGGGCTTGCCGGTGTCGCGCACTTCCGCGGCGACGAACTCGTCAAAGCGAGCGTTTATGCCCTCGGCAACTTTGCGCAGAATTGCTGCGCGCTCTTGCTCGCTCGACCGGCCCCAGGGCCCCTCGAGCGCCTGACGGGCCGCGCGCACGGCCTGGTCGACAATCGCTTCGTCAGCCTCATGAACAAGCCCGATGATCTCGCCGGTCGCGGGATTGCGGTTGGCAAAGGTGGGCCGGGTTGAAGCGACGAACTCGCCATTGATGAAATGCCGCAATTCCCGAAGTGCCGTCGTGGCCGATTGACGAGCAGGTCCGTTCATCGATGATGTCCTCTGTACAGATATTTCTCACGGGCGCATCATGGCGCCGCCATTGACGTCAAGTATGGCGCCGGAAATGAAGCTCGCTCCTGGCGAACACAGGAACGCGATCGGCGCGGCGATCTCGTCGACAGACGCGGCGCGGCCAAGCGGATGATCGGCAAGCGTGGGTGTTAGATCGTGCACCCTGACCATCGCGGTATCGGTGATGCCGGGCGCAATGCCATTGGCCTGAACGCCGGATTTGGCAAACCGTGAGGCGCACCAGCGCACGAGCGTATGCAGGCCACCTTTGGAGACTGCGTAGTGCGGACCGACGCCAGGAAACGAACCGCCGCTGGTCGCGACGATCGAGCCAATGAAGATCAACCGACCGCGGCCCCGCTGGGCCATGGGCTCGCCGAGAGCGCGAGCAAGACGCGCTGGCGCCGCCAGATTGACGGCGAGCGCTTCGGTTAGCAGATGATCCCAGTCTTCGACCGACCAGTCGGCAGCGCGGTAGATCCCGGCACCCAAGACGGCCGCGTCGGCGTCTGCGGCGAAGTCCGCAAGTCTTGCCGGAGCGTCCTTCGAGGTCAGGTCGATCAGCAACACACGCGCCGTCGAACCCGCAGCCTCGACAGCCGCTTGCGTCGCGTTGCAGCTGTTGTAGTCGGTCAGGAACAGCTCGGCACCCAGCATCGCGCATAGCCGCGCGGTAGCCTGGCCGATGCCGCCGGCCGCGCCCGTAATCAAGATACGTTGCCCCGCGAGACTGAATGGATTGGAGGCGCTCACGATTCAGAGTCCGCTTCCCTGGATACGCGCAACGAAGCCATCGCCCGGCGCACCTCGTCGGCGGTGTTCTGCAAGTGCAGCTCGGTCATCCGGCACGCCTTCAATACGTCTCGCTTGATGGCTGCCTCATGGATGGCGGCATGCTCTTCATGAACTGAGCGGCGGCCGCGAGATACTTTCAAAGATACGCGACGGTAGCGTTCGGATTGCTGATATAAAATGTCTCGAACACGCATCAGCCATGGCGAATTGCAGGCCGAGACCAGCGCGGCGTGGAATGCGCGGTTCTTTGTCTCCCACCGATTAGCCAACTCGGGCGGCAACGGCACGTCCGCCTGCGGCAATTCGGACTCGACCTTCCTCAACTCGTCGAAAGCCAATTGCACCTTCTCGGCCCAATCTTTGCCGCCGAGCCGAATTGACAGGTTGATTGCCTCCGTTTCGAGGAGCGCGCGCACGCGGGATATGTCGTCGAGTTCCTCGACAGAGAGGGGGGCGACCCAGTATCCGCGCTGTCCTTCAGAGACGACCAGCATGTCGCCGGTCAGACGCGAGAGCGCTTCCCGTAGTGGCGACATCCCGATGGAATAGTCGGCCATCAGACCTTCAAGCTTGAGCTTGCGGCCCCCCTCCAGCTTGCCTTCGACAATATCCTGACGCAGTAGCCGATATGCGCGGTCGGCGAGGGTGCGTTCGTTTCCAATCGGGGTCGGCTCGGGCATGACCAACTCGGGATCTTCGAAATTCCTATATTCGATAATTTCGGAATTACATAGCGGATAACGCAATGCATCGTCAAATCACGCCGTTTGCTTTGGCAGGATTAGGCCAGGGATGCCAAAATTTCGAAATAAGCGTTGACAAGCGTCGGGGCCTCTGGGACTTTACTGCAGCACCGACGGCATCCAACGACCGCCGCGTCTATGTCATTCGGGAGGAAGGTTATGGGTCGCTTCTCTATTACTCGCCGCAATTTCATCGCCAGCGTGGGCGCCACCGCCGTCGCCGCGCCGCTCTGCACGCCTGCGATCGCGCAGGGTGTAAAGCCAATCAAGATCGGCCTGGTGACATCGCTGTCCGGTGCCTATGCCGGCATGGGCGAGTCCATGCGCGCTGGCCTGCAGCTGTTCCTCGCCGAGCAAAAGAATTCTTTCGCGGGTCGTCCGATCGAGTTGATCGTCGAGGACGATCAGTTGAAAACGGATGAGGGCGTGCGGAAATTCCGCAAACTGATTGGTCAGGATAACGTCGATTTCATCTGCGGCGTCATCAGCTCCGGCATCGCCTTGGCCATTCGGGACGTCGTCGCTGAGAGCAAGACGCTCACCTTTATTTCTACGGGGTCGGCGAACGATCTCGCCCGCAAGGCGGCGAGCCCCTATATTTTCCGCCCGACGAAGACCAACTGGATGCTAGGCAGCACGGCGGGCCAGTGGGCCGCCGACAAGGTCAGCAAGAGCGGCTGTCTGACGCTCGCTGCCGACTATGCTGCCGGCCGCGAATATGTCGGCGATTTCGTGGATTCGTATCAGAAGCTCGGCGGCAAGGTCGTCAAGCAGGTCTGGGCTCCGCTCGGCACGACCGACTTTGCGCCCATCCTCACGACGATCGCCGCGGAGCAGCCGGAATTCATCTATTCATTCTTTGCCAGCGGCGATGCGGTGCGTTTCCTGCAGCAGTTCAGCGATTTCCGTCTCGGCGGCAAGGTGAAGTTGGTCGGCACGGGCGCGCTTTTCGATCAGGAGGACGTTCTGCCGGCTGTGGGCGACGCCGCGCTCGGCGGCGTAAGCACCTATCATCAGTCGCCGACGGCGCCGGCGTCAAAGGCGTTTGCGGAGACCTATCTCAAGGCGCGCGGCCGCTTGCCGGGCGAGGCAAGTTCGTCGGGTTATGCGACAGGTCAGGTCATCAAGACGGCGCTCGAGCGCGTGCAGGGCGACCCCTCGAACAAGGAAAAATTCCGCGAGGCTGTTCTGTCGGGCGCGACCGACACGATCTATGGACCAATGACTTTCGATCCGCGAAATAATCAGGCAATTTTGGATATCTACGTCAACGAAGTGCGCAAGGGCGCGGACGGCAAGCCGATCAATACGGTGATTCACACCTTCAAGCAGGTCAAGGATCCCGGACCGGGGGCCTGATTCCGCGCAGGATGAAAGATGGCTTTTTATCTCATCCAGACACTCAACGCACTGTCGTTCTCCGTGCTCCTCATGCTGGCTGGGCTTGGGCTGGCTGTGGTGCTGAGCTTGATGAACTTCGTCAATCTCACCCACGGCTCCTTCTTTCTGCTCGGTAGCTACATTGCGGTGTATTGGTTTTCGTCCGGCATGCCGTGGTGGCTGGCATTCCCTGTCGCGTTTGCCGCGACGGGGGCGATCGGGTTTTTGCTCGACCGCTACCCATTCAGCTCCTTCTACGAGCGGACGCACCTCATGCAGGTGCTGCTGACGTTTGGCTTATCGGTGGTTTTTGCCGATCTTATGCGTTGGCAATTCGGCGGCGACGTAGCCGCGCCCCGCATTCCTGACGTTCTGCGCGGTGTCGTCTTCATTCTGAACATTCCGTTTCCGATCTATCGCCTTTTTATGATCGTGTTCGGCTTCCTCCTTGCGGGCGGTCTGTGGTTTCTCGTCGACCGCACGATCTGGGGCGCCGTCGTTCGCGCCTGCGTCACCGATCGGAAATTCCTGGAAACGCTCGGCATCAACACCAAGACGGTCTTCACAGCCGTCCTTGCATTGTCCGCGGGGCTGGGCGGCGTGGCCGGCGCGCTCGGCAGCGGCATGCTTGCAGCCCATCCGGGGCTCGACGAAGAGGTGCTGCTGCTGGCCCTGATTGTCGTAGTCGTGGGCGGCCTCGGCACTTTTCGCGGCACGATCATAAGCGCGCTGCTGCTCGGCTTCAGCTTTACCTTTGGCCGCGTTTGGGTCCCGGAATATTCAAATTTCATCGCGCTCGCCGTAATGGCGGCCCTGCTGGTGCTCGCGCCACAGGGTCTTGTTGTGCCGAAGCTAAGGCGGGTCTAGGCGATGCTGATGAAGGTCAATGCAAGAGCCCTCGATGCATCGGAATCCAGCCGCGGCCCGCGTTCGCCTCTGCAGCGCGCGGCAATCGGACTGCTCGTAGCCGGCGCGGTCTGCTTGCCGCTGCTTGGAAGCGACTATCAAGTTCGTTTCGTCGCCGAGGTCGTGATTACCGGCATAGCGATCATGAGTCTGGACATTCTGATCGGCTATGGCGGTCTGGTATCGCTCGGTCATGCATCTCTATTCGGCGGCGCCGCCTATGCGGCCGCGCTGGTCGCATATCACGTCAGCGCGGACCTTGCGATTGTCCTGCTCACTGGAATCGTTACCGGCATGGCCGTCGCGGCTCTGGTCGGTGTCGTGGTCGTGCGGACGGATAACCTCTTCTTCCTGATCTTGACCCTCGTCACCACGCAAATGGTGTGGGAACTCATCTTTCGTTCGCGCGAGCTCACTGGCGGCGCAGACGGGCTACGCGGGATTCCGCCGTTGCGTCTACACCTCGGATTCGCGGTCTGGGAATTGTCCGGCGCCACGGGCCTTTATGTAGTCGCCGCGCTGCTCGCTGTCGGATGTTTTCTCGTTGCGAAAGCATTCATTGCCGCTCCGATCGGACGTGCGCTCGTCGGAGCGCGCGAGCAGCCCCTGCGGATGACGGCGCTCGGATACAGCATTCCGAAGATACGGCTTATCGCGCTCGTCGTAGCGGGGGGCATTGCGGGAGCAGCCGGTTCGATCTATCCGTTCATCAACCTCTATATCGGGCCCAGCTCGGTACACTGGACGTTGTCGGCAATGATGCTCATTGCTCTCGTCATCGGTGGCGTGAGATCGCTTTATGGCGCGTTCATCGGCAGCGCTATCTATCTGTCTTTTCAGACGTACGCGAGTTCCTATACCGATCGGTGGCAGCTTGTTGTCGGCTTGGTGTTCGTGCTTACGGTCATCCTCATGCCGCACGGTGTTGCCCATGCCCTGCAGCGGCTGTCCGGCCGCTTCATGACTAAGAACGGGGGCCCTTCCTGATGGGGAGTTGCCCGCAAGTTTTGTCGATCGACGGTGTCGGGAAGTCTTTCGGCGCCTTTCGGGTGCTTGACGACGTGTCGTTCGATGTCCTCGAAGGCGAAACGATTGGCCTGATCGGACCGAATGGCGCAGGAAAGACGACGTTGTTCAACATTATTTCCGGATTTCTGCGGGCCGGCGAGGGGGCGGTTCATTACCGGGGGCGTGACATCACGAGTTTCGGGCCGCGGCAGCGGGCGAACGAAGGTCTGATCCGTACCTTCCAGAAGAGCATGGTGTTTCCTGAGCTTACCGTGCGGGAGAACATCGCGCTGGCGCTCCGCGCTCAGTCCGGATCGGGCTATCGGTGGTGGAGCGCAGCGCGTGCCGTGGGCGCCGCCGATCGCCGGGCAGACGATATCGTCGAAAGAGTCGGACTCGCACACCGCCTGGACAGGGTTGTGAAAAATCTGTCTTACGGTGAGCAGCGCATGGTCGACGTGCTTATCTCTCTTGCCCTCGAACCTCGCGTGCTGCTGCTCGACGAGCCAACGGCCGGTCTGGCGCGGGCCGAAGCCGACATATTGCTCGAAAGCATCAAGCTTCACGATAACAAGACGTCCGTGATCTTGATTGCGCATGATCTCGATATCGTCTTCAGTTCATGTGACCGGATCGCGGCGCTCAATCTGGGGCGCCTGATTGCGGTCGATACACCTGCGGCCATTCGTGCCAACGATGATGTGCGGAAGGCCTATCTCGGAGCGGCGGCCTTGTCGTGATAAGCGTTGCTGCACAGTCCGCGTCCCAATCCGAACCGGTCCTCCGTCTACGGAACATGACCGCGAGTTACGACGGCGTCGAGATTCTACGCGACGTTAGCCTCACGATCGGTCGTAACGAGGTCGTGTCCGTGTTGGGACGAAACGGCGTCGGTAAGTCAACTCTGGTGAACGCGATTTTTAACATCGGCCCCGATGTGTCCGGGGACATCGATCTCTATGGGCAGCCGGTCGCGCGTTTGCCGGCGTACCGGATTGCGCGGCTCGGCATTGCGCTTGTACCGCAGGGTCGGGGCGTATTTCCGGACCTTTTGGTTGAGGAGAATCTTCGTCTTGCGACGTTGCGGCGGCGTGCCGGCGCGCGCCGCTGGACGCTTGAACGGGTCTACGATGTCTTTCCGAGGTTGGCCGAGCGGCGGGATTCGTCGTCAAGCGCTCTCTCCGGCGGCGAACGGCAACTGTTGGCCATTGCCCGCGCGCTGCTGACCGAGGCTGAGTTTCTTGTGCTCGACGAGCCCAGCGAAGGCTTAGCGCCGATGGCGATCGGGGATATTGCTGGGCATGTCAGCAATTTCGCCAAGCTCGGTTTGACCGTCCTGATTGTCGAGCAGAACATTCCGCTTGCGTTGAAGCTAGCGACGCGGGCGATCGTGCTGGCGCATGGAATGATCGTTTATGACGGTTCTCCGGGCGATTTGTTGGCCGATACCGCCTTCGTGCGCGAGAACCTGGGGGTGTAGGAATTGTGAGATGATCACGATAGAGCAACTTCGGTATGTACGGTTCGGCACGGCGGATCTCGCCGGCGCAACAGACTTTGCGGAGCGCATCCTCGGTCTTCAACTAATCGACAAGGACGAAGATCAGGCATTCTTCCGCTCCGACTATCGCGATCATACACTGGTCTTCGTCAAGGGCGCTGATCCTTCTGGCGCCATCGGAATGGAGGTCCGCGATCTCGAAACACTCGATCAGGCTGCTTCACTCCTGCAATCGCAGGGCTACTGCGTCTCGCGCGGCGATGCCGCCGCCGCGGCGCAACGCAAGGTGAAGCACGTCTTGAGTTTCAGTGACAACAGCGGCAACGCTTTCGAATTGGTCGTGCGCCCGTTGCAATCTGGCTGGCGCTACTTCGCCTCCCGCGATGCGGGTGTGATAGGACTCGAGGCCGTCGCGGTGCGCAGTACGGCGATCGCCGCGGACGAGAAATTGTGGACGACGGTATTCAATGGCTGTGTGAGCGACTGGGTTGGCGACGCGGCCTATATTCGCTTCGACGATTCGCATCATCGCCTCGCTCTGCATCCATCTGGAAAGCCAGGCGTGCTGGCCGTCGAATATGGCGTCGAGGATGTCGATTTGTTGATGCAAAACAGTTACTTTCTGCGGCTGGCGCAAGTTAGCATCATGGATGGGCCGGGGCGCAGGCCGACTTCTGGGCAACTTTTTCTTACGTTTGCCGGGCCGGGCGAAGCCCTGTTCTCTTATGTCGCAGAGGGCGCCAAAATTGCGAAAGGCGCAAGCCATCGTCCCCGACAGTTTCCGAAGACTCGGGTGTCATTCTGCTGCTGGGGCAGTGATTGTCATGTCCCAGAAATGAGCTAGAGAGGGAGGATGCCGTGATCCGGCTTCAGGACGTATCCTATGTTCGCCTTGGCACTGCGGATCTTGTAGGCGCGACGCGCTTCGCCACGAACTATCTCGGTCTTGAATTGACTGAGAGTGTCGAGGGCGCGGCTTATTTTAAGTCCGATGAGCGCGAGCATACGTTGTGTTATTTCGAGGGGGACCCTGCGGACCACACCGCTGCCTTCGAAGTCGGCTCGCGGGATGAGCTAGAACTTGCAGCTCGCGAACTCGAGAGGCTTGGCCATTCGGTGTATGCCGGAACCGCAGCCGAAGCCGAAGCGCGTAAAGTGCGGGAGTTCATCGCCTTCAAGGACCCGAGCGGAAATCGCGTGGAGCTCGTTGTGCGGCCCGCCTACAGTGGCCGCCGCTATCACGGCGTGCGGGACGCCGGCATCTCGGGCTTCAGCCACATTGGCCTGTGCAGCACGGATCCGGCGCGAGACGAATTGTTCTGGACGGAGGTATGCAACGCGCGCGTCAGCGACCGTATCGGCGACGCGCCGCTGCTGCGGATCGACGAGGTTCACCACACCATCGCGCTGTTTCCATCGGCGAAGCCAGGCATCCAGCATATCAACCACCAAGTGGAAACCGGTGACGACATCATGCGGTCGTTTCGATTTTTAACGGACCGTCAGGTGCGCATGGTCTTCGGGCCCGGCCGCCATCCGACCTCGTCCGCTCGTTTCCTCTACTTCGAAGGCCCCGACGGGATGGTTTTCGAATACTCGTCCGGCGTGAAGTCCATAGCCGACGAGCTTCTCTACCGGGAGAACCAGTATCCGTTCGAGCCCAAAGGGTTCTGCAAGTGGGGCGCTAAGCCCAACATTTCCGAGTTTCAGAAGTGAACGAAGCCGACCTGTCGCTTGTCATTCGGCTTGCCGGGCGAGCCTTGTCGCGGCATGGCTTGCTGCATGCTTATGGCCATTGCAGCGCCAGACTCGACGACGGTTCCTTTCTGGTTGCACCTGGGAAGCCGCTTGGTCTGATCCGACCGAACGAGAAATGCATCAGGGTAACGCTCGAAGGCCCATTGCCCGAGGGCGTTCTGGGTGAAGTCCGGATCCACCGTGAGATTTACCGGCTGCGTCCAGACGTCGGCGGGATTGTTCGCGCCATGCCGCCCAAGACGATGAGTCTCGGCACAATGAGGCGGACACCGCAGGCTCGGCACGGGTTCGGCAGCTATTTCTATCCCGAGCCACCGCTTTGGGATGACGCACAACTGTTGCGAGACGATGCACAGGCCCGCTTGCTTGCCGAGCAACTCGGCTCCTCGAGGGCTATCGTGATGCGCGGCAATGGCGCAGTCACAGCCGGCGCATCGCTGCAGGAAGCAGTGGTATTGCAATGGTATCTGGAGGACGCTTCACGCGTCGAACTCGACTGCCTGGCGGCGCGTGAAAGCGGGGCTTTGCTCAGCGCTGACGAATGCCGAGAACGCGCCACGTGGTCGGGCCGTATTCTTGAGCGCATGTGGGATCATCTGACTGCGGGTGATCCGGAGCTCGCAATGGAAGCGATTAATGCCGACAAGCGGAAGGTCCGCGTTGGACATGCTGAATCTTAAAGGCCAGCGTGCGCTTGTCACCGGGGGCGGGGGCGGCATCGGCGCCGCGACGAGCTTGTATCTGGGCCGGGCGGGCGCGGTGCTTTCAATCGTAGACCGCGTAGGAGAAAGCGCGGAGAGGGTCGCAGCATCTTTGCGGGCGGAGGGCATCAAGGCTGACGTGTTGGCGCTCGACGTGACCGATGAAGATGCCGTGAACGCGGCATTCTCCGACCTCGACGCTGCAGGAGGCGTCGACATCCTTGTAAATAACGCCGGCATATCAATTCGCAAGTCGCTGTATGACCTATCGTTAGCCGAGTGGGACCAGGTCTTCGCCGTCAACGTGACGGGCGCGTTTCTCTGCACCCGCGCTGCAGCACGCGGAATGAAGGCCCGGCGTCACGGCGTCATTGTGAACATCGCGTCGATCATGGGCGTTTCCGGTGGGGCGACCTACCCAAATCCTTCTTATCAAGCGAGCAAAGGTGCGCTCGTAAACTTCACGCGGGCGCTTGCCATTGAGCTCGCGCCATTCGGGATTCGGGCAAACGCCGTAGCGCCAACCTGGGTCAGAACAGAATTCATCGGCGAATTGTCGAAATCCGCCGAAGGTCTCGACGCCATCTCTGCCCTGATGCCATTGCGGCGGATCGCTGAGCCGGAGGAAGTTGCTGCGGCGGTGCTATTCCTTGCGAGCCCTGCGGCTTCGATGACGACTGGCGCCATCCTGCCGGTCGACGGGGGGTTTCTGGCGCAGTGAGTTGAGTATTCGCATAGTGCACTGCGTTCTGAACCGCTGGCTTACAGCCCTTCCAAGCCGATAAGGCGGCGTTTTGTCCGCTTTGACCGTACCATGACTAGAGTTGAATACTGTCAGTTCCGTTTTCGGAACGTACGCCGACTCGCCCCCTGTCAGACTGGCCGGCTGATCCTCGAGCCGGCGATCGCCGCGTGCGCGCTGCCACCGCGCGGCACCTGCGCGCAGGCACACTCGTTTCCCTCCGTCTCGACAAGCCGACTTATGAATTCGGCGGCATGCACGTCGTGCACCTTTCCGATCGTAACCCACCGGCGAAGCTGCGCGCCTTTATCGAAGTTTTGGCCGAAAGGCTGGGTCCAACAGCGCCTTGGGACCAGCCGCCGCCCCGACCACAGAGACCCGTTAGGAAGCGCCGCTGAGGTCCGCATTCTGAGGTTGAGCGGAACTGCCCATGGAAATCCGCAACAGCCGGCATTGGCCCGGAGCCGACTCGGAGCCCTACCAAGTTGATGTCCGCTTAGCGCCGTGCAGCGGCCCTCGCACGCGGTCAGACTATTACGCCGCACTGGTATGGCCTAGATAGGCCTTCAATACTGCGCACCTGCTCGGCGATTGCGAGCGCGTCATCGACTTTGATCTCCGAGATAGATCGGCTCTCGTTTTTCAAACGCGTGGGCAGGCACGAACTTCTCAAGATCGGCATGTCCGGAAAGCCGCCGGGCGTAGCAGGTAAGGGTCAACATCAAAGGCGTTGCTGTGCATCCTAGTCGGTCTGTAGGATAACGCGCTTCCGCGGCCGGTAGGATATCTCGACCACGTAGGATGTCGTTCGATAGCCCTACGACATCAGAACTCCAAATGCGCTCCTGAAGAAATTGCTTTCCGCTTGCCGGCGTCTCGCTGAAGGTAATGCGATGTCAACCCGGAGGAGCGATATGTATCAATTCCTGCACCTTGGCGCTTTCGGCCGTGCGCCGCGCAAAGGCGAACCGGCCTGGAGCTGCATCGCCGGCATCACGGCTGAGGGTGCGCGGGTGCCCGGTGCGCGCGGGCACATCCGCTACCCGGCCGAACCCAAGTTGTTGTTCGGGATCTCGCCGATCGCAGCCGGAGAGGAAGCGGCGGCTCGCGCCGATCGCGCCGTCGATGCCGCGGGCCGGCGGCTGCGGATGGACGGCGTTGCCCTGATCGCCGGCGTCGTCAGCTACCCGATGGAGAAGGAAGCGGTCGACGCGATGCTCGGCAGCTCCGACTATTACCGGTTCTGGAAGCACACCGTGATGGAGTGGTTGCAGGCGGTGTTCGGCGAGCATCTGCGCTCGGTGGTCGAGCATGTCGACGAGCGCTGGTATCACTTGCACTTCTACTGCGTGCCGCCGCTTGGTGAGGATCGGCGCCTGCGCGTCGACCTCATCCATCCCGGACGCCGGGCGAAGGCGGAAGCCGCGGCGCGTGGCGCATCCAAGCCCGATCAGGACCGCGCCTATCGCGAGGGGATGCGGGCGTTTCAGGACCGCTTCCACGCCGAGGTCAGCCGAGAGTTCGGGCATCAGCGCGTCGGGCCGCGGCGTCGGCGTCTGGCCCGCGAGGCGCGGCTGCTGCAGCGCAACGCGGAAGACGAGCGCAGGCGCCTGCGCGAGGAGGCGGACCATGAGATGGCGGCCGCCGAAGCGAAGGCGCGGTCGGACGCGCATGATCGTTATGGCCGGCGGCTGACCGAGCTCGAAGAGTCTTACCGGGGCGAGATCGCCCGTCGCTGCGCGGCGGAAGCTGAACTGGCGCTGGTGCGCGAAGCGCTGCTGGCGGCGCAGAACAACAATTCTACTCCTTGAGGAGTTCGCTCGCATCGGTGCCGGCCTTGTCGGGGGCAGGGGCCGGACCAGCGCTGTCACCGACCCCTCGCCAATTCGCAGGGGAAGGCGAGGGCGAGGGGTCGGTGACATGTCAGGTATCGGCGTGCACGGCCGGCGCGGCCGCGAAATACTCCCCACCCTTGCGGTCGGCCGGCGGCGCGGCGGGCGTGATCAGTGCGACCTTCTGCAGCAGGCGGACGGCAGCCTTGAACCGGGGCGACGGGGTCGTCGTCTGGGTGGCGCGCTGCCACTCGCGCTTCTCGATCACCGGTTCCTCCACGCTGGTGTGGCGCCGCAACGCGCCGATCAGACGAAGGCCATCGGCCTCCGTTTGGGAAGCGCTGGAGACGGCAGACAGCAGAGTGCGCGCGACCGGCAGCAGCACGGCGTCGATCAACGCCACCGCGCGCCTAACGGTCGCAGCCCCGATCTCGTCGGTCAGTTTGCCCTCGCGGGTTGCCGCGATGACATGCAGCGCTACGGCGAGGCGTTTCGCCAGATCCGGCATCTGCTTGACGCAGGCCGAGAACGGCTCCAGCCGCAGGTCGAGGGCCATACTCCAGCGCTCCGCGGCGCTGACCAGCGTCGCCGCCGCGCTGCCGGTGAAGGTCAGAAAGAAAGGGCCGTCGCTCGCCACCGCGTGTACGCGCATTGCGAGATCGGCGAGGCCAGCGTCGCCGCCTGCGGGCGGCGGCGGGCAGGCCGGCACGAAGGCCGTGCCGATCAGCGTTTCGGGCGTCGCGGTCATGAGGCCTTCGCATTCGGCCGCCGTCAAGACGCCGACGACGGCGACGGGGAGGGTCCGCATCAGGACGTGGCCGGTGTCAGCCGCGCGCGTCGTGATCGGGTGGCCGAGCGCGGCTGCATTGAGAAACGTGGCGGTCAGCGGATCGCCGTGTCCGGCGCGCGCGAAGATGGGCATGCGGCGCTCGTCGGTGAGCAGCACGCCGGTGCCGCCCTCCGCCGCCTTCGTGACAGCGGCGATGGCGCCGTCGTCGACGACGATCCGCGGCGGAGCGCCGGGCCCAAGCAGATCGGCTTGCGGCAAAGGCGGAGGCGGCTCGTGTCCCAGCGCGGCGGCGGCCTTCACGGCCTGGGCGTGCAGGGCGCGTCGCTCGGCGGCGATCCGCTCCTGCGCCTTCGCAAGATCGAGCGCCGCACGGTGCTGCGCGAGGAGCAGGTTCTGAACGGCATGCGCGGCGCCCGTCACTGTGGGCGGCACGACCGGCAGATCGCGGTTCTCGACAAGAAGGCAGACGCGCAGGCCGACGCCGGTCGAGCGGCCGAGCCATTTGCCGAGTTCGGCGGGCGGCGGCGCCAGTCCGACGCGCGGGCCGGCGACCGGCGCGACCATGGCGAGCGCAGTCATGGCGGCGGCGGGCAGGCAGTCGGCGCCAGCGAGGCCTGCCTTCTCCAGCGGCTCGAGCATTTCCGGCGGCAACAGCTTCGGATCGAGCCTTGCGTGCGGCAGGCGCACGCGCGCGGTGAGACGCGCGACCATGGCCTGCCGCTCGCGCTCGTCGTCGGCTTCATCCGAGAGGGAGGTCTTCGTCCTGGCGCTGGTGGGCCTTGAGCCGGGCTTGCGGGCAGATCGCGGGGCCGTGCCCGCCGGGTGCGTCGTCTCGTTCGCCGGCGCTCCCGCGTCGGCGGCGGTGGTGACCGGGCTGTCGCCGTTCTGGTCTGACGGCGGGGCGAGGTCCTGGTGGTCTTCGGCGAGGGTGTCGCAGGATTGCTTGTCGGCGGCGTGCATCGGCGGTCCTCTCTCTGCTTGTGCTGGAGCAAATCGGCACCGCGCCCGCTGGTGCGGTGCCGGGATCGCCTGAACGTGAGTTGAGAATGGATGCCTTGCCAAGAGGCAAAAGTGCCTTGCCGCAAGGAACGCGATCACGTTCGCGCGCGCTTGCCGCTGTCGCACAAGACTGCTACACAGCGTCTCGCCGGTTGGAAATTTCCTGGCTTTTCAGATGGTTGGCGCGGACCGCACCCTTGGCTGCGAATCCAGGCGCCCCAGCCAGGCACCGCGTTATTCAGAGAAATTTCTTTTTGGGTTGAAAGTCCCGCCAAATATGGGGTGACCTAGATCTTCGTTTGCCGAGTTTATTCGTGCCGTTCAGTTCGCCGAGTTCCGAACTGGGTGCCAACCTCGTCCTCAGAAATTGCGTGAACTGCTCGGCCGACATTTTTCAGGCGGCTTAATCGAAATTGGGGTGCTTGATGCGGCCCGTCCTTAGGAGGCAAGCGCACAACTATATTGAGGCTACACTATCGGGCCGAGTGCGCCGGTCCATGAGGTGATGCTCCGGTGAAGGTCGACGAGGATTTGTTGTTTAGCCGTCGATTCGATGTCGCCCACATCGTTCGCGATCCCCTGCAATAAGGTACCGATGCCAGCTCGCCGGTTGTCCTGTCCAGCGAAGCGTTGAAGCAAAGCCGCCACCTCGTGCGCGTGCGCATGCTTTTCCCTGAGATAATCCAGAACATCCAGCTCGAAATCCTGCACCCGAACATGCCCCAGAGTGCCACACGAGCAGCCGAAAGAGACCGGCAGATGGCTGCGTTCGAGCCGCCGCCATGTTGCTAGGAGCGCTGCGGCATCGGTAGCGACGTCCGCTTTTTGTGCGCGCTGCTGATCAAAAATTATATCAAGTTTCATCATGGTCGCTTCGCGATAGCCGGCCGCCGCCTTCGGATGCCTGGTTTCTGGCGAATGGGCTTTTCGGCGGAGCTTGAATAGAACATCGACGCGAGTCGGCCGCTAAGTAGAAGTTTCGTAGTCAGCCGAATATGCGTTGCCATCAATTCGCAGACGCGGTCGGCATTGCGGGCAAGCACGGCCTCCTTGATGTTGCGATGCTCCGACTCCACATTGCGCTCCGTGACGGAAAATGCCTCGGACAAATGTCGATAGCGCTCGCTTTGCGCATACAGCAGGTCGCGAAGGCGAAGCAGCCATGTATTCGGGCACGCGCTCACCAATGCATCATGATATGCCGCATGCGCAGCCGCCCATGCGTCATTCAGCCGCCCGGGGTCGTCTGGCGCACGTTCTGGTGTCCTGCTAAGTTGATGATAAGCAGCAACAATGCGGGTCTCCCATTCGACGCCGCCGGCCTCAATCGCCTGTTTCAGGCAAAGTCCTTCGATTTTGACGCGGGCTTCGGTGAGGTCATTTAAGTCGGTCGCGGAGACTGGCGCTGCCGAGAAGCCTCGATGCGGCGAGGCGATGACAAGCCCTTCCGAGGTCAAGCGCGAAAGCGCTTCACGCACGGCGCTCAAGCTGACCGAAAGCGCCTCACAAAGATCCGTAATTTTTAGCCTTTCGCCTGGTTGCAGTCGTCCCGACAGCAATTCGGCTCGCAATCGCTCGTACGCCGAATGGGTGAGGCTGATGCCAAGCTTGTCTTGATCCATAGGCATTCTTAACGCGTCGGTGCAAAAAAATCTACTAGCGCGAGAAGAATAGATTTTCTGTTGACGGATCGATTTCACGGCCGCATGGTGCTGCCGCCTCGGGGGAAAGTACATGCGGCTCATTCGCTTCAAGAAGGCTGATCGTCTCGGGCTTGCTGTCGCGCAGAAAAGCGGTCCTTTTCGCGGCTTCAATGCAAACGACAGCCGCTATCCTGGAGATCTTCCAGACCTCGTTGTCGGCGGCGCGGGCAAATTGGCCGACGCGATTGCGTGCCTGCTTGGGGGGCCCGAAGTCGATCTTGCCGATGGCGAGATCCTTCCGCCGCTTCCGGCGCCCGGTAAAATCATTTGTATCGGCCTGAACTACGCCGATCATTCTGCCGAAAGCGGCTTCGCCGTGCCCTCCTATCCGACAGTATTCGCGCGGTTCGCATCCAGTCTTGTCGGGCATGGCGCTCCGATCGTGTTGCCGCGGCTCTCGGATCAACTCGACTATGAAGGCGAATTTGTCGCCGTCATCGGCAGGGGTGGGCGCGGCATTCCAAAGTCGAGCGCACTGGATCACGTCATTGGTTATTCGCTCTTCAACGATGCATCAATACGCGATTATCAATTGAAAACGCCGCAATGGACTGTCGGCAAAAATTTCGATGGCACCGGTGCGTTCGGCCCTTATCTCGTCACCGCCGACGATCTTCCACCGGGCTGCGCCGGCCTTCGCCTGCAGACGCGCCTCAATGGGAGGGTCGTGCAGGATGCCTCTACCAGCGACCTCATATTCGACGTCGCCACACTGGTCTCGACATTAAGCGAGGCGCTCACGCTCTCGCCTGGGGACATCATTGTTACGGGGACGCCCGCGGGCGTCGGACTCGCACGAAAGCCGACACTTTGGATGAAGCCAGGCGATGTCTGTGAAGTGGAATTGGAAGGATATGGCATCCTTCGCAATGAAATCGTCGCCGAGCGATAGCTCGGCGGCATGAGCGCAGACGCTACCATAAAGACGAACGCTTCTAAGAAATAGGTAAAAACGGAATGGTGAGGAGTGGGCACACGCGGTTAGCGGCCGATATCGGAGGTACGTTTACGGATGTCGCCGCTTTCGATGAAGCTACTGGTCGGCTCTTGCTGGGCAAGACGCTAAGTACGCCAAGCCATCTCGTCGACGGTATTTCTCAGAGTGTCGAGAAGGCCGGCACGCAATATGCTGATGCCAGTATTTTCCTCCACGGATCGACTGTCGCCATCAACACGCTCCTCGAGCGAAGCGGCGCGCGCACGGCGCTGCTGATTACCGAGGGATTTCGCGACATATATGAAATTGGTCGCATCAATCGGCCGGACGCGTACAATCTTTTCTTCCGCAAACATGTGCCGCTCGTCGAACGTGCGCTGCGTTTTGAAGTCAAGGAGCGCCTCACGGCCGAAGGTGCGATATTTACCCCGCTCGATAAAGACGGCGTCCATGCCATCTGCGACAAGCTTATCGCCGCCAAAATTGAAGCAGTCGCGATTTTGTTACTGCACTGCTACGCCAATCCAGAGCATGAGATCGCGGTCAAGGAGATTGTTCAGGAGCGCCTGCCTGACGCGTTCGTGACCGCCTCGCATGAGCTGTCTCAGGAATATCGGGAATTCGAGCGCTGCTCGACAACTGTTGCGAATGCCTATATCGGGCCACGCGTTAGTCGTTACATTGGCGGCATCGACAGTCATATCAAAAAGGATGGGTTCTCGGGTCCGTTCCTGCTCGTCCAATCGACTGGTGGGCTCTACGAATCGCAGCAGGCGCAGGAGCAATGCGTGCGCATGCTCGAATCCGGCCCCGCCGCTGGCGTTATCGGTGCCCAGGCCCTTTGCCGCGAACTCGGCCTGAGTGATGCGGTCGCATTCGACATGGGCGGCACGACGGCAAAGGCCGGCGTGATTTATGACAATAACGTACTTACCGCCACGACTGCGATGGTCGGTGGATACAATCAGGGCCTGCCGATCCAGATTCCTCTCGTGGACGTGTTCGAAGTCGGTACGGGCGGTGGCAGCATTGCCAGCGTCGATGAGGGGGGCGCCTTGCGCGTCGGTCCCCAAAGCGCCGGCGCCGAGCCTGGGCCAGCTTGCTACGGGCGTGGCGGCGTCAAGCCGACGGTGACGGATGCCAATCTCGTCCTCGGCAGGCTCGGCCCGGACCGCTTTCTCGGCGGCGAAATGAAGCTCGACGTTGCTGCAGCCACGCGCGCTATCGACGAGCAAGTAGCGAAGCCGCTGAACATGAGTGTGGTCACTGCGGCCGACGGCATCCTTCGTGTTGCGATAACGAAGATGTCCTATGCCGTAAAGGGCGTCTCTACAGAGCGTGGCCTGGATGCGGCCGCTTTCGCGCTTATCGCCTATGGCGGTGCTGGTCCGCTACATGCCTGCGCCATCGCTCGCGAGATTGGCATGAGTCGCGTGATCATCCCCCGCGCGCCAGGACATTTCTGCGCCTTCGGTATGCTTCACTCCGATTTGCGCTACGATTCTGTGCGGACCTGGTTCCGTCCGCTGGACGATGTCCAATTCGAGGAAATCGAAGAAGTGTTCGCCGACCTTGCAGAGCAGGGAAAGGCCGCTTTGCGCAACAGCGGTGTGGCCGCGTCGGATGTCACAGTCAGCTGTGCCGCCGACATGCGATATATCGGTCAGGAGCATCCGGTCACTATCGACCTGACGCCGCAAGCGCTCGCGCAGCGCGACCGCGCGGTACTGAAGCGCCAATTCGACGACGTGCACCAGCGGCGCTATGGCACCTGCGCGCCGGGTGAGCGCGCTGAGGTCGTGAGCCTGCGCGCCACCGTAGCCGGATTGATGAAGAAGCCCGAGTTCGAGCACATCCGGCGCGGCGGGCGGGAGCCGGCGCCAGAGGCGCGGGCCGGCGTGCGACCCGTCTGTTTTCCGGAGCTTGCCGAAGCCGTGGCAACGCCGATCTACGCCCGCGATGCGCTGCTTGTGGGGAACGTCATCGACGGCCCGGCACTCGTCGAAGAACACGCCTCCACGACTGTGGTGCTGCCAGGTGACCGGCTACAGGTCGATCATCTCGGCAATCTGAATATCGAAGTTGGGGGTGCCAAATGAGCACCGACTCGATGACTATGGATAGAGAAGATTCGGTGCCCGGGAAGCCGGTTGGCGGTCGCAGTGCGGATGCCGTTCTGACGGAAATTGTCCGCAACGGCGTCTTGGCTGTGACTGAGGAAATGAAGACCAACCTCATGCGCACCGCCTACAACATGATCATCTATGAAGCGCTGGACTTCACCGTCGGGCTCTTCACCGCCGAGGGCGATACGGTCTCGATCGGCATCGGTTTGCCGAGCTTCATTCGCGGGATGTCGAACACGATCAAGGCGAAGCTGAATCGCTTCGGAGTCGAGAACCTGGCGCCGGGCGACATCCTCGTCACCAACGATGCCTACATCACCGGCAGCCATCTCAATCACTTTACCTTCAGCCTGCCGATCTTCGAGGATGGCAAGCTTTGCGCCTGGACCTGCTGCATGGCGCATTGGCCGGATGTCGGCGGCACGCTCGGCGGCGTTACCACTGATATCTACTCAGAAGGCATTCAGATCCCGATCACAAAGTACCAGCGAGCTGGCGTCGTTAACGAGGATCTCATTGAGATTATCAAGATGAACGTTCGCCTGCCGGAACGGGCGATGGGTGATCTTCGTGCGCAGATCGTTGCCGTGACCACCGGCGCGCGTCGTTTCGGCGAGTTGATGACGCGCTACGGCCGAGAGCCGGTGCTCGATGCCATTCATAATATCATGGATCAATCGGAGGCCGCCGCGCGCGCGCGCACGCGGACCATTCCGGACGGCATATATGAAGCCGAATCTTTTATGGATGACGATGGTGTAGAGCCCGGTAAGCCCGTGCCGATCAAGGTCCGCGTCATCAAGAAAAATGACGAGATGACCATTGATCTCTCACAGATGAGCCCACAGGTCGCCGGATTTTTCAATTCCGGCCCGAGCACGGGCTATTCATGCGCGCAGGTCGCTTATAAGTGTCTGACGTCGCCGACCGACTATCCGATCAATGAGGGAAGCTTTCGGTCGCTCAATGTCATCGCGCCGCAGGGCACCGTCGTCAGCGCCGTGAGGCCGGCCGCCATGCGCTGGTGGATGACCTTCCCGATGACTGTCGTCGATACAGTATTCAAGGCGCTGGCGCCGGCGATCCCCAATCGGACGATTGCAGCTCATCACGCCGATCTCGTTATCGCCTTTATGCACGGCGTCGCGCCCGCGGACGGGCGCTTCTTCATCGGCTTCATCGGTCCGACGGGCGGAGGGTGGGGCGCCAAGTGGAACGAGGACGGCATGAACGGCGTCGTCTGCTCTAACGATGGCGATACGCACAACAGCCCGTCCGAGCAGCTCGAGGCGAAGTATCCGATTTTGATCGAGCGTCACGCGTTGCGCGAGGACTCGGGCGGCGCCGGGCGTCAGCGCGGCGGTCTCGGTACCGAGGTTGTCGTGCGGGCGCGTGCTCCGGTTACGGTCGACGTGCAGGCGGAACGCATGCACTGCGCGCCTTGGGGCCTGGCCGGCGGCCACTCCGGTTTCGGCAATCAGGTCACCGTGCGTCTTGACAGCGAGGAGAAGACCGACCTCGCCAATGCGAAGGTGCGCAATCAGCGGCTGAAGAAAGGCGATGCTCTGATCTTGCGCGCTGGCGGTGGCGGCGGCTTTGGGCCGCCTGAGGATCGTGATCCGGCGAGGGTCGCCGAGGATGTACGGCAAGGCTACGTCAGTCGGGAGGCGGCGCGAAGTCTGTACAAGGTCGAGACCGCGGCTGACGGCTCGCTGGATAAGGAGCGAACGCGCTCGTTGCGAGAACAATCGTCGAGCGGCCAGCCACAGGCTTTCGTTGCTCCAGGTTGAAACTACACAAATGTCATAAGGGAGGTAAGGATGATCGGAAAGATAAGAGATCGAAACCATCGAAATTCGCGACGCGGACTACTTGCGCTTATGATCGGCGCCTGCGTGGGCCTATGCGGAATGATGAGTGCCGCACGCGCTGCTGACGACATCATCTTTGGCTTCCTTGACGATATGTCGGGCGTGGCCGCCGAGTCCGGCAACGATGCGCTGCATGCCGTGCAGATGGCGATCGAGGAAGTCAATCAAAAGGGGGGTATCAATGGCCGCAAAGTCCGCCTCATTTCGTACGACGGCAAGCAAGACCCGCAGCTGACGGCAACTTTTGCCACGCGGTTCGCGGAAGATGACAACGGATTGATCCTCATCGGCGGCAATCCAGCAGTGCCGGTTGCTGCGACGATCCCGGTCGCGAATGAACTGAAGGTACCGTATTTCACGCTTTCGGCGGCTACCGATAGCTTCACCAATCCGTCGACGCCGTTCCATTTCCGCTTTGGGCCGGCGAATGGTCAGGATGCCCAGGCAGTCGCGGGATTCATCGCCGAAAAGGGCTTCAAGAAGGCAGCGATCATCAACAACTCGCTGCCTTATGGGCTCGACGGCGGCGGTGCCGTCGAGAAGGCGCTGAAGGCTCATGGCGTCGATGTCGTCGCGCACGAAGTCTATGACACGAACGCGACTGACCTCTCGCCGCAAGTCGTGAAGATCCGCGATGCCAAGCCAGAAGTCGTGGTCATTTGGCCATATCCTGCTGACGGCGGCCGCGTGCTGCGTGCGCTGCATCAGTTGAATGTTGATGCCGTGCGCGTCGTGGCCCGCATCGCGCTCTATGCGACGCTGCGCAAGATGGCGGGCGAGACCGGGGATGGCGCTCTGGTGACTAACACTGTCGACACCGATCGCCCAGAAGTCCAGGCGTTCTTCAAAGCGTACAATCAGAAGTTCGGCGAGCATCCGCCGACGATGTACATCGCAATGGCCTATGATGCGGCCAAAGTTGCACTGGAAGTCGTTGCGGCGCCCGAGGTGCAGGCAGCCCTGGAGAAGAAAGACATCGCCGGCGCGCGTAATGCCGTGCGTCTGGCGACCGAACGGATCGGCAAATTTTCTGGAATCCAAGGCCGCCCGGGGACGTTCTATCAGTTCAGTGCCGACCGCCATCAAGGTCCGCCGGACAAGGACTGGTTCGTGTGGATGGAGGTCAAGAACATGGATCTCATCAAAGCTGACACCAGTAAGGTCGGACCGAAGCGATAAGGAACAGACGCCAGCCGAATTCGGCTGGCGTCTCCTCCACAACTATAGGGGGACAGGCGGGTGGAAAAGCTCAGCGTCTTAATTCTTTCGGGGCTGACAAACGGCAGCGTCTATGGACTTGTCGGCCTGTCATTGTCTCTGATCTATGTGAGCAGTCGGGTCATCAATTTCGCGCAGGGCGAGTTCGTCATGCTGGGCGCGATGTCAACAGTGTTCTTTCTGCTCACGCTCGGCCTGCCGGCGCCTTTGTCCGTGGTGGCCTCAGTCACACTCGGTCTCGCGGTCGCACTACTGCTAGAGCGTCTCGTTTACGCTCCGCTGGCGCGGCGCGCAGACCCCTTGACTGTTATGATTGGAACATTCGCGGCTGCCGTCGTTATTGCCGGCGGCGCACTCGTTGCCTGGGGTCCCAATCAGCTTTTCGTGCCGAACCTTTTTTCTCTTGAACCGATCAGGCTCGGCGCCATTACGACGACCGCGCAGCAATGTGCGATCATCGTGTCGTTCTTGCTGTTCATCGTCTTGACCTGGTGGGTGCTGTTCAAGACGAATTTCGGACTGACGATCCGCGCTGTAGGCGTCAACCCGACAATCGCGCGGCTCATGGGCATCCGCTCCGAGCGGATCATCCGCTTTGGCTTCCTGTTCAGCGCCGCCGTCAGCGTCGTGGCTGGTGTGCTGATCGGTCCATTGCTTGGCGGCCAGGCGTCGATGGGCGTCCTCCTGTCGGTAAAAGGCTTTATGGCGGCCATTCTCGGAGGCCTGGGTAGTCCGTTTGCGGCAGCGGCAGGCGGCATCCTGATCGGTGTTCTCGAGGCGCTCGTCGGCGGATACGGCAACAGCCTTTACGCCGAGCCGATCATCTTCGCGCTCATACTCATTGTGTTGCTTGTGAAGCCTTACGGTCTTCTCGGCGAATTTGAGGCGGTTCAGCGATGAACCGGCTGCTTTCACCGACCCTGCTCATCAGCGTCGCTCTGCTGATCCTGGGCCTTTGTCTGCCGCTCATCATCCAGAGCAGCTTTCAACTGCGCGTGGTTATGCTGATCTGGGTCTATACGATCCTCGGCTTGGGCTTCAATTTGCTTTTTGGCCTGGCGGGGCAATTGTCGCTCGGTCAGCAGGGCTTCTTCGCGATCGGCGCCTACGCCATGGCGCTATTGCAGACAAAGCTCGGCGCGCCGTTGTACCTGGCGATTCCGGCGGCACTGCTTCTCTGTGCACTGCTCGCGGCGATTATCGGCATGCCGTTGCTACGCCTGCGCAGCCATTATCTCGCGATGGCGACTCTGATGTTCGGACTCATCATCGAAGGGCTGGCGCTGCGCTGGTTCGAATTGACCGGCGGCAGCGCCGGCGTCCGGGTGCCTCCGATCGCGTTCGGCGGCTGGTCTCTCACGCGCCTCGATATCTACTACTTCGTCTTCGGCCTCGCGGTTCTTGCGTTCCTCTTCCACGCGTTCATTTTGTCGACGGCCGGCGGGCGTGCCTTGCAAGCGATCCGCGGCGACGAAACGGCTGCGCGCGCGCTCGGCGTGAACGTGACCACCTACAAGCTGCGCGTCTTCGTGCTGGCCGCAGTGTTCGCCGGTCTCGGCGGTGTAACGTTCGCCATCGTCAGCCGTCAGGTGGATCCCAGCTATTCGGCGCTGACGATCAACATCAACCTCTTGACAATCGCAGTGGTCGGCGGCCTGCGCAGTCGCATCGGTCCGGTGCTGGGCGCCGCTTTCGTCGTGCTGACACCGCAGTTCCTGACGCAATTCAATGAATACGAGGTCCTACTTTACGGCACTGGCCTGCTTGCCTTCTTGATTTTCGTTCCTCGCGGGCTCGCGGGACTGATCGAACGACGCGGCCGGGCAGCGCCGCCTGCGGCCGACAGCAACGCAGCGAAGGCTGACACCCTTCGCCCGGCGAGCGGAGAAGCACGATGACGCAACCGTCGCACTCTCTCAGCTTGTCCGACGTCACCAAGAATTTCGGCGGCTTGCGTGCCGTGGACACGGTATCGTTCGATGTAGCGACAGGCCGTATATTCGGCGTTATCGGTCCGAATGGCGCTGGCAAGTCGACGCTCTTCAATCTCGTCACCGGTCTCATACCGCTGTCGGCTGGCCGGGTGATCTATCGCGGTCACGATGTGACCCGGGTTCCGCCGCATGAGCGCATCGGCCTCGGCATGGCGCGGACGTTTCAGATCGTCAGGCTGTTCGGAGACCTGAGCGTGATCGAGAACGTGATGCTGGGCGCCCATACCACGGTGACGCGAGGCTTCCTGTGGTCGGCGCTGACTTTCCCAGTCGTGTTCCGTCGCGAGCAGGAGACCCGGCGGCGCGCGTTGGAGGCGCTGGCCGTTGTCGGGCTCGAAGACCGCGCGGAACACATCGCCTCGCATCTGCCCCATGGCCAGCAACGACTGGTCGAGATTGCGCGGGCGTTGATCGCAAACCCCGAGATGCTGCTGCTTGACGAACCGGCAGCGGGACTCAACGGCTCGGAAACGGCTCATCTGAGCCGCATTCTCAAGAGCGTGAACGGACAGGGCGTCACCATCCTGCTCGTCGAGCATGACATGAATTTCGTGATGACTTTGTGCGATCGGATCGTTGTGCTCGATCATGGCGCCAAAATTGCGGAAGGCTCTCCGTCGGAAATACAGCGCGACCCGAACGTCATCGAAGCCTATCTCGGCAGGAAGCACCTCGATGCTGCAAGTTGAAAGCCTTACCGCCGGCTACGGCGTCGTAGAGGTTCTCCACGATGTCTCGATCCAGGTCGCTCAGAAGCAGATCGTCACCGTGATCGGTGCCAACGGCGCCGGAAAATCGACGCTGATCAACACGATCTCGCGTCTGATCGCGGTGCGCAGCGGATCGGTCAGGTTTGGTGACCAGGATTTGGCGCGTCTGCCTGCAGCGGCTGTGGTCGATCTCGGTATCATTCAGGTGCCGGAAGGGCGGCAATTGTTCGGCCCGCTCACCGTGCGTGAGAACCTCACGCTCGGCTTCCAGCGTCAACGCCGCCTTCGTCCCGGCAGTTTCAAGGAGCGCCTCGAGTTTGTGCACGAGTTGTTTCCGCGGCTGGCCGAGCGTGCCGACCAACGCGCAGTGACGCTGAGCGGCGGAGAGCAACAGATGGTCGCAATCGGGCGCGCCCTGATGGCCGATCCGCAGCTTCTGCTCCTGGACGAACCGTCGCTCGGGCTTGCTCCTCTCGTCATCGATCGCATCTTCGAAGTTCTCCAGGAACTACAGAAAAGCGGTTTGACGATGTTGCTGGTCGAGCAGCGCGCCGAAGCGGCACTTGATCTGGCCGATTACGCATACGTGCTGTCTGTGGGGCGTGTCGTGGCGGAAGGGCCGGCCGCGCAGGTTCGTCAGGATGAGTCGATCAAGAAGGCCTATCTCGGCCAAGCATCGGCGATGGCCTAGGCGGGGACCTGAAGATGCAGCAACATCGATATCCCGCTGTCCGGTTCGTAGTGCAGCATGGCGCGCTGCTGGTCTGGCTCGTTCCGGCAGTCGTCGCCGCGGCCGGTGTTGCCGGTCTCGCCCTGAACTGGGGCTTGTGGGTGGTGGCCGGCATGGTTGTCGGCGCGGCTGTGCTTTCTTGCGTGCTGCGTGTCCTCGTCGAACTCGTACAGATTATCGCTGAAACGCTGTTGCCTCAGTGAGCATGGCGAAACATGGCAAGTGCGGATCGTTATAATGTGATCGTTGTCGGTGGCGGGCTGGCTGGGCTATCAGCGGCCAATCGCGCCGCACAGCTTGGGCTTCGCACGTTGGTGCTCGAAGCCGGTTCGAACGAGCGGTACCTTTGCAATTCGCGCTATACGATGGGCTTCATGCACGTTGCGTTCAACGCAACGACGGCGGACGCGGACCAATTGAGCCGGGCCATCGACAAGGCAACGGACGGCAGCGCCCGGCCGGATCTCGCGCAGGCGCTCGCCGGCAATATTGGCCGCGCGGTGTCATGGCTGGGCGAAATGGGTGTTCGCTACATCAAGGGCGGCCCGCTCGATTGGATGAATCGCGTTTTGGCACCTCCCGGCGTGCGTCGACCAGGTTTGCATTGGGAGGGACGCGGCGGCGATGTCCTGCTCAGAATCCTTGGTCAGCGTTTTCGCGATGCTGGCGGTGAGTTAATGTTGGGAACGCGCGCCCGTCGGTTGTTGATGGATGACGGCCGCTGCGTCGGCGTCGAAGCCGAGCGGAGTGGCCAGAACATCCGTCTCACTGGCGACGCCGTCGTGCTGGCGGATGGTGGATTCCAGGCCAACGCGGATTTCGTTCGCGCGCACATCTCGCCGCGTCCGGAGAAACTTTGCGTCCGCAACGCGGCGACTGGCGTGGGCGACGCTTTGACGATGGCGCAAGGGATCGGCGCGAAGTTGATCGGTCTCAATCGCTTCTACGGCCACGTGCAGTGCCACGAAGCGTTAGAGAGCGATAAGCTCTGGCCCTATCCCATTCTCGATTTGCTCGTCACAGCCGGCATTGTCGTCGATCGTCACGGCAAGCGTTTCGCAGACGAGGGGCTCGGTGGTGTGTACATGACGAACGCCATCGCGGCGCTCGAAGAACCAGACACGGCGGTTGTGATTTTCGATGACGCGATCTGGAACGGTACCGGACGCGAATACATCCTGCCACCCAATCCGAACGCCATCGAAGCCGGCGGAACGCTCATTTCTCGTGCCGACCTTGACAGTCTTGCGCAAGCGCTCGATTTGCCGGCTGCCGAATTGCAAGCGACCGTCGCGAGCTACAACGCCTTCGTTCAGGGCGGCGCTGGCGTGCAGCCGCCGCGGAGCAATCGCGCAGCGCAGCCCGAGCCGATCGTCAAGCCGCCGTTCCATGCCTTCCGTGTCTGCGCCGGCATCACCTATACGATGGGCGGCGTCGCGGTGGACGGCGGCGCACGCGTGCTCAACCTCGACGACCGGCCGATCCCCGGTCTTTATGCCGGCGGCTCGACCGTCGGCGGGCTCGAGGGCGGCGGTCCTGCCGGCTACATCGGCGGGCTCAGCAAGGCGCTGACGCTAGGGCTTCTTGCCGCTGAATCGGCTGCGATAGAGCAGGGGCGGGCGGTGGCCTGAACTGGGACGACGAAGCCGCGCCATCTTTGACGAGCGTCGGCCAAGCATTGATTTTTGGGGGAGGTGACGAAGATGGCCGCGGCATTGAACGCGCAGAGCATTGCGGCTCTTCAGGCGGACGTGATCGTCGTGGGCGGCGGTGGCAGCGCCTTGGCGAGCGCGATATTCGCAGCGCAAAGCGGCGCCAGGGTTCTCCTGCTCGAAAAGAACCCGCATCTCGGCGGCACCACCCGCCTGTCGATCGGGTCGATCACTGCGACGCGCACGGAATTGCAGAAGCGTGCCGGCATCGAGGACAGCCCGGATGAGCATTTCGAGGACATGGCAAAATTTGCCGGAGATCTTTTGCCGAAGGACAATCTCGAACTACGTCGCGTGCTGGTCGATAATGTGTCTGAGAGCGTGGCGTGGCTGACCTCGCTCGGCGTGACATTTTTCGGCCCTATGCCGGAGCCCCCGCACCGCAAGCCGCGCATGCACAACATCCTGCCGAATTCGCGCGCCTACATCTATTATCTCAGGAAGGAGGCGGAACGGGTTGGCGTCGAGATCAAACTGAATGCGAGAGTCTCGGATCTGCTGATCGAGCAGGGGCGCGTCACCGGCGTGAAAGTGTCGATTGACGGTAAGGACCAGATTGCGCGTGCCGGCGCGGTGGTGCTCGCCTCGGGCGATACCAGCAACAGCCGGGAAATGAAGCTGGAAGCGCGCCCCGACCTCGCTGAGACCGACGGCATCAATCCGACCAACACCGCCGACGGTCAGTTGATGGGGCGCCGCGCCGGAGGTTACGTACGTAATCTCGAGGTCATGTTTGCGCAACTCCGTTTCGTGGCGCCACCGACGACGAACTTGCTTTTACGTTTGCCGCCATGGAAGGTTCTGACGAGGACGATGCAGCTCGGCATGCGGTATGCGCCGACGTGGCTGCTGCGCCCGTTCATTCTGTCTTTCGTCACGACGTTCCTGGCACCGGAACCGGCCATGTTTCGCGAAGGCGCGATCCTCGTGAACAAGCGCGGTGAGCGCTTCACCGACGAGATCGAGCAGCCGTCTCAGAACGTCCCGGCCCAACCCGACAAAGTGGCTTACATTCTTCTCGACAAGAAGCTTGCGGAAATCTTCTCGCAGTGGCCGAACTTTGTCTCGACTGCACCGGGCGTCGCTTATGCTTACCTGAAGGACTACAAGAACACGCGTAGCGATATCTATCACGAGGCGGATAGCATCCCGGAACTGGCGCGCAAAATGAACGTGCCGGCGGACGCGCTCGAAGCCACGATCCGGCGTTACAATAATGAGGGCCGTTTAGAAGAAGGCCGTTCGCGCCCGCCTTTAGACCGTGGGCCTTTCATTGCGCTTGGACCGGTTTGCAATTGGGTCGTGTTGACCGACGGCGGTCTCGCGGTGACGACGAGCCACGAGGTAATGAAGCAGGACGGGGAGGTCATTCCCGGCCTCTACGCGGCGGGTTCGTCCGGACAAGGCGGGTTGCTGCTAGAGGGCCATGGCCATCATCTCGGCTGGGCGTTTACGTCTGGTCGCCGCGCCGGTCGCAACGCCGCAGAATTTGCGCGTCAGCACGGTAAAGGCGCTTGAGACCCGCGCGCATCGGAGAGAGCGCGCGCCACCACACACCACGCGAGAGATCTCCTTACCGCCGCTCTGCTCGAGCATCGCGTCGACCAGCAGGCGATCTTTGCGGCAGGACCGACGGAGACCAGAGACCTCGATGGGGGTGGTCGAAAGCGGACGTGGACGGTTGAGGCGTGCCGAAGGCTCCTCCAGGCGTTGTGGCTGTCATTTGCTGCGCGAGTTTTGCAGAACATACAGACCGCGCTCGAATGTGCGTTCCGCACCGGCATCCTGCAGACCGGCTGACAGCATGGCGTCACACCCCGAATCGGCAGCCTCGGGGGTGCAGGCTTCGATCATGATGAGCCATTTTGGGATCGCCACGCTGCGGCCTTTGCGCTCGGCGGTCTCGACATCGCTCGCGGCCTTGTCAGCGACGCACAGGTGGACGCCGAGCACGCCCGTAATGTCGATAATGGGTGGCAGTAGGCGGTGACGCAACGCGGTGTCGAGGTCGACTTCGCGGGTCGCCGCGGGTCCGAATTGCAGCGTCAGCAGGTAGCCGCCGTCACCGCAGGCCTGGCTGAACTTGACGCGACAGACGCCGCGCGAGGCGTCGCGAAAATAGTTCGAGACAACGTCTCGGGTCCATGGCGTCGGGTTGTTGAGCCGGTTGAAGTAGTCCTGCCCGCTGAGGACCTCGGGGCTCGCCGCCTCGTACAGTGTAAAGTATTCGGGGTGACCGTACTTGGCGATGTAGCGGCGGCCGCGCAAGAAGCCGGGAATGCCGACGCGTTCGGGCATGTGCTCGCGATTGTGCCATTCGTAGAACTTCTCGCGTCCTTCCGGGGCGATGCCGTTCCAGATCGCAACAACGCCTTGGCCGAGAATCGTCATGACTTGCTCCGGTGGCTGCGGCGGACGGTGGCTAATGACCGAGCGAGGCGGTGAGTCCCGAGCCCTGGTGGAAGACTCCGCGCGAGAGGAAGATGTTGGTTATCTGTTCCGTGATCTTGAGGAAACCCGGATTGCGTCGGCCAGCGAGGCCGCGCGGCCGCGGGATGTCGACGTCGATGACCTGTTCAATGCGGCCAGGTCGTGGCGACATCACCACTACGCGGTCGGCGAGCAGCACTGCCTCGTCGATGCCGTGGGTGACGAACAGCACAGTCTTCTGCGACTTCAACCACAAGGCTTCGAGATCGATACGCATCTGCTCGCGCGTTAGTGCATCGAGCGCGCCGAACGGCTCATCCATCAGAAGGAGGGAGGGGTTGTGTACGAGCGCGCGGGCGATTGCCGCCCGCTGGCGCATGCCGCCCGACAGTTCGCGTGGATAGCGCCGGAGGAAATCGCCGAGGCCCACCGCGCCAAGCAATCCGCGGGCGCGCTCGGTGAAGTCGCGGGCCTTCATGCCCCGCAGTTCGAACTGGATCAGCACATTGTCGAGGATGTTGCGCCAATCGAGCAGTACGGGGCTCTGGAATACGACCCCGACATCGGTGAGTGGCCCGGTGACGACGCCTTGCGGCGTCGTCACGGTGCCGGTCGTCGGCTTTGAAATGCCGGCGACGATCCGCAGGAACGTGCTCTTGCCGCAACCAGATGGCCCCACGATTGCGATGAACTCCCCCTCCTTGATTGCCAGATCGACGGAGGAGAGGGCGACGATCGGGTTGTCCCCGCTGCCAAAGCTCTTTGAAACGCTTTGGGCGCGGATGGCCGTGGTTCTGGTCGAATCGTCGTTCACGTGGTGGAGCCGGTCGCTCATTACTTCGGCATGAAGTCGTTGGTATAGAACGCGCTCGCCGGTTTGTCCGTCTTCAAGTCGCGGTATTCCTTCAGGATTTTCATTGTGCGATCCCAGTCGGCCTCGCCATTGTAGCCGAACGGCTTGCCCTTGTTGGCCGCTGACGCGATGAACGTGATGTCCATCTGGAGTTGGCCGAGCTGCGACTCGCGATTGAGGTCCGGACGCACCTTCAGCAGCGCATCGACCGCCGCGCCCGGATCCTTGATCGCTGCCTCCCAGGTGCGAGCGGTGGCCTTGACGAAACGCCGAACAAGGTCCGGATTCTTCTTGATCATGGCATCGCTGGTAAGAACGGTCAGGCCGACGGTGTTCGCGCCGTAATCGGCGAATTTCATGCCTGCAGGCTCGACGCCCTTCTGCTTGACCAGGAAGTACTGGTCATCGAGGCCGCCGATGATAGCATCGACGCGCTTCTCGAGCAGCGCTACCACCTTGCCGGCCGGATCGATCTGCACCAGCGAGATCTTGCTGCGGTCGATGCCGGCGCTCTTGGCGAAGGCCGGGAAAAGCTGCGTCAGCGCGTCGCCGGCGCTGATAGCGAGCCGCTTGCCTTCGAGATCCTTCGGCTGCTTGATGCCTGTTTCGGCAAGCGAGATCACCCCGAAGACGCTGTTGGCGTGAATAGTCATGATTGTCTTGACCTCAGCGCCGCGCGAGGCGAGCAGCATCACGCTCGAGGAGTCGGCGACGCCGAAATCGTCCGATCCGGCGGCGACGGTTTGCACAGTATTGGCCGAGCCGCGACCTTCATTGAGAACGAGGTCGATGCCTTCGTCTTTGTAGTAACCGCGCTGCAAGCCGAGCTGGAACGGCGCATGGAAGCCGCCGAAATACCAGTTCATCCGGAACGTGACCTTGTCGAGGGCCGAAGCAGGGCCGGACGCAAGGATCGCGGCGGCTGCGACGGCCGGCGCCAGCAGTTTCAGTAGTCTCATCGTTTCCTCCCTTGGATCGTTATTGTGATCGGTTCTTCAGGTGATGTCGGTGCGCGTGTCAGAACGGACGCGCCACGGTATTAGGACGCGCTCGAGAAGTTCGGCGATGAAGTAGATGGCGACGCCGATGGCGCTCAGAAGGATGATCGCCGCGAACACCATGCGGGTATTGAGGTCGCCGTTGTATTGCAGCAGTAGGTAGCCGAGGCCGCGGTCGGAGGCGACAAACTCCGCGACGACCGCTGCCGTCGCCGACAGCGCCGCCCCAACCTTCAGGCCAGTGAAAATCTCCGGCAGTGCGTGCGGCAGCCGCACCTTAAAGAAGGTGCGCAGGCCGTTGGCCCCGGTCGTGCGCACGAAGTCGACGACCTCGGGATCGATCGACTTGAAACCGGCGATCGAGGATACGACGATTGGGAAGAACGACAGCAGGAAGACGAGGAGCAGCTTGGGGGTGAAGCCGAAGCCAAACCAGATGATGAAGAGCGGCGCCACCGCGATCTTCGGCACGATCTGGAGAAAGACGACGACCGGATAGACGGTCTCCTCGGCGATGCGTGAGAAGGCGATGAGCAGCGCCAGTGGGATGCTCACGGCGATAGCCAGCGCGTAGCCGGCAAGGATTTCGACTGTCGTGATCCAGGCGGCGGCCATGAGGTGCGGCCATTGTTCGCCGAAGCCTTGCGCCACGCTGACGGGTGCAGGCAGGATGTACTCCTTGACCCCGCTTTGAACTGCCACTTCCCAGATCAGCAGCAGCACCACGAATCCGACCAGGAAGCGTGAGCGGTGCAGGATACTAGCCTTCATGATGAAGGCGACCCGCATGCGCGGCTTTGCTCTCAATTGGTCGTCCCTGGTCATCGCGCCCTCACACTGTAGAGGCGAAGCCGCCGCCGTCCATCAGGATGTTTTGTCCGACGATGAAGCTTGCATGCACGCTGCACAGATAAGCGCAGGTATTGCCGAACTCTTCGACCGTGCCGAAGCGTTTCGCCGGAACCTGCTCGGTTTGCTGCTTGACGAACGCGTCGTAGTCGACGCCCGCCTGCTGCGCTCGCGTGCGCAGAGGGTTCATCTGCCGATCGGTAGCGAAGGGGCCGGGCAGGAGATTGTTGATGATGACATTGTCCTTGGCGACCTGGCGGGAAAGCCCGGCGACCATGCCGGTGAGGCCGGCGCGCGCGGCGTTCGACAGCGGCAGGTGATAGAGCGGTGTCTTGACCGAGCGCGAGGTGATGTTGACGACCCGGCCGAAGCCGCGCTTGGCCATGCCATCGACGGTCGCCTTGATCAGCATGATCGGCGCGACGAGATTCGGCACCAGGCCGGCCAGCCATTTCTCCTCGTCTAGATCGCGGAAATCGCCGGGCGGCGGACCACCGGCATTGTTGATAAGGATGTCGGGCTCGGGGCAGGCATCGAGCAAAGCCTTGCGCCCTTCCGGAGTCGACACATCGGCGACGACCGGCGTCACTGTGACCCCGCTTGACACGCGAATGGCTTTCGTCGTGGTCATCACCTCGGTCTCATTGCGACCATTGATGACGACGTCGACACCTTCGCGCGCCAACGCTTCGGCGCAGCCGCGCCCCAGGCCCTTGCTCGAGGCGCACACAATAGCGCGGCGCCCCGCTATTCCGAGATCCATAGCAGCACTCCAGATCGTAAAGACATAAGAGAGAGATCAGACCGGAACCCAGACCAGCGCGCGGGTCTCCGTCAGGCGGCGCGGCAGCGCCTCCCAGTTGTCTCCGCCGTCGTCGCTGCGGAAGTACTGACCGAGCGCGCTCGATGCGAACAGCAGGTTGGGATCGGCGCGATTGGTCGCGACGAGCCAGGCCGAACTCTGCAGCTCACCGGGCAGGCCGGCATTCTCCCAGTGCTCGCCGAAGTCGCGCGTGCGCAGCAGGCGCCCCCATGATCCAGGCGGACCGTCGCCATTGGCGACGAAGGCGACGCCCGAGTCGTCGGCCCGCGGCGTAATCGTGCGCGTATAGGGCTTCTTGGAGGCGAACGGCCGCTTGGCCCAGGTCTTGCCGCCATCGCCACTGACGTTGAGGCCTTCGTTCGTGGTCGCGAACAGCACGCGGCCGCCATTATGCATGACGCCGACGTCGTGCACGTCGTCGGAGATGAGGCCGGTCGAAGAAGGCATCCAGCTCACGCCGGCGTCCTCGCTGCGATAGACGCCGCCGACCTCGAGTCCCGCCCAGACAAGATTCGGGTCCTTCGGATCGAACAGGATCTTGGTCACCCGCGGATAAGTCACGTAGAGGCAAGTTGCTGGAATGCCAGTGTCGCAGGTCGCCCAGGTCTTGCCGCCGTCGGTCGAGCGGAAGATGGCGCCGGGCCGCGTGCCGGCGAGAATGAGGTCAGGATCGCGTGGGCTGCGGGCAATCGACCAGACTTGCATCGTGTCTGCGGGCGAAGGCACATGCTCGAACTTATGGGACCCGATGTCGAGGCGGTGGATGCCGCTATCGGTGCCGACGAGCAGTTCGCCGGGTCGGTCGGGATGCCAGTTGAGCGCCCAGACGCGCGTCTCGCTGTAGAGGCCGGCGGACCCCCAGAGCCGGTCGAAGGTCTGGCCCAGATCGTTGCTGTACCAGACCGAAAAGCCCCCTGTCCCGATATACAAGCGCGGCGTCACGACGTTCCTCACCCGGTTGCCGCGCCCATTCTTGTGTGCGGATGTTGCGGACGCGGTCACGTCTGGCGTAAACCAATGCTCTCCCGCGGTCAATCACTTCAACCAGAAATCCAATGACGGCAAGATATTCGCGCAAACCAATAGAACGTAATGGTTTGCCCCGCAGTGACGCTGCGGCGGCCCTGCGTCGCATGCGCAGCTTGATCGAGCGCGGCCGATTTCAGGGGCGGTTGCCGCCGGAGCGCGAGCTCGCGGTCGAATTGCAGGTCGGCCGCTCGACGCTGCGCAAGGCGCTCGAAGTGCTGGAGGCGGAAGGACAGATCTGGCGGCATGTTGGCCAGGGCACGTTCATCGGCCGCCGTCCGGCACCCGGCCTTGCCACGCCGCAGCTCAATCTTGGCAAAGTGTCTCCGAAGGAGTTGCTCGATGCGCGGCTGATCCTCGAGCCGGCGATCGCCGCCTGCGCGGCGGCGACCGCGCGTCCGGCGGATATCGAGCGCATGCGGCTCTATGCCACCAAGCGCGAGACGACGAAGGACCCTGAAGCGTACAATCTCTGGGATCACCAATTCCACCTGGCAATCGCTGAGGCGACGCAGAATCCGGTCATGACGGCGCTACTCGAACAGCTCAACGGCCTACGCCGCGCACCGACCTGGTTCGCCTACAAGAAGGAACGGATGCAGGATCCTTATTATTCCATCTCAAAGGGCGAGCACCGCGCCATCATCACCGCCATCGAGGCGCAGGACACCGCCGGCGCGTTTCGGGCCATGAAGACGCATATCATGGGCGTGCAGGACGGTTTCGTCGGATGGGCCGAAACCGAAGCAGACAATCACACGCATGGCTGAGGCAAGGCGTTTGGAAGCTGACTGGTTAAGATCTAATGTCAGGGTTTGACCGGCCTTGTTGACCAAGTGCGGCCTTCGGACGAAGTAGATCGTAGGGATCGTCGTCTTGCCAATGGGCCATGATGCTCCTGGTCTGATCTCAGGCTGGCTTGAGGTTCAGTAGCGGATCAGCTTCTCGCCGGTTCGCCTGGAGATGAGTTGCCTTCGTTCGTCTCAGGAAGTGGGTGCCGTAGACGCTAGCCGGACACGAGCCGAGCGTGTCTCGTTGTCAGCGGCGGTCCGCCGAAACGCCGGCTCGGGAAGAGTTAGTCGCCGAGCGTCTTCGAAGTCACCTTCATATAGAATCGACGACTGTCCGCGACCGCTCGGCAAGCTCAAATCAAATCTGACTGAATGTCCGGTTTCCTCCCCCGCGCCGTGGCACGATTGAGGGCGCCATATGCGGGCGCAACGTCTTCCACCCTTAGCATGACGACGTCGGTGCCCGCAGCTTGTTGTCGATCGCCAGATGAAATTGCCCAATCCCTGAGTCGGCCATCAGTCTAGAGCTCGGCCATGATCGGCCCGCAGGGGTTTGATCCCGATCCCTTGGCAGTTGCAGCCGCCGCAGCACGAAATCCAGTTGACATACCGTGTATACATGAGATGATCGCCATAACAGGATAGAGAAAAATGGGTTCTTCCAAGGTGATCCTCACCTGCGCGGTGACCGGCGGCTTAAGCCGACGTACGGAGAACCCCGCGCTCCCTGTGACGCCGGAGGAGATCGTCCAGGCATGTCTGCAGGCTGCAGATGCCGGCGCAGCGGCGGTTCATATTCACGTCCGCGATCCCGATACAGGGCTGCAATCGATGGACACCGCGCTTTATCGTGCGGTCGTAACCGCCATCAGGGCGAAAAATACTTCGTTGATCATCAACCTGACGACCGGCCCAGGCGGCCGCTATCACCCGAGCGAAGGCGATCCGATTGTGCCGGGGCCGCGGACGAATCTTCAGCCGCCTCTCAAGCGCGTCGAACATATTATCGCTCTCAAGCCAGACGTGGCGACCCTCGACTTGAATACGATGAATTTCGGCGGCGAGATCGTGATCAACACTCCGTCGTCCGTGCGGAAGATGGCGGCGGCCTTGTATGATAGCGGCGTGCTGGCCGAGCTTGAGTTCTTCGATTCCGGCGACATCGCAATGGCGCGCGATCTGATCGCGCAGGGTTCGCTTAAGGTTCCGGCGATGTGCTGTCTCGTTCTCGGGGTCAAATACGGCTTCACCGCGACGGCCGAATCGATGCTTTTCGCGAGGTCGTCGCTGCCGGAGGGCCTGCATTGGACCGGCTTTGGCATTGGCCGATCCGCGTTTCCGATGGTGGCCCAGTCCTACATTCTCGGAGGGCACGTCCGCATTGGCATGGAAGACACGCTGCATGTCGCCAAAGGGCGACTGACGTCTGGCAACGCCGAGCTGGTGGCAAAGGCGAAACACATCATCGAAGAGCTGGGTGGCGAACTGGCAAGCGCCGACGAGGCGCGGTCGATTCTCAAATTGCGGTAGGGTGATGAGGGAAATGCCGAAGAAGGTCACGGTGATCGGTGCGGGCATCGTCGGTACCGTCTGCGCCAACTATCTTCTCCGCGACGGCCACGACGTAACGCTCATCGATCGCGGCGAGCCGGGTGCGATGACGTCCTTCGGCAACACCGGCGGCATCAGTCCGGCCTCGGTCGTTCCGATCGCAATGCCGGGCATGCTGTGGGATATCCCAAAGTGGTTGCTCGATCCGATGGGGCCACTCTATGTGAAATGGTCTTATCTTCCGACTTGCCTGCCATGGCTGGTGAGCTTCCTGCGCGCCGGCTCGGCGAATCGTATTCGCGCGATTTCGGATGCTTTGGCTGCGCTCAATATGCCGACATTCGATGCCTACGCCCCGCTGCTTACCGCCGCGGGTCTGCAGCATCTGTTCCATCGCACGGGCCAGCTGTTCGTGTACCGTTCGGACGCGAGCTTCGCCAAGGACAAACTCGGCATCGAACTCAAGAAGAAGACCGGCGTGAAGGTCGATATCCTGAATGCGGCCGAGATCAGCCAGTTTGAGCCGAGTTTGGCCCCCATTTTCGCCCGCGCGCACTACATCGAGACGCACGGCCACTGCAAGAACCCGTTCGGGCTGGTTCAGGGGCTCGCCGATCACTTCGTGCGGCAGGGCGGGCGTTTCGTGCGCGAGGACGTATCGTCGTTCGAGATGGGAGCGGCCGGACCGACCGCGATCAGGACGAGCAGCGGCCGGCGCGGGGTTGACACTGTCGTGATCACCGCCGGCATCTGGTCGCGTGAACTCGCCAGACAACTCGGGTTCAAGGTGCCGCTTGAGAGCCATCGCGGTTATCACGTCACGCTGCCCGACCCCGAAATTACGCCGCGACGGATGGTTCTCTCGGTCGACGATAAGCTGGCGATTACGCCGATGGAGATGGGGCTGCGCCTTGCGGGCACCGTGGAACTCGCGGGCCTGGAGACGCCGCCCAACTACGAACGAGCGCAGAAGCTGCTTGCCCTGGGCCGGCAGATCTTGCCAGGCCTCAGGTCCGAAGGCTTCACGCAGTGGATGGGCCATCGGCCCTGCACGCCAGACAGCCTGCCCGTGATCGGGCGCTCGCCGAAGCAGCGAAACGTCTACATGGCTTTCGGCCACGGTCATCAGGGGCTGCTTGCGGCCTCCAAGACCGGGCAGGTCGTCGCTGAGCTCGTCGGCGGCCGTGCAGCGTCGATCGATTTGGAGCCGTTCCGCATCGATCGCTTCTAGAAGCGGAAGTCACGGCTCGCGTCCGAGATCGAACGGACAAGAGCTAGAGAAGGAAAGTCCGGGACTGACGATGTGACAGCACGATCAACCGAGGGGAGTACAAGGACATGAATACCACGCGACGAGGTTTCCTGACTGGTTCGACCGCCGCCGCGCTCGGCATAATGAGCATGCCCGCGTTCGACCTGCGCTATGCCCGTGCAGCCGAGCAACTCACCGCCGTGCAATGGGGCGGCAACTACATCAAGGTCTCCAAGGAGATCGTTGCCGAGAGACCGGGTCTCGACGTCACCTGGGAACTGCATGCTGGCGGCGCTGCAGCGATCCTCGGCAAAATCAAGGCCGCCTGGCCGCATGTGAAGTACGACACGGTCGCCGCTTGGGATCCGGTCTTCGTCTCGATGATCAAGGAGGACTGGCTTGACGAGATCACGCCCGACGACGTGCCCAATCTCAAGGATATGCCCCAGTCGCTGGTGTTCAGGGACGGGAAGGGCCGCGGCATGACCGTTCCGACAAGCATCAATGCGAATCTGTGGGCTTACCGGACGGACATCTGTCCGATCGAGCTCAAAAGCATCGACGACTTGCTCAGCCCGAAGCTGAAAGGACAGATTTGCTTCCCAGATCCGCTTCTGAGCACGAACTTCGCTGTCGTCACCCTGGCGTTGGCGCGCGGCGGCGACGAGAAGAACCTGGAGCCGGGTTGGAAGTTCCTCGCCGAGCTTGCCAAGAGCGGCAACATCGGGCGCGTGGCGCATTCGGACAACGATCTGATCACCTCGATGACCACCGGCGAGACCTCGATCAACTTCGGATCCGCGGTCGTCAACGGCACGATCGGCAAGAATTTCCCGGTCAAGACGCTCGGTCGCGTCCCCGGCGACAAGGGATTCAAGTCGATCGTGTTCACGACCGGCTTCGTCGTGCTCAAGGGCAAGAACAAGAAAGCGGCAGTCGACTTCATCAACCTGCTGACGACGCCCGAGAATAACGCCAAGTACAACGCCGCCATCGGTACCGTGCCGAGCAACCGCAAGGCTCAGGTGCCGGAGAAAATGGCCTTCCTCAAGTTCACCGACGAGGAAGACAAGCAGTTTGCCTACCATGCCGACTGGGCCTATGTGTCCGATCATCTCGACTCGTGGGTTAAGCGCTGGGAGTCGGACATCGCCCCGCTGCTGCGGACCTGATCGTTGCGAGTATCGGGTGGCGTCTGTCCCTCAGGCGCCACCCATTTTATGAAATGCAGGGAGTGCTCATGGAGACGCCCGCTCCGGATCGATTGCGGCGCAACAGCCTGGCGTCGCAATCGTTGTACGACCGTGCGTGCGCCGTCATGCCCGGCGGCAACACGCGGACCACCGTGTATACGCCGCCGCACCCGGTCTACGCTGCGCGCGGATACGGCAGCCGGGTTGTCGACGTCGACGGGGTCGAGCGTATCGATTTCATCAACAATTTCACCTCGCTCATTCACGGCCATGCGCATCCCACTGTGGTCGCGAGTGCACGCGCGCAGCTTGAGCTTGGCACGTGCTTCGGCTTGCCGACTGGGTCCGAGATCGTTCTCGCCGAGGCAATCTGCTCCCGCGTGGCCTCCGTCGATGAGATCCGCTTCACCAATTCCGGCACCGAAGCCGTCATGATGGCGATCAAGGCGGCGCGCGGGTTCACGAGGCGGCCAAAGATCGTCAAAATCGAGGGTGCCTATCACGGCAGCTATGACGACGTCGAAGTCAGTCAGGATTCCTCGCCCGCGAACTGGGGCGACCATGCCCGACCGGCGTCGACGCCTTATAGCGCGGGCATGCCGGCTCGCGTTCTTGACGAGGTCCTGGTGGTGCCGTTCAATGATGCGGACGTGCTGACGCAGATCGTCACGGCGAACCATCAGGATCTGGCCGCGATCATCATCGACCCGATGCCAGCGCGCGCCGGTCTCATTCCGGCCTCCGCCGAATTCCTGCGCGCCGCACGTGACCTCTGCGACCGCTTCGGCATCGTCCTGATCAGCGACGAGATCATTTCGTTCCGGGTCGGTTCCGGCGGACCGCAGGAGAATTTCGGCTTCTCAGCTGACCTCACGACGATGGGCAAGATCATCGGCGGCGGCTTTCCGGTCGGCGCGGTTGGCGGCCGTCGCGACATCATGGCTGTATTCGATCCGCGCGGCGGCAAGCCGAAGGTGCCGCATGGTGGTACATTCAATGCCAACCCTATGACGATGGTGGCCGGTGCTGCGACGCTGGCCCTTCTGACGCCGGCTGCGTTCCGCGCCTTGGATGTGCTCGGAGCGGCGCTGCGGAAGGCCGCCGAGGAAGCCTTCCGTACTGCCGGTGTCGAGGGGCAGGTGATCGGGCAGGGCTCGCTGCTGCGCCTGCATGTCACCGGTCGCCGGTTGCGCAATTACCGCGATTGCTATCCGACCCAGACAGAGAAGTTGCGCCAAGCGGCCCTGTACCAAGGCCTGATGGATCGTGGCATCATTATCGCGCCAAACGGGTTGATCGCGATCTCGACGGTGACGACTGACGCCGATATCGCGGCCTTTGCGTCGGGCCTGCAGGCGACATTGCAGCGGCCTGAGTTTTCCATGGACAATCGATTGGTCGGAGCTTGAGTTGATGTTGGGTAGACGAAACAGGCTGCGTGTTCACGTTCAGGAAAGCGCCGGATCGGTCGACGTGTTTCGTATCGACCAGGCCAAATGTCTGGCGGCGCTCGCCGGCCATGCAGACCTTGCGGAGCACATCGATTTGAGCTTTGGCAGGACTGCAGACGATCTCGAGCAAGCGCTGCCGAGCGCCGAGGTTCTCGTGGTCGGCAACTTCGACGCAAAAAATCTCCAGCAGCGCGCGCCAAACTTGCGCTGGATCCAATCAATCTTCGCCGGCATGGAGAAACTCGCGCCACAGGTGCCAGACGCCATCATGTTGACGAATGCGAGCGGCGTGCATGCACCTAAGGCCGCGGAGTTCGCGATCGGCGCGATGCTGATGCTCAACTGCGATATCCCGCAGTTCATCGAGGACAAGGCATCGATGACCTGGAAGCCGCGGTTCACGCCATCGATCGATGGCCGCACCGTTGCGATTCTCGGCGTCGGCGCGATGGGAATCGCCGTTGCGCAACTCGCGAAGCGTTTTGGCATGACCGTCCTCGGCGTCGCCCGTAGCGCCGGCCCACGGCCCGGTGTCGATGCTTGCTTCGAGCCGTCCCGGTTGTCCGAGGTGCTTCCGCGCGCGGATTTCGTAGTAATTACTCTGCCAAACACGACGGATACACGTGGCATGATCGGCCGCCGCGAGCTCGATCTGCTGCCGAAACATGCGGGCATCGTCAGCGTCGGCCGGGCGCAGGTGCTCGATCACGAGGCCCTTGCTGACAAGCTGGCTGAGGGCGAACTCAGCGGTGCATTTCTGGACGTCTTCGTGCAGGAGCCGTTGCCGCCGACGTCTGTGTTGTGGCGCACCCCGCGGCTGGTCATAACGCCGCATTGCGTGGTTGACGACGCATCGTCATACGTGAGCCGCTCACTCGCGGTCTTCTTCGACAATCTTCGGCGCTATCTGAACGGCGACTCGCTGAACAACCTTGTGGACCAAAAGCTCGGATATTGATGAGGGTGCAGCGGCGAACGAAATCTCGAACCGGAGCGCTGGTGCTGGGCGCGCCGAGCGCGGTGTTGCTCGTTGTCCTCCTGGTTCTGCCGCTTCTCACCATCGCGCGCGAAAGCTTCGAGCCGTTCTACGCAGGCCGCATCGGATCGACGGGTGGCGGTCTGACGCTGGCGAATTATGCGCAGCTTCTATCGCCGACCTATCTTCTGTATTTCTACGATACGTTCCGCATCGGGCTGATCGCCAGCATTCTCAGCGTTCTGATCGCGTACCCCGTGGCGTACATGATCGCAACTCAGACACGGCCACTGCGGCGAAAGATCTACCTGACGCTGTTCGTCACACTGATGTTTCTGAGTGTGCTGGCGCGCGTCTACTCGATCGCGCTGACCTTCAGCCCGATTGGTTTTCTTCACCCGCTGGCGGGCTGGCTGGGCGTCAGCCCAAACAGTTACACGATAGCGCAGGTGCTGGTTGTCCTCGGCCTCATGCATCTCATCATTCCCATCGCCACGCTCACGCTGATTGGAGCCCTGCAGAACATCAATCCTCGACTGCTCGAGGCCGCGCAGTCGCTCGGCTGCCCTAAGTGGCGGGCGCACCTGAGCGTGACGCTGCCGCTGAGCGCCCCGTCGGCGGTCAGTGCTTTCGTGATCGGCTATGCGCTGTGCGTCAGCGCCTTTGTCATACCGATGATTCTGGGCAAGGGGCGGGTGCTATTCGTCTCGAATCTGGTGTTCAATCGATTCAGCGAGATCGCCAACTTCCCCGGCGGCTCCGCGATCGCCATCGTCCTCCTGATGGCGATGCTTGTTCTGGTCTGGGGCATCTCCGCTGGCCTGCATCGCCTCGCAAATGCCGGGGGGAGGTAGATGAAGCGCCTTTCAGACGATCTGATGAGCATCTTGGTGCGGATTCTTATCGGCGCCTGCTTCTTCTTCCTGCTGGCGCCGCTCGCGATCGCAGTCGTGATGTCCTTTGACGCGCGCCCTTATCTTGCGGCGTTCCCGCCGCCTTCCCTCTCGTGGCGCTGGTACGACGAGTTCTTCTCAAGCGACTACTACCTTAAGGGGCTCTGGCTCAGTATCCTCGTCTCCGGCCTCTCGACGGCAATCGCTATGGTGTCGGGCGTGTCGATGGCGGTGCTCGTCGACCGCACGTATTTCCCCGGCCGTTCGCTCATCGTCAGCCTGTTCATGGCGCCACTGGTCATTCCCGGCGTGGTCATCGGTTTTGCGCTCCTGCTGTTCCTCTCGAAGATCGGCATCTACGACGGCTTCTGGCGGCTGATGGCCGGGCACATCCTGGTGGCGATGCCGTACACCTTCCGCACGACGCTGGTTGGGCTCGCCAGCATTCCGAGATCCTATGCGGAAGCGGCGATGAGCCTCGGGGCCAATGAACGCCAGGTGTTCTGGACCGTGACCTTGCCGTTGGCCAAGACCGGCATCACCGCGGGCGCGATCTTCGCCTTCGCCTTCTCGCTCGACGATGCTTCGCTGAGCATGTTCCTGTCGGATCCCAAGTCCTACACACTGCCAGTCGCCATGCTCAGCATGATGCGCGCGGACTTCAACCTGACCATTGCCGCGGCGGCGGTCGTGCTGCTCGCGCTCACGGTCATCATCATCATCCTTCTGGACCTCACCGTCGGGCTCGAGCGCGTCCTGGGGCAGGGGCTATATCGCGGGTAGACATGTGATGGACGCGGTTGAGCTGATCAACATCTCGAAGAGTTTCGGCCCCATCCAGGCGGTTAGCGACTGCAGCTTCAACGTCGGTTCCGGCGAGGTTCTGTCCCTTCTTGGACCGAGCGGCTGCGGCAAGACGACCATCCTGCGGATGATCGCCGGTTTCGAAGTGCCGACCAGTGGCCGCATCCTGATCGCCGGGCAGGACATGGTCGGCCGTCGGCCGTATGAGCGCAATATCGGCATCGTATTCCAGGACTACGCGCTCTTCCCGCACCTGACGGTGGAACAGAACGTCGGTTACGGGCTGAGGTATCACGGCGCACCGTCTGCGGAAGCGCATGCGCGCGTCTCCGAGATGCTGCAGCTCGTGCAGCTCGAGCATCTGCGCGCGCGCCGTCCGGGACAACTCAGCGGCGGCCAGCAGCAGCGCGTGGCGCTGGCGCGCGCGCTCGCCACGCGACCGGATGTCGTGCTGCTCGACGAGCCGCTTTCCGCGCTCGATGCCAAGCTGCGGCTCGAATTGCGTGCGGAGCTCAAAGAGGTGCTAGCGCGGGTGCGCGCGGCCGTGATTGTGGTGACGCACGACCAGGAGGAGGCGATGAGCCTCGGCGATCGGGTCGTGGTCATGAACGCCGGCCGCTTGGAGCAGATTGGCGCACCGATGGCGGTCTACGCTGCGCCGGCAACGCGCTTCGTCGCCGAATTCGTCGGCCGTTCGAACTGGTTCAGCGGCACGCTATCCGATGCAACAGGCGGCAAAGCGAGTATCGTCTGTGCCGAAGGCATTTCGGTTGCCGCCGGGACACGCGGCCTCACCACGGGAACGCAGCACGAGATCTGCATCCGACCTGAGCGACTCGCCGTCCATCGCGAGCCGCCGGCGACAGCACCCGGCCGGGTTGCATTCGCCGCGCGCGTCATCGAATCCATGCACCTCGGGCCCGACCTCAGCATCGTGGCCATGATGCCCTCGGGCAAGCGGCTGCTGGTGATCGAAAAGAATGTCGGCCAATTTCTGATCCCACCGGGGACTGACGTCATCCTATCGTTCGATGCGGCGGACGCGATCGTCATCCCGTCCGCGCCGACGGCGGCCTCCTGAGGGGCAGCGAGCAATGGCCTCCCTCGCGCTGCCTCAATCGCTCAAGCTGGTCCGGCAGGATGGCTGCGTGCATGTCACGTTTGATCGCGTCCACGCCCGCAATGCTTTCGACCGCGAGATGTGGCTCGGCCTTGGCCACCTGATCGCCTCGCTCGAGGCAGACGCGGGGGTGCGGATCGTGGTGCTACGTGGAGCCGCAGGGAAGTTTTGCGCCGGCGGCGATCTGCGGGAGCGCGCCGAGCTGCGCATGAACTCGGACGGCGGCGGCGACGATCCGCTGGCGGCCGGCAGCGAGGCCGAGGCCGCCGTGCTGCGCGCACTGTTGGGGTTGCCCCAGGTCGTGATCGCGGCCGTCGAGGGTATTGCGGCCGGTGCCGGCGTATCGCTTGCCGCGGCGTCGGACATCGTGCTCGCGGAATCGGGAAGCGTGTTCATGACGCCAGAGGTGCGGTTGGGTTTTCCGCCAGCGCAGGTGCTGCACTTTCTGGTGCGCCGCATCGGCGAGGGCGCGGCACGCGGCATGCTGCTGACGGGGCGCAAGATCGACTGCGACGAGGCGCACCGGATCGGGCTGGTCGACATTCGTGCGTCCGGCAAGGAGGCCTTCGAGGCGGCACTGGCGGCGCTCGTGTCCGATCTGCACCAGTGCGCGCCGGGGGCCCTCGCCGCGACCAAGGCACTGTTCGACCTCGTGGAACTGCCGGATTATCCGGCGCGGGCCGCCCGGGTCTTCGCCGCGCGCGTCCGCTCGTCGGAGGGGATGGAAGGCGAATCCGTGTTCTTCGAAAAACGCAAGCCCTCCTGGTGCGCAAATGCCGACGCCGGGGAGGATTGATCAGGTCGTCCGCTTCAGGTGCTCGATGACGTCGCGGTTGAAGGTGAAGCCGAAACCGGGCCGGTCGGGAACGTTGGCGAAGCCGTCCCGGATGTCGAGCGTTTCGTTATAGAGCGAAGAAAACCACGGCATGTATTCCAGATAGGTGGCGTTCGAGAGGGCGCCGAGCAACTGGACGCTCATCTCCGGGAAAAGATGGCTGCTGACGGGCACGTCGTAGGCATCTGCGACATGACCGACCTTCATGAATTCGGTGACCCCCCCAACCCGCTGCAAGTCCGGCATCAGCACATCGGCCGAACGGAGCTGCAGCATCCTGAGAAAGCCGTAACGCGTGTATTCTGTCTCGCCGCTGGCGATCGGGGTATCGATAGCGGCCGCCACGCGAGCAAGTCCCTCGACGTCCCACGCCGGCAGAGGCTCCTCATACCAGGTGAGGTCGTACTTCTCGAGCATCCGGCCGCGCCGCAATGCCTCCGGCTCATCGAGGCCCTGGTTCGCGTCCACCATGAGCTTGATCGAGGGACCGATTGCATCGCGCACGGTCTTCACCCGGGATTCGTCGGCAGCGAGGGTGGGACTGCCGAGGCGCAGCTTGATGGCGCGGAATCCCTCGCCAACGAATTGATGAGCCTGCCCAGCGAGTTCATCGAGCGACATCGACAGCCAAAGACCGCCGCTGTGATACGTCTCGACGCGAGCGCGGGCGCCGCCGAGCATCCGCGAGAGGGGCAGGCCGGCGGCCTTGCCATTGAGGTCCCAGAGGGCACAATCGATGGCCGAAAGGCCGACGATTGTAACGCCCTTGTGGCCGAAGAAATTAATGCTCTTCCACGCCTCCGACCAGAACTCGCCGATCGCGTGCCGGGGTCTGCCGAGGATGATCGGCTCGAGGCTGCGGATCATCTCGATGAAAACGCGCGTACGATTGTCGTTGATGGTGAAAACCAAACTCTCGCCAGTGGCGCCGTCGCTGTCGCGCAGCGTTACAAGCAGGCAGCCGAGTTCGCGTATTTGACCCAGCGCAAAACCAATTGGTTTTGGCAGCTTGAGTACGACGTGATCGAGCGCGAGATTGGAGATCTTCATAACGAGATATCGAAGGTGAAAGCGATACGTTCAAACGGGGAGATCGACACTCCATACACGACCGGATTGCCACCTTCGATGATCGGATTGTAGAAGTGTCGAAAGGTTGGATATCCGACAGGTACGCCAAGATGCGCGGCGAAATCGGACGATGCGGGCGCCGCGTCGAGATACAGTCGGTTCTTCTTCACTTTGACCCCGCGGCGGCGCATTGCCTTGTAAAGCAAGTCACTAGAAAGTTCATCGATCAGGTCTTGCGGTGCCGGTGCTGCGATGAAGGTGTGCTCAAGTGCGATCGGCTCATCATCAATTATGAAAAGCTTATTGATGCACACATGCTTGGTCGCCGAAAGGCCGAAATTCTCAAAGGCCGGATCCGCTGGTTCTCGCAATTCGGTGGAAAGTACCTGTACCCGCGCGGTCTTGCCTAGCTGGCTCGCTTCTTCGTAAGCGCCATATAGTGGGTCGCGAGAGGTGCTAAGGTGCCGAACGAAGCGGCGATTGATGTTAACGTAAGTCCCGAGACCTGGGATCGAGCGGAGCAGACCGGCATTCTGCAGATCGGTCAACGCTCTGCGAATCGTGATCGTGCTGACATCTAACTCAGCCGCGAGTGCTACGACCGAAGGCAGCGCCTGGTCAGGCTTGTACTCTCCGGTCCGAATCCGACTTGCGACTTCCTGGCGGACCGCGTCATACAGCGGGCGCTTCTGTCGATTCAGACGCTTCAATGTGCCAGCTTGAGGTTGCTTCACCATGTATACATGGCATCCTCGTCGGTAAATGCAAGCAAATTCTCGTGCCGGGGGACGGCATCGGCGGCTCGTGTTCGCATGCGGTTTAAGCCACCCTCAACCCAGCCGACAACGCCTTCATCGAAGCGCTCAATGGCCGTCCACGAGCCGAGTGTCGTTCATTCGTTTCTCAGCCTTGCAGGCGCACGAAGCAAATTGGAGGATTGGCGCAAGTGCTTCAAGACGATCGCCAGCACAGCGCGATCGGCCAAGGCCCCATTCGCCTATAAATGAGGTCGCCTTGGTCCTCTTCAGCAAGTGGGTGCTGTAGGAGCTAGCGTCTAAGCCTGATCCCGTGATTAAGCCGGTGACCGCCCGCACGTGCTGTTTCGCCGTGATCGGGCGCCCTCGAGGGCGACGGCTCGATGAAGGTCGCCCGGTCATTTTTCGACCGCGCCAGATTTGTGATTGTCTGGCCCCAGCGAAGAACTCGGCCGACGCGGAAGTTCGTTGACGACATCGTGGTCTTCCAAGTGGCAGCCATTAGTCTCCTTCTTAGATCACAATCACACTAAATGTGTCGACATCTGTGGTGCGGGCGTCACATTTCCTGTGGTGCGGGCGTCACATTTCCCGACCGAAGCCTGACGAATTCGGCCATCCTTGGGCGCGACTCCCTTGCGGCGCCCAATTACCTCTTCGCCATTCCAAGATTGGGGCGATGAGTCCGGTGCTCGACTAAAGCGCTTTGCGACGCGCTGATATGCAGACTGCCACGAGTCCCGGTGATGCCTTCGCCACCCGCGAGGACCGATTTTTGCTGCCCACCAAGATCAACTTGGCCTACATGCCCGGGTAGTTTTTTGCGTTGACAGCCGAGCCGTCGCCACAATACTGTCGACACATTCCGGCTCGCCCCCGCGCCGGACACTGAGCAGCGTCGAGCGCGGTTTATGTCCGGTCCGATAAAATGGAATGGCAGCCCGCGCGGCCGGTGGGAGATTCTAATTGGCGGCGTCCGCGGCTTCATCCTCATCTGAAATCCTGAAGGTACGTGGCATCCATCGCCATTTCGGTGGTGTGATGGCAGTCAACGGCGCCACCTTCGCAGTCCGACGCGGTACGATCACGGGTTTGCTCGGCCCGAACGGTGCCGGTAAAACGACGCTCTTCAACATCGTCGCTGGCACCATCAAGCCGTCGAGCGGTCAGATTCTTCTCGAAGGGCGCGATGTCACCGGATGGCGACCGGACCAACTGGCGCATCTTGGCCTCACGCGCACCTTTCAGCTCGCGCGCGGCCTGGCCGACCTGACCGTGCTCGAGAATTTCGCGCTCTATGCCAAACAGCACCCGGGCGAGACACTGTGGCGAGTTTTTCTCGATGCGACGTCGGTCAGGCAGCGCGAACAGGCGGTTCTCGAGGAGGCCTGGCGGCTCGTCCGCCAGCTAAACCTCGCGCATGTCGCAAACAATCGCACGACCGATCTGTCCGGTGGACAGAAAAAGCTGGTCGAGCTCGGCCGCGCGCTGGTTGGCCACCCGAAGCTCCTGCTGCTCGACGAGCCCATGGCGGGTGTCAACCCTGCACTCGCCGTCGAGCTCGGCAAATACCTGCTGGCGATCCGTGACAGCGGCATCACCATATTGGTAATCGAGCACAATATGAGCTTCATCCGCCAGATCTGCGACCACGTCATTGTTCTCGCGGCAGGCAAGGTGATCGCCGAAGGCGCGTTCGATGAGATCCGCCAAAACGAGACAGTGCAGCTTGCATATCTCGGGAGTGCTCTATGAGCCTCCTCAAAGTCGATCAGGTCGTCGCCGGCTACGGCGCGCACGACGAGATCTTGAAGAGCGTCGGGATGACCGTGGAGTCGGGTGAGATCGTCTCGATTCTGGGCCCGAATGGCGCCGGCAAATCCACGCTCCTCAAGGCAATCGCGGGGCTCGTCACCCCGCGTTCCGGTACGGTCGTCTTCATGGGCGAGAGCATTGCGGGCCTTCGGCCCCGCGACGTCAGCCGGTGCGGGATCGTCTTCGTGCCGCAGGAGCACAATATCTTTGCCTCGTTGTCGATCGAGGAAAATCTCGAGATCGGTGCCTATCTCGAGAAATCGAACTACAAGTCCCATCTCGCCCGGGTTTACGAGCGCATGCCGGAGCTGGCGGAGCGTCGTCGGCATCTCGGTGGCACGCTTTCAGGCGGACAGCGTCAACTCCTCGCTATGGCGATGGCGCTTATGGTCGGCCCCAAGCTGATGCTGCTCGACGAGCCCACGGCGGGATTGTCGCCCGCCGCCGCGGAAAAGCTCTTCGAGATGGTTCGCGGCATCAGAGACGATGGCGTGGCCATCGCGATGGTGGAGCAAAACGCGCTGCGATCACTCATGGTGTCTGACCGCGCCTACATCCTCGTCGACGGTCGGAATGCACGCAGGGGGTCCGCGCTCGAGCTCGCCCACGACAAGGAAATTCGCGAGATATTTCTCGGCGAAAAGTAAGCAAGATTATTATTGACCACAAAGCCGAAACCGGGAGACTTCCGATGAGAGACGGCCGTTTCAATTTTTCACGTCGCGCACTGCTCAAAACGGCAGCGGGCGCAAGTGCAGCCGCGTTTTTCGCGCCGACCGTTGTCAGGGCGCAACTGACCGGGCCGATTCGCATCGGCGGTCTTATGTCGCTGACCGGTCCCGGTGGCACCTTCGGGCCGATTATGGCGAAGATCCAGCAGCAGGTCGTCGATCAGGTCAACGCAGCGGGCGGCATCCTCGGCCAAAAGGTTGAATATTATGTGGAGGATGACCAGACCAATCCCGATGCTGGTGTGCTCGCGGTCCGCAAGCTCATCGACGTGAACAAGGTCTGCGCGGTCCTCGGAGTATGGTCGTCGGGGGTGGCTATGCCTACCCTCCCGATTTGCTGGCAGAATAAGGTAGCGATGATCGCCATCGCTGCCTCGGACACCCTCGCCGAAATGCCGCATGAAGGCTATTTTCTGCGCACCTATGTACCGGTTTCGGCTCAGGGCGAAGCGATCGGCCGATTTGGTTTGCAGCGCGGCGCCAAGAAGTTCTTCTTCATGGCGGCACAGAACCCCTTCAGCCAATCGCTGCTCAAGGGTCTGAAGAGCGAAGTCGAGCCCAAGGGCGCGACGGTCGGAAGCATCATCTATGACGGCAGGAAGACTTCTTTCCGCTCCGAAGTCGACCAGGCCCTGAAGGAAAAGCCCGACCTGATCATGCTTGGTGGTTGGCCGCAGGACAGCGCCAGCATCATGAAAGATCTCTACCGCAACAGCTACGGCGGCCTCGTCTGCGGCTACGGTACCGCCATCACGCCGGAATTCATCAAGGCAGCCAGCGACCAGGTCGCCGAGGGCGTTTACACCGTGTTCCCGTCCGTCGCCGAGAACTCGGATGCCTACAAGCACCTGCAGCGGCTCACGGGGACGGAGAGCCTGCTCGATACCAATCGGTGCCAGGCTTACGACCAGATCAACCTTGCGCTGCTCGCCGTCGCAGCGGCCAAACAAGCGACAGGCGAAGCGATCCAGAAGACCATCCGGTCAACCATCGGCGGGCCGGACGGTGAGGTGGTCGGCGATGTGATGACCGGCCTCAAGCTTCTGAGCGACGGCAAGAAGATCAATTATGACGGTGCATCGAGCAATTGCGAGTTTCTGCCGAATGGCAACATCCCGCATGCGTATTTCCGCACGATGCAGATCAAGGGCGGGCAGCTCGTAGCGGTCTGAGCGACGCAGCATCCCGTTTTTTGATCGACTGTTTCGCTGCCTGGCGGTCGCGATGGCCCGAGAGGGGCATCGCGGCTTCTCCGATAGCTTGGAACGAGAATGGAATTGGTGACGGAAATAGCGCAGCTTGTGGTGAATGGCCTGATGTCCGGTGCCATTCTCGCCGTGCCTGCGATTGCATTCACTTTGATCTTCGCGGTGCTCCAGATCACCAATTTCTCGGTCGCCGCGCACATTGCTGTCGGCGCCTATGCTGCTTACGTTACGAATTCCGTATTTGGACTGCCAATCATTCTCGCGATTTTGGTGGCCTTCGTGGTCAGTGGTCTGATTGGAGTCGTTGCCGATCATCTCGCGCTGAAGCCGCTACGCAGCTACAGCGCGCTCACCGTGGCGATCGCTTCGATGGCGCTCAACCTAGTGCTCGAAAATATTTTGCGATTCTGTTTTAGCAACAACGTGCAGGGATTGAGCGTTCCAGTCTACCGCGACTGGATATTTGGCTCGATCCACGTGGCGCCACAAAATGTCTACAATTTTATCATTGCGGTGATTGCCATGGCTGCTCTATTCGCGCTGCTTGCCTTTACGCCAGTCGGCAAGGCGATGCGCGCCGTCGCCGACAATTCGAAATTGGCCGATATCAAAGGCATCAACCCGGAGCAGATCGCGCGTCTCGCTATTTTCATCGGCATGGGCCTTGCGGGCGTTGGCGGCGTTCTGATCGCGCTCGATGCCGCCATTGAGCCGACCATCGGCTTTCGCGTCATTTTGTCGGTCTTCGCCGCGGCAGTCCTTGGCGGCCTCGGCAATATTCCCGGTGCCGTACTCGGCGCACTGATCGTCGGCGTTGGCGAGGAACTCTCGTTGCTTGCATTGCCGGTCGCCTATCGCTCGGCCATCGGTTTCGCCGTTATCATCGTTGCGCTCCTCTTCTTTCCGCGCGGCGTACTGGGGAAGAGGTAGGGAAGGCGGCCATGACCTATGTTGTGACGGTTCTCACCTTCGGCGGCATCTACGCGCTGCTGGCGCTCGGGCTCAATCTGATGTGGGGTATGACGGGTCTCGTCAACCTGGGCATACTCGGCTACTACGCTATCGGTGGATATACCTCCGCAATCCTTACTGCCTATCTCCATCTGCCGGTGTTGGTCGGCATGCTTGCCGGCATCGCAATGGGAGCGCTGCTCGGCGCTGCCACCTGCGTCGGTCTCGTCAAGTTGCGCGACGATTATCTCGCGATAGCAACGCTAGGTTTTGCCGAGGTGATGGGACTCATCGCTCAGAACGAGATCTGGTTGACCAACGGCACCGATGGAATTGGTCAAATCCCGCGTCTCTTCGGAAATTTGCGGGGCGAGAGCTTCAATCTCGTCTATCTCTGTCTCTGCCTTGCCGTCGTAGCCGCGGTTTTTGCGGCCATGATGGTCCTGCGCCGGTCTCCCTTCGGTCGTGTGCTTAGGGCGATCCGAGACGATGCGATGGTAGCCGCAACTGCGGGCAAATACGTGTTTGGTTTCCAGATGAAGGCGCTTGCCATCGGCGGCGGCATCATGGGCCTTGCCGGCGCCGTCTATGCACATTTCATCGGCTTCATCTCGCCCGAGATCTTCCAGCCGCAGCTCCTGATCTACACCTTTCTGGCGCTGATTCTCGGAGGCCGGGGTAACAATATCGGCGCGGTCGCCGGGGCATTTCTCGTCGTTATCATCGTGGAAGGCACGCGCTTCATGGTCGAGTTCGTCCCCAGCCTCTCGGCTGTGCAAGTAGGTGCCATCCGGCAACTGATCATCGGTGTCGGCTTCCTCGTTGTGCTGCAGAACTGGCCGCGGGGCCTCTTTCCGGAAGCAGTGCCGAAGTACGCGCCGCCTGCAAAGCATTCTGCCGCCAAGAAGATATGAAAGAGCTCTGCCGGAGGCAGTCATGTCGCAGATGGGACTTCTGTTCGTCTTCAATGAGCCGCCGCCAGCCATGGAGGAGGAGCTCAACGCCTGGTACGACACCGATCATATCCCCGAGCGCCTATCGATTGACGGATTCCTGTCGGCGGTCCGCTATGTCTCGGCGGATCGGCAACGCCGCTATCTGGCGCTTTACGATCTTGCCGCAATAGAGGTCCTACAGAGCGAACAATACAAGGCTTATTTCGGAAAGAGTTTCACGCCTTGGACCAAGCGCATCGTCACGCGCACCAAGGTCACTCGGATGGAGGCGATCCAGGTCTATCCAGGCGATGCTCGCGCGGTTCCATCCGCGAGGTTCCTGCTGCTGCGTTTCACCGGGGTCACCAGAGATGAGGCGGCTCTCGTCGTGGATGGCGCAAAAGCGTGCTTTCTCGGCAAGCCTGCGGTCAACCAGCTCCGCATCTTTGCTGGTCACGGCGAAAATGATGGCAGCTACATCGTCATCGTCGCAGGCGCGGGGCAATTGGAGCCGCTCGTCGATCCGGTTGCCTTCTCGCGGGCATCCATGCGTCTCGATCTCGCCGAAGTTTACTTACCTTATTGACGAGCGAGTGGGGCGGATTGCCCTCGAGAACACATTCCGCGCATTGAAGTGCAGAGGTGAGCGAAGCCCCCCGTCGATGACGGCATTCCGGTCGGCGCAGCGTCGTGCGGCGAGGATGCCAGCAAATTTTATGACGTTACTTTTTCGCAGGCCGACTTACGATCACCGCGCATTAGGGGCCGACTTGTCGCCTTCGAGCAGCCGCGGGCCAGCTCAGGTGTCGTACCTTGCAATTCGCTGTTCCGCGTTTCGAATTCCCTGCACTACAGTTCAGAATTCCCTGTTTCGATGGGCAGGGAATATCACATAAGTCGCTGAAGTGTTTGATGAAATGCGTGCCATTAGGCCCCGCCGGGTCTCCGTCAGGCGACATTTCCCTGTAAAATTCCCTGTTTGCAGGGAAATCTCCCGGAGACCGGCGCGATCCGCACTGCCGCCCCAGCCAGGCATTCGGTGCTCTCGCCTCGCGTTGGAGAAGGCGTGGAAAATTTCGCAGAGTTGCGGCTTCTTCGGTAACTGCTTGGTCTCCGCGTTCCCGATCTTTGGACAGTCCGGCCGATTCCCAGCGAATTCTCCGGCCACAATGGACGGAATTCCTGTTTGGCGGAGCGTGAGCTCGGTGCAGGGTGCGAATCCAATGCTCGGCAGGGACACCAGTCTACGGATCTGGGCGGTCAGAGGTTCGAATCCTTTCGGGCGCGCCAATTGCGCACGAAACCACGAACACTACCGTTTGCGGTCTGATTGCCTGTGATGGCAGCCGGAGCGAAAGAGCGCGTACACCCAGCCGCTGGTTCGGGTTCTGGAATATCTAAGATTTTGAGATTCAGTGATCCACAGCGAACCGGCATTGACGGCGGCGACGGCGAAAGGCTCGTTTCAGCCGAATGGTCCCGAGGTGCGGGACTCACAGAGTGTCGTCGTCCGGCAATGTGCGAGTGCCACGTTCATATTGCTGATGCGGCGCGAATGGCACCGCATGAAAGCCCCGCGCCGGATCGTCAGACCGCCGCCGGAGAGGGATATTGGGCCCGACCTATCCGCGCTCGACTTCGATGCTGTAGGTATAGCGTTCTGCAGGATGAGTATTGACTGCGATGATGATCGTGCGGCGCGAGACGTCGAGATAATAGCGGGTCACCTCGAGCGCGGGGCTGCCTGACATCGCGCCAAGTTTCTGCGCCATGTCGCCCGGGAGACTGATCGAACGAATGGACGCCTTGACGGCGTTGATGGTGCGACCGTAGCGCTGTTCGACCTGTGCATGGATCGGGATCGACTTTCGCGACAGCGTCAGCTCGATTTCTGCGAAATCGGGGTGCACATAGGATTGGCAGTACGAGATCGAGACCTTCGATCCGATCGGGTAACGAACGCCGACGATGCAAAGCCATTTTGATTTCGTCGCGGCGACGTCGTCGGCGTCCGGCGGCGGCACTTTGTAGCTGACCGATTCGATTGACAGCGGGTTGTCGGTGCCGAAGCGCGTCCAATCTTCCAGCACCTGCTTATTGTTCAGCCTGCCGACGCTGGCGAAGCGCGAGATGATGCTGGTGCCTTCACGTTGCCGGCGCAGAATGATGCCCAAATCCTGAAGGAAGGCGAGTGAACGACGGACGGTGCCGCGGCTCGCCCGGTATTGGATACAGAGCTCTTCCTCTGTCCGCAGAATGTTTCCGACGGGGATCTTACCCGTCTGGATCTTTTCGAGCAGATCGTCGGCAATCTGCTGATAACGCGGGGCATTCTGGGGCTTCGGCGGTGCTCCTTTGCGCGACGGCTGTGTCTTCATGGTTGTGCGCTGGGTCCGGTAATCGTCACGCTTTATAGGGGCGGGGCGCCCCCGGAACAAGCTCAGGAGAGGCCTCTGAGGCGCGCTCTCGTCGATTCACCGACTTCGATGCCATCGTACAGCCAGGAGAAAAATGCGAGATTATCCTCCGGAGAGCGGTCGCGCAGAATAGCGTTGCGAGCGTCCCGCTCTGCGTCCCTGAGATGGAGAATGTCGCCCATCTGCCGCGCGACGTATTGGACGTGGGTTGCGCGAGGCGCCCGCTTGCTGTTGTAGATCTGGAAGGCCGTCGAGATGTCGTCCGGGTGCTGGGCGATCGCTTCGGCGAGTACGATAGCGTCCTCGATGGCCATGCAGCCCCCTTGCGCCAGGTTCTGCGTCATCGCGTGCGCGGCATCACCCAGAAGGGCGACGGGCCCTTCCACCCACTGGGTGATCGGCACGCGTTCGGTCGCAGCGCGATAGACCTTTTCCTCCAGGAACGACAGCAGGGGGACGATTTCAGGCGTCAACTCAGCAAAGGCACGATCGATTTCTTTGCGCATGCTCCAATCCGGGCTCGCGGGATCGGAATCGGAGGCGAAGACGGCCGCCAGATTGAAGAGCTCGCCGGCGCGCAGGGGATAGCAGATGAGGTGGCAGCCGGGGCCAAGCCAGATGGTGATCTGCGGGTGACGCAGGTTTTCCGGCACCTGAGCGATGTGAAGCACCGCGCGTGCGGCGAGCAGACCGGGCGCAATTGGGTCCGGCTCGCCGCGACGTATCTGGGCCCGGACGCGCGAGTTGATGCCGTCGGCCCCTATCAACACATCGAAGCGGCGGCTGGTGCCGTCTTCGCAGTGGACGACGACGCCGGCGCTTTCGGTGTCGAAACCTTTGACGCGGGATTGGAGGGTGATTTCGACGCCTGCGCGGCGCGAGGCGTCGACCAGGATGGAATGCAGGTCGTGCCGGTGGACGACGCCATAAGGATGCCCGAACCGCTTGAGGCAGGTCTGGCCGTAGGGAATGTGGGTCAGTGCTTCGCCGGTTCGCAGGTCGTTGATCTGATAACGCTCGGGAAATACCGCAACTTTGTCCAGAGCGCCACGAATACCGATGACCTCGAACAGCTTGAAGGCATTCGGACCCATCTGGATGCCGGCGCCAATCTCCTGGAGCACCGGCGCCTGCTCGAACACGGTGACATGGTGGCCGAGGCGGGCAAGAGCGAGCGCGGCGGTCAATCCACCGATACCGGCGCCGGCGATCGCAATGGATCGGCCCGAGACTGCTCCACTCATGCTGTTTTCTCCATGCAATTGATCGAGACAAGAGGCGGTATCGCGCGGGGCAGATCCAGGAAGTCGGCGAGCGCACGGTAGAAATCGGGCCAATTCTCCATCGGAATCATGTGCCCGGATTCGATCATCACCGACTGCGAACTCGGCGACTGCGCCGCGATAGCCGCGAGGTCGTCTCGGGTGATCAGGCCCGCCCTGCTGGCGGCCATGACGTGGAGCGGGATCCGCACTGCGCGCATGTCCTTCCAGATGTCGTCCGTTCGAAAACCGTCATGCGCTGCCTTGATCGCGGATTCTTCGCAGGTCGGCAGCCATTCGGCGCGCAGGGCAAGATCGGATTCCGACAGCGGTGGCAGGATCGTTCGCATCTCATCGAGGGAAGCGCCCGCTTTCGCCATGGCGATCACCCGAAGATACTGGTCGATGCCCTTGACGCGCATGGGCGTGTCGGGGCCGCTCAATGGCGGATCGACGAGCGCAATGTGTGCGCACGACGGGATCCGGTTGACGGCGCGAAGCGCGATGCGTCCGCCCATCGAGTGGCCGACCAGATCTACGGCATCGCAACCGAGCGCGCCGACGAACGCGACCACATCCTCCGCGCATGCGTCGAGGGAATAGTCGAGGTTCGGTCCGCTTTCGCTAAGTCCGCGGCCGCGCACGTCCAGAATGACCACGTCCCGCGAGGCACCGAGCGCGTGGCCGACATTTGTCCAGGTCGCCGCCGGGCTCGTGATGCCGGGGATGATCAGGATGGGCCGCTTCGATCGCTCGCCGAATCGCAGGAAATGCTGGCGAATGCCGTTCGCCCGGAGATGTCCGCCAAAAAACCTCACCATATTGATCTCGTCACTTTCGGGCACTCTATAGCAACAATATCGCAAAAAAAAGATAGACAATTGTTTTTTTCAAGATACGCTTTTCTGGAAATGGAAACGAGGCGGCTTCGATGAAGGTCAGTCGAAATCAACTGGTCCGCGCTTGGGTTCGCGTCCTGGAGCTTTCCAAGGTGGCCGCGAATGAGAACGTCTGCGTTCTCGTACGCAGTGGCATTCACCCCGAGAATCTCGCGGCCGCAGAGTTCGCGTTGCAGACGATCGGCGCGCAGTATTTCAAGGTCGAGCCATCCCTGGTGACGCACGATCTGGCCGACAACAAGCTCGTCATGTCGGCCATGACCGGTGCCGACATGATCATAGATTTTCTCGGTATCCACACTCTGCGCAAGCATGAGCAGGAAATTGTGCGTCAGGCAGGCGTGCGGCTTCTCTACGCGGTTGAGCCGCCCGATGCGCTCGTGCGCTTGTTGCCGACGGAGGAGGAGAAGGCGGAGGTCAAGGCGGCGGCCACGCTCCTGACCGCTGCGCGCAAGATCGAGGTGACGTCGGAGCATGGATCCGACTTCACGGCCCTATTAGGCGAGTATCGCGTTCAAGCCCAGTGGGGCTATAGCGATGAGCCGGGGCATTGGGATCATTGGCCCTCGGGCTTCGTCGTGCGGTGGCCGAACGAGAAGAGCGCCAACGGCCGCTTCGTGCTGATGCCGGGCGATGCTGTGTTCCCGTTCAGGTCGTATGTGCAGTCGCGCGTGGTCGTCGAAATCAAGGACGGTTACGTTGTCAGTATCGAAGGCGGCCTCGATGCTGATCTGTTGAACAATTTCATGGAGCGCTATCGCGATCCCGAGGCCTACGCCATCTCCCATCTCGGCTGGGGACTCAACCGGAACGCGGATTGGGGCGCGTTACACCTCGTCGACAAGAGCGCGACGAACGGCAACGATGCGCGTGCCTTCCGGGGCAACTTCATGTTTTCAACGGGCCCCAACACCGATGCCGGCGGCACCCGCAACACGCTGTGTCATCTCGACATTCCGATGCGGCATTGCACGGTCAAGTTGGATGGCAAAGCCGTCGTCGAGAACGGCAAGGTCGTGTAGTCCGCCGGCGCGAGCGGCAACTGCCTACGTATGATCTTTCTTCAGTAGTTAGTATAGACAACATAGCGAGCGCTCCCTTAGCATTCGTGCCCGAAAGCGGGCCTATGTTCATCGGTGCCGCTAGCGCGTGAGAAGCAAGTCAGAGCCGAACGCAGAGGGGGGATACATGAGGAAGTTTGTAACGGCCGTACTGGCATCGATGCTGATGTCCGGGGCCGCGCTGGCGCAGGAGAAACTGGTCGTGAACGGATGGGGTGGTCCGTTCCAGGCCCTGGTCATGGCGACCGTCGCAAAGAAGTTCACGAAGGAAACGGGCGTTCCGGTCGAGATCGTGACCGGCGGCACCATCGACAGGCTGAATCGCGCGCGCGTCGTGAAAGACAATCCGGAGAGCGACGTGACTTTCACGACGTCTCATGTGGGTTGGCTCTACGTTAACGACGGATTGTTCGAAAAGCTGGACTTCAGCAAAATCCCGAACGCCAAGAACCTCATTCCGAAAGCCAAGGCGAGCGACTACCACCTCGGCTTCTATGGCTACATCTACAGCATCGCGTATCGCACCGATCTGGTGCCGCCCGGCGTCACATTTGCCAGTTGGCAAGAGCTCTGGAAGCCGGAACTCAAGGGCATGATCGGCTTGGCGGACTTCGACGCAAGCCACATCATCAAGGTCGCGACGTTGCTGGATGGCAAACCGCTCGAGGACTGGGAAGCGGCGCAGCCGAAACTCATGGCGCTGAAGCCGAACCTGAAAGCCTTCTACAGCAATAGCGCCACAAGCATCCAACTGATGTCGTCCGGCGAGACGCCGGTGCAGGTTTTGCTTTCGTCCAACGCGTACAACATGATGGCGCAGGGCGTTCCGCTCAAGCTCGCCGTTCCGAAAGAGGGTGCGATCCTCGGTCTCGACACGATCGCGATCACCAAGGGAACGAAGAAGCTCGAACTGGCCTACAAGTTTGTCAACGCTGCGCTCGATCCGCAGGTCCAGGCCGAAGTGTCAAAGATGCAGAAGGCGAGCCCGGTTGTCGTCGGTGTTGCCGTCGATCCGGACATCGCCAAGCTGCCGGGCATCTTCAGTTCGGCTGAGCAGTGGGACAAAGACGCGCTCGTCAGCAATGACAAGGTCCGCGCGGAAATGCTCGGCAAGTGGAATGCCTGGTTCGCCAAGAACATGATGAACTAAACGGGCGCCGGGAGAAGCAGGATGGCCAATACGTCCGCTTTCAGGTCGCTGCTTCTCCCGGCCGGCCTCGTTGCGTTGCTCTATGCAACGGCGCTGATCCTGGTGTTTCAGTACAGTGTGCGCGAGGTGATCCCCGGCTCGCTGGAACCCGGTGGTTTCACGCTCGACAACTATGCCTCATTGGGGCACCCGCTTTACCTCTCGGTCTTTCTGCGCACGCTCGGCATGTGCGCGGCGACTGCCGTCATCGTGCTGCTGATCGGTTATCCGCTCGCGTATTACATGGTGCGGGCGCGAAGCCGGTTTTTGAGATCGCTCATTCTGCTCATCTGCATCATGCCGCTCTTCCTGGGCGACGTCCCCCGCAGCTATGCCTGGATTCTGATGCTCGGCGCTAATGGGGCGGTCAACGGTGCCTTGAAGTGGGTCGGTCTCATCGATCGGCCCGTCCAGATGCTCTTCACCGTAGGCGGCGTTGTCGTCGCGCTCGTCCATATCACGCTGCCGTTCATGACGTTGCTGCTGGCGGTGGGTATTTCGCATATCGACCAGTTGTACGAGAAGGCGGCGCGGAGTCTCGGGGCGAACCCGCTGCGGGTCTTTTTGACCGTCACGCTGCCGCTCTCGGTCCCGGCCATCCTCGCAGGATTCATGACGGTCTTTGCGCTCAATTTCAGCGCCTATGCGACGCCGATCATGGTCGGCGGCGGCAAGGTGAACATGATATCGAACGTGGTCTACCAGCTTGGAATAGCCTCGTTCAATTATCCGTTTTCCGCGACGCTCAGCCTCATATCGCTGGTGGCCGTGCTGGCCGTGGTGGGTCTTGTCGGACGCGCGAGTCGCAAGATCGGCCAACGATACGCCGAATGAGGAGGTGCGGGTGAATTTGCCTCTCATCGGCCTTGTGCGCCTGTTCACGGTTTTGGTCGCGTTGTTCGTCGTGGCGCCGGCCATCGTTATCGTTGTCTCGGCGTTCAACGAACCCGCTTTCATGTCCTTCCCGCCGAAAGCGTATTCGCCGAAATGGTTCTATGTCGCGCTGGCGAACCCGGATTTTCAGCGCGGTTTCGCCAACAGCGTTTGGGTCATGCTGTGGGCATCGACGCTTGCCGTGATCGTCGGGACGGCCTTCAGCATCGCCATGCGCCGCAGCGAGTTCGTGGGCAAGAATTTGCTGGAGTCGTTCATCCTGTCGCCGCTCGTCGTGCCGCATTTCACGATCGGCCTCGGCATTCTCATGTTGTTCGTGAACGTGCACATGGTGCAGGACTTTGCGCCCGTGGTCCTTTGCCACACGATTCTTGTGCTGCCGTTCGTGATCCGCAGCGTCTATATCTCGCTGCACAATCTGGATTTGCGGCTCGAATTGGCCGCGAGCAGCCTCGGTGCCAAACCGAGGCGGGTGCTGACCAGCATCACCCTTCCACTTCTGCTGCCCGGCATCGTCGGCGGCTGGATCTTCGCGGCCATCCTTTCATTCAACGAGTTCACGGGGACGGTGTTCGTCGTCAGCCAGTCGACGCGCACGCTTCCGGTCGCGATGTACAACCATGTCCGCGAGAGCACAGACCCTGCGGTCGCGGCTGTCGCCACTTTGTACATTGCCGTGACCATGATCGTGATCCTGCTGGCCTTCGCCTTTTTAGGCCCCGGCACGGGGCTGAACCGCGACAAGAGGTCCTGAACTTGAAGCAAGTCAACGAGGCGACCTTTCGTCCTGCCAGCTCGGCTGCCGCGGCGACGAAAATTTCAGTCGGGCTCGA
>Ga0182749_1000196_pt1 | contig 63879 bp, 56 predicted proteins | sample eDN3rd37CKraftMG_FD_128875 | JGI IMG/M metagenome (GOLD analysis project Ga0182749, IMG submission 128875) | Enriched Miracle-Growth compost microbial communities from Emeryville, California, USA - eDNA 3rd pass 37_C Kraft MG (version 2) (version 2) ...
CCGGCCGTGCAGCGCATCGGCGCGGCGCTGATGCGCGAGCACCCGGACTGCGTGCAGGGTCTGATCGAGCGCTGGATCGGCGCGTCTGTGCGCTACGCGGGAGCGTGAGCTGCGGTGAATTGCGGCTCCGCCAAGCGATCCGCCGCGATGACGGCAACGCGTGGTTTGCGGTCATACTTGCGTCGAGAACCGTCGAGGCGTTTCCGTGACTTGCCATCTCCTCATCGACACCGATCCCGGCATCGACGACGCGCTCGCGATCATGATGGCGCACGCCAACGCGGACGTCGCAGGCCTGACGGTCGTGGGCGGCAACGTCGGGCTGGCGCACACGACGCGCAACGCGCTGAAGCTCGTCGAAATGATCGGCGCGCGGACGCCGGTATATCCGGGCTGTCCCGCGCCGCTGGTGTTCCCCGCGCCGGATGCGCGCTTCGTGCATGGCGCCGACGGCTTCGGCGACACCGGCTACTTCGATGCGAAGCGGCTGCCCGAGGAAGAGCACGCGGCTGCCGCCCTGGTGCGGCTGGCGCGCGAGCGGCCGGGCGAGCTGACGCTGGTCGCACTGGCTCCGCTGACGAATCTCGCGCTGGCGCTCCGGCTCGACCCCACATTGCCCTCGCGCATCGCGCGGCTCGTCGTCATGGGCGGCGCGGTCACGATACGCGGCAACATGCCGGACCGCCCGGCGGCCGAGTTCAACATCGGCTTCGATCCCGAAGCGGCGCATGTCGTGTTCTCGTCTTGGCCGATGTTCGATCTCGTCGACTGGGAAGCATGCCTGCGCCATGCGCTGGACTTCGATCGGTTCGAAGCATTGCTTGCTCGCGGCGATGCACGCGCAGCCTTCTACGCGGCGATCTCGCGCAAGACCCGCGCGTTCAACCGCGCGCGGGGGCGGCCTGGTGTCGTCGCGGCCGACGCGCTGGCGATGGCGGTCGCTCTCGATCCGGCGATCGTGACGCGCGCCGAGACACGGCATGTCGTCGTCGAGACACAGGGCGCGTCGGCGCGCGGCGCGACGATCGTCGACTGGGAAGGCCGGCTGGACCGGCCGGCGAACGTGCGCATCGTGCTGGCCGTGGAACAGGCGCGCTTCGAAGGGCTGGTAGCCTCGGCCCTGGGCGTGTGAGCCGCCGGTCGCCGCCGCTAGGCCGGGCCCCGGTTGACGTTGAGGAGCCCTCGGCTTGCGCCGGGTCGGAGGCGCCGGTTATCATGCCGCTCTTTTCCCGCCCGTCGGCGGAGCACACGCATGAAAACCGATACGCACCCGAATTATCAGCCGGTCGTGTTCCAGGACATCTCGAGCGATTTTGCGTTCCTGACGCGCTCGACGATGTCGAGCAAGGAAACGATCAAGTGGGAAGACGGCAAGGAATATCCGCTGATCAAGGTGGAAATTTCCAGCCATTCCCATCCGTTCTTCACCGGCAAGCAGAAGATCGTCGATTCGGGCGGCCGCGTCGACAAGTTCCGCCGCCGCTACGCGAAGTAGGCGCGGAAGCGCTCGCGGCTTCGGCTGGTACGTGGACACATGATGAGCCGGATCGAGCGGCTTCGCCTCGACCACCGCAGTATCCGAAACGCCGGCCTCGAGCCGGCGTTTTTCTTTCACGTTCCGGCTTGATAAGGCGGCAGCACGCACCATTTGCTGCTATGCAATAATCAGCGGTCTCGAACGGATGTCCCGGCCGTTCACCATTCAGTTGCCGCCGCACGCGCCGCGCCCGCGGTGACGTCGCGCCGTGTCCAGAGGAGCCTGCCGTGTCCAACAAATCCATCCAGATCATCGATCCCGCCGCGAACAGGACCGCGTCCCTGCCGGTCGTCACGGGCACGCTCGGCGATCCGGCGTTCGACATCGGCAAGCTCAACAAGGAAACCGGCTACTTCACGTTCGACCCGGGTTTCATGTCGACGGCCGCCGTGCGCAGCGCCGTCACCTTCATCGACGGCGACGCCGGCGTGCTGCTCTACCGCGGCTATCCGATCGAGCAGCTGGCCAAGCAGTCGAGCTTTCTCGAAGTCGCCTATCTCCTGATCAACGGCGAGCTGCCCACGGCCGCGCAGTTCTCCGCGTTCGAGCACGAGGTCACGCATCACACGATGATGCACGAGGCGCTCAAGAACTTCCTGCACGGCTTCCATTACGACGCGCATCCGATGGCGATCCTGTGCGCGTCGGTCGCCTCGCTGTCCGCCTTCTATCACGACACGCTCGACATCTCCGATCCCGAGCAGCGCCGCCTCGCCGCGATCCGCCTGATCGCGAAGATGCCGACCATGGCCGCCGCGGCGTACCGCTATTCGATCGGCTGGCCGATCCGCTATCCGCGCAACAACCTCGAATATGTCACTCGCTTCCTGCACATGATGTTCGAGGTGCCGAGCGAGCCCCTGCAGCTCTCGCCAGTCGCCGCCAAGGCGCTCGATCTCCTGTTCATCCTGCACGCCGACCACGAGCAGAACGCGTCGACGTCCACGGTGCGCCTCGTCGGCTCGACTGGCGCCAATCCGTACGCTTGCGTCGCCGCCGGCATCGCGGCGCTGTGGGGTCCCGCGCACGGCGGCGCGAACGAAGCCGTGCTGAAGATGCTGGAGGAGATCGGCGACACGAAGAACGTGGCCAAGGCCGTCGATCGCGCCAAGGACAAGGAATCCGGCTTCCGGCTGATGGGCTTCGGCCACCGCGTCTACAAGAACTACGATCCGCGCGCCGCGATCATCCGCGAGATGTGCCACGAGGTGCTCGCCGATCTCAACGTCGACGATCCGCTGCTCGATGTGGCGATGGCGCTTGAGGAGGTCGCGCTCAAGGATCCGTACTTCGTCGAGCGCAAGCTCTATCCGAACGTCGACTTCTATTCGGGCCTGATCTACAAGGCGCTCAAGATCCCGACCGAGATGTTCACCGTGATGTTCGCGATCGCGCGCACGGCGGGCTGGGTCGCGCACTGGCTGGAGCAGCACGCCGATCCCGAGACGAAGATCGGGCGCCCGCGGCAGATCTACACGGGGGCCGCCAAGCGCGATTACACGGAAATCGCCCGGCGTTGAGCCGGGCCCGAGCGCTTGCCATCCTGGCCTCGCCGGAATGACGAAGACGTGATCTCGTCGTTCCGCGTGTGATGCCTACTCGTTCGCGGCTTCATCGCCGCGAACCAGCTCCTCGACGGCTGCGAGATTCGCGCGCCGCATCGGTTTCTCGTCGATGCGGTCGAGCGGCGCCTGCCGCAGGCGGTCGTAGGGCAGCACGGTGAGATCGATCGCGCTGTCGCCCGCCGCAAAGACGAACACCGGCACGTCGGCGGTGACATCGCGTTCGAGGCGCAGCCGCCGTGTGCGCTCCTCGTAAGGAATGCCGTGCTCGCGCAGGAACAGCGCGATTTCGCCCGGATCGTCGTCGTGCAGGTGCAGGCACACGGCCGAGTGCTCGTCGGCAGTGCCTTCGAGCACGGGTCCGACGAGGCGCGGTTCGTGCCGGGCGAAGAACCGCATCGCTTCGAGCGCCGCCTTGCGCAGGCGCCGCAGCACCCGCGGCTGCTCGTTCGCACGGAACAGGCGCTGGTGCTCGCGCAGGGCGTCTTCGATCTCGCCGTTCTTCGGCAGGCTGATCTCGTCGGTGATGCCGAGACGCGAGGCCGCCTTGAGCTTGGCCTGCCGGTAGTCGCGCAGACCGCCTTCGGCGATGAGCCGCGCGGCCTCGACGGCGATGCGCCGGCGCTGCTCCTGCGATCGCGTCTGTGCGTAGCGCGCGTGATCGTTTCGGTTGGGCATGGAACGGCCGGGATGGGAGATTGGGATTCGGGATTCGGAAATGGAGCCGGTATTGGGGGATTCGATTCGGGATTGGAAAAAGCTGCTTTCCGAATCCCCAATCCCCAATCCCGGCCTTCAGAACACGTCGTACGCTTCGCGCTGCTCGCTCTGCTGCTGTTCCTGCATCGGCTGAGCGGCGAGGCGCGCGACATCCTCGGATTTCAGCACTTCCAGGATCGCGCCCGGATCCGAGGCCGATGCCAGTGCGCCGGACGAGGGATCGATGCGCACCTTGCTGATGCCGGGCGGCATGTCGAACGGCTGCTCCGGCACGTCCTTCAGCGCGACGCGCATGAAGTCGATCCAGATCGGCAGCGCCGCCTTCGCGCCGAATTCGCCACGGCCGAGCGAGCCGAAGTCGTCGAAGCCGACCCATACGCTAGCCACGAGTTTCGCGTTGAAGCCGGTGAACCAGGCATCGCGGTGGTCATTCGTCGAGCCAGTCTTGCCGGCGAGGTCGTTGCGCTTGAGGACCATCGCCGCGGCGCCAGTGCCGCGGCGGATGACGTCGCGCATCAGCGAAGTGACGAGATACGCGTTGCGCACGTCGATCGTGCGCGGCGCAAGATGCGGCTGCCCGGGTGCAGTCGCGGCGGGCGCCGCTGTCGCGGCCGTCGCGCTGCCGATCGGATTGAGCGCGCTGGCCGCCTTGGACTCGGTTCCTGCGGGTTGCGCCGGCTGGGCGGCCTGCCGTTCGGGGCAGCTGGCGCAGGCCAGCGCGGGATCGGCGCGGTAGACGACATTGCCGTCGCGATCGTCGATCTCGCGCACGAAGTACGGATCGACGAGATAGCCGCCGTTCGCGAACACCGCGTAGCCGCGTGCCATCGACAGCGGCGATACGGAGGCGGTGCCGAGCGCCATCGAGAGGTTTTCCGGAATCTGGTCGGGAGTGAACCCGAAGCGCGTGATGTATTCGCGCGCGTAGTGCACGCCGATCGCGTCGAGCACCCGCACGGACACGAGATTGACCGACTTGACCAGCGCTTCGCGCAGGCGGATCGGGCCCTGGAACGTGTCGTCGTCGTTCTTCGGCGTCCACAGGCCGTTCGGCTTTGACGGATCGGGAAACACGACGGGCGCGTCGTTGACAACCGAGGCCGGCGTGAAGCCGTGATCGAACGCGGCCGAGTAGAGGAACGGCTTGAATCCCGATCCGGGCGAACGGTTCGACTGGGTGACGCGGTTGAATTTCGAGCGCAGGAAGCTGAAGCCGCCGACGAGGGTTTCGATGGCGCCGTCCTCGGGATTGAGCGCTACGATCGCGGCTTCCGCCGCCGGCAGCTGCGAGAGCACCCATTCTTCCTTGTCGTTGCGGCGCAGGCGGATGATGTCGCCGCGCTTGAGGACTTCATCGACACGCTTCGGCGCCGCGCCGCGCCGGTCCTCGTCGATGTGCGGGCGCGCCCATTCGATGGCGGCGAGATCGAGCACGGCGGTATCGCCGCCGGCGATGTACACGCCGGCGGATGCCGAATCGACGCGCGTCACGATGGCCGGAACGAGGCCCGCGATCGGGCGATAGTCGAGCAGCGCCTTGTCCCACGCGTCCTTGTCGCCGCCGTCCGGCAGATCCACGTGCGCTTCGGCGCCGCGGTAGCCGTGGCGCTGATCGTAGGTGAGGAGGTCCGCTCGCAAGGCGCGGTTGGCTGCTTCCTGGCGTACGGAATCGAGCGTGGTCTTGACGACGTAGCCGTCGGTCAGCGCGCTGTTGCCGAGCCGTTCCATCGCCTCGATGCGCACCATTTCGGCGAAATACGGCGCGTCGACTTCGACCGGCGGCTCGTGCGGATAGGCGAGGTCCGGCGCCTTGACCGCGGCGTCGTACGTGGCCTTGTCGATGAAGCCGTTGTCCAGCATGCGGCCGAGCACCCAGTTGCGGCGCTCGACGGCGCGCGTCGGATTGCTGATCGGATTGCCGGTGGACGGGAATTTCGGCAGCGAGGCCAGCATCGCGCATTCGGGAATCGTCAGCGCGTCGAGCGTCTTGCCATAGTAGAACTCGGCGGCGGCGGCGACACCGTAGGAACGATGGCCGAGGAAGATCTTGTTGAGATACAGCTCCAGGATCTCGTCCTTGGTCAGCGCGTTCTCGATGCGGAACGCGAGGAAGATTTCCGAGAGCTTGCGTGTGTAGCTGACTTCGGGCGAGAGAAAGAAGTTGCGCGCGACCTGCTGAGTGATCGTCGAGCCGCCCGCCACGTGCTTGGACCCCGTCGTGATCACGAGCCACACCGCGCGGAAGATGCCGCCGACGTCGATGCCGCTGTGCGAGTAGAAATCCGCGTCCTCGGCGGCGAGAAACGCCTGCTTCAGGCGATCGGGAACGTCTCCGATGCGCACCGGCGTGCGCTTGGTTTCGCCGAATGCGGCAATCAGCTTGCCGTCCGCGGAATACACCCGCAGCGGGACCTGGAGGCGTACGTCCTTGAGGGTCTGGACCGAAGGCAGGCGCGGCGCGATCAGCCAGTAGGCGGTGCCGATCGCGAGCGCGCCGGCAAGGACACCCGCAAGCGCCAGGTACAGCGCATAGCGCAACAAACGGAGAAGGATTCTCATCTTGCGGGCGGGACTTGTGATGCTAGTCAAAGTAAACGCGGCAAGTAACGGAGTATAGATCGCTCACCCGCCAGGGGACATGGCGGTGTGTGCTCGCAGGGGCTCTAGTCCGCTTTCAGTCATAAAAAGGACAGCCGTTGGCCCGCCTTGGGGACGGGGTGTTGATAAATCGTTAAAGTTTGGATTTAATGTACTGGCGCATCTTTCGCTCGTAAGAGCGCGTGGGAAGGGGAAAAAGTGTGGGCCTGTTCACACCTAAAGCGCCGCCGCTGATCGGCGTCGATATCAGCTCGACTGCGGTCAAGCTGCTGCAACTGGGGCAGGTCGGCGGCCGTTATCGCGTCGAGCACTACGCAGTCGAGCCGCTTCCGCCGAACGCCGTCGTCGAGAAGAACATCGTCGAGGTCGAGGCCGTCGGCGAGGCGATCCGTCGCGCGTTCAACCGTTCCGGCGCGAAGACGAAGTTCGCCGCCGCAGCGGTAGCGGGCTCGGCCGTCATCACGAAGATCATCCCCATGCCCGCCGACCTCACCGAAGAGGACATGGAGGCGCAGATCCAGGTCGAGGCGAATCAGTACATCCCCTATCCGATCGAGGAAGTCAGCCTCGATTTCGAAGTGCTGGGTCCGGTGAAGGACAACCCGGACATGGTCAACGTGCTGCTTGCGGCGTCGCGCACCGAGAACGTCGATCTGCGCATCGCGGCGCTCGATCTCGGCGGGCTCGGCACGAAAGTCGTCGACGTCGAAGCCTTCGCGATGGAGAACGCGTTCAAACTGATCGCGGATCAGCTCGCGGTGCCGAAGGATGCCGTCGTCGCCGTGGTCGATGTCGGCGCGACGATGACGACGCTCATCGTGCTCAAGGGTCAGCGCACGATCTATTCGCGCGAGCAGGTGTTCGGCGGCAAGCAGCTCACCGACGAGGTGATGCGCCGCTACGGGCTTTCCTACGAAGAGGCCGGCCTCGCCAAGCGGCAGGGCGGCCTGCCCGAATCCTACGAGATCGAGGTGCTGGAGCCGTTCAAGGAGGCGATGGTCCAGCAGATCAGCCGTCTGCTCCAGTTCTTCTTCGCGGGCAGCGAATTCAGCAAGGTCGATCAGGTCGTGCTCGCCGGCGGCTGCGCGTCGATTCCCGGCGTCGCCGACATGGTCGAGGAGCAGATCGGCGTGCCCTGCGTGGTCGCCAATCCGCTCGCCGAGATGTCGTTGTCCGGCCGTGTGCAGGCCCAGACCCTGGCGCAGGACGCGCCCGCCCTGATGATTGCCTGCGGACTGGCCCTGAGGAGCTTCGACTGATGGCCAGAATCAATCTTCTGCCGTGGCGTGCGGAGCGTCGCAAGCAACGCGAGCGCGAGTTCTACATGCTGCTGCTCGCGTCCGCGATCGGCGGCGTGCTGGCGCTGCTCGCTCTGATCGGCTGGATGGGTGCGCGCATCGACAACCAGGAGCAGCGCAACGTCTATCTGCAGAACGAGATCAAGAATCTCGACAAGCAGATCGCCGAGATCAAGGAGCTCGACAAGACCAAGTCGCAGCTCCTGACCAGGAAGCAGATCATCGAGCAGCTGCAGTCGAACCGCTCGCAGATGGTGCATCTGTTCGACGAGATGGTGAAGACGATCCCGGACGGCGTGCGCCTGACGTCGATGAAGCAGGTCGGCGACACGCTCACGCTCGAAGGTGTCGCCGAGTCGAACGCGCGCGTCGCGAGCTACATGCGCAACATCGACGGTTCACCGTGGATGGGCCGCACCGACCTGCGCAAGATCGAGAACAAGGCCGGCACCAAGGACGTCGACAAGAAGGCGCCGTACGTGTTCTCGCTGGACGTCAAGCTCAAGAAACCTGAAGACACACAGGCCGAGCAGGCCGTCGCCGAAGGCGGCGCCGCGCCGGCAGGCACGGCGGCGGTCGCCTCGGCCAACGGCGCGAAGCCCGCGTCGCCGGCCCCGGCCAGTCCCGCGGCGGCGACGCCGGGCGCCGCGGCATCGGCTGCGCCTGCCACCGCCACGGCCGGAACGGAGAAGGGAGAGAAGAAATGAGTTTCTTCGACGATCTCCGAAATCTCGATCGCAACAACGTCGGCGGCTGGCCGAAGTCGATCAAGACATTCTTCGCCGTGCTCATCGTCGTGCTGATCCTGCTCGGCGGTTGGTGGTTCAAGATCCGCGACCAGCAGGCCGACCTCGAGCAGCGGCAGCAGAAAGAAGAAGCGCTGAAGAAGGAGTTCGCGACCAAGCAGGCCAAGGTCGTCAACCTGCCGGCGTACCGCAAGCAGCTCGAGGACATGAAGGAAATGCTGCGCACGATGCTGCGCCAGCTGCCGAGCAAGACCGAGATGCCCGATCTCCTCGTCGACATCTCGCAGACGGCGCTGGCCGCCGGCATCGTGGTGGACCTGTTCCAGCCCGGCGCCGAGGTGGTCAAGGAGTTCTATGCCGAAAAGCCGATCCAGTTGAAGATGCTCGGCACGTACCATCAGTTCGGCACGTTCATCAGCGGCGTGGCCTCCCTGCCGCGCGTCGTGATCCTGACCATGCACGACGTGTCGCTGAAGCCGGCCAAGGCCGGCACGAACGCGCCGGCGCTGGCGACGGCCGGTCAGTTGACGCTGGAGGGCACGGTGAAGACCTACCGCTACGTCGACGACGACGAAGCGGCCGCCGCGGAAGCCGCGGCCGCCCCGAAGAAAGGCGCGGCACCCGCTAAGAAGCCTGCTCCGCCCGCGCAGCGGAAGAAGGGGGGTGGCTGATGCGCAAGCACGCAGCAACGTTGTCGGTGTCGCTGGCGCTCGCGATGGCGTCGCTGGCGCTCGGCGGCTGCTCGGAACGCGACGATCTGCGTCAGTGGGTCGCGCAGGAGAAGGCCAAGAAAGGCGCGCCCCTCGATCCGCTGCCGGTGATCAAGACGTTCGAGACGTTCGAATACAAGGATCAGGACCTGCGCGATCCGTTCAACGTCAGCGCCGAGGAACAGGAGCAGTCCGCCAACAATGGGCCGCATCCGGACCAGGATCGCGTGCGCGAGCCGCTCGAGGCGTTTCCGCTCGACGGGCTGAGGATGTCGGGGACGCTCGGGCTCGCGCAGTCGATGGAAGGCCTGGTGCGCGATCCGGACGGCGTCGTGCACCGCGTCCACGTCGGAAACTATCTCGGCCAGAACTACGGGCGCATCACCAGCATCAGCGAAGACCACATCGAGCTTGTCGAGCTGGTTCCTAACGGCTCCGGTGGTTGGATGGAACGGCAGGCGACGATCGCCTTGGGCGACACCCAGAAATGAGGTCCCGTTGGGGGTAACTACATGATCACGACATCTGCCAATTGCTCGGAGCGCGGGTTCGCCCAGCCGACGGTACGATCGAGCCTGCTCAGGCTGCTTGCATTCCTGGCGCTCCTCGTCGCCGGCGCCGCGCACGCCGAGAACGTGCTCGAGGATATCGCCTACACGGCCCTGCCCGGCGGCAAGGTCGAGGTCACGCTGAAGTTCGCCGCTCCGGTGGCGTCCCCGCAGATCTTCACGACCGAATCGCCGCCGCGCATCGCAATTGACCTCGCCGACACCCGCAACGGCGTCAGCCAGCGCCGCATCGAAGTCGGCGCCGGCGCGACGGCGGGCATCTCCGCCATCGAAGCGGCCGGACGCACGCGGGTTGTGATCGACCTGTTTCGCACAGCGAGCTACGAAAAGACCGAAAGCGGCAACACGCTGACGCTGCGCATCAACAGCGGCACGTCGGGCTCGTCGGCTGCGGCGGTGTCCGCGGCTTCGACCGACCCCACCAAGGCGGTGGTGTCGGCGCACGGCATCGAGGTATCCAACGTCGATTTCCGCCGCGGCAAGAACGGCGAAGGCCGCGTCATCGTGAGCTTCTCCGGTCCTGGCGTGGCGGCGAACCTGCGTCGCGAAGGGACCCGCGTCGTGCTCGATCTCTCCAATGTGCGCCTGCCGCCGAACCTCGCGCAGCGGCTCGACGTGCTGGACTTCGCGACGCCGGTGCAGAGCATCGAGACGCGCCCGCACGGCACCAACGGCGTGCGTGTCGACATCGACGCCCAGCCGCCGTTCGAGCAGCTCGCCTACCAGACCGGCGACGAGTACGTCGTCGAGATCGCGGCGAAGAAGGACGATCCGAAACTGAAGGGTAAGAACGCCGAGCCCGAGTACACCGGCAGCCGCGTCACGTTCAACTTCCAGGACATTCCGACGCGCTCGGTGCTGCAGCTCATCGCCGACGTGTCCGACCTCAACATCGTCGTCGCCGACTCGGTGCAGGGCAACGTCACGCTGCGCCTCATCAACGTGCCGTGGGACCAGGCTCTCGACATCGTGCTGCAGGCCAAGGGCCTCGACAAGCGCCGCCGCGGCAACGTGATCTGGGTGGCGCCCCAGAAGGAAATCGCCGACCGCGAGGAAGCGATCGCCGACGCGCGCATGAAGATCGAGGAGAAGGAGCCGCTCGTTTCCGATTACATCCCGATCAGTTACGGCAAGGCGAAGGACGTCGCGGCCCTGCTCACCAAGGAAGCGCAGGCCAATGTCGCCGGTGGCTCGAGCGGCGGCCAGCAGCAGCGCGGATTCCTTTCTTCGCGCGGCAGCGTCACCTACGACGACCGCACGAACATCCTGCTGGTCAGTGACATCCCGTCGAAGATCCAGGAGATCCGCCAGCTCGTCTCGATCCTCGACCGGCCGGTGCAGCAGGTCCTCATCGAATCGCGCATCGTCATCGCCAGCGATTCGTTCGCGCGTGAGCTCGGCGTCAAGTTCGGCGTCAGCGGCGGCTACGAAACCAGCAACGGCAATGTCATCACGACGTCCGGTACCGCGTTCGGCACCGATGAGATCGGCAACGTCATCGTCAACAACCGCCTGAACCGCGGCAGCCGCGCGCTTCCCGGCGTGAGCCCGGGCAATATCCCGTCGCAGCCGCAGCCGGGCCTGCAGGGTGGGCTCGCGGTACCGAATCTCACCGATCGCCTCAATGTCAACATGCCGGTGGCGAGCCCGGCCGGCAGCTTCGGCCTGGCGATTCTCGGCGCCGACTACCTGCTCGATCTCGAGCTTTCGGCCGCGCAGACCGAAGGCCGGGGCGAAGTCATCTCCACGCCGCGTGTCATCACCGCGAGCCAGAAGGAAGCCGATATCAAGCAGGGCCAGGAGGTCGGCTACGTGACGTTCCAGAGCGGCGGCACCGGCGCGCCGCAGGCGACCGTCAACTTCAAGGAAGCCGTGCTCGAGCTGAAGGTCACGCCGACGATCACGGCCGACGACCGCGTCTATCTCGACCTCAACGTCAAGAAGGACGCGATCGCGAGCTTCATCGACAACCCGGGCGGCGGCCAGGTGCCGCAGCTCGACAAGCGCGAGATCAACACTTCGGTGCTGGTCGACAACGGGCAGACCGTGGTGCTTGGCGGCGTCTACGAAGTCAACAAGACGGACACGATCCGGAAAGTGCCTTACCTCGGCGATGTGCCGATCATCGGCAATCTGTTCAAGTTCTCGAACCGCAACAACACCAAGGCCGAGCTCCTGATCTTCGTGACGCCGCGCATCATCAATGACAGCCTGAAATGAGCCTGCGGCAGCAGGCCACGCTTCGAGGCTGCTGCCGGCGATATACCGATAAAGACGTGCGACCCTGGAGAACGAACATGAAATTTGTCCACAAGACCCTCGGGTTGCTGCTCGCGAGCGTCGCCCTGAGCAGCTGCGGCGGGGGCGGCGGTGACGGCAACAGCTTCACCGGTCCGCCGCAAGCCAGCACGATCACGCTGACGCCGGCCGGCGGTTCGACCGTGCTGCCGCTCAACGTGGGCGGCGCTAGCCCGTGGTCGCCTGCTTCGCCGTACACGAACGAAGTGGACATCCACTGGACGAACCCGGACGGCACGCCCGTGTCGGGCCACGACATCTCCTGCAGCGTGACCAATCTCTCCGTCATCAGCATTCACATCCTCGATGACGCGAGCACGCCGGATGACGAGTCGGCCGTGAACTGGGGCAACATCCAGGTGCACTCCGACACCGGCCACGCGATCTGCTGGGTGTTCTCGACCGGCCAGGCCGGCACCGCAACGCTGAACGTCGGCGGCGTCGATCCGAACACGGGCGCGACGATCTCGAAGTCGCTCACCTTCACCGTGCAGAACGCCGCGGGCGCACTGCCGGCATCCGTGCAGATGACGGCCCAGCCACCTGGCGTGTATTTCTCCGGATCCAACGGCAATCAGAACTCGGTGCTCTCGATCCAGGTGCTCGACGGCGGCGCGCAGCCCGTGCCGGATCCGTCCAGCGGCAACTCGGGCGCCGACAACGTGCTGCTCGAGATCGTCACCGATCCGAACGGCGGCGCGCGCCTGTCCGCGAACTCGGTCTCGGGCCCGGTGAGCGGCACGACCGTCGCGACGCACACCGTCAACGGCATCGCGACCGCGTCGTTCCAGGCCGGCAGCGTGCAGGGGCCGATCCAGGTCCGCGCGACGGCCGACCGCTCCGACAACAACGTCACGAACGGCGTCGCCGATCCCGTGTCGACGACGTTCTCCGTCATCGTCTCGGACGGCAAGCTCTTCAGCCTCCAGATCACCTCGCCGAACGTCAACGCGATTATCGCGAACTCGGTTTCGGGCGAAGTGACCACGGACGAGAACGGCATTCCGCCGGATCCCGATGCGACCTACAGTCTGACCGTCAGCGCGCTCGCGACCGACCGTCAGGGCAATCCGGTGCTGCCCGGCACGGCGATCCACTTCGGCTCGATCGACGAGCCGGCCGGCGCGTTCGACGCCGGCCCCACGGCGAACCGCTTCGTGCTCTCCGGCGGCAATGGCAATCCGGCCGAAGGCGGCACGCTGTTCACCGCGCCGGACGGCCAGTTCCTCACGGCCGGCGGCGGCGCAGGCCCGGGCGATGCGCTGATCGTCTTCGGCAAGACGCAGCACGGCGCGCCCGCAGGCAACGAAGACCTCGAAAGCGCGGTCCCCGTCGCGTCCGTGAACAGCCAGACCAGCCTCACCGTCAGCGCGCCGTTCAACCGCAACGACACGACCGGCACGATGGTAGACAATGGCTCCGTGCTGCCGTACGTCATCGGTCGCTCGAACCACGGCAACATCACGGCGACCGCCACCACCAACGAGATCGGTGTCGCTCACGCGACGCTGAACTACACGGCGTCCACGCTCGGCCACATCGTCGCGATGTGGGCACAGGGCGACGGTATTGACACCGTCACCGGCGGCGCGCGTCGCGTCACCGACGCCGTGGAGCTGATCTATCCCGGCATCGCCCCGGCGAATCTCACGGCGTTCCCGAATCCGATCCAGGGCAACACGCCGCAGCCGGTCATCGTCACCGTCTGCCTGTCCGATGCACTGTCGTCGCCGATCCAGGGCATTCCGATCGCGTTCCAGCTGCAGCTCGGCGGCGGCACCGGCAGCGTCGACGGCAATGGCCTGTCGGGCACGCTGGACAACCTCACCGGGCCCGACGGCTGCGTCAACGCGAGCGTCACGACCAGCGGCGTGCCGCCGGGCGCGGACGGCATCGCGGGCACGCTCGTGTTCGGCGTCGGCGGCGCGACGGCCGAAGTCGACATCATCGTCGAGCTCGCGTTCCTGCAGGCTTCGCCGCGCCAGGTGTGCCCGGGCGGACTGGTCAACATCACCGCGATCTCGTCGACCGGGGGCCCCGCCAGCGGCGTGCCGATCACCGGCTGCGGCAGCACGACGCCGGCTTCGGCTGTCACCGGCCAGACCGGTACGGCGTCGTTCCGCATCAATGAGGATGCTCCGGAGGGTGAGTGCACCTTCAGCGCGGACGGGTTCGGCCTCAGTGTGTCCGTGCAGGTCGGCGGCGTGGAGACCAGCCCGCCCTGTGCCGATCCGTCGGACTGATCGCGTCACAAATGGACTCGTACCGGAGGGCCGCTGATGCGGCCCTCCGCGTTTGCAGTGGGCGGCCGGCTGGCATTTAAGATGCAGGCAAGCCCGGGATCACCCCGGGGGAGATCGCCATGTCCGGCCATCGCGCCGAAATCCGTGCCGGCAGCACCATCTTCGCCGAGAACGATCCGCCGACCACCGCATTCCTGATCGAGCGCGGCGAGATCGAGGTCTCGACGGTTCAGCGCGGCGAGCGCACGATCCTGGGCCATCTCGGCCCGGGCATGCTGCTGGGCGAAATGGCGGTCATCGACAACTCGCCGCGCACCGCGACCGCGCGCGCGATCACCGACTGCGTGCTCACGCCGATCGACCGCCGCCAGTTCGCCGAGCGGCTAGCAGCCGCCGATCCCGTCGTGCGCGCGCTGCTCATGAGCCAGCTCACACGCTACCGTTCGGCGCTCGCCACGCTCACCGGCGACGAGCCCGACGTGTTCGCGCCGGTCGACGGTTCCGAGCCGCGCGCCGACGCGGGCGCGTTCGACAAGATCCGCCTCGAAAGCGAACTGCGCGCTGCGCTCGACCGCGGCGAGCTCGAAGTGCGCATCCAGCCGATCGAGGAAATCATCAGCGGCAATATCGCGGGTTACGAGGCGCTGGTGCGCTGGAATCATCCGGAGCGCGGCTGGGTCTCGCCGGCCGAATTCATCCGCCTCGCCGAGGAAACCTCGCTGATCCTGCCGGTCGGCGACTACGTGCTCGCCCGTGTCTGCGACATGCTCGCCGAGTTCCGCCGCCGCGGCGTGAAGCCGCTGCCGTTCATCGCGCTCAACGTGTCGGCGCGCCAGCTCGACGATCCGCGCCTCGTCGAGCGCGTGCTCGCCGAACTGAAGAAACGCAATCTCGCGCCGGATCGCCTCAAGATCGAAATCACCGAAAGCCTCGTGCTCGATCACGCGCGCATCGCCGAGGTGCTGGCGCGCTGTCACGCCGCCGGCATGCACGTGGCGCTCGACGATTTCGGCACCGGCTATTCGAATCTCGGCCCGCTGCTGACGCTCGATTTCGATCAGATCAAGCTGGATCAGAGCTTCGTGCGGGCGCTGGACCGCCCGCGCGGCGTGGCGATGGTCGGCGTCATCGTCGCGATGGCGCGCGCGCTCGACTGCAACCTGGTCGCCGAAGGCGTCGAGAAGCGCGAGCAGCGCGAGATACTGCACCGGCTCGGCTGCCGCTACGCGCAGGGCTGGCTGGTCGGCAAGCCGCTCACGCTGGCCGAGGCGCTGAACGCCTGACCGCCGGCGGTCCGCCGCGGCAAAACTTCCGCGCCCCCGCGCTGTCTCAGGCGGGCGCGCCCCTCGTGCCGGACGGCACATCCGGCCGTGCGATCATTGCGCCAGACTCCCTCGAACCATGGACATGCCCGAACCGACCACGGCCTCCGCGGCCTTCGCAACGCTCCGTGCCGAGCTTGGCCAGTGCATCATCGGCCAGGAGGCGCTGATCGACCGTCTCCTCATCGCGCTGCTCGCCGACGGGCATCTCCTCGTCGAAGGCGCGCCCGGCCTCGCCAAGACGACCGCGATCAAGGAGCTCGCGGCGCGCATCGAGGGCGACTTCCACCGTGTGCAGTTCACGCCCGACCTGCTGCCGGCCGATCTCACCGGCACCGAGATCTACCGGCCGCAGACCGCAAGCTTCGAATTCCAGCGCGGGCCGATTTTCCACAATTTGATCCTTGCCGACGAAGTCAACCGCGCGCCTGCAAAGGTTCAGTCGGCGATGCTCGAAGCCATGGCCGAGCGCCAGGTGACGGTCGGCCGCGACACCTATGCCTTGCCCGCGCTGTTTCTGGTCATGGCGACGCAGAACCCGATCGAGCAGGAGGGCACATATCCGCTGCCCGAGGCACAGCTCGACCGCTTCCTGCTGCATGTGCGCATCGACTACCCGCAGGCCGCCGCCGAGGCGGCGATCCTGAAGCTCGCGCGCGAGCGCGCACGCGAAGCGCTCGCGGCACCGGAGCCGCCGTCGCGCATCGTGAGCCAGGCGCAGGTATTCGCCGCGCGTGCGGCCGTGCTCGCGCAGCACCTCGCGCCGCAGCTCGAGGAGTACATCGTCCAGCTCGTGCTCGCGACGCGCGAGCCCGCGCGCTACGGCGACGAGCTCGGGCGCTGGGTCGCCTACGGCGCGAGCCCGCGCGGCACGATCGCCCTCGACCGCTGCGCGCGTGCGCACGCCTGGCTCGTCGGCCGTGATTACGTCACTCCTGAGGATGTGCACGCGATCGCCGCCGACGTGCTGCGCCATCGCGTGCTGCTGAGCTACGAGGCGGAAGCCGAAGGCGTCAACTCGGATCGTGTCGTCGCGATGCTGCTCGAAAAGGTGCCGTTGCCGTGAAGATCCGGGATTCGGGATTGGAGATTCGGGATTCGGACGGCACGTGACCCGATCGGAGCCCGACAAGCGCAAATCACGTCTTTCTCGAATCCCCAATCCCGAATCCCGAATTCCCGCTCCAAATGAATCCCACCCGCGTCGCCCTCGACGAGCTGCTCGCACTTTCCGCCGTCGCGCACGGCGCCAGCCTCGCACGCAGCCGGCGCAGCCCCGCGCTTCGGGCAGGCGGCCACGCATCGCGCTGGCGCGGGCGCGGCGTCGACTTCCGCGAGTCGCGCATCTATCTGCCGGGCGACGAGATCCGCCACATGGACTGGCGCGTCACCGCGCGCAGCGGCACGCCGCATACGAAGGTGTTCCAGGAAGAGCGCGAGCAGGGCCTGCTGCTCGTCATGGATCAGAATCCCGGCATGCGCTTCGGCACGCGCGTGCGCTTCAAGAATGTTCAAGCCGCGCGCGCGGCGGCGCTGCTCGCGTGGATGTCCGCAGCCGCCGGCGATCGCGTCGGCGCGCTCGGCTTCGGCGGCGGCGTGAACGGCGAAGTGAAACCCGCGGGCGGACGCCGCGGCGTGCTGCGCGTCTTGCGAGCGCTCCGCGACTGGGACGCGGCAGCCGATCCCGTGCGCAACGAGGCGCTCTCCACCGGCCTCGTCCGCGTGCGGCGTCTGCTCCGGCCCGGCATGCGCATGATCCTTCTTACGGACGGCTTCAGCGCCGACGCAGACGCCGCGCAACTGCTGCCGCAGCTCGCCGGCCGCCATGACATCTCGGTCGTGCTGCTGCGCGACGCGCTCGAGCTCGCGCCGCCACCGCCCGGGCGCTACGCGCTGCACCTCGGCAGCACGCGCCGCGTGCTCGACTTCGGCGATGCGTCGGTGCGCAGCGCCTGGACGCAGCGCTTCTCCGAGGCGCGCGAGCGGCTGCGCCGCGAGTGCCAGCGCGCGGGTGTGCGCGTGCTCGACCTCGACGGTCACGCGGACCTGCGCCGTGCTCTCGCGCCGCTGCTGGCGCGCACCCGTCTTTCGGCAGGTGCCGCATGAACGCGCCGGCCGGTCCCGATCTGCGCGATATCCACCTGCCGCCGGCGCCGTCGTGGTGGCCGCCGGCTCCGGGCTGGTGGATCGTCGCGCTGATCGTGCTGGCCGCCGCAGTCGCCGGCGCATGGGTGCTGCTCCTTCGTTGGCGGGAACGGCGCTGGCGGCAGCGCGTTGCCACCGAGCTCGACCGCATTGCAGCGACGCACGCCGCACAACCCGATCCCGTGCGCCTCGCCGCCGATGTCTCGCAACTGCTGCGCCGCGCGTCACTTCTGATCGAGCCCGGCGCCGCATCGCTGTACGGAGAAGCCTGGCTCGAATTCCTCGACGAGCGGATGGCGTCGGACGGCAACGGAACGAAGAAGCGCACCGGTGCGACGCACTTCCGTTCGGAGGTGGGGCGCGCATTGATCGACGCTCCGTACCGCCGCGCCGGCGACGATGACGCGCCGTCGGTCGACGCCACGGCGTTGCTGGCGCTCGCCCGCGACTGGTTGAAGCGCGCACTGCCACGAGGGCGCAGCCATGTTTGAGCTCGCCTGGCCATGGCTGCTCGCCGCGCTGCCGCTGCCGCTGATTGCGGCCCGCCTGCTGCCGCGCGCGCCGGGGTGGATCGCGACCGCGCTGCACCTTCCGCACACCGGTTTCGTGCTGCCGCAGGAGGCCGATCTCTCGACGGTACCGCGCTTGCGCACCGCGTTCGCGCTGCTCGGCTGGGTGCTGCTCGTGTTCGCCGCCGCGCGCCCGCAATGGCTCGGTCCGCCCGAGGACGTGCCGCGTTCGGGGCGCGACCTGATGCTCGCCATCGACACCTCCGGCAGCATGAGCATCGAGGACATGCAGCTCGGCGGCCCGACGAATGCGGTGCCGCGTTTCGCGGCGATCCAGGCGATCGCCAGCGATTTCGTCAAGCGGCGCACCGGCGATCGCGTCGGCCTCATCCTGTTCGGTACGCGCGCGTACCTGCTGGTGCCGCTGACCTTCGATCTCAAGACGGTCGGCAGGCAGCTCGCCGACGCGACGATCGGGCTCGCCGGGCGCGAGACGGCGATCGGCGACGCGCTTGGCCTCGCGGTGAAGCGGCTGCGCGAGCGGCCGCAGGATCAGCGCGTGCTGATCCTGCTCACCGACGGCGTCAACACGGCCGGAGAGCTCGATCCGCGCAAGGCGATCGAACTCGCGGCAGCGAACAACGTGCGCGTCTACACCATCGGCATCGGTGCAGAGGCGTTGCGTGTCAACAGCCTGTTCGGCAGCCGCGTCGTCAATCCGTCGGCCGACCTCGACGAAGCCATGCTGAAGCGCATGGCCGAGGCGACCGGCGGACGCTACTTCCGCGCGCGCAACAGCGACGAGCTGGCCGACGTCTACCGCACGCTCGATCAACTGGAACCGGTCGCCGACACGAAGGAAAGCCTGCGCCCGATCGACGAGCTGTACTGGATGCCGCTCGCGGCTTCGCTCGCGGCCGCCGCGCTCGCGTTTCTCCTGCCCGGCTGGCGCCTGCGTGCGCCGCGCGCGATGGCTCCGACACTGGCCCGACGATGAGCGCGCTCGCAGAGTTCCATTTCCTGCGCCCGCTGTGGCTGCTGCTCCTGCTGGCAGCGCCGGCGTTCTGGCTGCTGCGCCGGCGTGGCCGCGCGGACGCGGGTGCCTGGCGCAGCGCGATCGACGCGCATCTCCTGCCGCATCTCATCGAGCGCATCGACGCGGGCTCGGGCCGCGCCGGCATCGTGCTGGCGATCGCGTTGTGGACGCTCGCCTGCGTCGCGCTCGCCGGCCCCGCGTGGGAGCGCGAGCCGATGCCGCTCTATCGCAACCAGGCCGCGCGGGTGCTCGCGCTGGAGCTTTCCGCAACGATGATGGCGCAGGACGAGAAGCCGAGCCGGTTCGAGCGCGCGCGCTACAAGCTCGTCGACATTCTCGAGCGCAGCAAGGACTACCAGACCGCGCTGATCGGCTACGCCGGCGAGGCCTACGTCGCCGCGCCACTGACGGACGACATCGGCACGGTGCGCAATCTCGTCGACGCGCTCGATCCGTCGACGATGCCGGTCGCCGGCAATCGCGCGGCGGGAGCGATCGCCGAAGCGCAGAAGCTCATCGAGCAGGCCGGCATGCACACCGGCGACATCATCCTGCTGGCCGACAGCGCCGACGCTGCCGCCATCGCGGCCGCGCGCAAGGCGCGCGCGAGCGGCATCACCGTGTCGGTGCTCGGCATCGGCAGCACCGCCGGCGCGCCGGTCGCACTCGCGCAGGGCGATTTTCTCAAAGACGACAAGGGGAACGTCATCATCGCGCGCCGCGACGATGCGAGCCTGGCCGCGGTAGCCGAAGCCGGCGGCGGGCGCTATGCGACGCTGAGCGCCGATTCGCGCGACATCGACACGCTGCTCGTCGACCGCGCGAGCGCCGCGTCGAGGCATGCCGACGAGCCTGCCGCTTCAGACGATCTCGCCACGAGCACGCGCTGGCGCGACCGCGGACCATGGCTCCTCCTGGTTCTGGTGCCGCTCGCCGCTTTTGCGTTCCGGCGCGGCTGGCTGATGGCGATCGGGCTGGTTCTCTTCGCGCCTTTGCCGCGCGCGGAGGCGGCATCGTTCAAGGATCTCTGGCTCCGTTCCGATCAGCAGGCCGCAGCGGCGCTGGCCGAGGGCGACGCGAAACGCGCGGCCGAGGTCGCGCGCTCGCCGGACTGGCACGGCACTGCGGCGTTCCGCGCGGGCGACTACGAAGCAGCCGCGACCGACTATGCCAGCGTGCAGAACGCCGACGGCGCGTACAACCTCGGCAACGCACTCGCCAAGCTCGGCCGCTACGAAGAGGCGATCGCGGCCTACGATCGCGCCCTGCAGCTTCAGCCTGACATGGAAGACGCGAAGGCGAACAAGGCTGCGGTCGAGGACTGGCTGAAACGCCAGCCGAACAAGCAGGATCCATCGCAGGGCAAGAAATCGAAGTCCGGCGATTCGCAGGACAAGAAGAACGCTCGAGATCAAAACCCGGAGGCAGGGAAGGATCAGGAACAGCAGCAATCCGGCGAACAGAATCAGGATCAGGAGCAACACGACTCTTCGAAATCGGACAGCGAAGAAGGCGAAGACAAGGAGCGGGGCGGCGGCTCGCAGCAGAATGCGGGCGGCGACGAGAAGGACGCGTCGCCCGGCACGAAGGGCGAAACCTCCGAGCCGCAGTCGCCGTCCGATCCCGCCGAAGGCAAGCCGAGCAGCGCGCAGCAGGAGGCGCTGTCGCGCGCGATCGACCGTTCCCTCGCGTCCGGCGACAAGGAGGCGAAGAACGACAAGCCGACGGCCGCGGTCGAAGAAGACGATGCGACACAGGAAAAGCGGCAGGCGCTGGAACACCTGCTGCAGCGCGTGCCGGACGATCCCGGCGGCCTCTTGCGCCGCAAGTTCCTGCTCGAGCATCAGCGCCGTCAACAGCGCGGAGACGACAACGGATGAAACGCTTGCACGCTGTCCTGTTCACGCTGATGGGCGCGCTCGCCGTGATCGCGCCCGTCCGCGCTGCCGTACCGACGGTGCGCGCCTGGCTCGACCGCGACACGATGCATCTCGGCGAAACGGTGACGCTCAACGTCGAGGCGCAGGGCGACGCCGGCGGGCAGCCCGACTTCGGCCCGCTGTCGCAGGACTTCAACCTGCTCGGCACGCAGTCGAGCCAGCAGGTCAGCATCATCAACGGGACGAGCAGCGCGAAGACGGTCTGGGCCGTCGGGCTCGAGCCCAAGCACGAAGGACGCATTACGATTCCAGCGCTCGCGGTCGGTGCGGCGCACACCGCACCGATCGTGCTGACGGTGCTCGCGCAGCCGTCCGGCGCGCAGGGCAAGCCCGGTGACGACGTCTTCCTCGAAGTCTCGGCCGAGCCGCTCGCGCCGTACGTGCAGCAGCAGGTGCGCTACACGGTGAAGCTCTACTACGCCTTCGGCCTCACCGACGGCAACCTCAGCGAGCCGCACGCCGACGGCGTGGTCGTGCAGCGGCTCGGTCAGGACAAGAGCTATCTCGCCACGGTCGGCGACCGTCGCTATCACGTCATGGAGCGCCACTACGCGCTGACGCCGGAGAAGAGCGGCACGCTCGATTTGCCGGCGCTGATGTTCCGTGGCAATGCGCTCGACGCCGCCGACCCGACCGGTTTTTTCAGCCGGCCGCGCTCGGTGAGCGCGCGCTCCGACGCGGTGCAGCTCGAAGTGCGCCCGAAGCCGTCGGCCTGGCCCGCAGGCGAGCCGTGGCTGCCGGCGGCCTCGATGCTCCTCAAGGACGAGAGCGAGCTGCCGAGTGAAATCCATGTCGGCGATCCGGTCACGCGCACGATCCGCCTGCAGGCGCAGGGCCTCGGTTTCGAGCAGCTGCCCGAGCTCGATCTGGCCGCGCCGCAAGGCGCCGAGATCTATCCCGACAAGGCGGACACGCGCACGCGCGACGACGGCACCTGGCTGTTCGGCGAGCGCGTGCGCAAGTTCGCCTTCGTGCCGACGCGGCCCGGAACGTTGACGATTCCGGGCATGAGCGTGCGCTGGTGGGACACCGAGCACGATCGCATGCAGACGGCCGAGTTGCCGGCCCGCACGCTGACGGTGCTTCCTGCCGCGGGAAGCAGCGGCACCAACGCTGCCGGAGCGGTGGCGCCCCTGGACGACGCGAGCGCGAACGCTCCGGCTGTCGCGCCAGCCGACCATCCGTCGATGTTTCGGCCGGGAGCGGTGCGCTTGTGGCAGACGCTGGCCGCGCTCGGCTTCGCGCTGTGGCTCGCGACGCTCGTGCTGTGGTGGCAGTCGCGCCGCGCTTCGCCCGCGCTCGCGGCGGCGGGTCCTTCGTCATCGTCCGCGGCTTCGGGCCATCGCGCCGCCTTCCTGCGCGCCTGTTCGCTCGGCGAGCTCGCCGGTGCCGAACGCGCGCTCGTTGCCTGGGCGCGCAGCGAACGGCCCGAAGTGCGCAATCTCGGCGAGCTCGCCCAGCGACTCGACGACGCTGCGCAGCGCGATGCGCTCGCCGCCCTGCAGAAGGCCCGCTACGCCGGCGCGCCTTCGAGCGGCGTCGGCGCGCAGCTCGGAAAGGCGTTCAAGTCGGGCCTCGCGTGGCGCGCGGGAGGAGCGAAGGTGAAGCAGGAGTCGCCGCTGCCGGCGCTGTATCCGGAATAGGGCGTTGATCTGCGCTCAAGGCGACGTCACGGAGCCTTCCGCTCGCGATTCGCGCCCCGCGTCGCGTATCGGTAATGTCTTCGCATGGGGACGATGCGAGGCGTGCTCCGCAGAGATCCGCCCGCCCGATGGCGCGGCTTCGTGTTCGCCTGCGTCGCAACGACGGCACATGCCGGCGGCCTGCCCTGGGAAATCTGGGAATCGCCCTCGCGCCTCGCGACGCTGGATGCCGGCGACGTCGTCGGCGAGCGGTCGAGCCACTGCCTCGACGGCTGCCGCTACGACCGCAGCAACGCGGGTCCGGAGGATACGGTCGACAATCCGTATCCCGTGCGCTGGCTTTATCGCGACGGCGAGGAAGCCGTGCTGTTCGACGAGCGCGGGCCGGGCGCGGTGACTCGGATCTGGCTGACGACCGGCTTCGGCGTGTCGACGTGCATCGATCCCGCGATCGGCGTGCGCTTCTACGTCGATGGCGCGCCCGCGCCGGAGCTCGACGTGCCGCTCGCAGCGCTCTTCGACGGCTCGACGCCGCCGTTCACGCCGCCGCTGGCTCTCGAGCATCTGCAAGCGAGCGGCGGCTATGTCAGCTACGTGCCGATCGCCTACGCGGCGTCGTTGCGCATCGCGCTGACGCATGCGGACAACGGCGGCACGAATCCCTGCACCGGCAACAACGAGCGCCTGCTGTGGTTCCAGATCCAGCACCATCGCCTCGCGCCCGGCACGCCGATGGCGAGCTTCACTGCGGCGGACGAGTTCCCGGCCTGGCGCGCGTTTCTCGCGCACGCGGGCGACGATCCGTGGAGCGGCATGCTTGCGCCGCTCGAAGCGTCGGCCGTGCTCGCGCCAGGAATGACACTCGATCTCGTGACGATGCCGGGGCCCGGCTGGCTGCGCGGCCTTCGGCTGCGCCTGCCGCGTTCCGCCTACGATGCCGTGCATCTCAGATTAGCCTTCGACGCCGCGACGGCCGTCGACATGCCGCTGTCCGATTTCTTCGCGACGCCGCTCGGTGCCGGCGCGGCGCCGCGCGGTGTCCTGGCGGGTGAAGATGCCGGCGGATGGCTGTACTCATGGCTGCCGATGCCGTTCCATGCGTCCTCCGCCGTGCAGCTCGTCGCCGATGCGACGCTGCCCGCGGCGGTGACGGTGGATAGCGCGCTGAGTTTCGATGCCGCGCCCGTTCCACCCGACGCGGCACCGTTTGTCGCCGTGTTGTCCGATGCGTGCGCCGCGCGCGGCGATTTCGCGCTGTACGCACATCACGGTGCGGGCAGGATCGTCGGCGTGTCGGCCCGTTATCACGCCGAAGGCGTGACCAGCCTCGGCTACCTCGAAGGCGACGAGCGCGTGTATCGTGACGATGCGGTCGCGCCGGCCTGGTACGGTACCGGCGTCGAGGATTTCCACGACGGCGGTTTCTATTTCGACCACGGCCCGTTCGCCCGCGCGCTCGCGGGCGCGAGCGAGGTCGATGCAGACGGCAGCGGAGTGACTTCGGCGTACCGCTGGCTCGTGTCCGGTTCGTTGACATATGCGAGCGCGCTTCGCTTCGTCCGCGAAGCGGGCTTCGCGCCGGTGTTGCCGGTTCCGACCTGTGCGCGCTCGGTGACGTATGCATACCGCGAACCGCGCGCGGCCGTCGTGCCGTACGATCGCTTCGATGTCGGTACCTCATCGGCGACGGCGCACGCCTACGTGCCGCCTCCGGGAACGAGCTGCACATCGGTGAGCGGCGCGTTCGAAGACGAGCCGCCGACGTTGCGCAACGCGAGCGTCTGTTCCTATGCGAGCGGCGGAAGTCGCTTCCGCTTCAAAGTCGAGGATGCGGTGCCGCCGTTGCGCCTTCGTCGCATCTTCGATGCCGGCGCCGCGACGCCGGGAGAAACCGCCGGCGCGCCGGCCGCCGAGATACGCGTGAACGGCGTCGCCGCGGGATGGTTTCCGCCGGCGATGGCGAATCCGCTGCGGCGCTGGCAGGAGCAGGAAGCGCTGCTCGATCCCGCGGTGGGCGCGGGTGTGCTCGACATCGAAATCGTGCCGGAATTCGGCGCTCATGCGCCGCTGTTCAGCGAGTCGGCGTGGGTACTGTCCGGCGGCTGGAAGGACCGGATCTTCGCCGAGGGGTTCGAGCGGACGCTCTCGCCCGCGCGATCGGAGCGATAGATCGCCGCGCCTCGAGCGCTCGTTCACCGATCAAGACCGTGAAAGTTGCGGCAGGCCCGGGCTTGCGACAAAGTGCGCAAAGGGGGATTCCGTAGCCGACGCCGACGCCTGGCGCCTTCGGCCGGAACTGAATGACGACGCCGCAGACCGACACCCAGCTCGCCCGCGACGCGACCGAGGCCAGCGCGCCTGCCGCGCTGCGCGTGCGCACAGGCGAGGCCGAGACCGAGCTCGACGTCGGCGATCGCCTCGGCGCGTGGCGTCTCGTGCGCAAGCTCGCGCAGGGCGGCATGGGCGCCGTGTATCTCGCCGAGCGTGCGGACGGGCACTTCGAGCAGCGCGCCGCGATCAAGCTGATCCGCGGCGTGCCGAGCGCGGACATGCTCGCGCATTTCACGCGCGAGCGGCAGATTCTCGCGACCTTGCAGCATCCGTACATCGCTCGCCTGCTGGATGGCGGCGCGACGCCGGGCGGCCAGCCGTACCTCGTCATGGAGTACGTCGAGGGTGAGCCGATCGATGCGTGGTGCCACGACCACGCGCTTTCGCTCGACGAGCGGCTTAAATTGTTCGAGGACGTCTGCGGCGCGGTGCAGTTCGCGCACCAGCGCCTGATCGTGCACTGCGATCTCAAGCCGTCGAACGTGCTCGTGCGCGCGGACGGGACGCCGGTGCTGCTCGATTTCGGCATCGCGCGGGCGATCGACCGCCAGCGCGGACCGGACAGTGTCGAAGCCGGCTACTACACGCCGGGCTACGCGAGCCCGGAGCAGCTGCGCGGCGAAGCGGTGACGACTGCGAGCGACGTGTACGCGCTGGGCCTGATCCTGTTCGAGCTCGTCGCCGGCCGCAAGGCGCGCATGGATACGGTCGATCGCACGATCGCGCTGCTCGGCGATGCGGCGGTGCGACCGAGCGAGCTCGCGCAGCCGGTGCCCTGGAAAAAGCGCATCGCCGGGGACATCGACGCGATCGTCCTGCGCGCCACGGCGGCGGCGCCGGAGGCGCGCTACGCGACCGCGGAGGAGCTTGCCGGCGACATACGCCGGCATCGCGCGCTGCGTCCCGTGCTGGCGCGCGAGCCGACGCTGGCCTATCGCACCGGACGCATGCTGCGCCGGCGCTGGCCGGTGTTCGCCGCAGGCGGCATCGTCGCGCTGGTGATCGCGGCGTTCACCTGGCGGCTCGTCGTCGAGCGCGATCGCGCGCTCGCGGCCGAGCACGAGGCGCGCGTGCAGGCGACCGCGGCCGAGCGCGTCAGCGGATTTCTCGTGTCGGTCTTCAACGTTTCGAATCCCAGGCTCAACAGCCAGCGTGACATCTCCGCACGCGAGGTGCTGGACGAGGGCGCGACACGCATCCGCAACGAGCTGGCCGATCAGCCGGCGATCAAGGCACGGCTGCTCGACACGCTGGCGACGGCATATCGCTACATCGGCGAGCCCGGCAAGAGCATCGAGCTCTTCCGCGAGTCGGTCGATCTGCACCTTGACCCGCGCGTCCACGATCCGCTCGCCGCCGCGGCGACGCTGAGCCAGCTCGCGGTGGAATACGCGAACAACAACTATCGGGCCGCGGAGGCCGAGGCCGCGGCGCGGCGCTCGCTCGCGTTGCGCGAGCAGAACGGCGCCGGCCCGCTCGACATCGCGGACTCGTGGAACTCGCTCGGCATCGTGCTGGAGGCCGAAGACAAGTTCGATGAGGCCGAGGCCGCGCTGAAGAAAGGGCTGGATCTGCGCCGCGCCAACGGCGCCAGCCTCGGAGCGATCGCGTCGTCGCTGCACAACCTCGGCAATATCGAATCGAACCGCGACGGCGGAGACGGCGGCGTTGCCTACTATCGCGAGGCGCTGGAGCTACGCGCGAAATCCGCGGGCGAGCACGCGCCCGAATATCAGCACACCCTGACCAACTACGGCTCCGGCCTCGCGCGCGCCGGCCGGAGCGCCGAGGCCGTGCCGGTGCTCGAGCGAAGCCTCGCGCTTGCGCGAGAAATCTATGGCGACGAAAGTGTCAATACCGCCACGTCGTATAACGAGCTTGGTTCGGCGCTGCACGATCTCGGCCGCTTCCGCGAGGCAATCGCGCAATACCGCGAAGCGCTGCGCATCGAGCGGCTGACCGGCGGCGCCGGCGCCGCCGGGCCGGCGAAGCCCCTCAACAACATGGCTTCCGCCTACGAGGACATGGGCGATTTCGCGTCGGCGATTCCCTTGTTCCGCGAGTCGCTCGCGCTGCGCGAGAAGAAACTCGACAGGCACGATCCGATGGTGGTGCGCGCCACTTACAACCTCGCGCGTGCCCTGACCAAGGCGGGCGCGCTCAAGGAGGCCAAGCCGATGCTCGACGCGGTGCTGGCCGATTTCCGCGAGCTCTACGGCGGGGCGAACTCGAACACGGCGAAGGCACAGCTCTGGCTCGGCGAATGGAACCTGCGCGCCGGCCATGCCGACATCGCAGCGAGGTGGCTCGCCGACAGCGAAACGTCAAACGCGGTGTTCTCGCCTCTGATGCAGGCGCAGCGCTTGACGCTCGCGGCCGGCGTCGCCGCCGCACGCAAGGATCGCGACACCGAGCTCGCGTCGCGCAAGCAGGCCTGGGACACACTGAGCCGGGCGAAGTCGTTCGGTCCTGACCATCCGTTTACGGCCGAACTTGCGATCGCCTACGCGGTCGCGCTCGACGATGCAGGACGCAAGGACGAAGCGCGTGCGATCGTCATGAGCGCTTTGCCGATCGTCGAAGCGTCGTTCGCGGAAAACGCGCCGGTGGGCAGGCATCTGTCGCGCTGGCGGTGAGTGTTCCTGCGATCGAGGGCAGCTCGGTGCTTGCAGGATCCTGCAGGCGCGGTCTTCGGACACAAAAAACCCGGCCTGCTCACGCAGGCCGGGCACGTCCCGGCATCCTTGCCCTGTGGCTCCTGTTGGAGATTTCCCTATCGGAATTCTGCGGATGCGATCCTGCGTCCGCTCTGACGATGGATGATCAGAAGCGGTATTCGGCGCTGACCGACACCAGGTCCGAGTTGAGGTCGAGGTTCTTCTTGTCGGCCTTGTAATAGTCGTAGTTCAGGCCGACGCTGAAGTTGTTACTGAAGTCGTAGCCGAAGCCCGCGCCGGCGTACCACTTGTCGCTGGTGTCGTCGACGCGGACGGCGACGCCCTCCGGATCGAGGTAGGCACCCTTCACGTCGCCGCGGAACCAGCCGGTGCGACCGCTGATGTACCAGTTGTCGGTGACGTTGAAGTGCCCGTTGACGCCGAGAGTCCAGCCGGACAGCTCCGCCTTGCGGAGGCCGAGGCCGTTGTAGCGGTTCTTGGTCGAGAACTCGCCGAGATCGGTGTAACCGCCCTCGACACCGAGCAGCACGCTCGGGGTGACGGCCCAGCGGTAGCCGAAGTTCGCGCCGAAGCCGGTGTCGTCGTCGTCGTAGACGCCCTTATCGACATTCGACTGGCCGACATTGCCGTTGATGAAGAAGCCGCTCTGGTTGTCGGCGGCGTGACTGGTCAGGGGGATGGCGGTGAGACCTGCGGTAGCTAGGGCAATGGCAAACAAGGTGGTTTTCATAGTGCTTGGCACTCCAACTTCTTGAGGATTAAGGGTTTTCGCAACGCTTCCGTGTGTCGCCGAACTTCGACCCCCGGCCCATCCATGGGTTCGCCGTCCGGCTGGCGCAGGTTAGGTAGGGTTCAGAGGCCTGAATTCAATACCTGCAAGTTTAGTAATGGTTCAGGCGGCCTCGGCGGGACGACAAACCGCGCCCGCATCAGCGACAATCGCGCCCCTCGCGGTGGCCGTCCGGCCGCCGTTTCCGATTCCGTCTCGCCGAGCAGCCGAATGCCGAGCCGTAAAGAACTCGCCAACGCGATCCGCGCGCTGGCCATGGATGCGGTCGAAGCCGCCAAGTCAGGCCATCCCGGCATGCCGATGGGCATGGCCGACATCGCCGAAGTGCTGTGGAACGACTTCCTCAGCCACAATCCGAAGAATCCGAAGTGGGCGAACCGCGACCGCTTCGTGCTCTCGAACGGTCACGGCTCGATGCTGCAGTACGCGCTGCTGCACCTTACCGGCTACGACCTTTCGATCGACGAGATCAAGCGCTTCCGCCAGCTGCACTCGAAGACCGCGGGGCATCCCGAAGCGAGCGAGACGCCCGGCGTCGAGACGACGACCGGGCCGCTCGGCCAGGGCTTCGCGAACGCGGTCGGCATGGCGCTCGCCGAGAAGGTGCTGGCGCGCCGCTTCAACCGCGACGGATTTCCGATCGTCGACCACTACACCTATGTGCTCATGGGTGACGGCTGCATGATGGAAGGCATCTCGCACGAGGCCGCCTCGCTCGCCGGCACGCTCAGGCTCGGCAAGCTGATCGCGATCTGGGACGACAACGGCATCTCGATCGACGGCGAGGTGCGCGGCTGGTTCACCGACGACACCGCCGCGCGCTTCGAAGCCTACGGCTGGGAAGTGCTGCGCGACGTCGACGGCCACAATCCGGAGGCTATCAAGGCCGCGCTGGTCTCGGCCGCGCTCGATCCCGACAAGCCGACGCTGATCTGCGCGAAGACGATCATCGGCTACGGCGCGCCGAACAAGCAGGGCAAGGAGAGCTGCCACGGCGCCGCGCTCGGCAAGGACGAAGTCGCGGCAGCGCGCGCGGTGCTCGGCTGGAATCATCCGCCCTTCGTGATACCGGACGAGATCTACGATGCCTGGAACGCCGAAGCGAAGGGTGCCGAGCGTGAGACGGCATGGAACGCGCTGTTTGCGCGCTATCGCAATGCATACCCGGATCTCGCAGCCGAATTCGAGCGGCGCCTCGACGGCCGGCTGCCGGAGGATTTCGCCGCGCACGCCGACGCCTATGCGAAGAAGCTGCAGGCCGAAGGACCGGTCGTCGCCTCGCGCAAGGCCTCGCAGATGGCGCTGGACGCGTACGGCCCGAAGCTGCCCGAGCTGATCGGCGGCTCGGCCGATCTCGCCGGCTCGAATCTCACGATCTGGAAAGGCTCGAAGGACGTCAACACAGAAGACGCGGGCGCGAACTACGTCTACTACGGCGTGCGCGAGTTCGGCATGAGCGCGATCTCGAACGGCCTCGCCCTGCACGGCGGCTTCATTCCGTACGACGCCACCTTCCTCGTGTTCTCGGACTACGCGCGCAATGCCGTGCGCATGTCGGCTCTGATTCCAACGCGCGCGATCCACGTCTACACACACGACTCGATCGGGCTCGGCGAAGACGGGCCGACGCACCAGCCGATCGAGCACCTCGCCAGCCTGCGCCAGATTCCGAACAACCACGTGTGGCGCCCGTGCGATGCGGTGGAATCGGCCGTCGCCTGGAAGGCGGCGATCGAACGTGCGGACGGGCCGACCTGCCTCGTGTTCTCGCGCCAGAACCTCGCGCACCAGCACCGCACCGACGAGCAGGTCGGCGCGATCGCGCGCGGCGGCTATGTGCTCGCCGACCCGGGCAGCGCGAAGTTCGAGGCGATCCTGATTGCGACCGGCTCCGAGGTCGATCTCGCGATCCAGGCCATGCGCGTGCTCGCGAACGAAGGCGTATCTGTGCGCGTCGTCTCGATGCCGTGCACGAACGTGTTCGACGCGCAGCCGCTCGAATATCGCGAAAGCGTGCTGCCGGGCTGGTGCAGGAAGCGCGTCGCCATCGAAGCCGGCGTCACCGACTACTGGCGCAAGTACGTCGGCCTTGACGGCGGCGTGGTCGGCATCGACACGTTCGGCGCGTCGGCACCTGCCGAAGCGCTGTTCCGGCATTTCGGCTTCACCGTCGAGCATGTGGTCGCGGCGGTGAAATCGCTGCGCTGAGCGCGGCTCGACGCTGACGATTTGTATTACGCCTCTGCAAACGCGACCGGCAGCTTGAAAAACGTTCGGCCGTCTTCTCCGCACGGCGGGAGGCGGCCGCCGCGGATGTTGAACTGGATGGCCGGCCAGAGCAGCCGTGGCACCGCAAGCTTCGCGTCGCGGCTCTTGCGGAACTCGACATAAGTCTCCGCGCTCGTCGCCGCGGCGAGGTGCGTGTTCGCGCGTTTTTCGTCGGCGACACTCGTTTCGGCCAACGGAGCGGCGCCCGCCGCGGGATAGTCGTGGCAGAGCAGCACGCGCGTGTCGTCGGGAAACGTATAGAGCTTTCGTATCGAGCGATACAGCTCCGCGGCGTCGCCGCCGGGAAAATCGCAGCGCGCGGTGCCGCAGGCGGGCGCGAACAGCGTGTCGCCGACGACGAGAACGTCGCCGATCGCGTAGGTGACGCTGTCCGGCGTATGGCCCGGCGTGGCGATGACGCGCGCCTCGAGCTTGCCGATGCCGAATGTCTCGCCGTCCGCGAACAGGCGATCGAACTCGCTGCCGTCGGCCGGGAAATCGCCGAGCTCGAGGATGCGCTTGAACGTGCGCTGCACGTCGACGATGCCGGCGCCCACCGCAAGCACCGCGCCGGTGCGTTCGCGAAGCCAGGCCCCGGCCGACAGATGATCCGCGTGCGCGTGCGTCTCCAGTACCCAGCCGACGCGAAGCCTCGCGGTTTCGACATATTCGAGCACGCGCTGCGCGCTGTCGGTGCGGATGCGGCCGGATGCGGCGTCGAAATCCAGCACGGCATCGACAATCGCTGCCTCACGCGTTGCCGGATCGACGATCACGTGCGTCCAGGTGCCGCTGTCTGCATGATGGAAGCTGCGCACTACGGGCAGGATGGCCGGCGGGGTGCTCTGGGTGTCGCTCATCGGGTCTCCATCGCTGCGCGGTGAATCGACGCATGCGCCCGCCGCGTCGAACCGGCGCTCTGCATCATAAACGCGCGCGGCGGTGGCTTGCCGCCCGCTGGCGCCTCCCGATTGGCACCATGGAAATGGCCCGTGCGCGCAAAAAGCAGGGCCGGTAGAATGCGAATGTCCGACTGTCTCCCCTTTTCCGGAGGAAATCCATGGCTGTGAAGGTCGCCATCAACGGCTACGGCCGCATCGGCCGCAACATCCTGCGCGCGCTGTACGAGTCGAAGCGGACGAGCGAGATCCGGATCGTCGCGGTCAACGATCTCGGCGATGCCGAAACGAACGCACATCTGACGCAGCATGACACGGTGCACGGCCGCTTTCCGGCCGAGGTCGGGGTCGACGGCGGCGATCTCATCGTCAATGGCGATCGCATCAAGGTCTGCGCCGAGCGCGATCCATCCAGGCTGCCGTGGAAGGACCTCGGCGTCGACATCGTGCTCGAGTGCACGGGCCTGTTCACCTCGAAGGCGAAGGCGAGCGCGCACATCGCCGCCGGCGCGAGGAAGGTGATGATCTCGGCGCCCGGCGACAAGGACGTCGACGGCACCTTCGTCTACGGCGTCAACGAAGACAAGATCAAGGCGAGCGACACTGTCATCTCGAACGCCTCGTGCACGACGAACTGCCTCGCGCCGCTGGCGAAGGTGCTGCACGAGAAGATCGGCATCGAGCACGGTCTGATGACGACGATCCACTCGTACACGAACGATCAGGTGCTGACCGACGTGTACCACAAGGACCTGCGCCGCGCGCGTGCCGCGACGATGTCGCAGATCCCGACCAAGACCGGCGCCGCCGCCGCGGTCGGCCTCGTGCTGCCGGAGCTGAACGGCAAGCTCGACGGCCTCTCGATCCGCGTGCCGACGATCAACGTCTCGCTGGTCGATCTGGTCTTCGTCGCCAAGCGCGCGACGTCGGCCAAGGAAATCGACGAGGCCATCGAGGAAGCGGCCAACGGCAAGCTCAAGGGCATCCTCGGCATCAACAGGAAGCCGCTGGTCTCGATCGACTTCAACCACAATCCGCTGTCGTCGATCTACGACGCGACGCAGACGCGTGTCATGGGCGGCACCTTCGTCAAGGTGTTCTCGTGGTACGACAATGAGTGGGGATTCTCGAACCGCATGCTCGACATGACGCTGGCGTTCGCCAGGGTGGGTTGAGCCCCCGGATTGATCTTCGCCGGCCCTCCGTGCGGGAGGGCCGGCCACGCGTCATGGCTCCGCCGGCGGAGCGCGGGAGCGCGTGACTGCTAGCCGCGATATACGCTTCGCAACAGGCCATACATCGCCGAGTCTGTCACTTCGTCGCCGACGCGCCATCTCGATCGCAGCAGGCCCTCGCGCACGAACCCGAGCCTCTCGACGAGCCGGCACGAACGGTCGTTGCGCGGATCGACATCGGCCTCGACGCGCTCCACGCCGAGCGTCATGAATGCGAAATCGAGCACCAGTCGCAGCGCGTCCTGCGCGTAGCCGCGGCCCCAGAGATCCGCGGCGAGCGAGTAGCCGATTTCCGCGCGCCGGTGCGCGCGGCTGATCGCGAAGAGCGAGGCCGTGCCGACCAGCGCGTCGGCCCCTGCATGCGTCACGGCCCAGGAATGCGCGCCGTCCGATTCGCGAAGCAGCTTGGCCAGATACTCCGCCGCCTGCGCGGGCTCGGTCCACGGCGGATGGCTCCAGTAGCGCATGACGCGCGGATCGGAGCGAAGCCTGAACAGCGCTCCGGCGTCCTCCGCGCGCAGCGGGCGCAGGCGCACGCGCGAGCCCGCGAGCTCCGGCGTCGCCACCTCCGCCGTGCCCGCGACGGCGGCCATCAATGCGCCACCAGGAGCGGCAGGTCGCTCGACTGGAACAGCTGTCGCGTCGTGCCGCCGAGCACGAGCTCGGTGATGCGCGAATGTCCCCACGCACCCATGACGATGAGATCGGCCGCGTGCGTGTGGGCCGCGTCGAGCAATGCCGCTCCGCGCTCCTTTGCGGGCGGCTTGAACGTCGCGAACTCCGCGTCGACGCCGCGACGCGCGAGCCATGCGCGCAGGTCGAGCCTCGGCAGATGGCGCAGGCCGAACGGATTCTCGACGGGATCGCCCTCGAGCACGACGACGCGTTCGGCGCGGCGGAGCAGCGGCAATGCGCCGTGGATCGCGCGCGCGGCTTCGCGGCTCGAGTTCCAGGCGACGAGGATGCGCGTCCCGGTGCGCTCGACGGCGACGGAATCGGGCACGACGACGACCGGCGCCGACGATCCGAACACCGTGCGCGAGACGACGCCCCAGCCGGTCGGTGCATCGGGATTGAGCTGCGGACGCTCGACCACGACGAAATCGCTCCAGCGCGCCGCGTGGCAGAGCACTTCGACGGTGTCGCCCTGCGACACCTGCCATTCGCCTTCGAGCTTGCGCGCGGCGAGTTCGGCCTGCCACCAGTCACGGCGTGCCTTCGCTTCCTCGACCATGCCGTCTGCTTCGTGCACCTGCAGGGCGACGGCTTCGGGCGATGCAAACGCCGCGGGCGCGATGGCGATGACATGGATTCCGCACGTCCATGCTTCCAGCCGTTCCGCCAGTGCGAGGCCGAGCCGCACGGCCGGCGTCGTCGCATCGATGCGGCGCAGGTGGATCAGCACGTCGAGTCTGGCCATGGCGGGCTCCGCTGGCGCGATGGCCATAGCTTACGTCGAGACTGCATCCGGCTGCTGAAGCGGCTCGAGAACCCTCGGGGTGACCTTCCGCACTGGCAGCGGCGCTGCGCCGATACGAAAATGGCAAAGACGATCGGATCGACGATGGAGGTGCCCATGACCGCCGTCTTTTCCGTGTTCACCGTGTTCGCGACGCTGCTGCTGCTCGTCTGCGGGCTGGCGCTGCTGCCGGCGTTGCTCGTCGTCGGCGCGGTCGTGCTGGCATTCACCATCGCCGCCAGTGTGCTCGGGCTCGTGTTCCGGCTGTTCGGCTGGCTGCTGCTCGCATTGCTCGCGTTCCCGCTGATGCTGCTGGCAGGCGGCCTCGCGCTGGCGTTCGGCGTCGCGATCGTGCAGGCGGCGCTGCCGCTGCTCCTCATCGTCGGCGTCGTGTGGCTGATCGCGCGGCATCACCGCGACTCGCAGGCGCCGGCCCGGGCGTCGTGATGAGTCCGCGCTGAAAGCACCCGGAGCGGTCGCTCCCGAGCGCTCACGCCATCTTCGCGAGGCAACCGGACCGAAACGTTTGCGAGCTTGGCGCCGCCGCTCCGGAGGAGTAGGGTAGCTCCATGCTGCAATGCGACATCGCGTGCGGCACCTCGCGGAGGCCGCCGTGCCGCACCGTCTCACCGAAATGCCGCAGGCCGTCTACAGCGCGCGCGAAGAGCTGGCTTCGTGCGTCATCCATGGCATCGGCATCGTGCTCAGCATCGCCGGGCTCGCCGTGCTTGCCGCTCATGCGGCTCCCGGCGGGGATGCGCGCGATATCGCGAGCGTCGGCGTCTACGGCGCGACGCTGATCCTGCTCTACACCGCGTCGACGCTGTACCACGGTATTCCGCTCGAGCGCGCGAAGCCGCTGCTGCGCCAGCTCGATCACGCGGCCATCTTCCTGCTGATCGCGGGCACCTACACGCCGTTCACGCTGATCACGCTGGAAGGGCCATGGGGCTGGTCGCTGTTCACGGTGGTCTGGACGCTCGCGATCGCCGGCATCGCGCTGGTCATGCGCCGCATCGAGAAACGCGGGCCGGTGATCGCGCTCTATGTCGGGCTCGGCTGGATCGGTCTCGTCGCGATCGGCCCGCTGGTGCGCAATCTTCCGGCGAGCGGGCTCTGGCTGCTGTTCGGCGGCGGCGCCTGCTATACGCTGGGCGTGCCGTTCTATCTCTCGAAACGGCTGCCGTTCAGCCACGCGCTCTGGCACGTATTCGTGCTAGCCGGCAGCATCCTGCAGTTTTTCGCGGTGCTGCTTTACGTGCTGCCGGCGAGGCCGGGCCAATAGCCGCTATTTCGAGTGTGTCGGGATGAACTCGTTCTCCACCGCTTCGCGCAGCAGCGCCGGCGGCAAGAGGCCCTGCCCGATCACGAAATCGTTGAACGCGAGACGGTCGAACTTCTTGCCGAGCCTCACTTCGGTCTCGGCGCGCAGCTCCATCAGCTTCGTGTAGCCGTAGAAGTAGGCGGTCGCCTGGCCCGGCGCGCGGAACGTGTAGCGGTCGATTTCCTGGCGCGCGTACGCGGGCGACAGCACGACTTCCTCGGTAAGCACCTCCTTCGCGCGCTCGGGCGTGATGCGCCCCAGGTTGACCATCGGATCGAGAATCGCGCGCGCCGCGCGCTGCAGCCGCGCCTGCAGCGCGAACAGCTGGCCGTCGAGCGGCTCGTACGGTTTCATCTCGGCCTCGGCGTAGAGCGCCCAGCCTTCGACGTTGACGCTGTTGAACGCGAACACGCTGCGCGCCAGCGAGACGCCGCGCTCGACCATAGCCGAGAACTGCAGCTCGTGGCCGGGGCGCCCTTCGTGCGCGGTCAGCGTCCACGTGCCGGACATGTGGTTGAAATCGTCGTAGCTCTCCGCGTTGCCGCCGGTGCTCGGATTGCCCAGCGTCAGCACGAACGTGCCGCGCTCCCCCTTGTTGCCGATCAGTGGCGGCGGATCCATGTGCGGCGCCGGCTGCGCGGCGGTCTCGGCTTCCGAGGCGACGCGCATCAGCATCGGGCGCTCCGGCAGCGTCACGATGCGTTCGCGGCGGATGATGTCCTCGATGCGGCCGATCACGTTGTGATAGGTCGCCTCGATCTTCTCGCGCGGCATCTGGTCCTTCTTGAGCGCACGGATCACGTCGCGGTAATCGGTGACGTCGAGATGATGTTCCTTCGCGACGAGCGGCGCGAGCGCGCGCATCTCGTTGCGGATCTCGGCGTAGGCGACCTCGGCTTTGGCGATGAGTGCGTCGGGCGCGATGTCGAGGCCGACGTTCCTGAGATTGTCGGCGTAGAGCTCCGGCGGCAGCCGGAAATCGTCGCGGGCGCGCGGCAGCACCGTCGAGCGGATCCACGCGTCGTAATCCTTGAGCTGCGTCTCGAGCGCATCGAGCGCCTCATCCGCGCCGCCAATCCTGTATTTCGCGTAGAGCTTGCGGATGCCGTCGACGTAGCTCGCCGTGTCGGCGAGATCCTGCTCGACCTGGTTCTTGTACGGGCCGAGCAGCTTGCTGTCGCCCATCACGGCCTCGAACTGCGCCTTTGCCTGCGTCGTCACCGGCGTGTAGCCTTTTTCGAGGCCGGTGTAGCGCTTGAGGCGCGTCAGCGCGCTCGGCCGGCGTTTTGCGTCTACCTGGTCCTGCAGCAGGCTGAACTCGCCGAAGAAGATCGTCTGGCCGACGTTCTGGTACGGCAGCAGGTATTTGTCGTTGAGCGTGGCCGTGTCGATCTGCTGCGTCGCCGCTTCGATCATGATCTTGAGGTCCTGGCGGACCTGCGGATCCTTTTCGGCAGCGAGCTTCGCCTGCAGATCCTTGCGCGCGCCTTCCATCGCCTTGCGCAGGCGCGCGTTCGCATCGACCGGGAATTGGGTGACGCGGTCGTCATAGCCTTCGAGGCCGAGGCGTCCGGCGAACTCGGGCGCGAAATCGCCGAGGATCCTGAGCAGCGGCTGCGCGTCCTCGTTGCTGCGCACGACCCATTCGCGCGTCGCGGGCGCGCCCGCTTCGGCGGCAGGCGATACACCGGCGGAAACGGCGAGGGCGATACCGAGAGCGAACGCGGACAGGCGTCGGATGAACATGGCTGCCTCCTTCCAAGGATGAGTGACGCTACTCGCCCGGCCGCGTTCGGCTATGTGCCAAAGGTTATGCGACGCGCTCGCCGGAGCGCGGACACGGCCGGGCGCAGCGCTGTCCGGCTCGCGCGTTACGCCGCGTCGCGCGTTGCGCGAAAATCGCGCGATGAACGGGAGGGCGCCATGAAGGACGGAGAGGCCGATGCACGCGTGATCCATCGCGGCGGCTGCCATTGCGGCCGCGTGCGTTTCGAGGTCGATGCGCCTGCGCACATCGAAGCGCTGGATTGCAACTGCTCGATCTGCCGCATGAGCGGATTCGTGCACCTGATCGTTCCGGCGTCCCGGTTCCGGCTCGTCGCCGGGGAGGACGATCTGGTTGAGTACACATTCAACACCGGCGCGGCGAAGCACCGCTTCTGCCGGCACTGCGGCGTCAAGAGCTTCTATGTGCCGCGCTCCAATCCGGACGGCATCGACGTCAACGTGCGCTGCATCGACCCTGGCACAATCGCCTCGGTACGAGTGACGCCGTTCGACGACCGCGATCGCGAGCGGAGCGAAGCCGCGATCGCTCATCTCTCGAGCGAAAGCCGCTAGCGATTCGAGTCGCGCGTCGCGATGCCGGCGTGTCGAATCCGGTGCGCCCCTTTCAGCCGACGACGAATGCCAGCGCGAATATCCCGAGCATCGCGAAGCAGACGCCGAGCTTGAGCACGGTGCCGACCAGGAAGCCGATCCACGCGCCGACGCCGACGTTGGTCGCGCGCTGCAGCGTCCCGCCGGCGAAAAGCTCGCCGAGCAGCGCGCCGAGAAACGGCCCGAGCAGCAATCCGGGCAATCCGAAGAAAATGCCGACGAGCGTGCCGACCGCTGCGCCGAACAGCGCGAGCCGGCTCGCGCCTACGCGCTTCGCGCCGGCGAGCCCGGCGACGAAATCGACGCCGACGGCAATCGCCGTGAGCACGCCGAGCACCACCAGTGTCCACACGCCGACGTGCTGAAAGCCGTCCGCCCATGCCGCGACCAGCATGCCGGCGAACACCAGCGGCACGCCGGGCAGCGCCGGCAACACGGTGCCGACGAAGCCGACGACGATCAGGATCGCGGCGAGGATGTACCAGAGGTTGTGGAGATCCATGATCAGGCTCGAAACGGAGCGCCTACTGTACCCGAGCTGCCGTGCCCCCTCTTTCGCTTGCGGCGGAGGCAAGGTGAGGGGACGCGGGTTCGACGCTTTTCGCAGGCAGCCCGGACCTTCCCCTCTCCCGAAAGCGGAAGTGGGGAAGGCGATCCAGGCAGGAGGCGAAGGCGGCGCGCAGCGCTCATCCGTGATCGAGCCGGAACTCGATCGGCACGAGGCCCCAGGCAGGGATCGCCTCGCCGTTGCGCAGCACCGGGTGGAATCGCGCGGATCTCACGCTGTCGCGCGCAGCGCGGTCGAGCCGCGCATGGCCCGAGCTTTTGGCAATCTCGACGCGTTCGGGCACGCCGGCTGCGTCGACGAGCACTCGCAGCAGGACGAGGCCTTCCTCCTGAGCCCGCGCCGACGCTGCCGGATATTTCGGACGCAACGGCGTCGCGTAGGACAGCGCCTGCGTCTTGCCGCCGCCCGATCCGACATCGTCCGATGACGGCGGTGGCGCGACCTCGGCGGGCGCCTGCACTTCGGAAACATCAGGAATCGGCGCGGCGGCTTCGGTGACGTCGCTGATCACCGGTGATGAGTCGGCGGGCGGATGCCGGGACTGCACCGGCCGCACGCGATGCGGCGCGACGGGCGGTGGCGGCTCCGGCAGCGGGAGAGGCGGCGGCTGCACCGCGATCCATCGCGCGATGACCGGCTCGACGTGCGGACGCAGCGAAGGCGCGGTCATCGGCAGGGCGAGCAGCAGCAGGGCGGCGAAGTGCGCGGCGAAGCTGCCGCTCCATGCGCCGACGCGAAGCCAGCTCAGGGCATGCTTGCGACCGATCGTCGTTGCCATCGTGGTCTCCCGTTGCTGTTGGCAAGGACTGCAACGGGCGGGAGTGCCGCGCGGGGCTGATTTCGGTTCGTGCAGGTGCGGATCCGGCCGAGGTCCGCGGGCTGTCGGCGAGCGCCATACCGATTCGGGCGGGAGAGGCGACGCCTTACAATGCGGCTGCGTGGCAACACCGGCGCCGTCGCGTCCGGAATCCAGCGAGCCGATCTTGCCGACCCAGCCATTCCTCTTCTCGGTTGCACCCATGATGGACTGGACGGACCGGCACTGCCGGTACTTCCACCGCCTGTTGTCGCCGCATGTGCGCCTCTACACCGAAATGGTCACCGCGACGGCCGTGCTGCGCGGTGATCGCGCGCGGCTGCTCGGTTTCGATCCGGCGGAGCATCCGGTCGCACTCCAGCTCGGCGGTGCCGAGCCGCGCGAGCTGGCCGAGGCCGCGCGCATCGGCGCGGAGCTCGGATACGACGAGGTGAACCTCAACGTCGGCTGCCCCTCCGATCGCGTGCAGTCGGGCCGCTTCGGCGCGTGCCTGATGCGTGAGCCTGCGCTCGTCGCCGACTGCGTGGCCGCGATGCGGGCAGCGGTTTCGATTCCCGTGACGGTCAAGTGCCGGCTCGGCGTCGACGAGCAGGACGCGTACGCCGATCTCGAGCGCTTCGTCGACACCGTGCGCGCGACCGGCTGCGGCGTCTTCGTCGTGCACGCGCGCAAGGCGTGGCTCAAAGGCCTGTCGCCGAAGGAGAACCGCGAGATTCCGCCGCTGGACTACGAGCGCGTGTACCGCCTCAAGCGCGAGTTCCCCGGGCTCACGATCGTCATCAACGGGGGTATCGCGACGGTGGCCCAGGTGCGCGAGCACCTGCGGCACGTCGACGGCGTCATGCTCGGCCGCACCGCGTACCACGAGCCGTATCGCATCGCAGAGATCGAGCACGCGCTGTTCGCGACGCCGCTGCCCGACCGCGACGACGTGCTGCGCCGCCTGCGGCCCTACGTCGAAGCGCATCTCGCGCGCGGCGATCGCCTGCGGCACATCACGCGGCACATACTCGGGCTGTATCAAGGGCTGCCGGGTGCGCGCTCGTACCGGCGCGTGCTGAGCGAGTGCGCGCATCGCCCGGACGCGGATCACTCGATTGTCGAGCAGGCGATCGCGGCGCGCGTTGGAGAGAAAGCTCGGCGCGCCGCGTGAGTCCAACGTCGTCGGTTGTGCCTGCCGCCGCGCCGGCGCACGTGTCACGTGTCGTCGCGATCCGGCGGCACGGGCGGTGCGGGTGGAGCAGGCAGTGTGGCCGACGGCGCTGGAGGCGGTGCCGCGGGCGCGGGGAGCACCGGCGGTACCGGCGGTACCGGCGGCACCATGCGGAAATCGAAGATCGACTTGAACTCCGGCGCCTTCATGCTGAGCGCGAGCATCTTCTTCTCGCGCAGGAGCTCGATCGGCACGTCCTTGCCCGATTCCTGGTCGCGCAATGCGCGCATCACGTCCTCGGGCCGGCTCACCGCCGTGCCGGCGACGCGCGTGATCACATCGCCCGCGCGGATGCCGGGCAGCGATTCCTCGTCGGCGGCCAGCACCAGCACGCCCTTGCCGGCGCCGAAATAGCGTCCGAGATCGGGATTGAGCGGCGCCAGGTTGAGGCCCCACCACGGCATCTTCATACGCATTCCGTGCACCGCATCGCGCGCGGCGCGGGCGGCATCCGCCTGGACCTTGCCGTAGTCGATGTCCCGCATCGCCTCGCGCGTCGCGCGCGCCGCGTCGGCGCGGATGCGCTCGTTGAAATCCTTCGGCAGGAACGGATGCTCGGGATCGTCGTTCAGCAGCAGCGGCCAGTTCCAGGCCTCGCGCCGCTCGGCGGGGAACGTGACAACGCCTTTCTTGCCATCGCGCAGATATTCGATCGTCACGTTCTGGCCTTCCTTGAGATTGCCGAGCAACTTCCTCGCCTTCTCGAGCGATTCGGACACCGACCCCGCCTCGATCGGCTGATGGTTGATCGCGACGATGATGTCGCTGCCGCGCAGTCCCGCGCGCGCGGCCGGCCCGTCGGGCGTCATCGCTCCGACGGTCACGTGTCCGTCGTTCATGCCGAGCACGACGCCGATCATCGCGCTGTCGGGATTGCCGATGTAGCGGTAGGCGTAGGCGCGCGGACCGCTTTCGCCGATTTCGTGCGACAGCGCCGCCATTTTGCGGGACAGCTCCTGCATCTGTTCGCGCAGCTCGGCAAGCTGCCGGCGGGCTTCCTCGGTTTTTGCGGAGCCGGACGATGCCGTCGCCGGCGCGTTCGCGGCTTTCGCGTCGGCGCGCGCGGCGACTTCCGCCGATGCGGACGGGTTCGTCACCGGCGCGGCTTCGGCCGCGAAAGCGCCGTGCACTGCGAACGCGGCGCCGGCGATGAGCAGAATGCGTTTCATGTGTGCCTCTTCAGTTCACCAGATGGAATGTCGCGGGCATCGCTTCCGCGCGATCACCGTCTTCGGCGAACGCGAACGCGTTGCCGCGGATCGCGGCAAGGTCTTCGAGCAACGCGACGCGCTGCCGCCAGAGCGGCAGCGCGTCGGCATCGGTGCGGGCAACGCCGAGCTGCACGTCGACGAGTCCGATGAGATCCTCGACCTCGACCGCGGCCATCAGATCGCGGCCGTCCTGCGGCGCGTGCGCGGTGACGGCGGCGATCCAGCGTTCCAGTGTGCGCGAGCGCTGCCGCAGCTGCGCGAGCTCGGTCGCGGCGGAGCTGCCAGCGGGGAAAGTCGATGCCGGCCCGATGCCGGTCGAAGCGGAGGGCGCCGCAGGCGACACGCCTTCGTGCATCGCGGGCGTCGGCCACAGCAATGCCACGACGAGTGCCGCGGCGGCTGCGGCGGGCAGCAGGTAGCGCCACACGTGGCGGCGGCCGCATCGCAGCTCGAGCGCGCGCGAAAGCGCCGGCCAGAGATCGGGCTCCGGCGCTCGTTCGGGCAGCGCACGCAGCGCGGCCGCGAGCGCCGTGTCGGCAGGGCGATCGTCTAGAGGGTCGCGGCCAGGCATGGCGATGCCTCCTCGTGCGTATCCAGCAGGCGACGAAGACGCGAGCCGCCTCGCGCGACCTGCGATTTCGAAAAGCTGACGGACTTGCCGGTCATTTCCGCGATTTCCTGATGCGTGTATTCCTCGACGTGGTAGAGCCACAGCACGCTGCGCGTCAGCGGCGGCAGCGCCATCAGCGCGCGCTCGACGCGCGCGCCGTCGGCGAACAGCGAGGGCGTAGGCCCTTCACCGGCGGGCTCGTCGCCCTCGTCGAGGCCGTCGAGCGCGATGCCGCGCATCCTGCGCAGGTGCATCAGCGCCTCGTTGACGACGATCTGGCGCAGCCAGCCCCAGAACGGCGCCTCGCCGCGGAACTGCGCGATGCGCTCGATCAGCCTCAGCATCGCGTCGTGCATCACTTCACGCGCGCTCTCGGGATCGCCGACGATGCGCAGCGCGAGCGTGTACGCCGGCCGCTCGAACGCGCGATAGATCGTCTCGAGCGCGCGCGCGTCGCCGCGGCGCGCACGCGCCAGCACGAGTTCGGGCACTTCGATCCGGAAGCTGGCTGCGCTCACTGGACGGAGGAGATGCCGTGCGGCGGCGGAAGGTCGCAAGCATGCGCGCACGAGGCGTGCCGGACGAGGTCCGCCGCGGCGTCCGGCGGCCGGACTCGCGGCTTGTCCGGCGTTTGTCCGGCTGAGGCGCCGGACAGTGTCCGTCCGCCCGGGCTTCGCCGAAAAACATTGCGAGACAATCGGTTGCGCGTGGCACGGCCGTTGCTAAAGGACGGGCACGCGGCCGCGTCTGGCCGCAAGGAGCCCCTCGAAGATGATTCGCGACACCTCGGCCCAGGACCGGCACATCGCCCCGAAGATCAACCGCGGCAAGCGCGCGATCTGGATCGGCGTCGCGCTCGCCGTCGTGGCCGTCGTGGCGCTCTGCGTGCCGACCGTCGCCCACCTGCTCTCGGCCGATTCGTCGGCGAGCGTGGCGCGGCTTCGCATCGCCGAGGTCAAGCGCGGCAATCTCGTGCGCGACGTGTCGGTGCAGGGCAGGGTTGTCGCCGCGGTGAGCCCGACGCTGTACGCGCGCAGCGCCGGCTTCGTCGATCTCAAGGTTCATGCCGGTGACAAGGTCAAGATCGGCGACGTGCTCGCCGTCGTCGATTCGCCCGAGCTCACCAACAAGCTCAAGCAGGAGCAGGCGACGCTGGACAGCCTGACGCTGGACGTCGAGCGCGCCGAGATCGACCACCGCAAGCAGCAGCTCGCGTCTAAGAAGACGCTGGATCAGGCGCGCATCGATCGCCAGACCGCGGCGCGCGAAGTCGAGCGGACGATGAAGGCGTTCACCGCAGGTGCGTTGCCCGAGCTCGACGTGCTGCGCGCCAAGGATGCGCTCGCCAAGGCCGAGCTCAACGTGACCAACGCCGAGAAGGATTCCGAGCTCGAGCGCGACAGCCTCGCGTTCGAGCTCAAGACCAAGCGCCTCGCGCTCGATCGGCAGAAGCTGCTGGTCGAGGACCTGATGCGTCAGGTGGACGAGCTCAAGGTCCGCTCGCCGGTCGATGGCCAGGTCGGGCAGCTGATCGTGCAGCAGCGCGCGAACGTCGCCGCGAACGCGCCTCTCCTCACCGTGGTCGATCTCAGCGCGCTCGAGGTCGAGGTGCAGGTTCCGGAAGTGTTCGCGCACGATCTCTCGATCGGCATGCCGGCCGAAGTACGCGACGGCAGCGGCACCTATGCCGGCGAGATCAGCGCGGTGTCGCCCGAAGTCGTCAACGGCCAGGTCACCGGGCGCGTGCGTTTCGGCGAGAAGAAGCCAGCCGGGCTGCGCCAGAACCAGCAGCTCACCACGCGCATCCTGATCGACGAGCACCCGAACGTGCTGATGGTCGAGCGCGGGCCGTTCGTCGATTCCGGCGCCGGCCGCGTCGCCTACGTCGTGCGCGGCGACATCGCCGAGCGGACTCCGATCCAGGTCGGGGCGACCAGCCTCAACGCGGTCGAGATCGTATCGGGCCTCAAGGAAGGCGACCGCATCGTGATTTCGAGCACGGACGATTTCAAAGGGGCGCAGCGGGTCGCTTTGAACTGATTTGGAAATCGGGAATCGGGAATCAAAGCGGATTCTCCGTTTCCGCCACAGAGAACTACCAACGAGGAACTTCTCATGCTCGTGATGAAACATCTCCAGAAGGTCTACCGCACGCACCTGATCGAAACACACGCGCTGCGTGATTTTTCGATCACCGTCCGCGAGGGCGAGTTCGTCGCGGTCACGGGGCCTTCGGGTTCGGGCAAGACGACGTTCCTCAACATCGCCGGCCTGCTCGAGGAGTTCACCGGCGGCGAGTACTGGCTCGACGGCGTCGACGTGCGCGGCATGGGCGACAGCGAGCGCTCGCGGCTGCGCAACGAAAAACTGGGCTTCATCTTCCAGAGCTTCAACCTGATCCCCGATCTCAATCTCTTCGACAACGTCGACGTGCCGCTGCGGTACCGCGGATTCAACGCAGCGGAACGCAAGCAGCGCATCGAAGAGGCGCTGACCCGCGTCGGCCTTGCCTCGCGCCAGAAGCACTATCCGGCCGAGCTTTCCGGCGGCCAGCAGCAGCGCGTCGCCATCGCGCGGGCGCTGGCGGGCTCGCCGAAGGTGCTGCTCGCCGACGAGCCGACCGGCAACCTCGATTCGCTGATGGCGCGCGGCGTCATGGAGCTGCTCGAGGAGATCAACCGGCAGGGCACGACGATCATCATGGTCACGCACGATCCGGAGCTCGCCGCGCGTGCGCACCGCAACGTGCACATCATCGACGGCCAGGTCACCGATTTCGACGACGAGCCGAGGCTCGTCGACCGGCGCCCGTCGCACGGCGACAGCGCCATCGCCGCTGCCTGAGGACGACCCGATGTTCGGCTATTACATCCAGCTCGGCCTGCGCAGCCTGCGCAGAAACCCCGTCCTGACCGCGCTGATGGTGCTCGGCATCGGGCTCGGCATCGCGGCCAGCATGACCACGCTGACGGTCATGCACCTCATGGGCGCCGATCCGATTCCGTGGAAGAGCGACAAGCTGCACTACGTCCAGCTCGACAACTGGGATCCGAACAACCCGTACTACGACGACGGCCGCCCGCCGGATCAGGTGACCTATCGCGACGCGACCGCGCTGATGGCGGCGGCCAAGGCCGACAAGCAGGCCGCGATGTGGAAGATTGCGCTGCCGATCCAGCCGGAGAACCCCGAGGTGAAGGCGTTCACCGCGCTCGGCCGCGTCACGTATTCGGATTTCTTCGGCATGTTCGAGCCGCCGTTCGCGTATGGCGGCCCCTGGGACCGGAAGCAGGACGACGAGCACGCACGTGTGATCGTGCTGACGCGCGACACCAACGAAAAGCTGTTCGGCGGGCAGGACAGCGTCGGCAAGACTGTGCGCATGAACGGCATCGACTACACGGTCGTCGGCGTGCTCGGCAAGTGGAAGCTGCGCGCACGCTATTACGACCTCACCAACGGCGCGTTCGCCGATCCCGAGGAGTTCTTCATGCCGTTCACGACGGCGATCGACCTCAAGCAGCGCGGCAGCGGCAACAACAGCTGCTTCAAGACGCCGGGTGACGGCTGGGAGGCGTATCTCGAGTCCGACTGCGTCTGGATGCAGATGTGGGTGGAGCTCGACACGCCGGAGAAGTTCGCCGAGTACAAGGCCTTCCTCGACAACTACGTCAACGAGCAGAAGAAGCTCGGCCGTTTCCAGCGTCCGCTCAACAACCGCCTGCTCAACGTGAACGAGTGGATGAAGGACCAGAAGGTCGTCTCGCGCGATGTCGAAGTGCAGACCGGTCTCGGCTTCGCGTTCCTCGCCGTGTGCCTGGTCAACACGATCGGCCTCCTTCTCGCCAAGTTCACGCGCAAGGCCGGCGAGATCGGCCTGCGCCGCGCACTGGGCGCGAGCCGGCGCGAGGTGTTCACGCAGTTCCTCGTCGAATCCGGCGTGGTCGGCCTCACCGGTGGCGTGCTCGGCCTCCTGCTGACGGGCCTCGGCCTGCTCGCCGTGCGTGCGCTTTACAGCTCGTACAAGAGCGTCGCCTCGCTGGATCTCCAGATGGTCCTGGTGACCGTCGTGCTCGCGGTGTTCTCGGCCGTGCTCGCCGGGTTGTATCCGACCTGGCGCGCGTGCCGCGTGCAACCGGCGGCGCAGTTGAAGGTGTGAAGAGCCGGGATTGGAGATTCGCGAGTCGGGATTCGCCGCACGACGCGTGAACACCGAACGGCACCTCCAATCCCGAATCCCCAATCCCAAATCCCGGATCTACGCCATGGAAATCCGCCCCATTCTCTCCGCACTGATGCGCAGCAAGGTCGCGATGATCCTGATCGGCCTGCAGGTCGCCCTGACGCTCGCGATCGTCTGCAACGCGCTCTTCATCATCTCCGAACGCCTCGACCACATGGCGCGGCCGAGCGGCATGAACGAGGCCGACACGTTCTGGTTCGGCTCGAACGGCTTCGGCCAAAGCTACGACGCCAAGGCGGTGCAGCAGTCCGATCTCGCGCTGCTGCGCCAGCTGCCGGGCGTCGCCGACGCCACGCCCACGAACTCGGTGCCGATGAGCGACGGCGGCTGGAGCACGGGGCTCAGCCTTACGCCGCACCAGAAGACCTCGACCGCGCAGACGGCGATCTATCTCGTCGACGATCACGCGATCTCGACGTTCGGCACGCAGCTCGTCGCCGGCCGCAACTTCAAGCCCGAGGAGATCGAGACGCTCGACTTCGGTGATGGCTTGCGTCCGAAAGTCGCGATCGTCTCCAAGGCGCTGGCCGAGAAGCTCTTCCCGGATCAGGACCCAATCGGCAAGCAGGTCTACTTCGACGAGGATCCGCCGACCACGACGATCATCGGTGTGGTCGATCGCCTCCAGCAGCCGTGGATGTCGAGCGACACCGTCGAGTACGCGACGTTCGTGCCGGCGTTCATGCCGTACGGCAACTCGACGCGCTATCTCGTGCGCGCCGAGCCCGGCCGGCGCGACGAGGTCATGAAACAGGTCGAACAGAAGATGGCCGAGGCGAATCCGAGCCGGATCATCGGCAAGGTACGCCCGATGACCCAAGTGCGCAGCGAGGCCTACGCCGACGACCGCGCGATGGCGATCATCTTGTCCGTGGTGGTCGTCTGCCTCCTCACCATCACCGCGCTTGGCATCGTGGGCATGGCGAGCTTCTGGGTCGCCCAGCGCACGAAGCAGATCGGCACGCGGCGCGCGCTCGGCGCCACGAAGCTCGACATCCTGCGCTATTTCCAGACCGAGAACTTCATCATCACGACGCTCGGCCTCGTCGGCGGCGGCATCCTCGCCTACGCGTTCAGCCTGTATCTCATGAAGGAATACCAGGCGCCGCGGCTGCCGTGGTACTACGTGCCGGTCGGTTTCGTGTGCCTGTGGCTGCTCGGCCAGCTCGCCGTGCTCGGACCGGCGCTGCGCGCGTCGCGGGTGCCGCCGGCGGTCGCGACGCGAAGTGTGTGATGTCGTCGCCCCGCGGAAGCGGGGCCCGGCGACTCGATGGCCAAGGCACCGGGTCCCGCTTTCGCGGGGACGGCGATGGTTTTTTCTTCGCGAACGGGTTTGCTCTTAAACTCGGCGCAACCTTTCGCCCGCGCGTGCATCCAAGGCCGCATGCGCGGGGACTACCGAACCGACGACACGCCCATGCGCACGGTCCTCGTGATCGATGACAACCACGCGGTCGGCACCGCGCTTGAGATGGTGTTCGCGCTGCGCGAGATCCGCACGCTGATCGCGCACGCGCCGGACGAGGGCCTGCAGCTGCTGGATCGCGAGGACGTCGATCTGGTCGTGCAGGACATGAACTTCACGGCAGACACGACCTCGGGCGAGGAGGGCGTCAAGCTTTTCCGCGACATCCGGGCGCGGCATCCGGACCTGCCCATCGTGCTGCTCACCGCGTGGACGCACCTCGAAACCGCGGTCGAGCTCGTCAAGGCGGGCGCGGCGGACTATCTCGCCAAGCCCTGGGACGATCACAAGCTGCTCGCGACGGTCGAGAACCTGCTCGAGCTTTCCGAGGCGACGCGCGAAATCACGCGCGTGCGCGAGGAGCGCAGGAAGCGTCGCCAGGCGCTCGACTCGCAGTACGACCTGCGCGGGCTCGTGTTCGCATCGACGGCGACCGAGCGTGTCGTCGAGCTGGCCTGCCAGGTCGCGCGCGCCGACATTCCGGTGCTGATCACCGGGCCGAACGGCGCCGGCAAGGAGCGCATCGCCGAGATCATCCAGGCGAATTCCGCAGTCAAGGACGGGCCGTTCGTGACGGTCAACTGCGGCGCGCTGCCGTCCGAGTTGATCGAGGCTGAGCTCTTCGGCGCCGATCCCGGGGCCTACACCGGCGCGCCGAACCGCGCGCGCGAGGGCCGCTTCGAGATCGCCGACGGCGGCACGCTGTTTCTCGACGAGATCGGCAACCTGCCGCTTGCTGGACAGGCGAAGCTCCTGCGCGTGCTCGAGAGCGGACAGTTCGAGCGCCTGGGATCGAGCAAGACGCGCACGACGAAGGTGCGCGTGATCAGCGCGACCAATGCCGACATCGCGGCGATGATCCGCGACGGCAAGTTCCGCGAGGACCTGTATTACCGGCTCAACGTCATCGAGCTGCGCCTGCCGCCGCTCGCCGAGCGGCGTGACGACATTGTGCCGCTGGCCGAGCACTTCCTCCCTCCCGGCATCGCGCTCGACGAAAGCGCGCGCGCCGCGCTCGTCGCGCACACCTGGCCCGGCAACGTGCGCGAGCTCAAGAACGCGATCCAGCGCGCCGCGCTGCTCTGCAAGGACGGCGTGATCACGGCCGTGGATCTCGGCCTGGGCTCGCTGCGCAACGGCAACGGTCGTCCGGCCCCCGCCGCCGAGCCCGACCGCGCGATGATCGAAGCCGCGCTCGCGAACGCGCGCGGCGTGATCAGCCAGGCCGCCGCGGAACTCGGGCTCTCGCGCCAGGCGCTGTACCGGCGCATGGACAAGCTCGGGATTTCGGTGGGGTGAGGCCGGGGACCGGGGTTAGAAATTCGGGAGTCGCGAAAGCAGGCACGACGATCTTGTAGGCTTTGCCGAATCCCCAATCCCGATTCCCTAATCCCGGCTCCACCCCATGCGCCTCGTGTCGCTCGAAGGGAAGCTCGCCGCGGCGCTCGCCGTGACGCTGATCGCAGCGGCCGCGCTGGCCGCGGCGGCGACGGCGTGGCTCGATTCACCGTGGTACGGCGCAGCGGCGACGGTGCTGGTGCTGGCGATTCCGTCGATCCTTTTCGCGCGCGCGCTCGCGCGCCCGGTCGCGACGCTGATCCGCGCGCTGTCCGGCAGCGTGGTCGCGTTCCGCGACGGCGACTTCAGTTTTTCGATCGGCGCCAGGCGCGGCGACGAGGTCGGCGATCTCGTCGCCGCGCACAACGAGCTGGGGCGGGTGCTGCGCGAGGAGCGCCAGCATCTGTTCCAGCGCGAGCTCCTGCTCGACACGGTCGTGCAGAACACGCCCACCGCGCTGGCGCTGGTCGAGGAAGGCGGCCACGTCGTCTACGCGAACATCGCTGCACGGCATCTTTTGCACGGAGGCCGTTCGATGAACGGCGAGCGGTTCGACGAGATTGTCGCGGCGGCGCCCGAGCCGCTCGCGCGCGCGATCGCAAGCGGCGGCGACGGGCTTTTCAGCGTCACGCTGGATCAGGAGGAAGAAACGTTCCATCTGTCGCAGCGCGCGTTCAAGCTGCAGGGCAAGCCGCACCGGCTCTATCAGATCAAGCGCCTGACGCGCGAGCTGGCGCGGCAGGAAGTCGCGACCTGGAAGAAGGTCATTCGCGTGATCAGCCACGAGCTCAACAATTCGCTGGCGCCGATCCGCTCGCTCTCGCACTCGGGTCGCGAGCTGGCGCGCAAAGGCGACATGTCGCGACTCGCCACGGTGTTCGAGACGATCGAGGAGCGCACGCACCACCTCGAGAGCTTCACGCAGGGCTATGCGCGTTTCGCCAAGCTGCCGCAGCCGCGACCCGAACCGGTGGAGTGGCAGTCGCTGCTCGATGCGCTCGGCCACAATTACTCGTTCCGTCTCGCCGGTACGCTGCCTGCGGAGACGGGCTGGTTCGACCGCGCGCAGGTCGAGCAGGTGCTGATCAACCTGCTCAAGAACGCGCACGAATCGGGCAGCGCGCACGAGGACGTCGAGCTCGCAGTCACGGTGCGCGGGCGCGACCTGCGTATCGAGGTGCGCGACCGCGGCAGCGGCATGAGCGAAACGGTGCTGGCGAACGCGCTGCTGCCGTTCTATTCGACCAAGCGCAGCGGCTCCGGCCTCGGCCTCGCGCTCGCGCGAGAGATCGCCGAGGCGCACGGCGGGCGAGTGCAGCTCGCGAACCGGCCGGGTGGCGGGCTGGCGGTGGCCATCGTGCTGCCGCAACCGGAAGCGCAGGAATCGCCAGGTCGATAGGACCGGCCTCGGCACCGAGCGCCAGCCGCGGGCCGCGGCCCACGCGGTGCGGCTTTCCTTATACTCGGCAACGGGCTCATCCGGGGAGAAAGGGACATGGGAGCGATCCTGCCGCTCGTCGTCGTCATCGTCGCCGTCATCGTGCTGTACAAACTCGTGCGTATCGTGCCGCAGGGCTACGAATGGACGGTCGAGCGCTGGGGCAAGTACACGCACACGCTGGAGCCTGGATTCCACCTCCTGATTCCAGTCGTGCAGAACGTCGGCCGCAAGATGAACATGATGGAGCAGGTGCTCGACGTGCCCTCGCAGGACGTCATCACCAAGGACAACGCGGTCGTGCGTGTCGACGGGGTCGTGTTCTACCAGGTGCTCGACGCTGCGAAAGCGGCCTACGAGGTGGCGAACCTCGAGCTTGCGATCATCAATCTGGTGATGACCAACATCCGCACCGTGCTCGGCTCGCTCGATCTCGACGAATCGCTGTCCAAGCGCGACCAGATCAACGCCTCGCTGCTCAGAGTGGTCGACGAAGCGACGCATCCGTGGGGGCTTAAGGTCACGCGCATCGAGCTCAAGGACATCCAGCCGCCGCGCGACCTCGTCGACTCCATGGCGCGGCAGATGAAGGCCGAGCGCGAGAAGCGCGCCAACATCCTCGAAGCCGAAGGCCTGCGTCAGGCGGCCGTGCTCAAGGCCGATGGCGAGAAGCAGGCCGCGATCCTCGCCGCCGAGGGCAAGAAGGAAGCCGCATTCCGCGAAGCCGAAGCGCGCGAGCGCCTCGCCGCCGCCGAAGCGAAGGCGACCGAGGTCGTCTCCGCCGCGATCGCGAACGGCGACGTCAATGCGCTGAACTATTTCGTCGCGAACAAGTACGTCGAGGCGCTCAAGTCGATGGCCGATTCGCCGAACCAGAAGATGCTGCTGCTGCCCGTGGAGGCGACCGGCGTGATCGGATCGCTGGCCGGCATCGCGGAGCTGGCGAAGAATGCATTGGAGAAGCAGGCGGAAGCCAAGTCACCGCGCGGCGCACCGCCGCCACGGCCCCAGTGACGGCCCGGCTCGCTGCAGACATGTCGTAACGGAATTGGCGGAGCGGGAATTCGCGCATGGAAAACCTACTCGACAACTACGGCTGGTGGCTGCTCGCGCTGGTCCTGATCGGCGCGGAAGTCGCCGCGCCGGGCTATTTCATGCTGTGGATCGGCATCGCGGCCGGCGTCATGGGCGTGATCACGTTCGTCCTGCCGACGCTCTCGCCCCTGGCGCAGACCATTGTGTTCGCCCTGCTCGCGATCGCCTCGTGCGCGGTCTACTGGAAGTTCCTGCGGCCGATCGCCGAGCAGCGCGACGACCAGCCGCTGCTGAACCGGCGCGGCCAGCGCATGGTCGGCCGGCGTGTCGTCGTCGCCGAGGCGATCGTGAATGGTCGCGGCAAGGTCAAGGTCGGCGACGGCACCTGGCTCGCGGAAGGGCCGGACTCGCCGATCGGCAGCGAAGTCGAAGTCGTCGCTGTCGAGGGCACGACATTGAAGGTGCGCGCCGCGGATCCTGCGCAAGGCACCGCGTAACCGATCGGGTGGGTCCACAACTCGACGTGTCACGCGAAAAGGCTGTCGAGGCGCACCCTGCGAGGTCGAGGCGATTCGTGAGCCGGCGAGACATTGCGCTCGCAGGCCGCGATAATGCGCGCCCCCAGGGAAAGCACGAACGCCGCACATGACGAAGAAGACCATCCTCAACCAGACCCACCGCGCGCTCGGCGCGAAGATGGTCGATTTCGGCGGCTGGGACATGCCGCTCAACTACGGCTCGCAGATCGAGGAGCATCACAAGGTGCGCCGCGATGCGGGCATGTTCGACGTTTCGCACATGACCGTCGTGGACCTGCACGGGCCGCGCACGCGCGAGTTCCTGCGCCACCTGCTCGCAAACAGCGTCGACAAGCTGAAGACGCCGGGCAAGGCGCTCTATTCCTGCATGCTCAACGAAACGGGCGGCGTGATCGACGATTTGATCGTCTATTTCCTGTCCGAGGATTTCTTCCGCGTGGTCGTCAACGCGGCGACCCGCGACAAGGACCTCGCCTGGATCGAAAAGCAGACCGTCCCGTTCGGCGTCCGCGTCAGCGAGCGCGCCGATCTCGCGATGATCGCCGTGCAGGGCCCGAACGCACGCGAGAAGGTGCTGGGACTGCTCGGCGCCGACGCGCGCGCCAAGGCGGAAAAGCTCGGCAAGTTCGTCGCCGTCGAGGTCGACGGGCTCTTCATCGCGCGCACCGGCTACACCGGCGAGGACGGATTCGAGATCATCGTGCCGGAAGGCGAGGCGGTCACGCTGTGGGACCGCCTCCGCGCCGCCGGCGTCGCGCCCGCCGGCCTCGGCGCTCGCGACACGCTCCGGCTGGAAGCCGGCATGAATCTCTACGGCCAGGACATGGACGAGGAGACGACGCCGTGGGAGGCCGGCCTCGGCTGGACGGTGTCGCTCGACGACGGCCGCGAGTTCATCGGCCGCAAGGCGCTCGAAAAGCAGAAGGCCACCGGCGTGAAGCGCGTGCTGGTGGGCCTGGTCATGGACGAGAAGGGCGTGCTGCGGCACGGCCAGCGTGTGGTCACTCCGGGCGGCGACGGCGAAATCCTGTCCGGTGGTTTTTCACCGACGATCGGCAAGTCGATCGCGTTCGCGCGCGTGCCCGCGCCCGTGGCCGAAGCCGGATTGCAGGCCGACATCCGCGGCAAGCTCATCCCGGTGCGCGCGGTGAAATATCCGTTCGTGCGCGACGGCCGGCCTTCAGCCGGTATCTAGCGGGCGCGGATGCGCGTTCTCGCCGCACCGGCACCATCGTCCGAGACTCCATTGTTGCAGGCGCCATTGTTAGAATTGGCGCCGCGCCCCGTACCAGGATCCGAGTCATGCAAGAGATTCCAGGCGATCTGAAGTTCATGAAGTCCCACGAGTGGGCCCGCGTCGAGGACAAGGGTACGGTGACGGTCGGCATTTCCGATCACGCGCAGAGCCAGCTCGGCGACCTCGTCTATGTCGAGCTTCCGAGCGTGGGCGACCACGTGCAGGCCGGCAATGCCTGCGCGGTCGTCGAATCGGTCAAGGCGGCCTCGGATGTCTATTCGCCGGTGTCGGGCGAGATTGTCGCGGTCAACGAGGCGCTGCCGGACAAGCCCGAGACGATCAACGAGGACGCGTTCGGCGAAGGCTGGATCTTCGTGGTCAAGCCCGACAATCTCGCCGAAGACATGGAAGAGCTGCTCGATCCCGACGCCTATGCCGAGCTGATCGAGAACGAAGAGCACTGAGAGCCGGGATTCGGGAGTCGAGATACGGGATTCGGTGCATCAGGCGCACCGGCTCCGTTCCGTACATCCCGATTCGCCGCGCGTCCGCTTTTCCCCGAATCCCCGATCCCCCTCCCGAATCCCGGCTCTTCCAATGCCTTTCATCCCCCACTCCGAATCCGACGTCGCCGCGATGCTGAAGGCAATCGGCGTCGCCCGCGTCGAGGATCTCTTCGACGAGATCCCGCCGGCGCTGAAGATCGATGCGCTCGAGAACGTGCCGCCGGGGCTTTCGGAAATGGGCATCACGCGGCTCATGAAGGAGCGCGCGGCGATGGACGGCACGCCGCTCAACTTCGCCGGCGCCGGCGCGTACGAGCACCACATCCCGGCTGCCGTCTGGGCGATCGTCTCGCGCGGCGAGTTCTATTCCGCGTACACGCCGTACCAGGCCGAGGCGAGCCAGGGCACGCTGCAGCTCATCTACGAATACCAGACGATGATGACGCGGCTGACGCAGATGGACGTCAGCAATGCCTCGCTCTATGACGGCGCAACCGCGCTCGCCGAGGCGGTGCTGATGGCCGAGCGTTGCGCGAAGAAGGGACCGCGTCGCGTGCTCGTCCCGCGCAGCGTGCATCCGGCATACCGCAAGACGCTGCACACGATCGTGTCTCTGCAGGACATCGAGGTCGTGGAGATCGACTTCTGTCACGACGGCGACACGGCCGGCGGTATCGATCCCGAATGGCTCGCGGCGCAGGACGTCGGCGCGTTCACCGCGCTCGTCATCCCGCAGCCGAATTTCTTCGGCGTGCTCGAGCACGTGGACGCGCTGACCGACTGGGCCCACGAGAAGGGCGCGCTCGTCATCGGCGTCGTCAATCCTCTCGCGCTCGCCGTGCTCAAGCCGCCCGGCGCGTGGGGCCGCACCGGCGCCGATATCGTCTGCGGCGACGGACAGCCGTTCGGCGTGCCGCTGTCATCCGGCGGGCCGTATTTCGGCATCCTCGCCTGCAAGCAGGAATTCGTGCGCCAGATGCCGGGCCGCATCGTCGGCCGCACCACCGACCTCGACGGCCGGGAGGGCTTCGCCCTGACCCTGCAGGCGCGCGAGCAGCACATCCGCCGCGCCAAGGCGACCTCGAACATCTGCACGAATCAGGGTCTCCTCGTCAGCGCGGCGACGATCACGATGGCCATGCTCGGTCCCGAGGGCGCGCGCCGCGTCGCTTCGACTTCGATGGCGAACACGCGCGCCCTGCGCGAAAAGCTGACCGCGATACCGGGCGTACGTGCGCTGTTTCCGCGCGCGTTCTTCCACGAGACCGCGCTCACCCTGCCGAAGCCTGCGAGCGAAATCATCGAGGAGCTTGCGCGGGAGAACATCGTCGCCGGCGTCGCACTCGGCGAAGAGTTTCCCGAGCTCGGCGATGCGCTCCTGGTCTGCGCGACCGAGACCAAGACCGAAGCCGACATCGACCGTTTCGCCGCCGCGATGGCGCGCGCGCTGGCCTGAAACGCGTCCGTCCTGCCCGTTCCGTTCAGTAGCCGTTCCGGCGTCCGGCGGCGCCGAAAAAACGCCTTGCGCGCAAACACTCGATGAATTTCGCGAAGTCGTCGCGCATCGTCTGCGAAGATGCGATCGTCGAAATGACGAAACCCCTGAAACCCGCGCCAGCATTGGGTTTCAGGGCTTTCGCCGTTTTTCGAATGGACGTTCGGTGCAAAGGATGTCTGGACGTCTGGACGTCCAAACGATGATGCAGAACTGCGTCCGCATGGACGCCGCCGACGGCGCCGGCGACCACCGCGGCGGTGAGGGAACTGCTTGTTTCCCATCAGAAAATTGTTGACACGCGGTTTCGACAGTAATAGCTTCCGCGTCGGCGTGATAACCGAATCAAGGAAACATGACCGCAACACGCTTCGTCGCCCCCTATGTCGAACACGGCAACAAGGCCGGGTCGGTGAAGAAAATCACGGTGTCGGTTCCTTTCCATATCCTCAAGCTTTTGTCCGACGAACGGACCCGACGTCAGGTTGCGAACCTGCGTCACGCCACCAACAGCGATCTGCTGTGCGAAGCATTCCTTCACGCTTTTACTGGGCAACCACTGCCAACTGACGAGGAGCTAAGACGCGATATGGCTATGAAGAAAGCTGCGAAGAAGACGAAGAAGACGGCCAAGCGGAAGACCGCACGGGCCAAGACCTCCACGGCGCGCAAGACCGGCGCTGCGAAGAAGAAGACGGCCCGTAGGAAGACGGCCCGGAAAGCCAAGAAGTAAGGCTTTCACCTTCCAGCCGGCCGTGCGGTTTGCGGCCGGCATCCGACAGGAAGGACCGGAGGAGTCAGCCGGTCCGGAAATCTGAAGCATCAGCAGTAGGGCCGGAGGAGTCAGCCGGCCGGTAACGAAGCAAAAAGCGACAACAGCAACACGAAGTCGAAGTCCGAATTACTCTCCCTGCGATTGCCCAGCGCAGGGAGAGAATTTCCCCTCCCGCCGGCTTCGATCTTCCTCTCGCCCATTCCCGCCCCTTGCCGGGCCGGAACGACGGCTCACCTCGACAGCAACGTGACCAGTGCCTCGCCGTTGTCGACGCGTTCGGCGATGATCTTCGCGCAGGTCAGCAGCGGCACGGCGAGCAGAAGTCCCGCGACGCCCCACATCCATCCGAGCACCAGCATCGCCAGAAACACCATCACGGGATCGAGCGCGAGGCGCCGCCCCACGAGGTGCGGCGTGAGGATCTGGCCCTCGAGAACGTGCAGCCCGAGAAACGCCGCGGGGGGCGCGAGCGCAAGCCCGGGCGTGTTGAATTCGGTGAAGCCGACGATGGCGAGCGCCAACGCTGTCACCAGCGGGCCGATGAAGGGCGCGTAGTTCAGGATCGCTGCGATGCCGCCCCAGAGCAGCGGGTCGCGCACGTGCAGGAGGGCGAGCGCACCGGCCGTGGCGAGGCCGAGCCCGGCGTTGATCAGGGTGATCGTGATGACGTACATCGAAAGCTCGCTCTGCGCGTGGCGTGTCGCCTCGACGAGGTCGCGCTTCGCGCGCAGGTGCGGCGCCAGCGTCACGAACTTGCGCAGCAGGGCGTCGCCGTGCAGCAGGAACAGGAACGTGAGCAGTATCGTGATGACGACGCCGGCGATCACGGTCGGTGCTGCGCTCATGACCTGCGCGAGCAGCCCCTGACCCGAATCGATGACGCGCATCGGCTTCGCACCCTCGACGTCGGTGAGCTTGCCGAGCTGGCGCGTCGCTTCGGTCGCCAGCTCCAGCGGCTTGCGCACGTCGCGCAGGACGGTCTCGATGCGTACCAGCGCGCGCGGCATGCGCTGCATCCATTCGCGGGCCGGCGAGGCGAGCGCGATCATCGCGATGGCGATGATCGCCAGCGTCACGACGACCATGGCCAGCGACCCGATCACGCGTGGCACGCGCGAGCGCTCGAGCAGCCGCACCGGAGGTGCGAGCATGAGACCGAACAGCAGCGCGACCAGGACCGGCACGATGACCGCCTCGGCGATCGCACAGGTGTAGAGCGTGAGGAGGACGACGATGGCGATCTGCAGGCGGTTGCGCAGCTGCGGAGCGGGTGGCGTCGCGCCGGCGTCCGCGCCGGGAGCCGGCGACGTCACCTCGGTGGTCGGCGTCGTTTCCGCTCCGGCGCCGGGTTCGGCATCTTTCTGCGTCATCACGCGCTCGCTCCTCCCGGCTCGTCCGGTCCGCCTGCCGGCGCCGCGTGGCGGCGCGCGAGCAGCATGCGCAGCAGCGGACCTTCGATCAGCAGCGAGATCGTTCCCGCGGCTGCGGAAACGAGCCGCATGACCCGCGCGACCGGCAGCAGCGATGCGGCGATGCCGGCCGCGAAGCCGCCGCCGGCGATGACGGCAGCGCGATGACGCCCGGCCCACGCACGCAGCACGTGCGTGCCGCGCGTCCATTCGCGCTCGCGCTCGCGGAAGGCGGCCAGTGCGGCATCCGCGGCCCTGCGTCGCCCGATGAGCTTCACGACATCGATCCCCGGAAATCCGCCAGCGCACGCCGCGTGCGCGGCAGCGCGAGGTCGCGCCAGCATCCGCGCATCGCGAGCAGCACGCCGGCCAGTGCCGCTATATTGGCGAGCGCGACGCTGCCGATCCCGTAGAACACGTTGCCCGTCAGCTGATAGATGCCGGCCGCGATCGCGGCGCTCGTGGCAAGCCAGGCGCCGACGCCGAAAAAGACCAGCGCGAACGAGAGCCAGAGCAGCACGAGCGCGCTGCTGCGCGCGAGCCGGAGCTCGGCGCGCACCAGCGCGAACGCGGCCCGCGCGACGCGCACCGTCTCGTCGGCCGCGTTGCGGATCTGCGTGATCGGATCGTCCGCCCCGCCCGATGCGTGCGGAGTTTCAGCGGAATCCGTCGCGTCGGCGATCGTTTCCATGGCCCGATCCTCAGCGGCGCAGGAGGCGCGTCAGGACCACGCCTGCGGCGAACGCGATACCGAACGCGGCCAGGGGATGCGCGCGGATCTGCTCGGCCGCGGCGTCGCCGAACTGGCGCGCGCCTTCGCTGAGCCGCTCGCGCGCATCCTGCAGCTCCTCCTCCAGACGCGCGCCGTTCGCGCGCAGTTTCGCACCGAGCTTGCCGAATTCGGCGCGCGCGGTGCCGGCGCTCTCGCGGGCGGCATCGGCGATGGTCTCGCCGACCTCTTCGGTGGCTTGCTTGGTGTCGCGTAGGCTGGCCATGGGTGTGCTCCTTAAAAACGGTGAAGGCAAGAAGTCTCGACCGCGACTCGCGGACCCGCCGTGCTCTCAACCCGCGGACCCGCAAGTGCGCGCGGCAAGCGCAGCGAGCTTAGTCGCCTCAATCTGAATGGAGTGGCCGGCCGCGAAACGTATAGAACATGTGGAAAAACGGCCGCATCGGGCGGAATTCGCGGGCCGCGTCCCGCGACACTCGCGCCGAATTGCGTTACCTTTGCGTTATCCGCGCCGGCTGCGCAGCCGGCGCCGGCCGAAGTCTCTGAAGCCGGGGGGCCAGGGGATGGGACAGACCATCGACGGCGCGGTGCCCTGATCCATATCTCGTTGGAAGCGGAGCCGCCATGACTTTTCGCAACACCGATCTCCACAGGGCCGGCGCCCACTCGATGCGGGGTGCCGCGGTCCCGTCGCGGCTGATTGCCATTGCCGCCATCGTTCTCGTACTCGCTGCCGGCGCGTGGTGGTTCCTCGCGCACAGGCCCGGCGGCCCGACACTGCCAGGCGCGGCGACTGCGCCGACGGCGCCCGTCACCACTTCGACGCCGGCCGAAGCTCCCGCCGCGGTCGTCTCGGACGAGCTCACGGTGGACCAGCTCTACCGCGAGGCGCGCAAGGCGATGAACGAGAACCGCATGGCGTCGCCCGCCGGCGACAACGCGCTCGAGTACTACCTCAAGATCGTCGCCAAGCAGCCGGACGATTCCGGTGCGAGAGACGCGTTGCGCGAGCTGTTTCCGTTCGCGACCGGCACCGCCGAGGACCAGATCAACCAGGGGAATTTCGACGAGGCCAACCGGGTCATCGCGCTGCTCGCCCAGGCCGACCCCAGCAATTACTCGCTGACAATCCTTCGCTCCAAGCTCGAAGCGAAGAGAAAGCAGCTCGAGCGCGAGCAGCAGCAGGCACAGCTCGCGGCTGCGGCGGCGGCAGCAGCACGACAGCAGACAGCGGGCAATGCCGAAACGGCGCAGCCCGGGGCAGCTTCGACCGCGGCCACTGCCGCCCCGGCGCCCGAAACGCCGGCTGCCGCGTCGGCGGCGAGCGGCGAGGCTGCGACGCCTACGCCGGCCGAAGCGACGGTGAGCACGGCAACGCCACCGCCACCGCCCGCACCCGCGGCGCCGAGCGGCGAGACGCGTGACGCCATCGTGACGAGCCCGCCCGTGCCGGAGTATCCGATCGCGGCCGTGCGCAACCGGCAGGAAGGCTGGGTCGAAGTCGAGTTCACGGTCGCAGCGGATGGATCGGTGCAGAACGCGCACGTGATCGGCTCGGAGCCCGGTCGCGTGTTCGATCGCGAGGCGCTCGCTGCCGTGACGCGCGCGAAGTTCCAGCCGAGGCTCGAGAACGGACAGCCGGTGGCCTCGACGCTGCGGCGCCGGATCGAGTTCAAGCTCAGCAACTGAGCAAATGAGTGCGGAGCCGGTGACCATATCGGGTCGCCGGAGAATCGCAGCATCATCGCGCCTCTCTGCGGGAGAGGCGCGTCAATGCGAAAGCGATCGTCGTCGCTTCAGTCATCCAGCAGCGTCGCCCGCAGCGCGCCGAGCAATGCCTCGTTCGGATCGGCAGCCTCGCCCGCTGCACGATGATGTCCCAGCGCGAGCAGCGACTCGGTGGCGCGAGCGTGAGCGCCCGCATCGAGCAGGGCGGCGAGGCGACCGGCGCAGTCGATCAGCAGCAGGAGGCCAAGCCCGCGCAAGGGCGCGCGCCGCGTGTCGGCACGCAGCACGGACAGCGCCTCGTTGCGTGCCTGCGACGAGCGCAGCGGATAGGTCCAGCGTGCCCATGGCCACCACGCGGGGCGGCGCAGCCGGTGCAAGATGTCGCGTCGATACAGGCCGTCGAGCAACGCGTGCGGTACCGGTCGTGTTCGCGTTTCGATGAGGTCGAGCGCGGCCGCGACGGGCAGGCCCGGTCCCGCAGCGGTCAGCGCGTTGCCGGCGACTGCGAGCAGCGGGTGACCCGCCGGAAAGCGCGCGTGAAACGTGAGCCGGCCGTTGCGATGGACGAGATTTCTCTGCTCGGCGAGATCGAGCAGGATCGCCGCGGATGCGAGCCGGTCGGGATCGGTGGCGTCGTGGCGCACGTCGAGCACGCCGCGCTCGGGGTCGAGCAGCAGCAGGATCAGTTGTTCGGCGATCAGCACGGCTCCTCCCGTGAGCGTGAGATCTGCGGCACGCCTTTGCGTTCGTCCGGAGGCGCGCTCCCCGTCGGCCGGCCTGGTTCTGCATTGCGTGCGAAGCGCTAACGGAAAAACCGCAGGCTCGGAGTGCACGCGCGTACCCGGCCGACCGGGCTCATCCTATCGCGCCTCAGTTTGCTCCGCCGCCTGCCAGGTCCTCGTTCACGCCGGTGTCGACGCCGGCCCAGTTGACCTCGGGCAGTCCGAGATAGCGATCGAACAGCATCGGGATCAGCCCCGATGGAGCCGCGGATTCGCAGTTCCACAGCATGACTGCGCCGAAGCGGTATTTCGGCAGGAAGGCGATCATCGCGCGGTAGCCCTGCACGGCGCCGGCGTGAAATACGAGCTGCGCGCCGGCGTAATCGTAGATGCGCCAGCCGAGCGCGTACTGGGCATCGAAGAGGCGGCCGCGGCGCCACGGCGTGGAAACCTTCTCGTGGTCGGTCGACACGAGCGGCGTGTGCAGCTCGTCGAGGATCGCGGGCGACAGCACGTCCGGACGGCCGCCCATCTGCGCGATCAGCCACTTCTCCATGTCCTGGATGCTGGCGTTGACGCCGGCCGCCGGTGGCACGTGGTAGTAGGCCTCGTTGGGGGCGAACGACGCCCAGCTCCGTCCGGCGCGCCGGTGCGGCCGCGCCCAGCTCTTCGTGCTCTCGAGCGCGTCGCGGCCGTAGGTCGCGTTCTCCATGCCCAGCGGATGGAAGATCCGGGTCTCGACCTGGTGATAGAAGAAGTCGCCGGTGACGGCGTAGGTCACGTCGCCGATCAGGCTGAACGCGACGTTCTGATAACCATAGCAGTCGCCGACCGGACACGTCATCGGCACCTCGGCAAGGCGCGTGACGAGCAGCTCGTACGGCTCGTCCGCCTCGAGCATGCGGTCGTAGGTATTGTGCGGCAGGCCGACGCGATGGCTCAGGATGTCGCGCACCGTGAGCTTCTGGCTGCCTTCGACATCGGCGAGCGTGAACGTCGGCAGCACGCCGGCGATCTTTGTGTCCCAGCTCAGCACGCCCTCGTGCACGAGGAGCGCCGTCATGGCAGTCGCGAACGCCTTGGACAGCGAGGCGAGGCGGAATGCGGTATGCGCCGACACCGGCTCGCGCGTTTCCCAGTCGGCATAGCCGATGCCGCGCTCGAGCAGCACGCGATCGTCCTTGACGATCGCGACGGCGAGGCCGGCCACGTCGTCCGACATCTCCAGGCCATCGAGCCAGCGGTCGAACTGCCGTGCGACCGCCGCGGCATTGCTCGAAACGCGCCTGCTGTCGGCGACGACTTTCGGCACGGGAGCCGTGCGGGCGGCGCTTCGGTGCGAGTGCTTGCGTGCGGCGTCGGCGGGGGACGAGATGCCCAGGGCCAGCGCCGCCGTGAGGGCGATCAGTAAGACGGGCGCGGTACGACTCAAAACTTCTCTCCGGGGCCCTTGCCGCCCCCGTGATATGCTGAAAACCGCGCCGATTCTAGCCACATGTCAGTAGTTTGCGAAACATCTTTGCAGCTGTTCAGCGGGATGTGACGCAGTTCCGGCCCGATGAACAAGAATCGCAGGCGGATCGGCGGTCGCGCGGCGCAGCGACCGCCGGACTGTAACGGGCATCGTGCCGGCGCCCCTTTGTGTTGCTGCGAGGAGGGAATCGATGAGCATGCTGATCCTGCTGGTGCTTGTGGTTGTGGTCGGGCTGTACGCCGTCGGGCTCTACAACGGACTTGTCGGCGCGCGCAACAACTACAAGAACGCGTTCGCGCAGATCGACGTTCAACTGACGCGCCGCCACGATCTGATCCCCAATCTGGTCGAGACCGCGAAGGGCTACATGAAGCACGAGCGCGAGACGCTCGAAGCCGTGATCCAGGCGCGCAACTCCGCTGTCTCCGGCCTTGCCGCCGCGAAAGCGAATCCCGGCGATCCGAACGCGATGCAGCAGCTCGGCGGCGCCGAGAATGTGCTCACGCAGACGCTCGGCCGCCTGTTCGCGCTGTCCGAGTCGTATCCCGATCTCAAGGCCAACCAGAACATGATGCAGCTCAGCGAGGAGCTGTCCTCGACCGAGAACAAGGTCGCGTTCGCGCGCCAGGCCTACAACGACGCAGTCATGAACTACAACAACCGGCGCGAGATGTTCCCGGGGTCGATCGTCGCCAACATGTTCCAGTTCCAGCCGGCAGAACTGCTGCAAATCGAGTCGGAGACCAAGCGCGAGGTTCCGAAGGTATCGTTCACGTAGCAGAAGAAGGGCTGAGGGCTGAAAACACGCGCCATCGCTGCGCTTCCCCGGCCCGCCTCTGCCTCGGCTCTCGGCCCTCGCTCCTCGCTCTCATGAACTTCTTCGCCCACCAGGAACGGGCGCGTCGCCAGACCCGCCGCATGCTGTTCCTGTTCGCGCTCGCCGTGCTCGCGATCGTGCTCGCAACCGATCTCGTCGTGCTGTTCGCGCTTGGCATCGACAGCGCGCAGCGTGCCGACGGTGGCATTAACTGGAGCGGCATCGCGGTGCTCAGCGTCATGGTCGTCGTCGCGATCCTGCTCGGCTCGC
>Ga0182749_1000197_pt1 | contig 63681 bp, 43 predicted proteins | sample eDN3rd37CKraftMG_FD_128875 | JGI IMG/M metagenome (GOLD analysis project Ga0182749, IMG submission 128875) | Enriched Miracle-Growth compost microbial communities from Emeryville, California, USA - eDNA 3rd pass 37_C Kraft MG (version 2) (version 2) ...
CTGTGGTCGCATCCCACCGGCACAGTTCGCCGCCAACCATCGCGCACAAACCGGCAACAACGCAGTACCCTCCAACCCCGGGCTTTATCAGTAATCACTGGTACGGCTGATGGGGGCAGGTCATGGTCAATAGGGTGTCCAATGAAAAAATTTGGTCCACGGGTATGGCTTGTTGTTGTTGCTTTGGTCATATCCAATAATGCAGAGGCCGGCAAAAATGTGGATGTGTGCCAGGCGAGGCGGTTGGGCAGTCAGGCGGTCGGCAAGCATGTTTCCTTCAAAGGAAGTGTGGTAAGTGATGGAGTTCACGGCACATCAGTATTTCCAGATCTGTGTGCCGATATTGGCTATCCCATCGCCCCTATGGCTGCCGAAGATCCATCCGCGGTAATTAGGCAGGCGATCATGAAAGTAGGTTCTCCCGGGACCACGGACAAGAAAATTCTTGTAGAAGTCGATGCCGTGTTCGCCGCTCTCCAAAATGGAAGCGTTGGTCTAAAAATCATCAGGCTCAAAAAATTGGAGCTGACTTACAATGGTAATAATTGAGTCCAGAACTTGACATGAATTTCACTTGATTTTTTTTGTCGCTGTTGCCATCGGCAATCGTATCGATTGCCCATAGTGCGGACATCTGCATACGTGGTCCGCAACTTCAACGTGAAGTTGATTTGGATTTTGCCCTACGGCAATCCATGACCTCTGGCAGGGGGAGGGCCGTGACCTTCGCCCTACCATCGGACGCTCACGCCCGGCGCTGCCGGGCGCAAGGGGAGCGGTGCCGCGCGCCGCCTCGAAAGCCATCCCGGGAGAGTCCGTCCGAGTGAACACGCCGTCCCTGCGTTCCAGCCTGCTCGCCGCCGCGGTGGGCATGGCGCTGTCCCTGTCCGCCGTCGCCTCCGACGCCATCGTGCCCGCCGACACGCCCTATCCGGGCACGCTGGCGGTGAAGCTGGACCTCACCGACGCGCCCAAGCGCGTGTTCCGGGTGCAGGAGACCCTCCCGGTCGCGCAGCCCGGCCCGCTCACGCTGTACTACCCGCAATGGATTCCCGGCGAGCATTCGCCGTCCGGCCCGATCAACAACGTGGCCGGCCTCACCATTACCGCCAGCGGCAGGCAACTGCCGTGGCGGCGCGACCTGCGCGACATGTTCGCCATCCACGTGGACGTGCCGCAGGGCGCGAGCCAGTTGGAGCTTTCCTTCCAGTTCCTCTCGCCGGGCGAGGGCGGCTCGTTCGGCGCCAGCCCGTCGTCCACGCCGGACTTGGTGGACGTGGAGTTCAACCAGGTGGCCTTCTATCCGGCCGGGCACTACACGCGGCAGATCAGGATCCAGCCGACCGTGACGCTGCCGGCCGGCTGGCAGTTCGCCACCGCGCTGGAGACCGCGAGCAGCAGCGGCGCGACCACCACCTTCAAGCCGCTGGGCTTCGACGATTTCGTCGACTCGCCGCTGCTGGCCGGCGCGCACTTCAACCGCGTCGACCTCGCGCCCGGCGGCAGGACGCCGGTGCACCTCACCGTGGTGGCCGACGAGGCCGGCCAGGTGAAGCTGGACGACAGGCAGGTCGAGCAGCACCGTGCGCTGGTGGCGCAGGCCGAGAAGCTGTTCGGCACGCACCACTACGCCCACTACGACTTCCTGCTCACGCTGTCCGACCATACCGGCCACTTCGGCCTGGAGCACCACCAGTCCAGCGACGACCGCCTGCCGGCCGACTTCCTCACCGACAAGTCCAGCTATGCGCTGATGGCCAGCCTGATGCCGCACGAGTACGTGCACTCCTGGTGCGGCAAGTTCCGCCGCCCGGCCAGGCTGTGGGCGCCTGACTTCAACACCACCGAGGAGGACGACCTGCTGTGGGTGTACGAGGGCCTCACCGACTACTGGAGCGGCGTGCTCAGCGCGCGCTCCGGGCTGTGGACGCCGGCGCAGTACCGCGACTCGATGGCCGAGATCGCCGCCTCGATGAGCCACCGCACCGGCCGCGCCTGGCGCTCGCTGCAGGACACCGCCGACGCGGCGCCGCTCACCTACTACGGCGGCGGCGGCTGGGGCAACTGGCGCCGCGGCACCGACTTCTATCCGGAAGGCCAGCTGCTGTGGCTGGACGTGGACACGCAGATCCGCGCGCTCTCCGGCGGCAAGCGCTCGCTGGACGACTTCGCCAGGCTCTTCTTCGGCATGGACCCGGGCAGCCACGTCACCCGGACCTACACCTTCGACGACGTGGTCGCCGCGCTGAACCAGGTGCAGCCCCATGACTGGAAAGGCTTCCTGCGCCAGCGCCTGGACTACACCGGTCCCGAGTTGCCCGAGCACGGCATCGAGCGCAGCGGCTGGAAGCTGGTCTACGACGACAAGCCCAGCGCGTTCGCCAAGAGCATGGAGTCGCTCACCCACGGCGCCAACCTGGCCTATTCGATCGGCCTGTCGGTGTCGGCCAAGGGCGAGATCCGCGACGTGCAGTGGGACGGCCCGGCCTTCAAGGCCGGCCTGGTGCCAGGGCTCACCATCGTGGCGGTCAACGGCAAGGATTACTCGCCGCAGGCGCTGAAGGACGCGGTGACCGCCGCCAAGGGCGGCAGCGCGCCGATCGAGCTGCTGGTGAAGAACATCGACCTCTACAGCACCGTGAAAGTGGACTACCACGGCGGCCTCAGGTACCCGCACCTGGCGCGCGCCGGGGGCAAGGATCTGTTCGGCGCGATCGCCGCCCCGCTCAAGTGACCGGCGTTACGCCGCCGCCCATCGCAACACCGGAGACCCATGCAGTGAAACGCAACGCCTTCGCCACCGCCTTCCTCGCCGCCGGCCTCGCGCTGCTGGCCGCGCCCGCCTTCGCCGACGTGCCGCCGCCGCAGGACGTGCCCTTCGAGGGCGCGCTGAAGATCCACGTGGACGCCACCGACATCGCCCACCGCGTGTTCCGCGTGCAGGAGACCATCCCGGCCAAGCCCGGCCCGCTCACCCTGCTGTACCCGGAATGGCTGCCCGGCCACCACTCGCCCAGCGGCCCGATCGACAAGCTCGCCGGCCTGGTGGTGAAGGCCAACGGCCAGGTGATCCCGTGGACGCGCGACCCGCTCGACGTCTACGCCTTCCACGTCGACGTGCCGCAGGGCGCCGGCAGCGTGGAGGTGTACTTCGAGTTCCTCTCGCCGCAGGACAAGAACCAGGGCCGCGTGGTGATGACCCCGGAGATGCTCAACCTGCAGTGGAACACCGTCACGCTGTACCCGGCCGGCTACTACGCCAGGCGCATCCAGGCCGAGGCCAGCGCCACCTACCCGGCCGGCTGGCAGTCCGCCAGCGCGCTGGACGTGGCTTCGAGGAACGGCGACACGGTGACCTACCGGCCGATCAACTACGACGACCTGGTCGACTCGCCGGTGTACGCCGGCAAGTACTTCAAGCGCGTGGACCTGGACCCGGGCGCCAAGACGCCGGTGCACCTGAACATCGTCGCCGACGACCCGAAGAGCCTGGAGATCAAGCCCGAGCAGCTCAAGGTCCACCAGAACCTGGTGCAGCAGATGTACAAGATGTACGGCGCGCACCACTACGACCATTACGACTTCCTGCTCTCGCTCAGCGACAAGATGAGCGGGCAGGGCCTGGAGCACCACCGCTCCAGCGAGAACGGCGTGGGCCCGGACTACTTCACCGAATGGGACAAGAACGCGCTGGGCCGCGACCTGCTGGCGCACGAGTTCAACCACTCCTGGGACGGCAAGTACCGCCGCGGCAAGGACCTGGCCACGCCCAGCTTCAACGTGCCGATGAGCGACACCCTGCTGTGGGTGTACGAGGGCCAGACCCAGTTCTGGGGCTACGTGATGGCCGCGCGCTCGGGCCTGTGGAACGCCGACCAGGCGCGCGACGTGCTCGCCTTCGCCGCCGCCACCTACGACAGGGGCCGTCCCGGCCTGGCCAGCTGGCGCAACGTGCAGGACACCACCAACGACCCGGTGATCGCCCAGCGCCGCCCGCTGCCGTACCGCAACTACCAGGCCAGCGAGGACTACTACGTCGCCGGCGCGATGATCTGGCTGGAGGTCGACGCCAAGCTGCGCGAGCTCTCGCACGGCAAGAAGAGCATCGACGACTTCGGCCGCGCCTTCTTCGGCATGGACAACGGCGCCTGGGACGTCAACACCTACACCTTCGAGGACGTGGTCAAGACGCTCGACGGCATCCAGCCCTACGACTGGGCCAAGCTGCTGCGCGAGCGCCTGGACGGCCACGGCCCGCTGACCGCCGGCATCGCCGCGCACGGCTGGAAGCTGGTCTACACCGACAAGCCCTCCGCCGCGGTGAAGGCGATGGAGGCGCGCCGCGGCTTCACCGACCTCACCTATTCGCTGGGCGTGTCGATCGGCAAGGGCGGCAACATCGCCGACGTGCTGTGGGACGGCCCGGCGTTCAAGGCGGGCCTCTCGCCCGGCATGAGCATCGTGGCGGTCAACGGCAAGGAGTATTCCGGCGACGCGATCAAGGACGCGGTCACCGCCGCGGCCAAGGACAGCAACGCGCCGATCGAGCTGCTGGTGAAGAACTTCGACGAGTACCGGACCCTCAAGGTGGACTACCACGAGGGCCTCAAGTATCCGCACCTGGAGCGCGACGGCGGCAAGCCGGACACCCTGGCCGACCTGCTCAAGGCGCGCTGAGCGCCGCGTGCGGCGCGTTCTCCTGCGCCGCGGGGAAACGCGCCTCGCTCCCTCTCCCCTCCGGGGAGAGGGCCGGGGAGAGGGGCCATCCTTGCGACGGTCCCCATCACCGCGAGGCACCGCCTCGCTCCCTCTCCCCTCCGGGGAGAGGGTTGGGGTGAGGGGGCAATCTTGCGACAGCCTGATCGCGGGGCGCTCCTCGCCAACATCCGACGACCAGACCCACCACCATGGGCCTGCGCCCGCAACTTCGCTATACTGCACGCCCGCCGCGGCCCGCCCGCGGCGCGCATCCACCCAAGCGCCCGTAGCTCAGCCGGATAGAGTAGTGGCTTCCGAAGCCATTGGTCGGGGGTTCGAATCCCTCCGGGCGCGCCACCACACCCGTTTGGGCCGAAGTGGCCTCGGTCGGTTCGCCCCTGCTTGGGGACCGGAGTCCGACCCCATTTGCGCAAGAGCCCCGCCAAATCCCGGCGGGGCTCTCTTGTTTCAAGGCTTCACGACGCTGCCCCATCGGACCGGCCAAGGCATCTGCCGAAAGGTCTTTGGCGCGCCATCCCGTGGCCCGCAAGCCGTGCGGCCGGCCGGTTCACGGCTTGCAGCGGCGCGCCTCCACGAAGCCGGCCACCAGCTCGACCACGGCGTCCTCGAATTCCGGCGCCAGCAGCATCTGTTCGTCGCGCTCGAGTGCGGCGCGCACGATGCCCGCCACGGCCTGGGTCAGCACGAAGGAGTCGGTGGCCGACAACCGCACGGCGCCCCGCTCGCCGTCGACCACCTGGCCCGCTGCCAGCATGTCGGCCAGGACGGTCACCGGGCGATCCATGTCGCGGTGCTGCTGCCCGCGCCAGCTGAGGTCGAACAGGATCTTGCGGGCGCGCTGGCGCCCGTCGAAGGCATGCAGTTCGGTGCGCACGACGATGCGGATGCGGTCGCGCAGGGACAGGCCGGTCGTGCCGGTCTCCTGGGCATGCGAGGTCAGCGTCCGGGTCGTGCGCGCCAGCCGGCGATCCCGCTCGTGGCGGGCCAGCGCGTCCAGGATCTCCTGCTTGTTCTCGAAGTACTGGTAGATCGTGCCGACGCTGAAGCCGGCCGCCTCGGCCAGGCGGTTGGTGCTGAAGGCGCGCAGCCCACGCTTCTCCAGCAGCCGGATGGCGGCTTCCAGGATCAATGCGCGCGTCTGCCTGGCGCGCGCCTGGGCCGGCGCGCGCCGCTTGGCAACGGATTTGGAACCGGGCGGGTTGGCCATGCTGGACGGGCGCGTGGATGGAACAGCCCTTCGAGGGTTACTCCATCCTTCGCCGCGAGTCCAGCCCAACCCCGTGGCTTCCGGGCCGCGCCGGTCAGAAGTTGTACTTCGCGTCGATGCCGATGGTGCGGGGCGCGACGGTGTACGCCTCGCCGAACGGGGCGTAGTAGGTCTGCAGCCCGGTGGAGACGAAGGCCAGCTTGTCGAACAGGTTCTTGACGTACAGGGACGCGCTCCACCGGCCGTCGGCGTCCTCCAGCCCGACGCGGCCGTCCACCATGGTGTAGTTGCCCATGCGGGTGCGGCTGGGGTCGGTGGGACGGAAGGTGGAGTACGAGGTGCCGACGTAGTTGGCGTCCAGCCGCAGCATGCCGCCCAGGCCGGCGCCGATCGGCCAGCGATAGTCCGCGGCCAGCGCGGCGGTATACCTGGGCGTGTAGGGCACGCGGTCGCCGGTGCGGCCCAGCACGCCCTGCGCTTCGTAGCTGTTGCTGATCTGGTCCCGGGTCAGGACGGCATCGATGTAATTGAAGTTGGCGGTGAGGTCCAGTCCGGGCACCGGGCGATAGAGCATCTCCCACTCGAAGCCGCGCATGCGCGCCGCGCCGGCGTTGGTGATGAACTGGGACGTGCCGTCGAGCGTGATGGCGCTGACCTGCATGTCGTGCCAGTCGATCTGGTAGACGTCCGCCGTGAGGTACAGCTTGCGGTCGAGCCAGTTGGACTTGAGGCCGAGCTCGTAATTCCACAGCCAGTCCGCCTTGTAGGTGGTCAGGTCGACCGGCAGGTTGATCAGCTGGTTGGCGCCGCCGGGACGCATGCCATCCGCCGCCTGGGCGTACACCATGACGTGGGGCGCCACGTCGTAGGAGACGTTGAGCTTCTTGAGCCAGCCGTTCTGGCCCGCGCCGACGGTGGTGGGCGGAATCGTGCCGCCGCCGATCAGCGGGAAATCGAAGTTGAGGTCGGTGTAGCCGGTGATGTCCTTGGCGTAGCGGTAGTAGCGCAGGCCGCCGGTGACGTCGAGGCGGGGAGTGACGTGCCAGGTGGCCTCGCCGTAGGCGGCCTTCTGCCGCAGGTCGTCGTAGATGTGCCGGCGGAAGAACATCGCCGGTGGCGACAGCGGCCCGCCGGTGGCCGGGTCGGCGTGCAGGTTCTCGCTGAACAGGCGGCTCCTGCGCTGCTCCTCGTACAGGCCGGCCGTCCAGTCCAGCGCGTCGCCGCCGCCGGACGTCAGGCGCAGCTCGTTGGACCAGTTGGTGGTCTGGCCGGGGTAGTAGAGGTAGGAGGGAATGTACTGGCCGGCGTCGTACACCTGCCCCAGTCCCAGCGTGTCCAGCAGATACTTGGCGTACTGGAACAGCGGCGTGGAGTCCTGGCTGTAATGGCTCTCGCGGTCGAAGTACGAGCTGACCGCGGTGAGCGTGGCCCAGCCCAGGTCCCAGTTGACGGTGAGGTTGGAGATCCTGGTGCGGTCGCGGTAGGGCACCAGGGTGGAGATCTCCGAGCCGTACCGGGAAGGCAGGTCCGCCGGGTGGAGCGGAGCCAGCGCCCAGCGCTCGGGGTACGGCGTCCAGAAGTTCGGCTCCGCGCGGGTGAGGTGGTCGGAGAAGCTCGCGTCCACCGTCAGCCCGCCGGTGGGCTGGTAGCGCAACATGACGCGGCCGCCGTCCCGCCTCGATTCGCCGACGTGGTTGCGCCCCAGCACCACGTTGTCGATGTAGCCGCCCGTGTCCTGCTTGTCGGCCACCACGCGCAGGGCCAGCCGGTCCCGGACCAGCGGCAGGTTGAACATGGCATGGGCGAGCCACGACGGACCGCCGCCCTTGGTCACCGCATAGCCCGCCTCCACGCTGCCGTCCACCCGGTCGAGTTCCGGCTTGTTGGTGATCAGGCGGATGGCGCCGCCCATCGAGCCGGCGCCGTACAGCGTGCCCTGCGGGCCGCGCAGCACTTCCACGCGGTCGAGGTCGAACAGGTCGAGGTCCGGCTGGTGTCCGCCCGCATCGTTGGTGGTGCCCACCGAGCCGGCGATCGGCGTCTCGTCGTAGTAGATGCCGGTGGTGGGTTCGCCCGCCGCATAGATGCCGCGGATGGACACGCGCGTCTGCCCGGCGCCCGCGTCCTGCACGCTGACGCCGGGCACCATCTTCGCCATGTCGTTGATGCCGAGCGCGCCGCTGTCCGCCAGCACTTCCGCGGGCACCGCGGTGATCGCGATGGGCGTCTTGTCGATGGCCGTGGCGTGCTTGGTGGCCGTGACGGTGATGGCGCCCAGCGGGGTCGCGCTGTCCTTCGACGACGGCGCGCCGGCCGATGGCGCGGCGTCCTGCGCATGCAGGCAACCTGGCGCGGCCGATCCGGCCAGCAGCAGCGCCACCCACAAGGGATGCCTGGCGCCAGGGCGTTTCGCAAAACCGACCATCTCGTTCTCCCCTCGTTTCAAGACTGGCAAGGCGGCCGTGGATCGCCGCGGTTTTTCCGGCGCGGCGCTTCCCCGGGCGCCTGCCCGTGCAGGCGCCGCCGGTCCGCTGCGCGTTCGTGGATGACCCTGTGACAGGGCGTCTAGCCGGCGGCGTTGCGCATGAACTGCGCGGCAAACCGCACGCAGTCCAGGTAATCGCCGACCGGAATGCCTTCGTCGATGCCGTGGAAGCGCCCGATGGTGGCGGGCGTCAGGTGGTACGGCACGAAGCGCAGCTGCTCGGTGGATACCGGCACGTAGTGCGAGGCATCCGTCGCGGCCGTCACCAGGTAGGGCACCACCGGGACGCCTGGCGCCACCTGCCGGATGGTCTGCCGCACCAGCTTCAGCCCCTCGCCATCGATGGGCGAGGCGGGACTGGGCTCGTTCCGCTCGCTGCCGGGCTCGATGGTGACGCGCGGGTCGGCGACCGCCTCGCGCACGTGATGGAGCACGCCGGCCACGCTGTCGCCCGGCAGGATGCGGAAATTGACCGTGGCCGTGGCCACCGTGGGCAGCACGTTGTCCTTCACGCCGGCGTTGAAGGTGGTCTCGGCCGTGGTCGTGCGCACCATCGCGTTGCCCGCTGGCGTTCTCGACAGCCGGCCGGTCAGCACGGAACCCAGCAGCCAGCGGTTGCGCACGGCCATGCGCGCGGGAAACGGCAGCAGCGGCGCCAGCGCATCGAGCATCGCCGTGGTCGTCGGCACCAGCCGCGGCGGCATCTGGTTGGCTTCAAGGCGCACCATCGCCTGGCCGAGGATGCCAATGGCCGATTGCGGCGGCGGCTGCGAGGAGTGTCCTCCCGCCGCCTGCACGGTGAGGCGCACCGACACGTAGCCCTTCTCGGCGATGCCGACCATGGCGAGGTCGCCGGCCACGCCCGGCATCAATCCGTTGGTGTACGCGCCGCCTTCGTCCAGCACCATCTGCGCGTGCACGCCGCGCTGCCTGAGCAGGTTCACGATGGCCGCCGCGCCGTCCTGGCCGCCGCGCTCCTCGTCGCTGCCGAACGCGAAGTAGAGGGTGCGCCTGGGCTGGAAACCCTGCTGCAGAAGCTGCTCGGCCGCCTCGAGGATCGACACCAGGCTGGCCTTGTCGTCCAGCGCGCCGCGCCCCCAGACCACGCCGTCGGCCACGGCGCCCGACCACGGATCGCGCGACCAGCGCCCGCGCGTGTCCGGGTCCACCGGCACGGTGTCCTGGTGGGCCATCAGGATGATGGGCGCCATCGACGGATCGCGGCCCTTCCAGGTGAACAGCAGGGCGCCATGCCCCACCTGTTCCACCCGCAGCTCGCCGTGCACTCGCGGAAACTGCCGGGCCAGGTAGGCGTGGAAGGCGTCCAGGTCCCGGCTGGAAGGGGGCGCATCGCCGGTGGACACCGTGGGCAGCCTCACGGCCCCGGCGAACCGCCGCACGGCCGCCGCCTCGTCCAGCCTGAGCGGCACGTAGCCGCCGGCGGCCGCGACGACGGCCTGCCCGGGCGTGGCCCAGGTGCGCCCCAGCACGACCAGCGCCAGAACGGCCAGTACCGCCAGCAGACCACCGATCCCTACCTTCACCGGCTTTTTCATGCCTCCCCTCCCCAGGCTGCCCCAGCGCGCGAGCCACCGGCGCGGGCCACATCGACGACGCCCGAACTTACGGGGCCGCCGGCGAGAGCCGCAACGCGGAAATCTGAGCACCGCCGGCGGTCGGCCACGGGCCGATCCATGCGGATGCCCCGTCCGGGCCAGCCACGGCGCGCACGAGCGGCGCGGCGGGCGTCGGGCCCGCCGGGGAGAAAAATCTGAGCTGCCCGCGGTCCGGCGTCATGGCCGGCACGGGAAGTGCCGGTTCAAGGCGATGGGTGCGCCCCTGCCGGACGCCATGGCGGCCTGCCGCTCCGGGCGGCATGAGGCGCGGGCCCCGCGGCCGGCCGCGGGGTTCGCCGTTGCGCCGCGGGGACGCCGAACCTGTCACGACGCCGGAATAACATCCGTCCACCCATACTCGGACGGATCGCCAGCAGGAGAACGACCATGAGCAGCAAGAGCAAGGCCAAGAACGGCAAGGACAAGGGCGGGCGCGACCTGGACAAGGCCAAGGCCCGCCAGAAGGCCGCCCTCAACACGCCCTCGGCGCTGGGCGCGGACGCGACGCGGGACATCTCCGCCGAGCTCAACGCGCTGCTCGCCGACGTGCTGGCGCTGTACCTGAAGACCAAGAACTTCCACTGGCACATGTCCGGCCCGTACTTCCGCGACTACCACCTGCTGCTCGACGAGCAGTCGGACCAGATCTATGCCACGGTCGATCCGATCGCCGAGCGCGTGCGCAAGCTCGGCGGCACCACGCTGCGCTCGCTGGGCCACGCCAAGCGGCTGGCGCGCCTGTCCGACAACGACGCGGACTTCGTGACGCCGGACGACATGCTGGCCGAGCTGCGCGAGGACAACCAGCGCCTGGCCGGCTTCATGCGCGCCACGCACGAGCTGTGCGACGAGCATGGCGACGTGGCTACCGCCAGCCTGCTGGAGAACTGGATCGACGAGGCCGAGCGGAGGGTGTGGTTCCTGTTCGAGACGAGTCGGCGTGCCTGAGTGAGGGGCTGCTTCGTCTGCGTGGCGGGGGGCGGTTCGGGCGTTGCCGCGGAGGGTGGCAAGCGCGGAAAAAAATAGGAAGCCCGACAAGAAACCCGCCTTGCGGCGGGTTTCTTGTCGGAAGTGCCTGACTGGATCCCGGCCTGCGCCGGGATGACGTCATGGCAAGCCGCGCGCGCAGCGCGCGGGCCATGACGTCACTTGATCTTGCCTTCCTTGTAGATTACGTGCTTGCGCACGACCGGGTCGTACTTCTTGAACTCGAACTTCTCCGGCGTGTTCTTCTTGTTCTTCTGCGTGGTGTAGAAGTGGCCGGTGCCGGCCGAAGAGATCAGGCGGATCTTGTCCTGGGACTTGCTGGCCATGGTCTAGCTCCTCAGATCTTCTCGCCGCGGGCACGCAGCTCGGCAATCACGGCCTCGATGCCATTCTTGTCGATGGTGCGCAGGGCGTGGTTGGACACGCGCAGCTTGACCCAGCGCTTCTCGCTGGGGACCCAGAAGCGGCGCTCGTGCAGGTTGGGCAACCAGCGGCGGCGGGTCTTGTTGTTGGCGTGCGAGACGTTGTTGCCGGTCCGCACACCCTTTCCGGTGACTTGGCATACACGGGCCATGATGACCTCCGTATTCGTGTTGGACCGCCCTTTGGCCAGGACGGCATCGGCCCAGCGGCGACGGGCGCCACGCGATGCTGGAGATGGAGCGTTCGAGCGCGCCGTGAGGTCCGCATCGCGTCGCGGACGGGCCCGAAAGCTCGGGTCGGCGTGGGTCGAGCCGTGCATTATCCCGCAAAAACAGCGCGATATGCAATCCCGGGGGGGCGCCGGACGGGGCCGGCGGCATGGCGGCCCGCGGGGATGTATGGAACAATCCAACCCTTTGCTCATTCCGACGCTCAAGCGCGAGGGGTTTTTCCGATGGCAGACGTCACCGCCAACGGCCAGGCCAACGGCCAGGCCATCCAGCCGCAGCTGGTGCTGCAGAAGATCTACGTCAAGGACGTCTCCTTCGAGGCGCCCAACGCCCCGCAGATCTTCCAGGAGATCGCCGAGACCGAGCAGCAGCCGCAGGTGCAGCTCAACCTCGGCCAGCGCGCCACCGACCTGGGCAACGACCTGTACGAGGTGGTGCTCAGCCTCACCCTGACCTGCGCGATCGGCGAGCGCACCGCCTACCTGGCCGAGGTGCAGCAGGCCGGCGTGTTCGGCATCGCCGGCTTCAGCGAGCAGGACCAGGCCGGCATCATCGGCAGCTACTGCCCGAACCTGCTGTTCCCGTACGCGCGCCAGGTGATCTCCTCGCTGGTGCTGGAGGGCGGCTTCCCGCCGTTCCTGCTGCAGCCGATCAACTTCGACGCGCTGTACGCCGAGCAGCAGCGGCGCATGGCGACGGGCGGCGGCGAGGCGCCGGCGCTCAACAGCTGACGCCGCGCGCATGGGTGACCAACCGACCCTGAGCGTGCTCGGTGCCGGTTCCTGGGGCACCGCGCTGGCCGCGCTCACCGCGCGCAACGGCGTGCCGACCCGGCTGTGGGGGCGCGACGCCGCCGCGCTGGCCGCGCTGGCGGCCAGCCGGCGCAACCAGCGCTACCTGCCGGATCTGGAGCTGCCGGCCGGGCTGGCCTACGAGAGCGACCTGGCCGCCGCGCTGCGCGGCGCCGACATCGTGCTGATCGTGGTGCCCAGCCACGCCTTCGCCGAGACGCTGGACGCGATCGCGCCGCTGCTCCCGCCGCAGGCGGCGATCGCCTGGGCCAGCAAGGGCTTCGAGCCGGGCACCGGCCGCTTCCTGCACGAGCTGGTGGCCGAAAAGCTGCCGGGCCGGCCGGCCGCGGTGGTGACCGGGCCGTCGTTCGCCAAGGAGGTCGCCGCCGGCCTGCCCAGCGCGGTCACCGTGCACTCCGAGGACGAAGCCTTCGCCACGCGCCTGTGCAAGCTGCTGCACGCGCCGAACTTCCGCGCCTACTCCGGCACCGACGTGCTCGGCGCCGAGCTGGGCGGCGCGATGAAGAACGTGCTGGCGGTGGCCACCGGCGTGGCCGACGGCATGCAGCTGGGCCTGAACGCCCGCGCCGGCCTGATCACCCGCGGCATGAACGAGATGCTGCGCCTGGGCAAGGCGCTGGGCGCGCGGCCGGAGACCCTGATGGGCCTGGCCGGCCTCGGCGACCTGGTGCTCACCTGCACCGGCGATCTCTCGCGCAACCGCCGGCTCGGCCTCGCGCTCGGCCGCGGCGTGGCGCTGGACGAGGCGGTGCGCCAGATCGGCCAGGTGGTCGAGAGCGTGCTCACCGCCGACGAGGTGATGCGGCTGGCCCGCAAGCACGGGCTGGACCTGCCGATCTCAGCCGGCGTGCAGGCCGTGCTGCACGGCGAGGTCACCCCGGTGGAAGGGCTGCGCACGCTGATGGCGCGCGAGCAGAAGCCGGAGTATCCCGAGGGCCTGTTCGGCCCGTTCTGACGCCGGCCCGGCGGGCGCCCGCCGCCCGCCGCGACGCTTGCGCACGGCGCCGCCGGCCTTGCTAAGCTCGGTCTTTTGGCCGGCACCGCGGACCGCATGCGCATGCAGCAACCGGACGAGAAACCGCACGATCGTCCCGCGTCCGACGAGGGCGAGGCGCCGCCGCTGCCGGCGGCGTGGCGCCGCCTGTTCGAGGCGCCGCCGGCGCCGCCGCACGAGCCGGGCGTGCTCGGCTTCTTCTTCGACGTGGCGCCCGAGGATGGCGCGCCGTGGGCGCGCCTGGACGTGGCGCCGGTGCTGCTGGCGGTGGTCGAGCACGGCCGCTTCGCGCGGCCCGCCCCGCTGGACAGCCGGCATCTGGTGCACGCGCCGCTGCAGCCGCACGAGCAGCGCCTGGCCGCCGCCGTGCTCGGCCTGCCGCAGAACGTGCGCAAGAGCCGCAGCTACGCGCGCCTGGCCGGCCACGTCGGCGACGCGCTGCTGGCCGAGATCCTCGACACCGCGCCGTGCTTCCTCGGTGGCCTGGCCGGGTTGCGCCTCTCGCGCGGCAAGTCGCACCAGCTCAACTGGCACTGGCAGCTGGAGGCCGACGGCAGCCAGCGCCTGCTGCCCGCGCTGCCGCACAGCCAGCGCCTGCTGCGCGTCGACGGCCTGTGGTATCTCGATCCCGAGCGCGCCGAGCTGGGCCACCTGGAGGCGCCGGCCGAGGAGACCCGCTGGCTGGACCTGCCGCCGCTGCGCCACGACGACGGCCGCGGCCTGCGCGCCGCGCTGGCCGCCAGCCGGCTGGCCGCGCGCATCCCCGCACCGCAGGTGTTCGACGAGCTGCGCCGCGAGGAGCTGGCGCCCAGGCCGGTGCTCACCCTGCACGCGCTGACCCGCCACGCGCGGCTGGCCGCCGGCACGCCGCCGCTGGCCTACGCGCGGCTGGCCTTCGACTACGCCGGCGAGCGCCTGCCCGGCCGCGGCGGCGACCCGCTGGTGCGCCGCGTGCGCCACGGCCGGCTGGTGGAGATCGCGCGCCGGCGCGCCGAGGAGCTGTCCGCGATGGAGCAGCTCGAGCGCGCCGGCCTCACCCCCGCGGTGGACACCGAGGGCCTGCCCTGGGACCTGGCCGACACCCTGCCCGAGGACGCCTGGCTGTTCCCCGGCAAGGGCTACGCCGGCGCGCTGGAGGTGAACACCCCGGCGCGCTGGCTGGCGCTGCGGCCCAAGCTGGAGGCCGAGGGCTTCCAGCTCGACTACGCGCCCAGCTTCCCGTTCGAGGTGCTGGAAGGGCCGGTGCGCTGGTACGGCCACGCGGTGGAGGACGCCGACGACCACGCCTTCGACCTGGAGATCGGCATCGAGCTGGAAGGCAAGCGGCACAACCTGCTGCCCGCGGTGGCGCAGGCGCTGGCCGAGCACCAGCTCAACCTCAGCCCGGCGGCGAACGAGCCGGAGGACGCGGTGTGGTACGCGCCGGTGGACGAGCGCCGCCGCGTGCCGGTGCGCCTGAAGGAGCTGCGCGGCCTGCTCGCGCCGCTGGCCGAGTACCTGGAGAAGCCGAAGAAGAAACTGCACCTGCCGCGCGTGCAGGCCGGCCGGCTGGACGAGCTGGCCGAGGCGCTGCCCAGCGGCGGCGAGCTCAAGGCCTCCGAGGCGCTGCGCGGCTTCACCGCGCGCCTGCGCGACGCCGCCGAGCGCGCCAGCGACGCGGTGCCGGCCGGCCTCACCGTCGAGCTGCGCCCGTACCAGCGCGAGGGCCTGCGCTGGCTCAACGCGCTGGCCGAGGCCGGCGTGGGCGGCGTGCTGGCCGACGACATGGGCCTGGGCAAGACCCTGCAGCTGATCACCCACCTGCTCGCGCTGAAGGAGCGCGGCGCGCTGGGCCGGCCCGCGCTGATCGTGGTGCCGACCAGCCTGATCCCGAACTGGCAGGCCGAGATCGCGCGCTTCGCGCCCGCGCTCAAGGTGCTGGCGCTGCACGGCCCGCAGCGCAGCGGCGACTTCACCCAGCTGGGCAGCCAGGACATCGTGCTGACCAGCTACGCGCTGCTGCCGCGCGACGTGGCCAGCCTGCGCAAGCAGCCGTTCGCGCTGATCGTGCTGGACGAGGCGCAGCAGGTGAAGAACCCGCGCACGCAGGCGCGCCGCGCCGTGCTCACCCTGCGCGCGCCGCGCTGCATCTGCCTCACCGGCACGCCGCTGGAGAACCACCTGGGCGAGCTGTGGTCGCAGATCGACCTGGCCGTGCCCGGCCTGCTCGGCGACGAGAGCGCGTTCCGCCGCTACTACCGCGTGCCGATCGAGAAGCAGCACGACGAGGAATGCCAGGCGCGGCTCAACCGCCGCCTGGCGCCGTTCATCCTGCGCCGCACCAAGGCGCAGGTGGCCGCGGAGCTGCCGCCCAAGACCGAGATCACCCGCCGCGTGGTGCTGGACGGCCGCCAGCGCGAGCTGTACGAGAGCCTGCGCCTGACCCTGGCCGACGAACTGCGCGAGGTGATCGCGCAGCGCGGCCTGGCGCACTCGGGCATCGTGGTGCTGGACGCGCTGCTCAAGCTGCGCCAGGTCTGCTGCGACCCGCGCCTGGTCAAGCTGGAGGCCGCCCGCGGCGTGCGCGAGTCGGCCAAGTTCGAGCTCTTGATGGACATGCTGCCGGCGCTGCTCGCCGAGGGGCGCAAGGTGCTCCTGTTCTCGCAGTTCACCGAGATGCTCAAGCTGATCGCCGACGAGCTGGACCGCCGGCGCATCCGCTACGTGATGCTCACCGGCGAGACGCGCGACCGCGCCGAGCCGGTGCAGCGCTTCCAGGACGGCGACGTGCCGCTGTTCCTGCTCTCGCTCAAGGCCGGCGGCGTGGGTCTCAACCTCACCGCCGCCGACACGGTGATCCACTACGACCCGTGGTGGAACCCCGCGGCGGAGGCGCAGGCCAGCGACCGCGCGCACCGCATCGGCCAGGACAAGCCGGTGTTCGTGTTCCGCCTGATCACCGTGGGCACGGTGGAGGAGCGCATCGAGGAGCTGAAGGCGCGCAAGGCCGAGCTGGCCGAGGCGGTGCTGGAGGGCGGCGGCAGCCGCGAGAAGCTCAGCTTCGACCAGGACGACCTGGACGCGCTGCTGGCGCCGGGGTGAGGCGGCTAGGGAATATCGTGGATCGGATGGCTGGGATCCGTCACGACGTTACGTGATCGGCTGTCGTCCACTCTTTGCAAGGTACCCACCGACACCGTGCCCTGCAGCCCGTCGAAGGCCCGGTCGGCTTCGGCGTGGACCTTTCTGGCTAGCAGGAAGGCGCTCACCGGGTACTGGGTCAGGCCGGGGATGATGACCCCGCCACCCCCATCCGCTGCCTGGTCCAGTGGCTGGACTTCACGGATAAAGCGTCGCGTGGCTCGCAGACCCGCCACGGTATCGCCATAGGTTTTCTTCAGTTGCAGATAGATTTCCCCTGCGCGCGCCACGATTGCAGGGGATGCCTGGCTTCGCGCTACGGCATAGTCGCGAATATATTCCGGGTTTTTGCGCTCCGCGGCTAGCGCAAGCCAGGCGATGCCCTTGGCCTGATCCACTGCTACACCATTCATGTCGCCGTTGAAATAGGCCAGCCCCAGAGCATGCTGGGCGTCCTTGTTGGCCCAGTAGGCTGCTTCCATCAGCATCTCGAAGGCTTGATGCGGGTGGTTTCGCTGCGCGTGATAGGTGGCCCTGCATGCGTAATAGTCACCTGGAAGCAGCCGCTCCCAGCCATCCAGACAATGGATGGGTTTGTCCGAATCTGCTGTCTGCTCATTGGCGTCGGCCTTGGCGATGCCACCTATGCAGGACGCGGCGCCGATGCAGGCCGCTACAGCGGCGAACACAACGCGCTGAAGTACCTTGTCCGTCCGTTTTAGGTAGGCCATGTGCTGACTTCCTTCAAAGCTTTCGGGTTGGATCATCATCCGACAGGAGCAGGAGGTGGCGCAGGCAAATCCAGTTCGGGTCGGTGACGAGAAAGAAGTCTCGACAGGTTATACCCGCGGCTCAGCCTAAGCCAATATCGGCTGGCACGTCTTGCATGGTACTCGATTCGGCACGGGCATGAGCAAGAATGGGCCGTGTCAGAGGGCAGGCGAAATACCTTCGACGATGTAGCCGCAGCGCAAAGATTGCCGCGGTGAATTCATTTATCCCCGCGCCGCCACCTCGTCGACATGCCTGAGCAGGTCCGCCGGGTCGTCGTATACGCGGAACGCGCCGGCGCGTTCCAGCTCGTCCTCGCCGTAGCCGCCGGAAAGCAGCCCCACGCCCAGCGCGCGGGCGCGCTGCGCGGCCAGCATGTCCCAGATGCTGTCGCCGATCACCAGCGAGCGCTGGATGTCCACGCCCAGGCGCTCGGCGGCGGCGAGAAACAGGTCGGGGTCGGGCTTGGCGTGGCGCACCATGTCGCGCGTCACCACCGGCACCTTGGCCGGATCGACGCCCAGCGCGGCGAGGTTGTGCGCGGCGGTCTCCATGCGTCCGCTGGTGGCGATCGCCCACGGCATGCGCTGTTCGGTGAGGTAGGCCAGCAGCTCGCGCGCGCCGGGCAGCGGCCGCACCGCATCCCGCGCGTGGTAGCGGTTGAACGCCTCGGCGTGGCGCACGCGCAGGCGCTCCAGCCGTTCCTCGGTGATGTCCAGCCCGGTCTCGCGCAAGAGGATGTTGGCAAACAGCCCGCCGCTCATGCCGATCTTGCGGTGGATGCGCCACACCGAAAGCTCCACGCCCTCCGCGTCCAGCGCTTCCTTCCAGGCCAGTACGTGCTGGTAGACGCTGTCGATCAGGGTGCCGTCGAGGTCGAACAGGAAGGCGGTGGAGGTGCGGGACATGAAGGCGATCCGGGCGGCGGGGAGGGGGCCTAGTGTCGCGCATGCCGGCGGTCCGCGCAGCGCGGGGCTCTAAAGCCGCGATGCGCGCGGGATGTCGCCTTCGAAGGACGCTGGCCGTCCCGCGGCGCCGGCGCATCGGCTGGGCCGCGCGATCAGCCGGGCGGCAGCAGCGTGCCGCCGGCGTCGAGCACGGCCAGCGCCGCCGCGCCGAGCAGGCCGGGCTCCGGGTGCATCACCGCCACCGTGGGCACCTGCTCCATCGTCTCGCGGAAGCGGCCCTTGGCCTCGAAGCGCTCGCGGAAGCCGCCGTGCTGCAGCCACGGCAGCAGGATCGGCAGCACGCCGCCGGTGAGGTAGACGCCGTCCCAGCCGCCCAGGCTCAGCACCAGGTCGCCGGCCACGCTGCCGAAGATGCCGGCCAGCGTCTCCACCGTGCGCACGCACAGCGCGTCGCTGCCCGCCACCGCGCGCGCGGTGATGTCCTCGGGGGTGTACTCCTCGGCCGGCTGGCCGGCGATGTCGGCCAGCGCGAGGTACAGGTTCACCAGGCCGTTGCCGCAGATCATGCGCTCGTTGGAGACACGGCCGAAGCGTGCGTTGAGCCGGTGCAGGATCTCCACGTCCTCGGCGGTGTGCGCGGCGAAGCCGGCGTGGCCGCCCTCGGTCTCCAGCACCGTCCAGCGGCCCTCGCGCAGCAGCAGGCCGGCCACGCCCAGCCCGGTGCCCGGGCCCACCACCACGAAGGTCTGCGCCGGCTTGCGGCCGAGCTGCGGCAGCAGCTTCGGGCCCACCGGGGTGAGCTGGTCGGCGGCCAGCAGCGGCACCGCCATGCCCTGCGCGGCGAAGTCGTTGACCAAGTGCACCCGCTCCATCCCCAGCTCGGCCTGCAGCCCGTGCGCGGACACCGCCCACGGGTTGTTGGTGATCTGCACCGTCTCGCCGTCGGCGATGCGGCCGGCGGCGGCGATGACCGCGCGCCTGGCGGAGAGGCCGCTGTCGGCGAAGTACTGGCGGATGGTCCCGGCCAGCGAGGGGAAGTCCTTCACGCGGTAGCGGCGCACGCTGTCCAGCCGCAGCGGCATGGCCAGCGAGGGATCGGCGAGGGCGAAGCGGACGTTGGTGCCGCCGAGGTCCGCGAGCAGGGTCGGGGCGGCCGGGGTGGAAGAGCTCATGAACAATTCCGGGATCGTAGCCTTGCAAGCCTGCCGCAGCGGCGGCTATTCGTCCAGCGCCGCGCCATGGCTGGCGATCACCTGCGCGTAGAGCCGCGCGCTGGCCTTGGGCGTGCGCTTCTGGGTGGCGAAATCGACGTGGTAGAGGCCGAAGCGCTTGGCGAAGCCCAGCGACCACTCCAGGTTGTCCAGCAGCGACCAGGCGTAGTAGCCGCGCACGTCCACGCCGGCCCCGATGGCGCGGTGCAGCGCCCGGAGGTGGCGGCGCAGGTAGTCCACCCGCAGCGGGTCCTCCAGCACCTCGCCCTCGGCCACCGGCGGGTCGTAGAAGGCCGCGCCGTTCTCGGTGACGTAGAGCGGGACGTCGCCGTAGCGGTCCTTGAACCAGAGCAGGGTGTCGGTGAGCCCCTGCTCGTAGACCTCCCAGCCGGTCTCGGTGTGGGTGCGGTTGGGCTGGCGCACCGGCGCGGCGCGCAGCGGGTACTGCGCGGGATCGTGCCGCACCACCGCGCGGGTGTAGTAGTTGATGCCGACGAAGTCGACCGGCTGCTTCGTGAGCCGGAAGTCGTCGGCGGGGAAGTCCGGCCAGGCGTCGCCGAAGATCTCCTTGAGCTCCTCCGGGTAGCTGCCGAGCAGCGCCGGGTCGGCGAACTGCTGGTTCATGTAGGCGTGCGCGCGGCGCGCGGCGGCCTGGTCTTCCGCGCCGTCGCTGGCCGGGTACTTCGGCTCGATGTTGAACACCACGCCGATCTGGTGCCGGCCCAGCGCGCGGTAGGCCTGGATGCCGGCGCCGCTGGCGCGCATCAGGTTGTGCGCGGCGATCGGCGCCTCGTACTTGCTGCGGTGGCCGGGCGCCAGCGCGCCGTGCAGGTAGCCGCCGTCGGTGACCACCCACGGCTCGTTGAGCGTGGTCCAGCGCGTGACGCGGTCGTCCAGCGCCCTGAACATCACCTGCGCGTACTCGGCGAACCAGTGCGCGCTGTCGCGGTTGAGCCAGCCGCCGCGGTCGTCCAGCGCGGCCGGCAGGTCCCAGTGGAACAGCGTGGCGTTGGGCGCGATGCCGTGCTCCAGCAATTCGTCGACCAGCCGCGAGTAGAAGTCCAGGCCCCTGGGGTTCACCCGCCCGGTGCCCTCCGGCAGCACGCGCGCCCAGTTGATGCTGAAGCGGTAGCTCTGCAGGCCCAGCGCCCGCATCAGCCGCACGTCGTCGCGGTAGCGGCGGTAGTGGTCGCAGGCCACGTCGCCGGTGTCGCCGTTGGCCATCATCCCGGGCGTGTGCGCGAAGCGCTGCCAGATGCTGGGGCCGGCGCCGTCGGCGAGCGGCGAGCCCTCGATCTGGTAGGCGGAGGTGGCAGCGCCCCAGAGGAAGCCGTCGGGGAAGCGGTAGCTGCGGCGGGTCATGGGCAAGCGTCCTTCGATGCCGCGCTGCGGCTTGCTGCAAACGTTTTCGTCCGAGAATATCCGAACGCCCGCGCTTGTGCAGCCGTGCCGCACGAGGCAGGGTCTCCCTGGCGCGTTCCGGGCCTGGCGGCCCATCCATCCAACCAGGCGGCCCCGGGCGGGGCGGCCGGAGATCCGTGCATGGCCAGCGTCCGTCTCGACCAGCTGCGCAAGGTCTATCCGAACGGCCACGTCGCCGTGGAGGAGGCCAGCTTCGAGATCGCCAGCGGCGAGCTGATGGTGCTGGTGGGGCCGTCCGGCTGCGGCAAGACCACGCTGCTGCGGATGATCGCCGGGCTGGAGCCGATCAGCGCCGGCACGCTCAGCATCGACGGCCGCGTGGTCAACGAGGTCGCGCCGAAGGAGCGCGACGTGGCGATGGTGTTCCAGAACTACGCGCTGTACCCGCACATGACGGTGGCGGAGAACCTCGGCTTCGGCCTGCGCCTGCGCGGCGCGGCGCGGGACGAGGTGGCGCGCCGCGTGCGCGAGGTGGCGCGCACGCTGGAGCTGGAGGACCGCCTGGACGCGCGCCCCGCCGCGCTGTCCGGCGGCCAGCGCCAGCGCGTGGCGCTGGGCCGCGCGCTGGTGCGCGATCCCAAGGTGTTCCTGCTCGACGAGCCGCTGTCCAACCTCGACGCGCGGCTGCGCGTGGCGATGCGCGTGGAGATCGCGCGGCTGCACCAGCGCCTCGGCGCGACGATGGTCTACGTGACCCACGACCAGATCGAGGCGATGACGCTGGGCCAGCGCATCGTGGTGTTCGACCGCGGGCGCATCCAGCAGATCGACACGCCGATGAACCTGTACCGGCGGCCGGCCAACCTGTTCGTGGCCGGCTTCCTCGGCAGCCCGGCGATGAACTTCCTGCGCGGCACGCTGCGCCGCGACGGCGGCTGGCGGCTGGAGACGCCGCACGGCGCGCTGGCGCTCGGCGAGCCGCCCGCCGCGCCCGCGGCCTGGGCCGGCCGCGAGGTGGTGGTGGGCGTGCGGCCGGAGGACCTGGAGCCGGCCCCCGCCGCCGAGGCGGTGCTGGCGGCGCGGGTGGAGGTGGTCGAGCCGGTCGGCAACGAGGTCTTCCTCAACCTGCGCTTCGACGGCCGCCCGCTGGTGGCGCGCCTGCCGCCGCGCACGCTGCCCGCGCCGGGCGACACGCTGCCGCTGCGCTTCGCCGCGGAGCGGCTGCATTTCTTCGACGCCGCGAGCGGCGGGCGGATCGGCGACTGAGCGCGCGTCGCGCGGGCTGCCCGGACGCGGACGCGCGTGCCCCGCGCCGGCATTCATCGCTTCCCCGCCGTCATTCCAGCGAAAGCTGGAATCCAGTGAAATCACGTTGTGCGCAGCACGCGAAACAGGTTTTGCGTGCTTGCGCACGAAGTACCTGACTGGATTCCAGCTTTCGCTGGAATGACGATCGAGGGCCAGGAGCGGCCTGCCGCGTCGGCGGCCGGCGGCGCCGCGCGGCGACACTTGGCTTGCCTCGCGCAAATGAGATAAATTCTCATTTGAGCCCGTGCCCGCCTCGCGCGCGGCACCGCCCATACCTACCGAAACGGCCCGCCAGCGCAGGCGCGAGTTCTCCGCCTCCTTTGCCAGCAAGCCCCCGTGCCCACCGCTTGCAAAGGACACCCGCATGTTGCGCATCACCCCGCTGGCCGCCGCGCTCGGCGCCCTCCTGGCGCTGCCCGTCCTGGCCGCCGAACCCGCCGTCCCCGCGACCGCGGACAACACCACCGAGCTGCCGCGCGTGCAGGTCACCGCGCTCAGCCCCGCGATCCAGCTCAATACCGCCGGCACCGTCTCGGTGATCGACCGCGTGCAGATGGACCGCCACCTGGTGCTCACCATCCGCGACCTGGTGCGCTACGAGCCGGGCGTGTCGGTGGTCGGCACCGCCGGCCGCTTCGGGCTGGACAGCTTCAACATCCGCGGCCTCTCGGGCAACCGCACGCGCATCGAGGTCGACGGCGTCACCCTGCCGGCCGCGTTCGGCGCCGACGTCGCCGGCGGCAGCTTCCGCGCCGGGCGCAACTTCATCGACCTGGACGACATCAAGCGGGTGGAGATCGTGCGCGGCCCCGCCTCGGCGCTGTACCCGTCCGACGCGCTGGGCGGCGTGGTGAGCCTGGCCACCAAGGACCCGGCCGACTACCTGCGCGAGGGCCGCGACACCTACCTGGCGCTGAAGGAGCAGTACGACGGCAGCGACCGCAGCCTGTCCTCCACGCTCACCCTGGCCGGCGGCGACGCGCGCAACGGCCTGCTGTTCCAGGCCGGCCACCGCGAGGGCCACGAGACCGCCAACCAGGGCGACGTCGGCGGCACCGGCGCGGCGCGCACGCGGCCCGATCCGCTCAGCTACCGGCAGGACAGCTTCCTCGGCAAGTACGTGCACACCGCCGCCGGCGGCCGCACCGACCGCGTGGTGCTGGACGGCGCGCGGACGCGCACGCGCACCGACGGCCTGTCGCAGCTCGCCCCCGGCACCGGCTACTACGACTCGCAGGACGCCGACACCCGCGTGCGCGCCAGCGTGGGCCAGTGGTTCCCGAAGCTGGACGGCGCGCTGGCCGATACGCTGGACTGGCACGCCTACTGGCAGAAGAGCCGCACGCGCACCGCCACGCAGACCGAGAACCTGGTGCGCGGCGACACCATCGCGCGCTACTACGACAACCTGCCGCTGCAGGAGAAGGTCGCCGGCGGCAAGCTGGTGGCGGTCCGGCAGCTCGGCGAGGGCGGTGCCGTCGCGCAGACGATCAGCTACGGCGTGGAGGCCTCGCGCACCTGGGCGCAGTCGCGCGTGGACGGCTACGGCGTCAACCTGCGCACCGGCGCGCAGGGCAGCAGCACCGCCTTCCTGCCGGGCAACTACCCGCTGCACCTGATCCCGGCCAGCCACACCGACCGCTACGCCGCCTTCGGCCAGGACGAGATCGCGCTGGCGGACGGCCGCTTCACCCTCACCCCGGCGGTGCGCGTGGAGCGCTACGCCTACCAGCCGCAGGCCGACGCGCTGTACAGCGCCTACAACCCCGGCTACGCGCCCGACGACTACCGGAGGACCCGCGCCGTGCCCAAGCTCGGCCTGGTGTGGCGCCTCGACGACATGCTGAGCGCCTACCTCGACTACGCGCAGGGCTTCCGTCCGCCGCTGTACGGCGAGATCGCCGGCGCGTGGAACGAGCAGCCGTTCCCCGGCTTCAACATCGCCTTCCTGCCCAACGACCGCCTGAAGGCGGAGACCAGCCAGGGCGCGGAGCTGGGCCTGCGCGGCAAGGGCGAGGCCGGCTGGTTCAGCGTGGGCGGCTACTACAACCGCTACCGCGACTTCATCTGGTCGGGCTATGCGTTGCCGACCGGGCAGGTCCCGTCCTGGTACCAGGCGCCGCCCGGCATGAACCTGCTGTTCCAGGCAGTGAACGCCAGGCGCGCCTTCGTCAAGGGCGCGGAAGCCGCCGGCGCGCTGCGCCTCGGCTATTTCGCCGACGCGCTGGACGGCTGGTCGCTGCGCGGCAGCGCGGCGGTCGCCAGCGGACGCCTGGTCGAGCCGGGCGATGACGGCTACAGCCCGCTCAACACCGTCGATCCGGTCAAGCTGGTGCTGGGCGTGAGCTACGACGCGACGGACTGGGGCGCGGAGCTGGTCGGCACCGGCGTGCGCCGGCACACGCGGCTCGGCGATCCGTCCGCGTTCCGTCCCGGCGGCTACGCCACGTTCGACCTGTACGCGCACTACGCGCCCCTCGCGCAGCTGGAGCTGTACGCGGGCGTGAGCAACCTCGGCGACCGCAAGTACTGGGACTGGGGCAACTTGAACGGTGGCGTGCTGGGCAACCTGGTCAGCGGCAACGGCCTCAACGACGCCGGCACCGGCGGCCTGCCGGCCGACCGCCTCAGCATGCCCGGCCGCGCCTTCAGCGTGGCCGCCAGGCTCGCGTTCTGAACGGAGGCTTCGCCATGTCCATTCCTTCCCCGACGACGAAGCCGGCCCCCGCGATGCCGCCGCGGCAGCTGCAGGAAGCCTGGCAGCAGCTGCGCCAGCGCGAGCCCGGCCTGCGCGCGCGCGACCTGGCCGAGCGGCTGGGCGTGAGCGAGGGCGAGCTGGTCGCCAGCCGCTGCGGCGACGGCGTGGCGCGCCTGGACGGGCCGTGGCCCGAGCTGGTCCAGGCATTGCCCGCGCTGGGCCGGGTGATGGCGCTCACCCGCAACGACAGCTGCGTGCACGAGAAGAAGGGCGCGTTCGGCAACATCGAGATCGGCGGCGCGATGGGCATGGTGCTCAACGGGGCGATCGACCTGCGGCTGTTCCTCCGGCACTGGGTGTTCGGCTTCGCGGTGCGCGAGGAGTCGCGCGGGCGCCAGCTGGAGAGCCTGCAGTTCTTCGACGGTGACGGCCGCGCCGTGCACAAGGTCTACCTCACCGAGGACGGCGACCGCGCGGCGTGGAGCCGGCTGATCTCGCGCTTCGCCGCCGCGGTGCAGTCGCCGCTGCTGGACCTGCGCGCGGTGGCCGAGCCGCTGCCGCGCCTGCGCGAGGACGCGCAGGTGGACGTCGCCTCGCTGCGCGCGGGCTGGCGCGCGCTGCGCGACCCGCACGACTTCTTCGCGCTGCTGAAGAGGCACGAGACGACGCGCACCCAGGCGCTGCGCCTGGCCGGGCGCGAGTTCGCGCGGCCGGTGCGCAACGACGCGGTGCGCGCGGTGCTGGAGAGCGCGGCGGGCAGCGGCCTGCCGGTCATGGTGTTCGTCGGCTCGCCCGGCGTGGTGCAGATCCACACCGGGCCGGTGCGCAACGTCAAGACGATGGGGCCGTGGCTCAACGTGCTCGACGCGGACTTCAACCTGCACCTGCGCGAGGACCACGTCGCCGAGAGCTGGGTGGTGAAGAAGCTCACGCCGGACGGCGCGGTGACCTCGCTGGAGCTGTACGACGCGCGCGGCGGCCAGATCGCGCAGCTGTTCGGCCAGCGCAAGCCGGGCACGCCGGAGCTGGACGCCTGGCGCGCGCTGGCCGACGGGCTGGAGGAGGCGGGGCATGCGTGATGAAGCCATCGTTTCTGGCAAGGGGGAGCGGCGTGGGGTGCGCGCTTCGGCCGGACCCTCATCCGCCCTTCGGGCACCTCCTCCCGGAGGGAGAAGGAAAAATCCGCGTGTTCCGGGAGGGAGAGGAGAAAACCCGCGCGGCGTCGGGGAGGGAATCCCTCTCCCTGCGGGAGAGAGTGCCGGCAGAGCCTGCCCCGGACCTGATCCGGGGCGGGCGAGGGTCCGGCCGAAGCGTGGCGCCGGCCACCGCCTTCACGCTTTCCTTGCCACCCTCGCACTGCTCTGCCTGCCCGCGCTGCACGCCGCCGAAACCGCCGCGCCACCGCCGCAGCGCGTGGTCGCCCTGGGCGGCGACATCACCGAGGCCGTCTACGAGCTCGGCGCCGGCGCGGCGCTGGTCGGCGTGGACAGCACCAGCCAGTGGCCCGACGCGGCGCGCAAGCTGCCCGACGTGGGCTACGTGCGCCAGCTCGCCGCCGAGGGGGTGCTGTCGCTGCGCCCGTCGCTGGTGCTGGCCACCCACGACGCCGGGCCGCCGCAGGCGCTCGCGCAGCTGCGCCAGGCCGGCGTGCGCATCGAGACGATGCCGCCGACGCGCGCGCCGGCCGACGTGGTGGCCAAGCTGCGCCGCCTCGGCGCGCTGCTCGGCCGGCCGGCCGCCGCCGAGCGGCTGGCGCGCCAGCTCGAAGGCGAGTACGCCGCGCTGGCGCGCGACGTGGCGGCGATGCCGCGGCATCCGCGCGTGGCGTTCCTGATGACGGCCGGTGCCGGCAGCCCGATGGCGGCCGGCCGCGACACCGCGGCGGACGCGGCGATCGCGCTGGCCGGCGGCGTCAATGCGGTGCATGGCTACGCGGGCTACAAGCCGGTCTCCGCCGAGGCGCTGGTCGCGCTGGCGCCCGACGCGATCGTGCTGATGCGCGAGCGCGCCGACGCGCTGGGCGGCGTCGACGGCGTGCTCGGGCTGCCCGGCGTGGCGCAGACGCCGGCCGGGCGCGCGCGGCGCATCGTGTTCGTCGACGGCCAGGCGCTGCTCGGCTTCGGTCCGCGCAACGCGGCGCAGGAGCGCGCGCTGCAGCGCACCCTGGCGGCCGCCGCGCCATGAACAGCATCGCGCTGCCGCGGGAGCGCACGCGCGCGCGCAGCCCCTACGTGCTGGGCGGGCTCGCCGCGCTGCTGCTGGCGGCGGCGCTGCTGGGCCTCGGCTGCGGCGCGCTGCGCCTGGGCGCCGGCGAGGTGCTCGGCGCGCTGGGCCGCTGGCTGGCCGGCCGGCCCGCGCAGGGCGACGACATGGTGGTGCTGATGCTGCGCCTGCCGCGCGTGCTGATGGCCGCGCTGGTCGGCGCCGCGCTGGCGACGAGCGGCGCCGCCATGCAGGGGCTGTTCCGCAATCCGCTGGTCGAGCCGGGGCTGGTCGGCATCTCGGCCGGCGCGGCGCTGGGCGCGATCGGGATGATCGTGCTCGGCGGCGGCCTGCTCGCCGCGCTGCCGGCCCTGCTCGGCTCGTTCGGCGTCGCGCTGGCCGCCTTCGGCGGCGGGCTGGCGGCCACGCTGCTGGTCTACCTGATCGGCCGGCTGCGGCCGGGCATGGCCACGCTGCTGCTGGCGGGCGTGGCGGTCAACGCGGTCGTGATGGCCGGCGTGGGCCTGCTCACCTATCTCGCCACCGAGCACCAGCTGCGCGACCTCAGCTTCTGGACGCTGGGCAGCCTGGGCGGCACCGACTGGGTGCGCCTGGCCGCGGTGGCACCGCCGATGCTGCTGCCGGTGCTGCTGCTGCCGCGGCAGGCGCGCGCGCTCAACGCGCTGCTGCTGGGCGAGCACGAGGCGGCGCTGCTCGGCTTCGACCCGGCGCGGCTGCGCCGCCGGCTGGTCGCGCTGGTGGCGCTGGCGACCGGCGCGGCGGTGGCGATGTGCGGGGTGATCGGCTTCGTGGGCCTGCTGGTGCCGCATGTGCTGCGCCTGCTGTGGGGGCCGGACCACCGCCTGCTGCTGCCGGCCTCGGCGCTGGCCGGCGGCGCGCTGGTGATCGCCGCCGACGCGGCGGCGCGCGTGGCGGTGGCGCCGGCGGAGCTGCCGATCGGCGTGCTCACCGCGCTGCTCGGCGGGCCGTTCTTCCTGTGGCTGCTGCTGCGCACGCGCATCGGCGAGGCGGCCGCATGAATCCGCCGCTGGACTGGCGCATGGACCGCGCGCCGCGCGGCCTGCTGGAGGCGCGCGACGTGACCCTGGACGGCGGCGGCCGCCGCATCCTGCAGGGCGTGAGCCTGCGCGCCTGGCCGGGCCGGCTGCTGGCGCTGGTCGGGCCCAACGGCGCCGGCAAGAGCAGCCTGCTCGGCGTGCTGGCCGGGTTGCGCCGGCCCAGCCGCGGCGAGGCCGCGCTCGACGGCCGCGCGCTCGCCGACTGGCCGGCGCCGCAGCTGGCGCGCCGCCGCGCGATGCTCTCGCAGAACGTGCGCCTGGGCTTCGCCTTCCGCGTGGAGGAAGTGGTGCTGCTGGGCCGCAGCCCGCACGGCGAGCGCCTGCGCGCCGCCGACCACGCGGTCGCCGCCGCCGCGCTGGCCGCGGTGCAGGCGGCGCACCTGCGCGGCCGCAGCTACCTGGAGCTGTCCGGCGGCGAGCAGCAGCGCGTGCAGCTGGCGCGCGTGCTGGCGCAGGTCTGGAACAGCGCGGACGGCCCGGCCTGGCTGCTGCTGGACGAGCCGGAGGCGGGCCTGGACATCGCCCACCAGCACCTGGTGCTGCGCCACGCGCGGTCGCTGGCGCGGCGCGGCTACGGCGTGGTCGCGGTGCTGCACGATCTCAACCTCGCCGCGCGCTACGCCGACGAGGTGGCGCTGCTGGCGCACGGCCAGCTGCTGCGCCACGGCAGCCCGGCGCAGGCGCTGGAGCCGGCAACGCTCTCGCGCGTCTACGGCCTGCCGCTGCGGCGCGTGCCGCTGCGCGACGACGACGGCTGGCTGCTGGCCCCGGCGTCCTAGCCTTTTCCCTCTCCCCTTTGGGGAGGGGGCAAGGTGAGGGCCGCTCGCGGAGAAGTCCGGTCGTGCAGGTCATCCAACGAGCGGCTGCTTCGGGACGAAAGCCTCCCGCCGCCATCGGCTCGTCGGCAAGGGCGGCCCCTCACCCCAACCCTCTCCCCGGCGGGGAGAGGGAGCCCTAGGCCTGCGCCGCCAGCGCCTCGGCCAGCGCCTGGCCGTTGGGGCTGCCCAGGCCGGTGCACGGGTCCCAGCCGGTGCTGGCCTGGTAGTCGCCGTTGTCGCCCTGCACGATGTCGCGGAAGGCATCGTCGCCGGTGCGGTACAGCGCCGCGTGGACGTCGCCCGCCGCCTTGCCGAGCCGCTGGTTGCAGCGCGCGATCAGCGCCGCCCACAGCGGCGACACCGCGCTGGTGCCGCCGATCACCGTGTCCTGCCCGTCCACGCGCACCTGGTAGCCGGTGAGCGGGTCGGCGTTGCCGGCCACGTCGGGCACGCCGCGGCCGGCGGCGGACTGGCCCGGCGCGGGCGGCACGCCGGCGTCCTGCTGCCAGTCGGGCAGCGGGAAGTCGGTGCTCACGCCGCCGCCGGTGGCGCCCTCGTTCGCCTGCGTCTCGTTCCACACCGTCTCGCTGCCGATCGCGTCGCCGTCGGCGACCAGGGTGGTGCCGCCGCAGGCCAGCGCGTAGGGGCTGGAGGCGGGGAAGTCCACGTGCGGCGCGCCGTCGTCCACGCCGTCGGCGGAGCCGTCGTCGCCGGCGGCGGCGGTGACCGTCACGCCCAGCGCGGCGGCGTCCTCCAGCGCCGACTGCATCGCCTCGCGCGCCTGCGCGCTCCAGCCGTCCTCCGGGCCGCCCCAGCTGATCGAGATCACCGAGGGCTGGTGCCGGTCGTCGTGCGCGGCCTGCGAGATGGCGTCGTAGAAGCCCTGGTCGGTGTTCGGCGCGAAGTACACGACCAGCTTCGCGGCGGGCGCGAGCGCGCCGGCCACCTCGATGTCCAGCATCACCTCGGCGTCCGCGTCGCCGCCGGGCTGGTTGGCGCCGCCGTCGACGGACACCGCGGTCACGCCGGGCGCGGGCGACACGCCGAGCCGCTGGAAGTACTGCGCGAGGTCGTTCTCGTCGTAGCCGCCGCCGAGCTCGATGATGGCGATGGTCTGGCCGGCGCCGTCGGTGCCCTCGGGGAAGGCGTAGAGCCGGCCGACCTGCAGCGGGGTGTAGCTGGCGTTCGGCTGCGCCTGCGGCCGGCGGTAGTGCGGGCGCGCGACGGGACGGCGGTCCAGGCCCAGCACGGCGATTGCCCCGGTCGGCAGCGTCGGCGCGCGGTCGCAGCCGACGAACGGCGCGCGGCCGTCCTCCGGCTGGTAGCGTCCCAGCGTCACGCCGAAGGCCCGTTGCAGGGCCTGCGGCGTGCCGCGCAGGCGCAGCACGCGGCGGTGCGCCTGGCAGTCGGTTTCCTCCAGGCCGTGCTTGCGCGCGAAGCCGCGCAGGCGTTCCAGGTCGGCCGGATCGGCGCCGCAGCGCCGGCCGTATTCCTCGCGCGACCAGCGCGGCGCGTGCGGCCAGCTCGCGGGCGCGGGCGCCTTGCCGCGCCGGCGGCGCATGACCACGGTGACCTCGATCGGTGCTTCGCCTTCGTGCGGGCCCAGGTAGCGGGCGCCGTGCGGCAGCGGCCAGCGGGAGGGAGCGTCGGAACGGGAAGCTTTGCGCATGGCGTGGCTCCTCTTGTGGGCGGGGACCGGCCGCACCTTGCGACCGCGCGCGTAGCGAAGGCGTATGGGGAATGTTGGCGGGGCGTTCGGCGCGCCGGCCCGTCGCGGCGAAACGCCGCGGCCCCGCGGCGGAGGCGGCGGTAGAATGGCGCGGCCCTCCGTTCCATAGAGCGTCCCACTCCATGAGCTTCCCCGCCATCCGCATGCGCCGCATGCGCCGCGACGCCTTCTCCCGCGCGCTGATGCGCGAGCACACGCTGCTGCCGAGCGACCTGATCATGGTCGCCTTCGTGATCGAGGGCGAAGGCAGGGCCGAGCCGGTGCCGTCGATGCCGGGCGTGAGCCGGCTGTCGATCGACGGGCTGCTCGGGCTCGCCGGCGAGTGCGTCGCGCTGGGCATCCCCGCGCTGGCGCTGTTCCCCTCGCCGGGACAGGGCGTGAAGAGCGAGGACGCGCGCGAGGCGTGGAACCCCGACGGCCTGATGCAGCGCGCGACGCGCGCGCTGAAGGCGCAGTATCCCGAGCTCGGCCTGATCGGCGACGTCGCGCTCGACCCCTACACCACGCACGGCCAGGACGGCCTGGTCGACGCGAGCGGCTACGTGATGAACGAGCCCACCGTCGAGGCGCTGATCAGGATGTCGCTGGCGCAGGCCGAGGCCGGCATGGACTTCGTGGCGCCCTCGGACATGATGGACGGGCGCATCGGCGCGATCCGCGACGCGCTGGAAAAGGCCGGCCACATCCACACGCGCATCCTCGCCTACTCGGCGAAGTACGCCTCCTCGTTCTACGGCCCGTTCCGCGACGCGGTGGGCTCGGCCGGCAACCTCGGCAAGGGCGGCAAGCACACCTACCAGATGGACGTGGCCAACGCCGACGAGGCGCTGCGCGAGGTGGAGCTGGACATCGCCGAGGGCGCCGACGCGGTGATGGTCAAGCCCGGCCTGCCGTACCTGGACGTGCTGCGCCGGGTGAAGGACGCCTTCGGCATGCCGACCTTCGTCTACCAGGTGAGCGGCGAGTACGCGATGCTCAAGGCCGCCGCGCAGAACGGCTGGCTGGACGAGCAGGCGGTGGTGCTGGAGACGCTCACCGCGTTCAAGCGCGCCGGCGCCGACGCCATCCTCACCTACTACGCGGTCGACGCGGCGCGCTGGCTGCGCGGCGGGTGAGCGCGGCCGCGCGGCCCGGAAAAATCCCCGCAAGCGGCCGTCGAAGGCCCGAGGCGGCGCCCAGGATGGGGCAACGGGGTTTTCCCGGTTCCCTGTCCTGATCGCGCAGCCCTGGCCGGGTGCCAGGAACGGAGAGGCACCATGAAGCTGTGGACCGCGGCCCTGTGCCTGCTGGTGGCATGCACGGGCGCGCATGCGGAGTCGCCGGCCTGGCAGCCCGCCGCCGGGCACGCGCAAATGCCGGTATGGCCCGGGACGCCGCCCGGTGCGCGGCCCGTCCCGGGGCCGGAAAAGGCGACCAGCAACCCGGCCGCGCTGATCGGGGGCGGCCCGGTGACGGCGGTGACCAACGTCGCCACGCCCACGATGACCGTCTATGCGCCCCGGGGGACGAACACGGGTGCCGCCGTGGTGGTGTTCCCGGGCGGCGGCTTCGAGATCCTGGCCATCGACCTCGAAGGCACCGAGGCCTGCGATTGGCTCGTGTCCAGGGGCGTCACCTGCGTGCTGCTCAAGTACCGCGTGCCGAGCGCGCCTTACGACTGGCATTGCGACTGCCGTCCGCACAACCTCAGGTTGTCGGTGCCGTCGCTGCAGGACGCGCAGAGGACGATCCGGCTGGTGCGCTCCCACGCCGCCGAGTGGCACGTCGACCCGCACAGGATCGGCGTGATCGGCTTCTCGGCCGGCGGCTTCCTGGTGGCCGAGACCAGCACCCAGTTCAGGCGCCGCCTGTACGCGCCGGTGGATGCGGCGGACCGCGCAAGCAGCCGCCCGGATTTCGCGCTGGCGATCTATCCGGGGCACCTGGCGACCGACGCGGGCACGTTGAATCCCGACGTGCCGGTCACCCGCGAGACGCCGCCCACCTTCCTGCTGCAGGCGGAGGACGACCACGTGGATGGTGTGAACCAGTCGCTGGTCTACTACGCGGCATTGGCGAAAGCCGGCGTGCCGGCGGAGATGCACCTCTACGCGCAGGGCGGGCACGCCTTCGGCCTGCGGCGGACGGCGCTGCCGGTCACCGGCTGGACCGGGCTGGCCGAGGCGTGGCTGCGGAGCATCGGCGTGATCCGGGACTGAGCATGCTCGTGTGCCGGGCATGCCCGGCACTACTGCCATCACGGGCCGGCGCTGCGAGCGGTGCCGGGGTCGATCGCCCGCTGCGCAGGCGCAGCCAGCGGCCTCGCTTCAGCGGATGAAGAGGCCGGGGCGCATCGTCTCCAGCGGCGCCTTCGGCGTCGCGTGGACGTCGCCGTCGAAGCAATGCGCGCCGGCCGGATGGCGCCAGTCGAGCGTGGCGGAGAAGCCGTCCGCGGGCATGTCCTCGACTGGCGAAGGCAGCGCGAAGACGGCGCACAGGCGGAAGCTTCCGGGGCCGGTCACGGCATAGCCGTAGGGCGTGCCGCTCACCGGATCGACGTCCGTGCCGGCGCGCGGATGGAGTTCCGCCAGCGTCGCCGGCAGTGCCTTGTGCTGGTCCCAGTAGTTCTGGATGCCGAGCGCGAGCGTGCGCAGGTCGGCGATGCGCCGCTCGTCCAGCCGCTGCCGGCGCTGCTGCGCCGGCGAGCCGATGACGGCCAGGCCGGCGACCACCGCGCCGAGCATCGCCAGCGTGGCCAGCGCCGCGATCGCCCTGCCGCCATGCGCGTTCACGCCGTACGCTCGTCGCGGCGCAGGTCACGCAGGTAGTAGCCGAACACCGTGCCGGCGATGGCTCCCGCGATCAGCACCTTCAGCACGAAGCGCACGGTGAGCTCGCCGCCGAGCACGCGGTCGACCAGGGTGGTGAGGTCGACGATCAGCACGATCGCCGCCACGAACAGGGTCAGGTAGGTCAGCCAGCGGCGCACCGCCGACAGCCGCTTGACTGGCTCGTGCGCCAGTTCGCGGCCGATCTTCGCCGAGAGCAGCAGGAACACCGGAAAGGCGATCACGATGGATGCCACCGACCAGCGGATGCGCTGCGCGAGGCCGTAGTCGCTGACGGCGGGATCGGGGAAGGCGCGGTTGACCAGCTCGAACAGCAGATTGCCCAGGTGGTAGGCGCTCAGGTAGAGCGTGGTGAACAGCACCAGGTAGAGGAACGCCTCGCGCGCCGAGAGATAGGGCCGCGGCCGCGGCACGGGCACCGGGAAGGCGACCTCGGCATAGGCGGACAGCGCGCCCCGGATCTGCTCCGCCGTCCACCCGGCGTCGGCGAGCACCCGGGCGACGTCCTGCCGCGGGCAGCCGCGGACAAGCGCTTCGCGTACGAACGATTCCAGTTCCTGCGTGCCGCCTGCCATGCGTTGCTCCCCCGGTCCCCGCGCCGATGTGGCCGATTCAGCCGCAAGCCGGCGCCGAAGGCAAGGGCGCCGGCGGGGCGATTCAAGGCGCCGGCGCGGGCGCCACCAGCTCGATCTCGTAGATCTTCGGCCAGCGCTTGCCGGTGACGAACAGGCGGTCGCGCGCCGCGTCGTAGGCGATGCCGTTGAGCACGTCGTTGGTGGGGTCGGCGGTCTCGTCGGGCTTCGGGGCGAGGCCGGCGAGGTCGATCCACGCGGTCACCCGGCCGCTCTTCGGGTCGATCCGCGCGATGCGGTCGGTCAGCCACACGTTGGCGTACAGCTCGCCCTTCACCCACTCCAGCTCGTTGAGGTTGGCCAGCGGCTGGCCGTCGGCGGTGACGCGGATGCGCGCGGTCTCGTCCAGCGTGACCGGGTCGAGCACGCGGATGTCCGGCGTGCCGTCGCTCATGTACAGCCGCGTGCCGTCGGTGGTCAGCGCCCAGCCCTCGCCCGGGTAGGTGAAGCTGCCCAGCGGCGCGAACGTGGCCAGGTCGTAGATGTAGCCGTGCTGCGACTGCCAGGTCAGCTCGTACAGCCGGTTCTTCCAGGCCACGATGCCCTCGCCGTAGTCCGGCGGCGGCAGGTTGCGCCGCTGCACCGCCTCGCCGGTGGCCGGGTCCACCTTGCGGATGCTGGACTGGCCGACCGTGCCGGTGCTCTCGTAGAAGTGGCCGTCGCGGTAGAACAGCCCCTCGGTGTAGGCGCCGGTGTCGTGCGGGTAGCTGCGCACCACGCGGTAGCCGTACACGGGAATCGCCGCCTGCGCCGCGCCGGCGGCGAGCAGCAGGACGGGCAGCAGGCAACGGAGCGCGGGAGTGTCCATCCGCGCATCATCCCACAGCCGGACGCATGGAATAATCGGGCCAGGACGGAACGGAGACGCGCGTGGACAACCGCCACTTCCTCGCCACCGCGCTGGTGCTGCTGCTGGCGACGGTGGTCATCGTGCCGCTGACCAAGCGCTTCCGGCTCGGCGCGGTGCTCGGCTACCTGGTGGCCGGCGTGGTGATCGGGCCGCAGGTGCTCGGGCTGGTGGGCGACACCGAGGGCATCGGCGCGATCTCCGAGTTCGGCGTGGTGCTGATGCTGTTCGTGATCGGCCTGGAGCTGTCGCCGCAGCGCCTGTGGGTGATGCGCCGCGCGGTGTTCGGCACCGGCCTGCTGCAGGTGCTGGCGTGCAGCCTGGCGATCGGCGGCCTGGGCTACCTGCTGTTCGGCCTCACCGCCAACGCGGCGGCGATCGTGGGCGGCGCGCTGGCGCTGTCGTCCACCGCGTTCGGCCTGCAGATCCTCGCCGAGCGCAAGGAGGCCGGCAGCGCCTACGGGCGGCAGGCGTTCGCCATCCTGCTGTTCCAGGACCTGGCGGCGATCCCGCTGATCGCCGCGGTGCCGCTGCTGGCGCACGCCGCCGGCGCGCACGGCTTCGACCTCGCCGCGGCGCTGCGCACGGTGGGCATGATCGTGGCGGTGGTGGCGGGCGGCCGCTACCTGCTGCGCCCGGTGTTCCGCTTCGTGGCCAAGTCGGACATCGTGGAGGTGTCCACCGCCACCGCGCTGCTGGTGGTGCTGGGCACCGCCTGGCTGATGGAGCTGGCCGGCGTGTCGGTGACGCTGGGCGCGTTCCTCGCCGGCGTGCTGCTGGCCGACTCGGAATACCGGCACGAGCTGGAATCGAACCTGGAGCCGTTCAAGGGCCTGCTGCTCGGGCTGTTCTTCGTCAGCGTGGGCATGTCGATGGACTTCCTGCTGCTGCTGCAGCGGCCGCTGGCGGTGCTGGCGCTGGTCGGCCTGCTGCTGCTGGCGAAGGGCGCGCTGCTGTGGCCGCTGGGGCGGCTGGTCGGCCTGCTCGACCGCGGCGACGCGCTGCGCCTGTCGGCGCTGCTGGCCGGCGGCGGCGAGTTCGCCTTCGTGGTGCTCAAGCTGGCCGGCGAGCAGCGGCTGGTCAGCGGCCGGCAGCAGGGCATGCTGGTGCTGGCGATCACCGTGTCGATGGCGCTGACCCCGCTGCTGGTGGCGCTGGTCGGCCGCGCGCTGGGGGTCAAGGCGAAGAAGAGGGCCGCGCGCGAGTACGACACCATCGTGGCGCACTCGCCGCGGGTGATCATCGCCGGCTACGGCCGCATGGGGCAGATCGTGGCGCGCGTGCTGCGCGCGCAGGGCGTGCCGTTCGTGGCGCTGGACCACTCGGTGGAGCAGCTGGACCTGGTGCAGCGCTTCGGCAGCTGGAACGACATCTTCTACGGCGACCCGGCGCGGCCGGAGCTGCTGCGCGCGGCGCAGGCGGACAAGGCCGAGGTGTTCGTGCTGGCCAGCGACGACCCGGAGTCGAGCCTGCGCGTGGCGCGCGTGGTGCGGCGCATGTACCCGCACCTGAGGATCGTCGCCCGCGCGCGCAACCGCCAGCACGTGTGGCGGCTGATGGACCTGGGGATAGACGAGCCGGTGCGCGAGACCTACTACTCCAGCCTGAAGATGACCAAGCTCACGCTGGAGGCGCTGGGCGTGGCGCCGGAGCAGGCGGCCGAGCGGGTGGAGCGCTTCCGCCGCCAGGACGCCGAGCTGCTGCGGCGGCAGTACCTGGTCTACGACGACGAGGCGAAGATCGTGCAGACCACGCGCGAGGCGCTGGCCGACCTGGCGCAGCTGTTCCAGGCCGACACCTCGCCGGAGGCGGCGCAGGCGGCGGAGGAGGGCGAGGCCGAGCCGCCGGTGGCCTGAGGTTCTGCACGGCAACTGCAGCGTGGGGGAGCGGCCTCCGGCCGCGATGGATGCCGATTCGCGGCCGGAGGCCGCTCCCGCGCAGAGCACGCCCGAGGGCATTCCCTCCAGGAAGTTTCCGCGGCCTATTCGGCCGGCTGCGCCGGCTGGCGCAGCATCTGCCGCACGCTGGGCACCGCGCCGGGGCCGCGCGCGGCCAGCTCGTGCGCCACGTCCACGTAGCCGAGCTGGCGCGCCACGTCCGCCGCGGTGCGGCCGAAGGCGTCGGCGGCGGCGCGGTCGGCGCCGCGCGCCAGCAGCACGCGCGCGGGCGCGAGCAGCGCGTGCATGGCGCAGGCGTGCAGCGCGCTGACGCCGCGCTGGTCGGCGTGCGCGTGGCTTGCGCCGGCATCCAGCAGCACCGGCACCAGCGCGCCCAGGTGGGTGGGGTCGCAGTCGCTGCCGGGGCGCAGGTGCGCGCCCAGCAGCAGCAGCAGCGGCGTCTTGCCCTCGCGGTCGGCGGCGTTGACGTCGGCGCCGCGCCGGAGCAGCGCGTCGAACAGGCGGCGCGCGCGCAGGCTGTCGCTGCGCTCGAAGCCGAACTGCGCGGCGGCGTGCAGCGCGGTGCGGCCGGCGTCGTCGGCGGCCTTGAGGTCGGCGCCGGCGTCGAGCAGCAGCTCGGCCAGCTCGGCGTGGCCCAGGCCGGCGGCCAGGATCAGCGCGGTGGCGCCGCCGGGCAGGCGCTGGTCGGCGGCGACGCCGCGCTCCAGCAGCAGTGCCACCAGCGCCTCGCGGCGCGCCGCCACCGCGGCGGCCAGCGGGGTGATGCCGGTCTGCGCGGCGAGCGCGGGATCGGCGCCGGCGTCGAGCAGGCGCGCGGCGATCTCGCGGTGGCCGGCGCCGCAGGCGTGCAGCAGCGCGGTGGCGCCCTGCGCGTCGCGGGCGTCGACCGGGAAACCCAGTTCCAGCAGCCGCTCCACCGCCACCGTGGCGCCGGCGCGCGCGGCCTCGGGCAGGTCGGTGGCGCGCAGCGGGCGGCGCGGGCGCGGCCAGTCGCCCCAGTCCAGCCAGCGCTCCACCGCGCCGTGCTCCAGCGCCAGGCCCAGCGGGGTCTCGCCGTTGGCGTCGGCGGCCTCGGCGTCGGCGCCGTGCGCGACCAGCGCGCGCACCAGCGGCAGCGCGGCCTCGCCGTGCTCCAGCGCGGCGAACAGCGGGGTGCGCCCGGCCGCGTCGCGCGCGTTCGGGTCGCAGCCGCGCGCGAGCAGCGCGGCGAGCAGCGCGGGCTGGTCGTTCGCCGCGGCCAGGTGCAGCGGGGTGCGGCCGCGCGCGTCGGGGCCGAACGGGTCGGCGCCGCGCTCGAGCATCGCCAGCGGCAGCGCCGCGCCCTGCACGCTGCCGCCCAGGCGTTCCAGCGCCAGCGCCAGCAGGCCCGCGCCGGCCGGGCTGGCGCCGGCCTGCAGCAGGTCCTCGACCGCCTCGGTGGCGGCCGGCAGCTGCAGCAGCAGCGCGTCGAACAGGCGCCGGCCCAGCGGCGGCAGCGCGGGCTCGGCGCGCTCGCCGGTGTCGGCGTCGTCGATCAGCTGCGCCGGCAGCCGCGCCTCGGCGGACAGGCCGTGCTCCAGCAGCCAGCGGCGCTGCGCGCCCAGGCCCGGCGCGGCCAGTTCCAGGTAGAGCTGGGCCAGCTGCGCGGCCGGCCACGACGCCACGCGCTCGGCGAAGCCGGAGACGATCGCCCAGTGGCCGAAGCGCAGCGCGTCGAGCAGGTGCTCCGGCGTGTCGGCGCCCTCGGCCAGCGCGTCCTGGCTGAGGTTGGCCGGCAGCGGCGTGTCCGGGTCGAGCAGCGCGACCAGGTCCCAGCGGCCGGCGGCGGCGGCGTGGTCGAGCGGGCTGCGGCCGTCGCTGCCGGCGGCCTTGGGCTCGGCGCCCAGGGTGAGCAGGGCGCGCACGGTGTCGCCGCGCGCGCGCGGCGACTGGCAGGCCAACGACAGCGCGTCGCGGCCGTGGCCGTCGCGCGCGCGCGCGTCGGCGCCGGCCTCGGCGAGCAGCGCGACGATGCCGCTGGCGCCGCTGCGCGCGGCTTCCATCAGCGCGGTGCTGCCGTGGCGGTCGGCCAGGTTCGGGTCGGCGCCGGCGGCGAGCAGGGCGCGCGCGATCTGCTCGTGGCCCTCGGCCGCGGCGGCCATCAGCGCGCTGCGGCGCTGCGCGTCCGGCGCGTTCACCGCGGCGCGGTGCTTGAGCAGCAGCCGGACGCCCGCGGGATCGTCGTCGGGAATGCCCGCCGCGGCGACCAGCGCCGGCTCGCCGCCGGCGGGCGCCGGCTTGGCGCCGCGCTCGAGCAGGAACTTCGCCAGCGGCCAGTTGGCGGCGCGGCAGGCCACGGCGAGCGGGCTGGCGCCGGCGCGGTTGAGCGCGTCCAGCGGCGCGGCGGCGTCCAGCAGCATCGCCGCGACGATCGGCTCGCCGCTCAGCACCGCGCCGTGCAGCGGCGTGTTGCCCTCGGCGTCGGTGGCGAGCGGGCTGGCGCCGTTGGCGAGCAGGGTCATCACCGCCTCGGCGCGGCCGTGCCAGCTGTCGCGGGTGGCGGCCAGCAGCGCGGTGAGGCCGCCGCTGGCGCGGTTGACGTCGGCGCCCTTGGCGATCAGCGCGCGCAGCAGGCGGGTGTCGGGCAGCAGCGCGGCGAGCACCAGCATCGGCCGCTGGTCGCGGTCGGCCGGGTCGGGCGCGGTGTTCGGGTCGGCGCCGGCCTCCAGCAACGCCAGCGCGCGCTCGATGTCGCCGTCGCGGGTGGCGGCCAGCAGCGCGGCGGCCTGCTCGGGCGTGCCGGCGGTGCGCTCCTGCTCGCTCAGCACCGGGCGCGGCGCCGGCGGCCGCGCTTCCGGCAACGGCCGGTCGCCGGCGCGGCGGCGCGGCAGCTGGCGCTCGCACAGCAGCGCGCGCAGGGTGCGGTTGGCGATCACCAGGCAGCCCAGCGGCAGCACCGCCACGCCGTAGATCGCCAGCGCCGCGGTGCGCAGCTCGGGCGGCAGCACGCCGTACAGGCCGGCCAGCGCCAGCGCGAGGAAGGCCAGCGCCAGCAGCGCGAACGAGGCGGGCAGGAAGTGCGTGAAGAAGCGCTCCTCGCGCGAGAGGTGGCGGCCGAAGGCGAGGCTGCGCGCCATCGCGGTGAAGATCCACGAGCCCTCGCTCTGCGCGGGGTAGGCGTCGTCCCAGACGAACAGCAGGCCGAACGCCGGCCACATCCGCCACAGCACCACCAGCGCCAGCACCAGCGCCGCCGCCAGGCCCAGCGCGGCGCCGAGGCTGGGCGCCTGGTGCAGCAGCAGCATCGGCCAGGCGATCAGCAGGAACACCAGCGCCACATAGCCGGTGAACAGCACCAGGTGCGCCGCGCCCCGCCGCAGCACGGTGCGGCCGAAGCGCGGCTCGGGGTCGAAGCCGATCGCGTGGCACACCGCGGCCATGGTCAGCGCGTTGGCCGCCAGCAGCGGGACCAGGCTCAGCGGGTGCGCGCCCAGCGCGGCGATCGCCACCGCGATCCATCCGGGTACGAACCAGGCGAGTGCTTGCAGGAAGGCGGGGCGGCGCGGCGGCTTGGGATCGGTCATGCGGCGAGTATAGGAAGCGGCGGCGCGGCAGAAGGTAACCCGGCGTTAACGCGATCTGCACGCCGGTTGCGCAAGCGCGGAGGGCGCGGCTCAGGCGTCGCGGTCGTCCGCCGGCTGGCCGTGCCGCTGGGCGATCACGTGGCCCACCGCCAGCGTCTCCTTCGGCGGCAGCTGCAGGTGCCAGCCCTGCGCGCGCAGGTGTTCGAGCACCACGCGGCTGTCCTCGTGCGGCAGCTGCCGCCGCTCGTCCAGCTCCACCTCCAGCACGAAGCGCAGGTCGCCCAGCAGCAGCGACAGCGACTCCGGCAGCGCGGCGAAATCGTCGCGCGCGGCGAGCCACACGTAGGTGTCGCTCTTGTGCTGGCTGGCGTAGACGTAGCAGTGCATGGGCGGCTCGGATCGGCAGGCGGGACGCGACCGCGGAATGCGGACGTCGGCGGCCCTAGGTTAGCGATGCGGCGTCACGGCGATGTCCACGGCGCGCATGCTGCGGTCGCACTTGCAAGGCCGGGAAGGGGTGGGCAGAGTGGCGCGCAGGAACGTCAAACGCGCGTATGAAAATAATCGCCGAGCGCGGTTCCGTCCACCCCGAGCCGTATCCAAACAATTAGCAGGAGCAAGCGATGCAGAAGTCTTTCCGTTCCCTCCAGGGCGCTGCGCGACCGCTGGCGCTGGCCGTGCTGAGCGTCGCCATCGCCGGTGCGCTCGCGGTCCCGCAGGCGGCCCGCGCCAGCGCCTTCCAACTGAAGGAGGACAGCGCCAAGAGCATGGGCCGCGCCTATGCCGGCTCCACGGCGGCCGGTGGTGACGCCTCGGTGGTCGCCAACAATCCGGCCGCGATGACCCTGCTGGATGGCGTCTACGTGCAGGGCGACGTTACCGCGATCAACTTCAGCGCCAAGTTCAACGGCAGCGCGCACGACGCGCTCGGCCGCCCGATCAGCGGCGGCAACGGCGGCGACGCCGGCACCACGCTGCCAGTGCCCTCGCTGTTCATCGCCGGCAAGATCGCCGATCGCTGGCACCTGGGCCTGGGCTTCACCGTGCCGTTCGGCTTCCAGACCGAATACGACCGCGACTGGGTGGGCCGCTACAACGCCGTCAAGTCGCGCTTCGAGTCGCTGGACGCGACCCTGTCGGCCTCCTACGACGTTACAGATGACTTCAGCCTGGGCGTGAGCGCGATCGCGCAGAAGACCTCGGCCGAGCTGACCTCGGCGGTGAACTTCAACGCCGTGGCGCTGGGCCTGGCGCAGCAGGGCGTGCAGGCCGGCGCGCTGCCGCCGGCGTTCCTGCAGCAGGTGGGTCTGCTGGTACCACAGGGCAGCGACGGCTACGCCAAGATCAAGGGCGACGACTGGGGTTACGGCTGGCAGGTCGGCGCATTCTGGAAGCTCACCCCACAGGACCGCTTGGCGCTGAACTACCGCTCCAAGATCGACCACAAGCTCACCGGCACCGCCAACTTCCAGGTGCCCAACAATGTGGGTGCACTGCTGTCCAACCCGGCGGTGGCGCCGCTGCTGGCGGGCCTGGGCGGCGTGCCGTTCACGCACACCACCGGCTCGGCGGACTTCACCACGCCGGCCACCGCGGGCCTGAGCTACTGGCACCAGGACGAGAAGTTCGGCCTGGGTATCGACGTCAATTGGACCAAGTGGGACGTGTTCAAGGACCTCACGGTCAAGTACGGTAACCCGGCGCAGCCGGATACGGTGGAGCCGTTCCAGTGGCGCAACACCTGGTTCGCTTCGATCGGTGGCGACTACTACCTCAACGACAAGGTGACGCTGCGCGGCGGCATCGCGATCGACACCACGCCGACCTACAACGCCACCCGCGATGCCCGCGTGCCCGATTCCACACGCCAGTTTGCGGCGGTGGGCATCGGCTACAAGGCCAGCGATCGCTTCGAGATCAACGCCTCGTACGTGCACGTGTTCGTGAACAATGCCCACGTCAACACCACAAGCTCCACCGGCGACGTGCTGAACGGTAGCTACGACGACTACGGCAACCTGCTGAGCGTGTCGGCACAGTACCGCTTCTGAGCCGCGCCGGACGGAAGCGTTGCCAGGTAGAACGCCCCGCAATGCGGGGCGTTCTTTTCAGAAGCGGGGAGCGGTCCACCCGGCTGGGCTGCGCGCGCGAGTCAGATGGAGATTGTCTCGGCTCTAAGGTTCAGCTATCGGGTGTCGCGGCCGGAGGCCGCCCCCGCGGCTGGCCTGGTGGGAGCGGCCTCCGGCCGCGATACCTGGCTGGAGAAGCCGCCCCCGCCGGCTTCAGCCGCGCTTGAGCATCAGCGCCAGCATGCGGCGGAAGCGCGCGCCGTAGGGCGGGTTGAGCAGGCCGGCGCCGTTGAGGCGGGCCTGGCGGAACACCGGCTTGAGGTGCGAGAAGGTGCGGAAGCCCGCCTCGCCGTGGTAGCCGCCCATGCCGGACGGGCCGATGCCGCCGAACGGCAGGCCGTGCTGGGCGATGTGGTAGAGCGTGTCGTTGACGGTGACGCCGCCGGCCACGGTGAGCGAGAGCACCTTCTCGATGGCCGCGCGGTCGCGCTCGAACAGGTACAGCGCCAGCGGGTGCGGCCGCGCCGCGACGTAGGCGATCGCCTCGTCCAGCGTGTCGTACGGCAGCAGCGGCAGCAGCGGGCCGAAGATCTCCTCCTGCATCACCCGCATCGCGTCGGTGGCGCCGAGCAGCAGGGTCGGCGGCAGCCGCCGCCGCGCCGGGTCCTCGGCACCCAGCGCCTCGGCGCGCGCGCCGGCCGCCACCGCCTCGTCGCGCAGCGCGCGCAGGCGCGCGTGCTGGCGCTCGGAGACGATGCTGGCGTACTGGCCGTTGCGCGCGATGTCCGGGTACATCCGCGCCGCGGTGGCGCGCGCGGCCTGCACGAACTCCTCCACGCGGCCGCGCGGCAGCAGCACGTAGTCCGGCGCGATGCAGGTCTGCCCCGCGTTGACCAGCTTGCCGAACACGATGCGCTCCACCGCGCGCGCGAAGTCCGCGCCGGGGCCGACGATGGCCGGCGACTTGCCGCCCAGCTCCAGCGTCACCGGGGTGAGGTTGGCCGCGGCGGCGCGCATCACGTGGCGGCCCACCGCGGTGGAGCCGGTGAACAGCAGGTGGTCGAACGGCAGCGCGGAGAACGCCTGCGCCACGTCGGCGTCGCCGGTCACCACGTCCACCTCGCCGCCGGGGAAGTGCCGCGCCGCCAGCTCGGCGAACAGCGCGGAGAAGCGCGGCGTGTACTCGCTCATCTTCACCATCGCGCGGTTGCCGGCGGCCAGCGCGTCCACCAGCGGGCCGACGGCGAGATAGAGCGGGTAGTTCCACGGCACGATGATGCCGACCACGCCCAGCGGCTGCGGGCGCAGCTCGGTGCGCGCGGGCAGGAACAGCAGCTCGGCGAGGCGGCGCCTCGGCTTCATCCAGCGCCGCCCGTGGGCGAGGGCGTGGCGCACCGCCGACAGGCCGGGGAAGATCTCCAGCAGGTCGGTCTCCTCGCGCGGGCGGCCGCCGAAGTCGGCGTCGATCGCCGCGCCGATCGCGTCGCGGTGCTGCAGCAGCAGCGCCTCCAGCGCGCGCAGGCGCGCGCGGCGCGCGGGCCAGTCGGGCATCGGCTGGGCGCGCTGCGCGGCGCGCATGCGTTCGAGCCGTTCGCCGAGGGGGGATGCGGTGTCGCTCATGGAAAGGGCCTGCGATGGAAAGCCGACGGCCTGAATCGTACGCGCTGGCGCATGGCCGCGGCACGGACGCCATCGTCCGCGCCGCGGCCATGCCCCGCTAGAACCTCGCGCGCAGCTCCACGCCCCACATGCGCGGCGGCGTGATCGAGGCGTAGGGCGTGCCGAACACCGACTCGGTGATGTTGCTCACGCCGGTGACGTAGCGCTTGTTGAACACGTTGTTGCAGTAGAGCGCGATGCCCCAGCGGTCGCCCGGCGCGCGCCAGTCCAGCCGCGCGTCGGTGCGCTGCTGCGCGGCGCCGGTCTCGAAGTTGGGGCTGACCTGGCAGGTGCCCTGCAGCTGCGAATCGCGGTTGCAGCGCGACTTGCCGCGGTAGGCGTGGTTGAGGTCGAACTCCAGCTCGCCGCCGGCCACGCCGTGCCAGGTGTAGGCCAGGTTGGCGGCGTAGGAGAGGTACGGCTCGCCGGTCGGCTCGCCGGACAGGTCGGCGCCGGACGGCGCCACGTAGTCGCGGTAGGTGGCGTCGATCCAGGCGAGGTTGCCGCCCAGGCGCAGGCCGTCGAGCGGCTGCCACTGCGCCTCCAGCTCGACGCCCTTGGCCTCCTGGTCGGCGCTGTTGACCAGGTAGCGCGGGATGCCGTTGCCGGTGCTGTTCGGATCGAGCGTGAGCGACTGCTTGTTGTCGTAGCGGTAGTAGTACACCGAGCCGTTGAGCAGCAGGTTGGCCTCGGGGAACACGGTCTTCAGGCCGGCCTCGTAGTTGGTCACCTTTTCCGGCGCGAAGTGCGAGCCGATCTGCACGCTGTTGTAGCCGCCGGCCTTGTAGCCCTTGGTGACCGAGGCATAGCCCATCACGTCGGGGGTGAACTTGTAGTCCAGCACCACGCGCGGGCTGACGTTGTTCCAGGTGTCGTGGCTGGTGACCAGCACGCCCACCGGCGCGCCGCTGGCGGCGTTGAAGATGATGTTCTGCTGGAAAATCGACGGGTCGATGCCGAAGGCGTCGAGCAGCGGCATCAGGCCGGCGATGCTGGCGTCCAGCTGCGGCGCCGAGCGCGGCGGGTTGAACCAGGAGAATTCCTTCTGGTCGCGGGTGAAGCGCACGCCGGTGGTGAGGTCGAGGCGGTCGCTGAGGTGCCAGATCACGTCGCCGTAGGCGGCATAGGCCTTGAAGCGGCCCACGTTGTTGATGCGCTCGCCCCACGGCAGGCCGAGCAGCGGGTACTGGTTCCACGGCGCGCCGAGGGTCTGCAATACCGACTGGTAGAAGGCGAAGGTGTCGGTGTAGGCCGCGCCCTGCACGTTGGTCGCCAGGGTGTCGATGCTGTCGGTGTAGACGTTGGTCTGGCTGGTCTGGCGCGCCTGCTCGCTGTACCAGCTGACGCCCGCCACCCAGTCGATCAGCGCGGTGTTGCCGGCCAGCTTGAACTCCTGGTACCAGCTGTTGTTGTGCTCGACGTTGGCGGTGTCGAGGTAGGTGTCGAGGTTGTCGGTGCCGTCGTAGTCGCCGAGGTTGAGCGTGTCGAAGCCGCGCCAGGCGGTGATCGAGGTGAGGCTGCCCCAGTCGAAGCCGTGGTCGATGTTGAGCGTGGCGCCGTCGAAGCGGCGCGTCTCGGCGGCGCCCACCGCGTCGTTGTAGAGCGGGGCGTGCAGCGGGTTGAGATAGGTGGAGGGATCGGCCGGGAACGGCGGCACCATCACCCCGGAGCCGGGCCGCGCCACGTAGGCCGACGCCGGGATCAGCCCGAACGCCGGATGCGGCGGCTGCTTGAGCTCCTCGTGGTCCCACGACAGCAGCACGCGGGTGTCCGGCGTGACGTTCCAGCGCCAGGACACGCGGCTGCCCCAGTCGTCGTCCTTGCCGTAGTGCTGGCCGGTGGCGGCGTCCTTCGCCCAGCCGTCGCTCTGGTTGTCCAGCACGCTCACGCGCAGCGCCATGTCCTTGTTGAGCGGCACGTTGAGCAGCGCGTCGCCGTAGCGCCGGCCGTAGTTGCCGAAGCGCAGCCGCGCCTTGCCCTCCAGCCTGTCGGTGGGCTCGTTGGTGACGATGGAGATGGCGCCGGCCGCCGCGTTGCGGCCGAACAGCGTGCCCTGCGGGCCCTTCAGCACCTCGATGCGCGCGATGTCGTTGAAGGCCAGCAGCGCGCCGCCCGAGCGCGCGGCGTAGACGCCATCGATGTACACGCCCACCGCCGACTCGGTGCCGACGCCGAAGTCGTCGGTGCTGATGCCGCGCATCTGGTAGCTGGGCTGGGTCGGCTGGTCGCCGCCGACCACCAGGCCGGGCACGAACAGGCTCATCTTCGACAGGTCGGTGGCGGCCAGCGTGTCGACCTGCCGGGCGGTGACGATCTGCAGCGGGATGGGCACCGACTGCATCTCCTGCGAGCGGCTCTGCGCGGTCACCGTGATGTTGCCGAGCTGGGTGGCCTTGGCGGCGTCGGCCCCGGGCGGCGCGGCGCTTTCCTGCGGCGCGTCCTGCGCCGCCAGCGGCGCGCACAGCAGCAGGGCGCCGCCGGCGAGCAGGCGGCGCAGGGTGGTCGCGAGTGGTCGTTGACGCATGTGCATGCCGAGCTCCCCTTGCATCGGTCGGCGCGGCGGCGAAGGCCGCGCCGCGTTGTCGAGCCTGTCAGTGGATCGCCACGCAGCTCCCCGACTGCGCCGCGATCCATGCCTTGATCAGTGCCACGCCTTCGCGGTGCACGGTACTGCGGCCCAGTTCCGGCATCATCACGCCGGGCTCCTTCGAGGCCATCCGGAACGGCAGGATCGATTCATCCGGCAGCCCCGGCACGATGTCGAACAGGTGGTCGCCGGTGCCCTGGCCGGCCGCGGTGGGCGGCTTGCAGAGGCCCAGGTGGCGGTCTTCCGGCGTGCGCCAGTCCAGCGTGAGGCCGGTGGTGTTGGCCGCGCCGTGCGCGTTGTGGCAGTGGCCGCAGTTGATGTCCAGGTAGGCGCGCGCGCGCGCGTCCAGCGGCGCCTTCGGGTCGCTCCAGTCGGCGTCGCGCGGCGCCTGCGCGGGCGCCGGCGCGCCGCTCAGGTAGCCGAGCTTGGCCAGGTGCGCGAGCTGGTTCTCGACGCCGCCGGCGTAGGCGTAGTCCTTGTTGACGTGGCGCGCCTTGGGGCCGATCGGGTGCACCTTGCGGCTGATCCAGTCCTGCGCGTGGCAGCTGGCGCACTGGCTCTCGTCGGGCACCACGTAGTTGAAGTCCTCGCGGCTGCCGTCGTCGGCGACCAGGGTGAGCGGCTCCACCGCGCCGGTACGCTGCAGGGTCGCCTCGGTCTGCGCGTCGTTCCACACGTAGGGCAGCGCGGTCCAGCCGTCCGCGCGGCGCACCAGCAGGCGCGTCTCGACCAGGTGCACGCGCGACAGGTCCAGCCCCTCGCCGGCGAAGTCCTTCGAGCTGTCGTAGGTGCGCGCGACGTGGGTGAAGGTGCCGTCGGCGGCGCGCGGGTAGTAGAAGGTCTTGCTGATGATGGTGCCGACCGGGAAGTCGAAGGTGTCGTCCGGGTCGTACCTGGCGGAGACGCCCCTGGGCATCCAGATCGTGCGCAGCTTGTGCGCGTAGTCGGTGAACAGCGGCGTGTTGAGGTCGTAGGGCACCACGCCCCGGTTCAGCACCAGCCTGCCGCCGCGCGCCTCCACCACGTGCCAGTCGCTGAGCCTCGGCGGGCGGCCCTCGGCGTGGAAGGCCACCGGCGGCATGCCGCGCTGGCAGCCGGCCAGCAGCAGGGCGAGCAGCGCGGCCGCGCGCGTCCAGCCTTTGCTCATCCGGGCGAGCCTCCTCACGCCTTCGGCGCCGGATCGAGCACCACCGGCGGCAGCTTGGGCAGGTCGCACTGGAACGGCTTGAGATCGGTGCTCGGGTTCTTGTAGCCGTGCGGGCCGTCGGCGTCGATCACGCCGTTGACGTCCTTCAGGCAGATGCGGTCCGCCGGCGGCGGCAGGCCGTTCACCAGCGACTTCTCGTCCACGTAGCCGTCCCACAGCACGTCGGGGAAGCGGCCGGTGAGGCCGTACACCGCGGCCTTGAGGGTCTTGAGCTTGAGCCCGTCGGGCGAGTCGCCGCCGCCCTTGAGGCGGTTGCCGTACACGTAGATGCCCTTCGGGTACGGGTTGTAGTCGGCCGCCACGCCGCGGGTGTTGTAGTAGTTGGTGGAGAAGTAGCTGGAGATGATGATGTTCGCCGTCTGGTTGTCGGCGATGTCGTTGTCGAAGATCTCCACCTTGTCGTTGGAGTTCACCACCACGCCGGAGCCGGCCGGCACGCTGGCCACCGCCGCGCCCTTGGCGGCGAAGTTGCCGGTGTTGTTGTCGAACACCTTGTTCCCGAACACGCGGGTGGCGTGCCCGGCCTGCGACAGGTTGGGCATGTTGAACACCAGGATGCCGCCGGTGTTCTTGGTCGCGGTGTTCGCGTAGACGTCGGCGCCGATCGAGTTCTCGATCTCGATGCCGGCCACGTTCTGCTCGGCGCGGTTGCGCCGCACCACGATGTTCTGCGACTGGCCGACGTAGATGCCGGCGTCGGAGGCGCCGATCACCACCGAGTCCTCGATCAGCACGTTCTGCGTCTTCACCGGGTACAGGCCGTAGGCGCCGTTGGTGGTCCTGGGGCCGTCGGTCCACTCCACCCGCACGCCGCGGATGGTGACGTTGCGGCCCTGGTTGATCTTCAGCGCGTCGCCCTTGGTGTCCTCCAGGGCGAGGTTCTCGATGGTGAAGTCGTTGGCGTTGACCAGCAGGCCCTCGGGGCCGACCACCTGGCCCTTGAACGACAGCACGGTCTTGTCCATGCCGGCGCCCCTGATGGTGACGCCGTCGGTGCGCAGGCTGAGGCCGCGCTGCAGGTGGTAGTGGCCGGCGGGAATCTCGATCACGCTGCCGGGTCTGGCGTCCAGCAGCTGTTCCTGCAGCCTGGCCTCGAACGCGGTGTCGGCGCCGCTCTGCGCCGGCGGCGCCGCGCGGTTGCAGGCGGCCAGCGCCAGCGGCAAGGCGAGCAACGGAAGGGTCCTGCGCATGGTCGCTTACCTCCCCGGTAGCGGATGTCGGCGTGACGCTGCAACTGTCACGGAATGCCGGGGCGGAGGGGAGGGTCGAAGCGGCGCCGCAAGGGGGGGTAATCGGCCAGTGTGACGAGCGTTTGAATGCGGGCGGGCCTTTCCGCGCCGCGCCGGCGGGGCAAGGCCGCCCGGCGGCCTGCCGGCGGCGCGCCGTGAGGCGGGATGCCCCGGACCGGTGGATCGGTCCGGGGCGCGGCGGCCGCTCACCAGCGGTAGCGCGCCGACACGGTGATCTCGCGCGGGTAGCCGTAGTAGCACCACATGGCGCTGTTGCAGGCGGTGACGTATGCGCGGTCGAACAGGTTGGCGGCGGTGACCTGGAAGCGCCAGCGATCCACGTCGTAGTGCGCGTTGGCGTCGTAGAGCACGTAGCCGCCGGTGCGGAACTGGTTGTTCGCGTCGCCGTAGTGCGGGCCGACGTAGCGCACGCCGCCGCCGAAGCCGAGGCCGGCCGGCGCGCCTTCGTGCACGGCGTAGTCGGCCGACAGCGAGGCCTGCCGCCGGGGCACCAGCGCCACCTGCTTGCCCAGCGTGGCGTCGTTGGCGCGGGTGACCTTGGCGTCGGTGTAGGCGTAGGCCGCGGTCACGTCGAGGTGGTCGGTCACCGCGACGTCCGCCTCCAGCTCGGCGCCGCGCGTGCGCGTCTGGCCCTGCTGCAGCGAGAAGAAGATGTGGTCGGGATCGACCGTCAGCGCGTTCTTCTGGGTGAGCCGGTACACCGCCGCCGTGATCAGCGAGCGCCCGCCGGGCGTCTGGTACTTCACGCCCGCCTCGTACTGGTCGCCGGTGATCGGCTTGTAGGCGCGGCCGTCGAAGGTCTGGCCCACCGTGGTCTTGAACGAGTGCGAGTAGGCGAGGTACGGCACCAGGCCGAGGTCGGTGGCGTAGTTGACGCCCAGGCGGCCGGAGAAGGCGTTGTCGTCCTGCTTGCGGCGCGTGCCGGCGATCAGGTCCTTCACGTCGTTGCTGACCCAGTCCTGGCGGCCGCTGGCGACGATGCCCCACTTGCCGAGGATGACCTGGTCCTGCACGTAGGCGCCCAGCTGTTCGAGCAGGCTGTTGGTGTGGAAGGTGTACGGCGCCGGCGGGATCGGCGCGCCGTACACCGGGTCGAAGATGTCGATCGGCGCGGCCGCGCCGAAGCCCGACTTGTAGTCGTTGCGGCTGTGCAGGTAGTCCACGCCCACCAGCACGTCGTGCCGCAGGCTGCCCTGGTCGAGCCTGGCCTCGACCTGGTTGTCCACGGCGAACACGTTCGCGTGGTCCACCAGCGGGTAGTTGTAGCGGTTGAGCGTGCGCAGGTCGTCCTGCAGGCCGAGGCTGCCGATCGAGCGGTGGTCCACCTTGGCGTTCTGCAGGCGCAGGTCCTGGCGGAACGACCACACGTCGTCGAAGCGGTGGGTGAAGGCGTAGCCGATCGACTCGTCGGTCTTGTGGTAGTAGTCGTAGCCCGGCTCGCCCGGGTTCACGTCGCGCGGGATGCGGCCGTTGGGGTTGGGATACAGCGTGCCCTGCGCGGGCAGGAAGCCGCCCACGCCGTCGGACAGCGTGCGCTGGTAGCGCGGCAGCAGGGTGAACGAGGTGTCCTCGTCCGGCTGCCAGGTCAGGCTGGGCGCGAGGTAGTAGCGGTCGTCCTGCGAGTGCCTGATGTTGGAATCGCCCTGGCGCGCCAGCGCCACCACGCGCCACAGCCAGTGGCCGGCGTCGTCGAGCTGGCCGCCGGTGTCGCCGGCCAGCTGCTTCTGGCCGAAGCTGCCCACCGTGGCCACGACCTCGTGCGGCGCCTCCAGGCTGGGGCGCTTGCTGGTCATCCCGATCATGCCGCCGGGCGGCAGCTGGCCGTACATCGCCGAGGATGGCCCCTTGTTCACCTCCACGCGCTCCAGGCCGTAGGGCTCGATGCGCGAGTCGGCGGTCCAGTCGCCGTTGGGCAGCGCCAGGCCGTCGAGGAACTTGGCCGGGTCGTAGCCGCGGACCAGGATCCAGTCGCTGCGCGGATCGGCGCCGTAGCTGCCGCCCACCGCGCCGGCCAGGTAGCGCACCGCCTCGTCCAGGCCCTGCACGCCGTGCAGCTGCATGCGGTCGGGCGTGACCGTGCTGACCGACTGTGGGATCTCCACCGCCGGCGTTTCCGTCTTGGTGGTCGAGTAGACGACGTTCACCGCTTCGAGCGTGGCACCGTGCGGGTCGTCCTGGCGCGCGCCGGCCCTGGGCGGCGCGGTGCCGGCGTCGGTCTGGCCGGCGGCGTGGGCGGTGCCGGCGAGGGCGAGCGTGAGCGCCGCCAGGAGGGCGCTGCGGGGAAGGCGGGTGGACATGGGGTAACTGGGTCCCTGCGGAAATGGATGCCCCTGCTGGCCAGGCGCGGCCACGGGCGAGCGACAAGATAATAATGATTCTTATTTTTACCTCAAGCGCCGTGCCGGCCGGTGGGAGGCTTCCACGCGCGGCGGTTCGCCGCAGGGCGCGGCGCCGGCCTGCCGCCGCGCGGCGGCCGCCGGTGCGGCGGTATGGGGGGAGGAAGGATCAGGCCGCGTGGCGGCGGGCGCTGCGCGGGGGCATCCCGGTCCAGCGCTTGAAGGCGCGGCGGAACTCGCGCGGATCGCTGAAGCCGATCTCGCGGCCGATCTCGGCCACGCTGAGCGTGCCGTCGTGCAGCAGCTGCAGCGCGCGCTCGGCGCGCACGCGGTCGTGGATCTCGCGGAAGATGCGCCCGCTCTCGGCCAGCCGCCGGCGCAGCGAGCGTTCGCTCAGGTTGAGCGTGCGCGCCACGTCGCCGATCGTCGGCGGCTGGCGCAGGCGGCTGCGCAGCAGGCGCTCCACCGCCGCCACGATCTCCTGGCTGGCGCCGTCGCGGCTGTTCTGCTGCTTGCACAGCGCCAGCGCCTGGCGCGCGGTGAGCGGGTTGTAGCCGGGCAGCTCGCGCGCCAGCCAGGCCGCGTCCACCCGCACGCGGTTGCAGGCGGCGCCGAAGCGCGGCTCGCAGCCGAACACCTCGCGGTAGGCCGCCGCGTGGGCGGGCGCGGGATAGCTCAGCTCGACGCCGCCGGGCCGGAAGGCCGGGCCGAGCAGCTGGCGCGCGATCGCCAGCGAGCTGGCGAACAGCTCCTCGCACAGGAACGGCAGCAGCTCCGGGTCGCTGAAGCGCGGCCAGGCCACCAGCGCCACCTCGTGCTCGTCCAGCGCCTCGAAGCCGACCTCGAGCAGCGCGCCGCAGACCTTGTGGTGCTCGATGCCCACGCGCATCGCCTCGCCGAAGGTGCGCGAGGTCATCATCGCCAGGCCGAGCAGGCCGAAGCTGCCCAGCGTCTCGTTGCGGCCCACCACCAGGCCGATGTCGCCCGCGCCGAAGCTGCGCAGCGCGCGGCGGATCACCGTGCTGGCCTGGCGGTAGGACACGCGCAGCGAGGGGTCGCTGAGCTGGCCGCGCTGCAGTCCCAGCCCGGCGAACCAGCCCTCGCAGGGCACGCCGCGCGCCGTCGCCAGCTCGGTCAGGTAGACCAGCACGTTCGGCGGGATCTCCGCCGCGGTGTAGCGCGGGTCGCGGGAGGCGGACGGGACGGTGCGGAGCATGGCGAGGGCGATGGCGGCGGCGGTCGCGGCCGGCGGATGCCGGCTGCCCGCTTTTTTAGCACGCGCGCCCCGGCGCCGTTTGCGCGGCGCACAACCTGCCGTGGCATCCGCGGGCCTGTGGGAGCGGCCTCCGGCCGCGAAAAACACGCCGGCCGTGTCGCTGGGGGCGGACGTAGCGGGCCCGGCGCTGGCCGCCGGTGCCATGCGGGCGGCGATGCTTCCGGGCGGTTTCGGCGGCGGACCATCGCGGCCGGAGGCCGCTCCCACCCAGGCTGCCGCGAGCCCGTGGGAGCGGCCTGCGGCCGCGAAAAAACACCTCGGGGATTCGCCGGCTGCGCGAACCGTGCCGGCGCGCCGCCCCTCACTCGCCGATGGTCAGCAGCGAGGCGTTGCCGCCGGCGGCGGTGGTGTTGATGGTGAGCGTGCGCTCGCCGGCGAAGCGCAGCAGGTAGTGCGGGCCGCCCGCCTTCGGGCCGGTGCCGGACAGGCCCTCGCCGCCGAACGGCTGCACGCCGACCACCGCGCCGATCTGGTTGCGGTTGACGTAGCAGTTGCCCACGCGCGCGTGGCTGCGGATGTATTCCACGGTGTCGTCGATGCGGCTGTGCACGCCCAGCGTCAGGCCGTAGCCGGTGGCGTTGATCTGCTCGATCACCTTGGGCAGGTCCTCGCCCTTCCAGCGGATCACGTGCAGCACCGGGCCGAACACCTCGCGGGTCAGCGTGGCGAGCGAGGGAATCTCGTAGGCGCGCGGGGCGAAGAAGGTGCCGTGCGCGGTGGCCGCGGGGTCGAGCGGCACCTCGGCGATCCTCTTCGCCTCCTTGTCCATGCGCGCGGCGTGCTCGGCGAGGATCTTGCGCGCGTCCTCGTCGATCACCGGGCCGACGTCGGTGGACAGCTGGCCGGGGTCGCCCACCTTCAGCTCGGCCATCGCGCCGGCCAGCATGCCGACCACCTTGTCGGCGATGTCCTCCTGCACGAACAGCACGCGCGCGGCCGAGCAGCGCTGGCCGGCGGACTGGAAGGCGGAGGCGATCACGTCCTTGACGACCTGCTCGGGCAGCGCGGAGGAGTCGGCGATCATCGCGTTCTGGCCGCCGGTCTCGGCGATCAGCGCGGCGATCGGCGCGTTGCGCGCGGCCAGCGCGCGGTTGATCGCCCAGGCGGTCTCGGTGGAGCCGGTGAAGGCCACGCCGGCCACGCGCGGGTCGCGGGTCAGCGCCGCGCCGACCACCGCGCCGTCGCCCGGCAGGTATTGCAGCACCGCGGCCGGCACGCCGGCCTCGTGCAGCAGCTTCACCGCGGCGTGGCCAATCAGGCTGGTCTGCTCGGCCGGCTTGGCGATCACGCCGTTGCCGGCGGCCAGCGCCGCCGAGACCTGGCCCAGGAAGATCGCCAGCGGGAAGTTCCACGGGCTGATGCAGACGAACACGCCGCGGCCGTTCAAGTAGAGCTGGTTGCTCTCGCCGGTGGGGCCGGGCAGCTGCTCCGGATGGCCGAACAGGCGGCGCGCCATCGTCGCGTAGTAGCGCAGGAAGTCGGCGGCCTCGCGGATCTCGGCGATGGCGTCGGGCAGGGTCTTGCCGGCCTCGCGCACGCACAGCGCGATGAACTCGCCGCGGCGCGCCTCCAGCTGCTCGGCGGCGTGTTCCAGGATGGCGGCGCGGCTGGCGGCGGGCAGGCGGTCCCAGTCCGGCTGCGCGGCGACCGCGTTGGCCAGCGCCCGGTCCACCAGCGCGGCGTCGGCGCTGACGTAGCTGCCGACGACCTGGCGGCGGTCGGCCGGGTTGGTCACCTGCACGGCCGGGCCGTTGCCCTGGCCGCCGGGCACCAGCGGCCCGGCGGTCCACGGGCCGGCCTGCGCGTTGACGGCCTCGGCGAGGACCTTCAGTTCGTTGTCGTTGGAGAAGTTCACGCCCATGGAGTTCTTCCGAAGTTCACCATAGAGATTCACCGGCAGCGGGATGCGCGGGTGCGGGATCGAGGCGAAGCCGCGCACCGTCTCGCACGGGTCGGCCACCAGCTCGCGCACCGGCAGCGACTCGTCCACCACGCGGTTGACGAAGCTGGTGTTGGCGCCGTTCTCCAGCAGGCGGCGCACCAGGTAGGGCAGCAGGTCCTCGTGCGTGCCCACCGGCGCGTAGACGCGGCAGGGCACGTTCAACTTGTCCGGGCCGATCACCTCGGCGTACAGGTCGGTGCCCATGCCGTGCAGGCGCTGGAACTCGAACGGCCGGCCGCGCGCGATGTGGTGCACGGCGGCGATGGTGTGCGCGTTGTGGGTGGCGAACTGCGGGTAGATCAGCTCGCTGCCGGCGTCGAACAGCTTGTGCGCGCAGGCCAGGTACGACACGTCGGTGTTGGGCTTGCGCGTGTACAGCGGGTAGCCGGCCAGGCCCTGCTCCTGCGCGCGCTTGATCTCGGCGTCCCAGTAGGCGCCCTTGACCAGGCGCACGTACCAGCGGCGGCCGCTGGCGCGCGCGGTCTCGATCAGCCAGTCGATCACGAACGGGGTGCGCTTGGAGTAGGCCTGCACCACGATGCCGAGGCCGTTCCAGCCCTCCAGCGAGGGATGCGCGAACACCTCGCCGATGATGTCCAGCGAGAGCTCCAGGCGGTCGGCCTCCTCGGCGTCCACGGAGAGCGCGATGCCCTGCTTCATCGCCAGCTGCGACAGCTCCAGCAGCTTCTCGGTGAGCTGGCGGCGCGCCTGCCCGCGCCTGGCCACCTCGTAGCGCGGGTGCAGCGCGGAGAGCTTCACCGAGATCGACGGCGCGTCGGTGTGGTTGGCGAACGGCCCGCGCGCGCCGATGCGGGCGATCGCGCGGCGGTAGTCCTCCTGGTAGCGCTCGGCCGTCTCGGCGGTGAGCGCGGACTCGCCGAGCATGTCGTAGGAATAGCGGTACATCGCGTATTCCTTCTTCGCGCAGCGGTCCAGCGCCTCGTCGATGGTCTGCCCCATCACGAACTGGTGGCCCATGATGCGCATGGCCTGGCGCACCGCCAGGCGGATCGCCGGCTCGCCGGCGCGGCCGACCAGGCGGCGCAGCGCGCCGGTGAAGTCGCGGCGGGTCTCCTCGGCCAGGTTGACCAGCTTGCCGGTGAGCATCAGGCCCCAGGTGCTGGCGTTGACGAACAGCGACTCGCTTTGACCCAAGTGTTTCTTCCAGTCGGCGTCGCCCAGCTTGTCGCGGATCAGCTTGTCCGCGGTGGCCTTGTCGGGGATGCGCAGCAGCGCCTCGGCCACGCACATCAGCAGCACGCCTTCCTCGCTGGAGAGGTCGTACTGGCGCATGAAGGACTCGACCGCGCTCTGGTCCTTGGCGCGGGCGCGCACGCGCGTGACCAGGCCGGCGGCGACGTCGATCACCTGCTCGCGCTCGGCCGGCGGCAGCGTGGCCTGGGCGAGCAGGTCGTTGACCGCCTCGGTCTCGTCGCGCAGCCACGCGGCGGTGATGCGCGCGCGCGCGGGCGACGCGCCGGCGGGAAGTTCGGGGCTGAGGATGGGTTGGCTCACGGGGAAAACCGGCGGGATCGCGGGATGGGGAAAGCGCGCGATTGTACGCTCCGGCGTCGCCCGCACGCATCCGTACGCGCCGCCGCAGGCGTCCCGCGCGGGGCCGCGCGGGGCGCCGCGCAAGCCCTGATCCAGGTCAAGCGGGTGCGACATTCTTGCCGGCCGGGGTCGGTGGGGCCTATCATTCCGCCGTTCCAGGCACGCCGGATCTTCCATGATCGTGCTTCGACCTGCCGACGGCGGCCTGCCGTGCGTGACGCTGTGGCTCAAGCCCAACCGCGCACTCAGCCGACGCGGCCTGCGTCGCTTGATCGTGGTGCTGGCGGTGTTGGCGCTGACAACGGCCGGACTGGGGGCGTGGCAGGGCAACGTGTTCGCCCCGCTGTTCGCCCTGGTGGAATCCTTCGCGGTGGCCTTCGCCCTCGGGCGGGCCTGGCGCGCGGGGGACCGCAGCGAGCGCATCACCCTCGACTCGTCGTCGCTGGAGGTGCAATCCCTGCCCGGGCGGCGGCGCGTGCGTTTCCAGTCCTACTGGGTGCGCGTGCGGCTGGCGCCGGGGCATGGACACAACCGGCTCCTGCTGCGTTCGCACGGGCGCGAGCTGGAGATCGGCAGCTTCCTCGCCGAGGAGGAGCGCGCCGAGCTGTCGGGGAAACTCAAGGTGCTGCTGGCCGGGATGCAGGGCCAGCCGCGCAGGTAGGTTCAACAAAGGTGCAAGACATGACTTCTGGCGGCATCAGGATCAAGGCATGGGCGGCGGCGGTCTGTGCGCTGTTCGCCGGCGCGGCGTGGGCCAACCCCCGGCCGGGGCAGCTGAACATGACGCGCGGCGTGACCGAGTGGTCGTACCGGCCCTACCTGCTCAACAACGTCGCCCTCGGCGTGTGCGTGGCGATCGGCATCCTGGTGTTCGGCGCGATGTTCATCGCCATGTTCCGCTTCCGCAAGTCGCGCGGCGCGGTGGCCGAGAAGTGGACCCACAACACGATGCTCGAGATCGTGTGGACCACCATCCCGGTGCTGATCCTGATCGTGCTGGCCTACATGGCCACCGGCGGCCTGACCACCTTCGCCGACACCACCGGCGCGCAGATGACCGTGAAGGTCACCGGCTACCAGTGGAAGTGGCGCTACGACTACGTCGACTACCAGGGCAAGCCGGTCGAGCACGTCGGCTTCATGTCCCGGCTCGACGCGCTGAGCGACGAGACCCGCGAGCTGCGCTCCGGCCTGGACCCGAAGGCGGTGCAGGAGAACGGCGAGAACACCTACCTGCTCAACGTGGACCACCCGCTGGTGGTGCCGGTGGGCGTGAAGATCCGCTTCGTGATCACTGCCGGCGACGTGATCCACTCCTGGTGGGTGCCGCAGCTCGGCTGGAAGATGGACGCCATCCCCGGCATCGTCAACGCCGCCTGGACCAACATCAAGGAGCCGGGCGTGTACCGCGGCCAGTGCGCCGAGCTGTGCGGCCAGGACCACGGCTTCATGCCGATCGTGGTGAAGGCGGTGCCGAAGGCCGAGTTCGAGCAGTGGCTGGCGGCGCAGCAGAAGCCCGCCGCCGCGCCGGCCCCGGCCGCCGCCGGCAGCGCCGCTGCGCCGGCCACCGCGCAGGTGCCGGCCGCCCCGGCGCATCAGGGCTGACCGCGCTCCGCGGTCCGCCATTCCAGAGCATTCGCATTAGGTAGAGGTGCAAGGCCATGGCCCACGCAGCCACCCACGACCACCACGACGGGCACCACGGCGCGCCGTCCAACTTCTTCGTCCGCTGGTGCATGTCCACCAACCACAAGGACATCGGCACGCTGTACCTGGTCTTCTCGCTGCTGATGTTCTTCATCGGCGGCAGCTTCGCCATGGTGATCCGCGCCGAGCTGTTCAAGCCCGGCATGCAGCTGGTGCAGCCGTACTTCTTCAACGAGATGACCACGCTGCACGCGCTGGTGATGATCTTCGGCGCGGTGATGCCGGCCTTCGTGGGCCTGGGCAACTGGATGATCCCGCTGATGATCGGCGCGCCCGACATGGCGCTGCCGCGCATGAACAACCTCTCGTTCTGGATCCTGCCGTTCGCCTTCGCGCTGATGCTGTCCACGCTGTTCCTGCCCGGCGGCGGCCCGGCCGGCGGCTGGACGATGTACCCGCCGCTGGCGCTGCAGACCGACTCGCTGGCCTACGTGGTGTTCGCCGTGCACCTGATGGGCATCAGCTCGATCATGGGCGCGATCAACATCATCGCCACCATCCTCAACATGCGCGCGCCGGGCATGGACCTCCTGAAGATGCCGGTGTTCGTGTGGAGCTGGCTGATCACCGCGTTCCTGCTGATCGCGGTGATGCCGGTGCTGGCCGGCGCGGTGACCATGCTGCTCACCGACAAGTACTTCGGCACCAGCTTCTTCAACGCGGCCGGCGGCGGCGACCCGGTGCTGTACCAGCACATCTTCTGGTTCTTCGGGCACCCCGAGGTCTACATCATGATCCTGCCGGCCTTCGGCCTGGTCTCGGAGATCATCCCGACCTTCGCGCGCAAGCCGATCTTCGGCTACAAGGCGATGGTGTTCGCGATCGCCTCGATCGCCTTCCTGTCGTTCATCGTGTGGGCGCACCACATGTTCGCGGTGGGCCTGCCGCTGGGCGCCGAGATCTTCTTCATGTACGCCACCATGCTGATCGCGGTGCCGACCGGCGTGAAGGTGTTCAACTGGGTGTCCACCATGTGGGGCGGCTCGATGACCTTCGAGACGCCGATGCTGTTCGCCATCGCCTTCGTGATCCTGTTCACCATCGGCGGCTTCTCCGGCCTGATGCTGGCGCTGGTGCCGGCCGACTTCCAGTACCACGACTCCTACTTCGTGGTGGCGCACTTCCACTACGTGCTGGTGACCGGCGCGGTGTTCGCCATCATCGCCGCCACCTACTACTGGCTGCCGAAGTGGACCGGCCACATGTACTCGGAGTTCTGGGGCAAGGTGCACTTCTGGAACAGCGTGATCTGGGTGAACGTGCTGTTCTTCCCGCAGCACTTCCTGGGCCTGGCCGGCATGCCGCGCCGCATCCCGGACTACAACGTCGCGTTCGCCAACTTCAACATGATCAGCTCGATCGGCGGCTTCCTGTTCGGCGCCTCGCAGCTGATCTTCCTGGGCGTGGTGATCCACTGCGTGTTCTTCTCCAAGAAGAAGGCCGCCGACCGCGTGTGGGAAGGCGCCAAGGGCCTGGAGTGGACCGTGCCGTCGCCGGCGCCGTTCCACACCTTCGAGGTGCCGCCGGTGATCCACGACGAGGAACTGGCGCACGGGCACGTCGAGGATTGACGCGACCGGCCGGGCGCGCCGCCCCGCGGCGGCCGCGCCCGGCGGAACCGGACCGATGACGAGCCCGCAAACGATGGACCAGCAGCAGGAGGCACGCCGGCGCGGCGTGCGCCGCACCCTCTGGGTGACCGGCACGATCGCGGTGGCGATCTTCCTGCTGTCGATCCTGAGCATGCTGCGGATCTCGTAGCGGTCCGGAGCGGCGCGCCGCGGCCCCGGCCGGCGGCGCATCGCATGCAGTACCCGCGCGGTAGGGCGGGGTGGTAAGCCAAATCAAGAGAATTCCACGGGGATCTCACCATGGGTCAGCAGCAAGGCGCTTATTTCGTTCCGTCCAAGAGCCAATGGCCGATCGTCGCCGCGGTGGTCATGTTCGTCACCGTGTATGGCGCCGCACACTGGCTCAACGCCGAACCGGGCGAGTCGGGCTTCGGCAAGACGGTGCTCCTGATCGGCGCGCTGGGCATCCTGGCGATGTTCTTCGGCTGGTTCCGCTCGGTGATCAAGGAATCGCTGGCCGGCAACTACAACGACCAGGTGGACCGCTCGTTCCGCATGGGCATGATGTGGTTCATCTTCTCCGAGGTGATGTTCTTCGGCGCGTTCTTCGGCGCGCTGTGGTACGCGCGCAGCTACTCGGTGCCGTGGCTGGGCGGCGAGGGCCACGGCGTGCTCACCCACCAGTTCCTGTGGAGCCAGTACAGCGCGGCCTGGGGCGCCACCGGCGGCAACGGCCCCGAGCACGTCGGCGGCGACTTCCAGACCATCGCGCCGTGGGGCCTGCCGCTGCTCAACACGCTGATCCTGCTTTCCTCCAGCGTCACCATCACCATCGCGCACCACGCGCTGAAGGCCGGCCACCGCGGCAAGGTGCTGCTGTTCCTGGGCCTGACCGTGCTGCTGGGCGCCACCTTCCTGTGGTTCCAGGCGCACGAGTACATCGAGGCCTACAAGGAGCTCAACCTCACCCTGCAGAGCGGCGTGTACGGCTCCACCTTCTTCATGCTCACCGGGTTCCACGGCATGCACGTGACGCTGGGCACGATCATGCTGGCGGTGATCTGGCTGCGCGTGCTGAAGGGCCACTTCAACAAGGACCACCACTTCGGCTTCGAGGCGGTGGCCTGGTACTGGCACTTCGTGGACGTGGTCTGGTTGGGGCTGTTCATGTTCGTTTACATCCTCTGACGTACAGTTTTGAGAGATTAGATTCGGCTTTTATTTGAATCTGAGTGAATCGCGAGATGTCTCGCGTAGAAAACCCGCCGTAAGGCGGGTTTTCTATTGAGAATGAGCCAATTCCATTGCTTGCGAATGCGCCGGGTAAAATGGTGCTCGACCTCGCTTTTCTCGATGAGGTTTCGGTCCACGCACTCGTGAGAGCACGACCTGAGGGTCCGCAACAAGATCGACGCGCTCCTCAAGTTTCAATCCACGCGCTCGCGAGAGCGCGACACCGGCCCTCGCGGAGCCACGTGCCCTTGTCCTTGTTTCAATCCACGCGCTCGTGAGAGCGCGACCACGTGCAGAGGATGGCTAGGAAGTGGAAACAGCAGTTTCAATCCACGCGCTCGTGAGAGCGCGACCAGGATCGCGGGGTCGGGCAAAAGTCAGGCCCCTGGTTTCAATCCACGCGCTCGTGAGAGCGCGACCGCCGGATGGTCCGGCGAGGCGGTGTGCGCATGATGTTTCAATCCACGCGCTCGTGAGAGCGCGACCCGACCGAGGACCTGGCGCAGTCGATCCAGCGCCAGTTTCAATCCACGCGCTCGTGAGAGCGCGACCCTGATGGTCAGCGTGGACGAAGCGTTTCGCTCAAGTTTCAATCCACGCGCTCGTGAGAGCGCGACCGAGCTGGTGATGCTCACTGAGACCTGGTATCGGGTTTCAATCCACGCGCTCGTGAGAGCGCGACCGAAATGCGGATCCGCATGCGAGGGCATGGACCGTGTTTCAATCCACGCGCTCGTGAGAGCGCGACCAAGATCGTTGCAGGTCGACACTGCTGGATGAGATGGTTTCAATCCACGCGCTCGTGAGAGCGCGACCGCAGCAGCTTTCGATGTGCTTATCCCTGCACGAGTTTCAATCCACGCGCTCGTGAGAGCGCGACCGAGACGCAGGCGGATAGCCAGGTTCGATACGTCGTTTCAATCCACGCGCTCGTGAGAGCGCGACCCATCGAGCTGCCTCTGCGCACTGGCCGTGGTCTGTTTCAATCCACGCGCTCGTGAGAGCGCGACGATCCGTTCTGGCGCGATGTGAGGGCGCCATCGTGTTTCAATCCACGCGCTCGTGAGAGCGCGACCGACGCTCAAATGATGCTGGCAGCAGTGCTAGTAGGTTTCAATCCACGCGCTCGTGAGAGCGCGACCCATCGAGCTGCCTCTGCGCACTGGCCGTGGTCTGTTTCAATCCACGCGCTCGTGAGAGCGCGACCGCGCTGGGGCCATGTAGTCATGGCTTGATGCTACGTTTCAATCCACGCGCTCGTGAGAGCGCGACCCCGTCCTTGCCGGGCTTGGCGATCCAGTAATCCCGGTTTCAATCCACGCGCTCGTGAGAGCGCGACCAAGTTTCCTGACATGGAAGTAGATCAGCTCGCCAAGTTTCAATCCACGCGCTCGTGAGAGCGCGACGCGCGACGTGTGATGGCTCGGGCGGCGGCGCGACGTTTCAATCCACGCGCTCGTGAGAGCGCGACCTCGATCTCTACTGCAGGACATTCCCTGCTGCGCAGTTTCAATCCACGCGCTCGTGAGAGCGCGACCGTACGGGCACGGGTGATGCGGTAGCCGACGCCGCGTTTCAATCCACGCGCTCGTGAGAGCGCGACCGCGACATGGCGGCGCATTCCATGTATGCGGCTACGTTTCAATCCACGCGCTCGTGAGAGCGCGACCGCGGCGATTACCATGATCTTGTCGGCTGTCGCATCGTTTCAATCCACGCGCTCGTGAGAGCGCGACCACGGTCCGAGACTGGATCATCGTATCTTGGCCGGTTTCAATCCACGCGCTCGTGAGAGCGCGACCCCCGCTAGCCAGGCTGTCAAGGTCAACAGTTACACGTTTCAATCCACGCGCTCGTGAGAGCGCGACCCCGAGCATTGAGGCCATTGAGCAGCTGACGCCCAGTTTCAATCCACGCGCTCGTGAGAGCGCGACCCCGACTCTGCGGCCAAGGACAGCACGAACGCCAAGTTTCAATCCACGCGCTCGTGAGAGCGCGACCCCGGTGCTGCGCTACACCTGCCCGGCCGGCTTCGAGTTTCAATCCACGCGCTCGTGAGAGCGCGACCATCGGCCGTGCGGATGGGCTGGCCGTCCGGCCCGAGTTTCAATCCACGCGCTCGTGAGAGCGCGACCAGGGCTCTGCCCGCTCGTTCTTCGTCGTCCACATGTTTCAATCCACGCGCTCGTGAGAGCGCGACCGCGCCGAAAGGAAACGACGATGCCCCACCGGCAAGTTTCAATCCACGCGCTCGTGAGAGCGCGACTTGCCGCCGGGGTGTGGCTTGCGGGCCGGGGTAGTCGGTTTCAATCCACGCGCTCGTGAGAGCGCGACCGGTCGACCTTGCTGTTGTCGAGGATGTCGGCCTCGTTTCAATCCACGCGCTCGTGAGAGCGCGACCCAGAAGTCGGCGATAAGCTCGTTGTGGACGCACCCGTTTCAATCCACGCGCTCGTGAGAGCGCGACCGCGAGGCAATCTGCTCCCGCACCGGCGTCACAACGTTTCAATCCACGCGCTCGTGAGAGCGCGACCCAGAGGTAATTGCCCTGGCCATCCTTGAGCTTGCGTTTCAATCCACGCGCTCGTGAGAGCGCGACCCTCCGGCAGTAATGCGGGCGGCTGCAAAGAGTGCGTTTCAATCCACGCGCTCGTGAGAGCGCGACCGCGCATGGTCAGTCTCCTACCCGCCGGAGGGATCGTTTCAATCCACGCGCTCGTGAGAGCGCGACCGTCGCGATGCCGACACCCGCACCGATAAGGCCGCGTTTCAATCCACGCGCTCGTGAGAGCGCGACCCCGTGGGTAGCCCACGCCGTACCCGTGCGATTAAGTTTCAATCCACGCGCTCGTGAGAGCGCGACC
>Ga0182749_1000201_pt1 | contig 63277 bp, 55 predicted proteins | sample eDN3rd37CKraftMG_FD_128875 | JGI IMG/M metagenome (GOLD analysis project Ga0182749, IMG submission 128875) | Enriched Miracle-Growth compost microbial communities from Emeryville, California, USA - eDNA 3rd pass 37_C Kraft MG (version 2) (version 2) ...
CATCGCCGGACGGGACTGGGGCAGCGTCGTCGTCATCGGCGGCATCGTCGTGCTGTTCCCCGCGCTCGTGAGCATCGCCTTCGGCTTGAAGTCCGCCTCACCGCAGATGACCGACGTCGTCACGGTGTACGGGGGCAACGCCTGGACGGCTCTGCACAAGGTCGCCCTGCCGGCGTCGCTGCCGTCCTTCTTCGCAGCCGTGCGCATCTCCGTGCCCGGCGCGATCACCGGGGCGCTGCTGGCGGAATGGCTGGCCACGGGCAAGGGCATCGGCAACCTCGTGAACACCTACCTGCCGCTGACCAACTTCGGGGGCGTCTGGAGCTGCGTGGTGGTGGTGACGGCGCTGTCGCTCCTGCTCTACAACGTCATCCAGATCGTGGAGAACACCGTGCTCGCCCGGATGGGGATGCACCCGGACCGGCAGCTCTGAGGCCCATGACGGCGACGCGCGGGGCCGCCGCGACGGCAACGGGCGCCATCGCCCCGGCAGCAGGCGCGGCCGCCAAGGCGGAGGAGGGCGAGCGCGCCGCCCTGCTCGGCGCCCGCATCCGCGCGCTGAGGCAGGGCCGCGGCCTCACCCTCGTGCAGCTGGCCGGCATGACCGAGCTCTCGCACCCCTTCCTCAGTCAGCTCGAACGCGGGCTGGCCCAGCCGAGCATGGGCTCGCTGCGGCGCATCGCCGTCGCGCTGGGCACCAGCCCGATCGAGCTCGTCGCGGCGACCGAGGCCGTGCCCTGCACCGCTCGGCTGCCCGTCCAGATCACCCGGGCCGGCGACGACCGCGGCCCCGTCGCCGGCTTCGCCGAGGGTGAGGCTCGCATGCTCGCCCACGGCGAGCGCTCCTTCCATCCGATCGACCACCGTTCGGCGAACACCGAGCCGGGCGAGATCTTCGAGCACGCGGAGGACGAGTTCGCCTTCGTGCTCTCCGGAGCCGTCCGGGTCGAGGTCGAGGGCCGGGTGCACGGCCTGCGGGAGTCGGACTCCATCTTCTACGTGGGCGGGACGCCGCATCGCTGGTGGTCGGCGGACGGCCGACCGTTCCGTCTGCTCATCGTCAAGCAGCGACCCGCCTGATCGCCGCTCAGAGCGCGCGGACCGCCTCGACGAGCATCGAGGCGAAGGGCGCATCGGCCTGCAGCACCACCGAGACGTGCGCGCCGGCCACCTCCGGATAGCCGCGGTACCTGCCGCGCAGGTCGAACAGGGTGCGGCCGCGGTCGGGCCCGTCGGTGGTGTCCACCTCGGCGGGCACCACCGGCGCCAGCTCGGGGGTCACGGCGCCGGTCGCGATGGCGGCGGCGAGCGGGTCGTGCAGCACCGCGCCGCGGGAGGGAAGCACGCCCTCGGCGTAGAAGTCGTAGTAGTGGTCGAGCATGGCGCCGATCGCGCGCGCGGCGGGACCGCCCTCCAGCAGCCGCTGCCGCTCCGGCTCGCCGATGCGGTGCGCCATCGTGACGTCCAGCCCGACGACGGTCAACGGCCACGACGCCGCGAACACCGCCGCGGCCGCCTCGGGATCGCCCCAGATGTTCGCCTCCGCGGCGGGGGTCACGTTCCCGGGCACCAGCGCGGCGCCGCCCATGATCGTCACCCGCTTGACCAGGGCGGGCAGCTCCGGATCACGGCGGAGCGCCAGGGCGAGGTTGGTCAGCGGTCCGACCGCGAGCAGCTCCAGTTCCCCGGCGTGCTGCCGGGCGAGGGACAGCAGCAGCTCGGCCGCGTCCTGCGCGACGGGCTCGCGCCCGCTGGGCGGCAGCGTGACCCCGCCGATGCCGTTGTCTCCGTGCACATGCGGAGCGCCGCCGTGGAAGCCGGTCTCGAGGAAGTCGTGCGCGCCCACCGCGACGGGGGTGCTGCGATCACCGAGCAGCGCGATCAGGTCGAGGCTGTTGCGCGCCCCCTGGGCCGCGCTGGTGTTGCCGCTGACCGTGCCGATTCCGCGGAGCTCGATGTCCGGGCGCGAGTACAGGAAGGCGATCGCGAGCGAGTCGTCGATGCCCGTGTCGCAGTCGAGATAGAAGGGACGGCGCGCTGTCGTGCTCATGCTCCCGACGCTAGTCTCCCCCGGGTTTCGGCCGCGTTTCGGCTCAGAGCATCGCGGTCTGACCGGACTGCTTGATCGTCTCCACGACGTTCTTCACCTGCTGCGCGTGCTCGGCGGTGGTGACCAGCAGGACGTCCGGGGTGTCCACCACGACGATGTCGCGCACGCCGACGAGCGACACGAGCTTGCGCGTCTGGGAGACGACGATGCCGCTGGCCTCGTCGGCGAGGACGCGGGCGCCCTTGCCGAGGATCGCGAGGTCGGAGCTGCGGCCGCGGGTGAGGAGCTTCGCCACGCTCGCGAAATCGCCCACGTCGTCCCATTCGAACTGACCGCTGACGACGGCCATCCTGCCCTGCGCGGCACCGGGCTCCGCCACGGAGTAGTCGATCGCGATCTTGTGCAGCCGGGGCCAGATCCGGTCTACCAGCGGCCCGCGGCGCTGCGCGTCGTCCCACACCTCGGCGAGCGCGATCAGCCCCTCGACCAGCTCCGGCTCCGTCTTGGCCATCTCCTCCAGGAGGACGGATGCGCGGGCGACGAACATGCCCGCGTTCCAGAGGTACTCGCCGGAGTCGAGGTAGGCGCGTGCGGTGTCGCGGTCCGGCTTCTCGGTGAAGGACACGACGCGTTGCACATCCGCGGTGCCGGCGATGGGCAGCGGCTCGCCCGTTCGGATGTAGCCGAAGCCGATGGACGGCTCGGTGGGCTCGATGCCGATCGTCGCGATGAGGCCCTCGTCCGCCGCCCGGACCGCCTCCTGCACGGCACGCTGGAACAGGCGCGTGCCGCGGATGACATGGTCCGCGGCGAAGGAGCCGATGATCACGCCCGGCTCGCGACGCTCCAGGATCGCCGCCGCCAGCCCGATCGCGGCGCTGGAGTCCTTGGGCTCCGTCTCCAGGACGATGTTCGCGTCGCTGAGCTCGGGCAGCTGCTCCTCGACGGCTGCGCGATGGGCGCGGCCGGTGACGACCATGATCCGCTCGGGACCTGCCAGCGGCGCCAGTCGCGTCCAGGTGGAGCGCAGCAGGGAGTTGCCCGAGCCGGTCAGGTCCAGCAGGAACTTCGGCGCCTCCGCCCGGGACAGCGGCCACAGCCGTGAGCCGACCCCTCCGGCCGGGATGACGGAGTAGAAGCGCTGCATGAGCTCCGCTGTGCTGGTCACGCGATCATCCTAGGGACCAGGCCCGGCGCCGGCGCCGAGACCGCTGCCGGACGGTACCCCGCACGTCCGCCGGAAGCCGGCCGCCCCGAAGCTCCCCCGCCTGTTGCCCGACACGCCACGTCGAGTTGACCTGCCGTTCACCGTCGGCACGGACGCTGGCGTCGTGCGCATCGCGGTCATCACCGAGAGCTTCCTGCCCACCGTGAACGGCGTCACCACCAGCGTCTGCCGGATCCTCGAGAACTTCGCCTCGCGCGGCGACGACGCGATCGTCATGGCCCCCGACGCCGGCTCCCCCGCCTCCTACGCCGGCTTCCCCGTGCGCGAGGCGCCCGCGCTGGCCTACCGCCAGTTCCCGGTCGGCCTGCCCACGCCCGCCGTGCAGCGCACGCTGGACGAGTTCAAGCCGGACGTCGTGCACGTCGCCTCCCCGTTCCTGCTCGGCGCACAGGGCATCCAGGCCGCCCGGAGGCTCGGCATCGCCTCCGTCGCGATCTACCAGACCGACATCGCCGGCTTCGCCAAGATGAACCGGATGGCCTCCGCGGTCGGCCTCACCCGGCGCGTCGTGCGCGCGATCCACAACGCGGCCGACCTCACCCTCGCGCCCTCCTCCAGCGCCATCGCCGAGCTCGAGCGCTCCGGGGTGCACGACGTGCGGCTGTGGGGCCGCGGCGTGGACACGCAGGGCTTTCACCCGCGGCTGCGCGGGGAGCAGCCCACCCAGGAGCTGCGCGCACGGCTCGCCCCGCACGGGGAGACGCTCGTCGGCTACATCGGCAGGCTCGCGCCGGAGAAGGAGGTCGAGCTGCTGGCGGGGCTGCGCGGGATGCGCGGCGTGCGCCTCGTCGTGGTCGGCGACGGGCCGAGCATGCCGCGGCTGCGGGCGCGCCTGGGCGAGGAGACCGCGTTCCTCGGGCGTCTGGGCGGAGCCGAGCTTGCGCGGGCCTACGCCGCGCTGGACGTGTTCGTGCACCCCGGCCGCCACGAGACCTTCGGGCAGACCGTCCAGGAGGCGCATGCGAGCGGCCTTCCCGTGATCGCACCGCGAGCAGGAGGCCCGGTTGACCTCGTGACGCCGGGCACGGACGGCTTCCTCTTCGAGCCGGGCGACGCCGTGCAGCTGCGTGCCGCGGTGGCGACGCTGGCCTCCGACACGGCATTGCGGGCGCGGATGGGCGAGGCCGGACGGCGCCGGGTGCTGCGCAAGACCTGGGCCGCGCTCACGGAGGAGCTCATCGCCCACTACGGCGCCGCGATGACGAGCCGCCGCCTGCCGCGCGCTCCCTATCGCTGGCGCGCGGGCTCCCGCTCCACCGTCTCCGCGCGCTGAGTCTCAGGCCCGGCGGCGGCGGTCGTACTTAGGCTGACCTAACGAGCGTGCCCCGCAGCGGCGGAATAGACTTGCTGCGGTCGGGCCGACCCGCACTCGAAGGTCAGCCGGCCGACGCGCCGATTGGCTAGGAGGGTTGCTCATGTCGGTCGTAGCACCTGAACCCCGTGCGACGGAGGTTCGGCGACCAAAGTCACCACGCCCGGGCGGAACGCTCTACCGCGGCCGCGAGGGGATGTGGTCCTGGGTGCTGCACCGGATCACGGGCGTCGCGATCTTCTTCTTCCTGCTCGTGCACGTGCTGGACACCGCGCTGATCCGGGTGAGCCCCGAGGCGTACAACGCGGTCATCGGCACCTACAAGAACCCGATCATGGGCATCGGCGAGATCGCACTGGTCGCCGCGATCGTCTTCCACGCCCTGAACGGCATCCGGGTGATCCTCATCGACTTCTGGAGCAAGGGCACCAAGTACCAGGCTGTGATGTTCTGGATCGTCATCGTGCTCTGGCTCGTGCTCATGGCCGGCTTCGTGCCCCGCCAGTTCATGGTCATCGTCAGCGAGATCGGAGGCTGATCGTGACGACGATCGAAGTGCCCCGCGCCAAGACCGGGCGCGGCAGCTACCGCGGCGGGGTCAACTGGGAGAAGGTCGGCTGGATCTACATGCGCGTCTCAGGCGTCGTCCTGGTCGTGCTGATCTTCGGCCACCTGTTCGTGAACCTCGTCATGGGCGAGGGCGTCAAGCAGATCGACTTCGCCTTCATCGGCGGCAAGCTCGCCAACCCGTTCTGGCAGTGGTGGGACGTCGCGATGCTGTGGCTGGGCCTCATCCACGGCGGCAACGGCATGCGCACCCTCGTGAACGACTACGTGAGCAGCCGGATCGTCTCCGCGGTGCTGAAGTGGGCGCTGCTGGTCGCCGTCGTGGTGCTCATCATCCTCGGCACCCTCGTCGTCTTCACCTTCGACCCGTGCCCGGCCGGTGCGGACCCGGCGCTGCTCGCGTCCTTCTGCCCCGCGTCCTGATCTCTGGAGTCCATTCGTGTCCAACACCACCGCGTCCGCTGAGACCGGCAGCGTCGTCCGTGACGGCGTGCACTACCACCAGTACGACATCGTCATCGTCGGCGCAGGCGGCGCCGGCATGCGGGCCGCGATCGAGGCCGGCCCGAAGGCCAAGACCGCCGTCATCACCAAGCTCTACCCCACCCGCTCGCACACGGGCGCCGCGCAGGGCGGCATGGCGGCCGCCCTCGCGAACGTGGAGGAGGACAACTGGGAGTGGCACACCTACGACACGATCAAGGGCGGTGACTACCTCGTCGATCAGGACGCCGCGGAGATCCTCGCCAAGGAGGCCATCGACGCCGTCATCGACCTCGAGAACATGGGCCTGCCCTTCAACCGCACGCCCGAGGGGAAGATCGACCAGCGCCGCTTCGGCGGCCACACCCGCGATCACGGCAAGGCCCCGGTGCGCCGCGCCTGCTACGCGGCGGACCGCACCGGCCACATGATCCTGCAGACGCTGTACCAGAACTGCGTGAAGCACGGCGTCGAGTTCTTCAACGAGTACTACGTGCTGGACCTCTCCCTCGTGGAGAAGGACGGGCAGAAGCGCGTCGCCGGCGTCGTCGCCTACGAGCTGGCCACGGGCGAGCTGCACGTGTTCCAGGCGAAGGCCGTGATCTTCGCCTCCGGCGGCTTCGGCAAGATCTTCAAGACGACCTCCAACGCGCACACCCTCACCGGCGACGGCGTCGGCATCATCTGGCGCAAGGGCCTGCCGCTGGAGGACATGGAGTTCTACCAGTTCCACCCGACCGGGCTCGCCGGCCTGGGCATCCTGCTGACCGAGGGCGCGCGCGGCGAGGGCGCGATCCTGCGCAACGCCTCCGGCGAGCGCTTCATGGAGCGCTACGCGCCCACCATCAAGGACCTCGCGCCCCGCGACATCGTGGCCCGCTCGATGGTGCAGGAGGTGCTCGAGGGTCGCGGCGCCGGACCTCACAAGGACTACGTCCTGCTGGACTGCACGCACCTGGGCGCGGAGGTGCTGGAGACCAAGCTGCCGGACATCACCGAGTTCGCCCGGACCTACCTCGGCGTCGACCCGGTGACCGAGCCGGTGCCGGTCTTCCCGACTGCGCACTACGCCATGGGCGGCATCCCGACGAACAACAACGCCGAGGTGCTCAGCGACAACACGACCGTGGTCCCCGGCCTGTACGCCGCAGGCGAGTGCGCCTGCGTCTCGGTGCACGGCTCGAACCGCCTGGGCACCAACTCGCTGCTGGACATCAACGTCTTCGGAAAGCGCTCCGGCAACAACGCGGTCGCGTACGTGCGCGAGGCCGACTGGGTGGAGCTGCCGGAGAACCCGGCTGCGGCGGTCACCCAGATGCTCGACACCATCCGCAACAGCACCGGCACGGAGCGCGTCGCGGATCTGCGCCGCGAGCTGCAGGAGGCGATGGATCGCGGCGCTCAGGTGTTCCGCACCGACGAGTCGCTCAGCGAGGTGCTCAAGGTCATCCACAGCCTGCGCCTGCGCTACAAGAACGTCGCGATCCAGGACCGCGGCAAGCGCTTCAACACCGATCTGCTGGAGGCCGTCGAGCTGGGCTTCCTGCTCGACCTGGCCGAGGTGCTCGTCTACTGCGCCCGCAACCGCAAGGAGAGCCGCGGCGGCCACATGCGCGACGACTTCCCGAAGCGCGACGACGTGAACTACATGAAGCACACCATGGCCTATTTGACGGGCGACCCCCACTCGGCCGACCCGGAGGACCACATCACCCTGGACTGGAAGCCGGTCGTGGTCACCCACTACGAGCCGACGGAGAGGAAGTACTGATGTCGACTGCCGTCGTCGAGCAGAGCGGCGCCTCGCCGGTGGAGGCTCCGAAGCCCTTCACCGTCACGCTGCTCATCCGCCGCTACGACCCGGACTCCGGGCAGGAGGCGCACTGGCAGGACTTCGACGTGGAGATGTACCCCACGGACCGCATCCTGGACGCGCTGCACCGCATCAAGTGGGAGCAGGACGGATCGCTGACCTTCCGCCGTTCCTGCGCTCACGGCGTCTGCGGCTCGGACGCGATGCGGATCAACGGCCGCAACCGTCTGGCCTGCAAGACGCTGGTGAAGGATCTGGACATCACCAAGCCCATCTACGTCGAGCCGATCAAGGGCCTGCCGCTGGAGAAGGACCTGGTCGTCAACATGGAGCCGTTCTTCGACGCGTTCCGGGAGATGAAGCCGTTCCTCATCTCCGCGACCGAGCCCGAGCCGGGCAAGGAGCGCCTGCAGAGCGCGGCCGACCGGGAGCGCTTCGACGACGCGACCAAGTGCATCCTGTGCGCGGCGTGCACCTCCAGCTGCCCGGTGTTCTGGACGGACGGCCAGTACTTCGGCCCCGCCGCGATCGTCGCGGCGCATCGCTTCATCTTCGACTCGCGTGACGACGCGGCGAAGGTGCGCATGGACATCCTCAACGACAAGGAGGGCGTGTGGCGCTGCCGCACGACCTTCAACTGCACCGAAGCCTGCCCTCGCGGCATCCAGATCACCAAGGCGATCGCCGAGGTGAAGGGCGCCATCATGCACGGCACGCGCTGAGAGCTCCTCGAGAAGCCCGTTCTGGCGGCATCGGCCGCCGGGACGGGCTTCTCGCATGTCTGCTCAGGCCTCGGCCTCCGCGGGCTTCGGGCGCTCCACGAGAGGGTCCTCCTCGCGGCGCAGCCTCCGCGGTGCGGCGGGCCCGCGATCCTCGCGGAACACCCAGTACCGGTAGAACACGAAGCGGAAGGCCGAGCCGAGGATGAGCCCGATGACATTGCCGGAGATGTTGTCGGCGAGGATCGTGCGCATCCCGAGCACGTAGTGGGAGATGCCGAGGCAGGCCAGGCCGATGAGCGAGCCGGCGATGCTCACGAGCACGAACTCGACGCCCTCCCTCGCCCAGTCGCGTCGGCGCTGGGACCGGAAGGTCCAGTGGCGGTTCCCGAGCCAGTTCACGAGGATGGCGAAGGCGGTGGAGACCACCTTGGCGAGGATGGGGCCGCCGGGCACCAGCTCGGGCGCGAACACGGTGGTCCTCAAGGCGTTGAACACCACGACGTCGACGACGAAGCCGAGGCCTCCGACGAGCGCGAAGCTCACCAGCTGCAGCCCGACCTGCCGGAGGCGTGGCGCATTCAGGCTCACCCGGTGCCTCTCCTCTCCCCCCGGTCAGCGGATGCCCGGCCGGCAGGATCGGCATGCATACCGCGAACGCTCAGATTATCCCGCCGAGCCGACGGATAAGCTGGGAATCGTTTCGACGGGGGCACCCAGGCGGACACTGAGCCAGACGAATCGGAGCAATTGGTCGTGATGCAGGCGTGCACCGTCGTGATCCCCACGTACAACGAGCGTGAGAACATCGAGGCGATCGTCGCCCGGGTGCTCGCGCTCGGGCCGGCCGCCCGGGTGCTCATCGTGGACGACGCGAGTCCGGACGGCACCGGGGACCTTGCCGACGCCCTCGCGGCCTCCGATGAGCGCGTCCGCGTGCTGCACCGCACCGCGAAGAACGGCCTGGGGCCGGCCTACATCGAGGCCTTCCAGATGCTGCTCGCCGAAGGCGTCGAGCGGATCGCCGAGCTCGATGCTGACGGCTCTTTCGCCCCCGAGGACCTGCCGGCGCTCGTGGACGCCGTCGCGAACGGCGCAGATCTCGCCATCGGCGCCCGCTGGATCCCCGGCGGCGGCGTGCGCAACTGGCCGCTGCACCGTCGCCTCATCTCGCGCGGAGGCTCCGCCTATGCGCGCCTTGCGGTGCGTTCCCGGCTGCACGACCTCACCAGCGGGTTCCGGGTGTTCTCCGCAGAGGCGCTGCGCCGCGTCGACCTCTCCACGGTGAGCACGCACGGCTACGGGTTCCAGGTGGAGATGGCCTGGCGCCTGGAGCGCTCCGGGGCGGTGATCCGTGAGCTGCCCGTCATCTTCGTCGAGCGCGAGCACGGCGCCTCCAAGATGACGACCGGGATCGTCCTGGAAGCCTTCGCGCAGGTCACCCGATGGGGACTGTCCTCGCTGTTCGGGGCGCGTGTCATGCCCGCCTCCGCCGCCGTGCGCCCGGCCGCCACGACGCCCGGGCCCGCCTCCGGCCCCGCAGCCGGGCCCGCCGCACCTCCGCCCGCCGCACCTCCCCGCACGGCGCCCCCGCGCACGACAGGCCCGCGTCAGGCTGCCGAGCCGCGCGACAACAGCCGCTCGTAGAGCGCGTCCGCGGGCTGGGGTGCACCGTAGAGGAAGCCCTGCATGAGGCGGATCCCCAGTGCCCGGCCGGTGGCCTCCATCTCCCGCGTCTCGACCCCCTCCAGCACGAGCGCACCCCGGGCGTAGGAGCTCGCGTCGCTCGTCATCGCCCGCAGCACGCGCTGGTAGCCGGGCCGGTGCAGGTTGACGGCGAACTCGCGATCGAGCTTCACGACGTCGAACTCCAGAGCGGCGAGGGCGGCCACGGAGGACGCCATCGAGCCGAAGTCGTCGTAGGCGAAGTGCACGCCGTGGGCGCGCAGCTCCGCGATGCCGTCGGCCACCTCCAGGAGCGCGGCCGGGTCGCTCGTCTCGGCCAGCTCGATGCACAGCCGGAGCGGCCGACGGCTGCGCGCGGCTGAGGCGAGCAGCCCGTGCACGGCGGGACTGCGCAGCTGCTCGGCGAGCAGGTTCACGTGCACCGTCCCGATCGAGGGCTCGCGGGACAGGAAGCGTGCCGCGCCCTCCAGCGCCGAGGCGAGCACGATCTCGGTGAGCCGGTCGAGCGCTCCCGCGGCCCGCGCGGCGGCGACCAGCTGCGGCGGGGAGAAGCGGGCCAGCGCCGGGTCGGTGGTACGCGCGACCGCCTCCGTTGCGACGATGCGGCGGCCGTGCACGTCGACGATGGGCTGGAACCAGGCCTCGAAGTCGCCGCGGTGCAGGGCGGCGCAGAGCAGCTCGCGCGGCGGCCGTGCCGCCCGCCGCGAGCCGCTCGCCTCTGCCGGTGCGCCGGCGGCGTCCGCCGCCTCGCCGTCCGCGCCGGCGCGGGCGTTGGCGATGAGGGCGACGAGCGAGGCGAGGATCTCCCGGTCCTGGCTGTGCGGCCCGAGCCTGGTCCGGTCGCGCTGATCGCTGACGAGGTACTGGCCCGCATGCTCGCCGCGCATCCGCACGCCGACCTCGAAGTAGCCCGGCGGCTCGTCCTGGATGCGCAGCGAGGTCGTCCCGACCATCGCGCGACCGTAGCTCAGCAGCAGGGAGTCCGCCCTCTCGCCCTGCGCGTCCCGCAACCGGGCGGAGGCGTCGACGGTGAGCCGCAGTCGGTCCCGGGCCTCCCCCACGATCCCGATGAGGTAGACGATGCACAGCAGCAGGGCGAACACCACGAGGAGGATCGCGCGCGTGGCGGTGGCCTGCGGCTCGAGCACACCGGGCACTCCGCGCAGGCGCACGAAGTAGAGCAGGGTGCCGACCGCCGCGGAGGCCGGCAGCCAGAGGGCGATGCGCCCCCAGCGCACCTTCCCGAAGGCCTCACCCCACCAGCTCGGTCGGGAGAGGTACTGGCGCACGGCGTCCACGAGCAGATGCGCGCCGATGGCCGCGCCGTCGGCCGCGAGGATCGCCAGCGCGATGAACCAGCCGAGCACCTCGTGCGTCGCGTAGAGCACCCAGACCGACACCGTCGCGATGAGCGCGGCCTGCCCGACGAAGAGCAGCCCGAGCAGGGCGCGCTGGCTGAGGACGACGGCGGCGATCGCCGTGCCGAGGACGAACAGCCCCACGAGCACGAAAGGGGGCAGCCGGTCGATGACCACGGGCATGGTGCATGCCGGCAGAAGCATGACAGGCCCCAGCGGGCTGGTCGTCGCGTGGCTGCGCAGGAGGGAGCAGGCCGCCCCGACAGCCACCACGGCGAAGCCGAGGCTGAGCAGCGGGATCGACAGCACGGTGATCTGGAAAGCGGCGATGGCCAGGACCGCCAGCCCCCACACCACGAGCATGACGAAGGCGATCGCGCCCACGAGGTGCGGCCGCCCGATACGCAGCGGCCGGGAGCTCGCCGAAGGGGACGGGCCAGGTGCCCCGGGAGCCGGCTCCTGCACGGCTCCTCGTCTCATCGCCTCAGGCTATTGCCCGCGACTGTCCCGAGGCGGCATTGCCCCGCGCATAGGGGCGCGATCGCCCGGGTACCCTCATGGCATGGCCGCAGAGACGGGAGTCCGGCGTGTCGTCGGCTGGGTGCTCCGGCTCAAGCCCGTGCGCGTCGCGCAGCACTACCAGAGGCGTTCCGGGCCGCTCATGTCGGCGGGCATGTCCTTCCAGGCGATCTTCGCCCTGTTCGCCGCACTGTGGGTGGCCTTCTGCGTGTTCGGCTTCATCCTCGCGGGCAACCGGGAGCTGAGCGAGGAGCTGTTCCGGCGGCTGAACGCCTTCATCCCGAACCTCGTAGGGCCGGACGGCCTGATCCACCAGGACGCGCTCACGAGCGCTCGCATCCTCGGCTGGACCGGCGCCATCGCGGTCGCGGGCCTGTTCTGGACGGCGCTGTCGTGGCTGGGAACACTCCGCACCGCGATCGGCAGGATCTTCGACCTTCCCGACCCGGTTGCGCCGTTCTGGGTGCTGCTGCTGCGCGACCTCGCAGCGGCGATCGGCGCCGGTGTGGGGCTGGTGGTGGCCAGTGCGCTGTCCCTCGTCGGCAACCGCATCGTCGGCTGGCTCGCCGACGCCGCCGGGGTGAGCGCCAACCCGCTGTACGACATCGGCTCGAAGATCGTGTCGACGGCCATCATGCTCGTCATCCATGCGCTGCTGCTCTACGGGGCGCTGCGCTGGGTCGGCGCGCTGCGCATCCCCCGCCGGGCGCTGCTGGAGGGCCTGGCCGTGGGCGCGGTCGCGCTCACGGTGCTGCAGCTGCTCGCCTCGTTCCTCATCGGCCGTGCCGCCTCCAACCCTCTGCTGGCGACCTTCGCCGCCTTCGTCGGGCTCATGGTGTGGCTGAACTTCATGAGCCAGGCGGTGCTCATGGCCACGGCATGGTCGGCCGTCACGGCCGCCGACCGCGAAGAGCGCGTGGAGCGCCTGGGCGAGCCGGAGCGGGGCAGCGAGCATGGCGCCGACACCGGCGCGAGCGACCCGGGGCGCTCCGCGCCCGAGCAGGAGCGCAAGCCGCTCTCGCCGCGGGCCCGGCGCGCCGCACGCCGGGAGGCCCTGCGCGCCGAGGGAAGGGCGAAGGGACTGGCCGCGCGCGCCAGGCAGGAGGCGAGGCAGGAGGCCCGGCGCAGGCGCCGAGAGCGCGCGGCCCAGGGCCGGTAGTCTGGGATCGTGCCCTCCCCGCTGCGCATCGCCTCCGTCAACGCGAACGGCGTCCGTGCCGCATATCGCCGTGGCATGGGCGAATGGCTGGCCGGCAGCGGCGTGGACGTCCTCGCCCTGCAGGAGGTCCGCGCGGGCCGGGACGACCTGGTGAGCCTCATCGGTGAGGGCTGGCACGTCTTCGACGAGGAGTCGGCGCAGAAGGGCCGCGCAGGCGTGGCCATCGTCGCACGCCAGGAGCCCGTCGCGACCCGCTTCGGCCTTCCGGGCGCCGGCATCGACGGGGTGGACAGCACCGGCCGCTGGCTGGAGGCGGACTTCGCGGTCGGCGGGCGCACCGTCACGGTGGTCAGCTGCTACGTGCACTCGGGAGAGGTGGACACGCCCCGCCAGCAGGCGAAGTACGTGTTCCTCACCGCGATGGGCGCGCGCATGGCGCAGCTCGCGGCCGAGCGCGAGCTCGCCCTCGTCGTGGGCGACCTGAACGTCGGTCATCGCGAGCTGGACATCAAGAACTGGCGCGGCAACGTCAAGCGGGCCGGCTTCCTCCCGCAGGAGCGCTCCTACTTCGACCGCTTCTTCGGGCCGGCGGGCGAGGTGGTCACCGGCGTGGACGGCGTCCAGGGGCCCGGCCTGGGCTGGATCGACGTGGGCCGGCGCTTCGCCGGCGAGGTCGACGGGCCGTACACCTGGTGGTCGGCGCGCGGGCAGGCCTTCGACAACGACACCGGCTGGCGCATCGACTACCACGTGGCGACCCCCGCGCTCGCGGAGCTGGTGGTGGACTACCGGGTCGACCGCGCCGCCTCGTATGCGGCGCGATGGAGCGACCACGCGCCGGTCATCGCCGACTACGCGATCGCCTAGCGTCCGGCCTGCGGCCCCGCCGCCCGGCCCGCGCACCCTCCCGCCCCGACTCCCCCACCGCTCACAGAAGGCATCATGAACTCCAGCAAACCGGTCATCTTCTCCGGCATGCAGCCCTCCGGCGACTCCCTGCACCTGGGCAACTACATCGGCGCGCTCACGCAGTGGGTGGGCATGCAGCAGGCCTACGAGGCCTACTTCTGCGTCGTGAACCTGCACGCGATCACGGTGCCGCAGGATCCGGCCCAGCTGGCCGAGCGGACCCGCGCGACGGCGGCGCAGTACATCGCCGCCGGCATCGACCCGAGCCAGAGCGTGCTGTTCGTTCAGTCGCATGTGCCCGCGCACGCGGAGCTGGCCTGGGTGCTGAACACGATCACCGGCTTCGGCGAGGCCAGCCGGATGACGCAGTTCAAGGACAAGACGCAGAAGGGCGGCGTCGAGGCCGCATCGGTCGGCCTGTTCACCTACCCGATGCTCATGGCGGCCGACATCCTGCTCTACCAGGCGGACGTGGTCCCCGTCGGCGAGGACCAGCGCCAGCACGTCGAGCTGACCCGCGACCTGGCCGAGCGTTTCAACTCCCGCTACGGCGAGACCTTCGTCGTGCCGCAGGCCCAGATCCTGCGCGAGACCGCCAAGATCTTCGACCTGCAGGAGCCCACGGCGAAGATGTCGAAGTCTGCTGCCAGCGAGGCCGGGCTGCTCAAGCTGCTGGACGACCCCGCCGTCACGGCACGGAAGATCATGCGCGCCGTCACGGACGCGGACGGCGAGATCCGCTTCGACCGCGAGGCGAAGCCGGGAGTGTCGAATCTGCTGACGATCTTCGCCGTCCTCAGCAACCGCAGCGTCGAGTCGATCGAGAACGAGTTCGCCGGCCGCGGCTACGGGGAGCTGAAGAAGGCGCTCGCCGAGGTCGTCACGGGAACCTTCGAGCCGATCAAGCGGCGCACGGAGGAGCTGCTGGCCGACCCGGCCGAGCTCGACCGGCTGCTGGCGGACGCTGCCGAGCGCGCGGCCTCCGTCGCCGAGCGGACCCTCGACGCCGTCTACGACCGGATCGGCCTGATCCGTCCGCGGCGCTGACCCCCGCGCGCGGGACCGTCGCACCGTACGGAGCACTCCTGCCGAGGGTTTAGAGTGGGAGGAGCAGAGCGTGCTCCGGGGTCGGTGTGAATCCGAACCGGCGGTCAAAGTCCGCGAGCCGCTCGCGCCGAGAGGATCGCCTATGCGGCCCTCGAGGAGGCGGGTGGTTGAGCCGGTGGAATTCCGGCACCGACGGTGATGCGCATTCCGTGAGGAGTGCGCTAGTCCGGATGGGAGGCAGCACCTGCGGCTCCCGCGTTCGCGCCGGCGCCGTCGACCCCCGTAGCCGTCTCGTGGCTCAGCAGATCCGACGAGGACAGGCCGAGGGAGGTGAGGGCGACGTCCGCAGCACTCGACGCGCATCCTGCCGCCCTCGACCCGGCCATCGTCGAGCGGGCGATGGAACGGGCGCTCGCGCTCGCGCAGAACTCGCCACGGCGCAACCCGAACCCCCGCGTGGGCTGCGTGATCCTCGACGCCTCCGGCGCCATCGTGGCGGAGGGCTGGCATCGCGGCGCGGGCACCGCCCACGCGGAGGTGGACGCGATCGCGCGCCTGCCGCGGGAGTACCGCGAGCCCGCCGCGGCAGCGGGCCTCACGCTCGTGGTCACCCTCGAGCCGTGCAACCACACCGGGCGCACCGGCCCCTGCGCCGAGGCGATCGTCGCCGCCGGAATCGGCGCTGTCGTCTACGGCAGCACCGATCCCGGGCGGCACTCGCGGGGCGGCGCCGATCGCCTGCGCGCCTCCGGGGTGCAGGTGACCGGCGGAGTGCAGACGGCCCGCGCCGACGCGCTGAACGACGGCTGGCTGGCCGCCGCGCGCCTGGGCCGGCCGCATGTGACCGTGAAGTGGGCGCAGAGCCTGGACGGCCGCTCGGCGGCCGCAGACGGCAGCAGCCGCTGGGTCTCCGGCCCCTCCTCGCGCGCGGACGTGCACGAGCGGCGGGCCCTCGCCGACGCGATCGTCGTCGGGACAGGCACCCTCCTCGCCGACGACCCCGCGCTGACGGCCCGCAGGCCCGACGGCTCGCTGTGCCCGCAGCAGCCCGTGCCGGTCGTCCTCGGGGCGCGGGCCGTGCCCGAGGGCGCGCGGATCCGCTCGCACCCGGAGGCGTACCTGCAGCGCGACGGGGAGGACATCGGCGCGGTGCTGGCCGAGCTCGGCGAGCGCGGTCTGCACCGGGTGTTCGTCGAGGGCGGGGCGACCATCGCCGCCGCGTTCCTGCGGGCGGGGCTGGCGGACGAGCTGCTCGTCTATGTCGCTCCGCTGCTGCTCGGGGCGGAGGGCCTGCCCGCTCTCGGATCGCTCGCCGTGCCCACGATCGGGCAGGCGCGACAGCTGCGGATATGCGACGCCCGGCCGTTGGGCGAGGACTGGCTGTTCACCGCCGTGCCGGCGGATGCCGCGAAGGAGGCATGAGGATGTTCACCGGACTCGTGGAGGAGGTCGGCCGCATCGAGCGCGTCGAGCCTCGAGGCGACAGCCTGCGCCTGCACGTGCGCGGCCCCCGCGTGCTCGAGGGGGTGGCCCATGGCGCGTCGATCGCCGTTTCCGGCGTGTGCCTGACCGTCGTCGCCAGCGATGGCGACACCTTCGAGACCGACGTGATGGGGCAGACCGTCGCCATGAGCACGGCGGGCGAGTGGGAGCCGGGCAGGGCTGTGAACCTGGAGCGCGCCATGGCTGCGGACGCGCGCCTGGGCGGCCACATCGTGCAGGGCCACGTCGACGGCGTGGCACGCCTGGTCGAGCAGGAGGAGGAGGGCGCGTGGCGGCGGCTGCGCTTCGCGGTCGACCGCGAGCACGCTCCCCTCATCGTCGACAAGGGCTCGATCGCGGTGGACGGCACCTCCCTCACGGTCAGCGCGGTGAGCCCGGCGCAGGCGCAGGAGCAGTGGTTCGAGGTCTCGCTCATCCCCGAGACGCTGCGCGCGACGACCCTCGGAGCACTCCGGCCCGGCGACAGCGTGAACATCGAGACGGACATCATCGCCCGGCACGTGGCGCGCATGGCCGCCTTCGGCGTTGCCGCGCCCCTGGCGGAGGCGCTGCGATGAACGGCCTGTCGAGCATCCCGGAAGCGCTCGCCTCCCTGCGGGAGGGTCGGCCCGTCCTCGTGGCCGACGACGAGAACCGCGAGAACGAGGGGGACGTGATCCTGGCGGCCGAGCTCGCCACCCAGCAGTGGGTGGCGTGGACGGTGCGGATGTCCTCCGGCTTCCTCTGCGCGCCGATGACGAACGAGATCGCCGACGCGCTCGAGCTGCCGCCGATGGTGCGCAACAACGAGGACGCCAAGCACACCAACTACACCATCAGCGTCGACGCCGCCTCCGGGGTCACCACGGGCATCAGCGCGCATGACAGGGCGGCGACGTTGCGGGTGCTGGCCGACCCGGCCTCCGGGCCGCGCAGCGTCATCCGGCCGGGGCACATCCTCCCGCTGCGGGCCGTGGACGGCGGCGTGCGGGAGCGGGCCGGGCACACCGAGGCCGCCGTGGAGCTCATGCGCCTCGCGGGGCTGCGGCCCGTCGCGGCGATCGGGGAGGTCATCGCGGAGGACGGCGAGATGATGCGTCTGCCGGGGCTGATCGAGCTGGGCGAGCGCGAGGGCATCCCCGTCATCACGATCGCCGATCTCATCGCCTACCTCGACGAGCACGAGCCCCTGCCCGCCGGCGGGCCCGAGGTCCGCCGCCGGGTGAGCCTGCGCGCCTCGACGCGCATCCCCACCGTGCACGGGCAGATGCGCTATGACGCCTTCCTCGACCGTTCCACCGGCCAGGACCACCTCGCGATCGTCGCAGGGGAGCCGCCCCGCGCCGGCGCGCTCGTGCGGGTGCACTCCGAATGCCTCACCGGCGAGGCCTTCGGCTCGCTCAAGTGCGAGTGCGGCCCGCAGCTGGACGCGGCCCTGGATCTCATCGACCGCGAGGGCGGGGTGGTCGTCTACCTGCGGGGCCATGAGGGCCGGGGGATCGGCCTGATCAACAAGCTGCGCGCCTACCAGCTGCAGGAGGGCGGCCTGGACACCGTCGAAGCGAACCTCGCCCTCGGCCTGCCGGACGACGCCCGCGACTACGCGGCCGCTGCGAGCATCCTGCGGGAGCTCGGCCTGAACGACATCCGTCTGCTGACGAACAACCCGGACAAGGTGGCCCAGCTGCAGCAGCACGGCGTGCGCGTGGCCGAGACCGTCCCGCTCATCGTGGGGCGCAACGCCTACAACGAGCACTACATGCAGACCAAGCGCGACCGCATGGGGCACGTCCTGCCCCCCGCGGGACACACCGCCGCCACCCCCGGGGCCGCGGCAGAGGGAGGAGCACGATGAGCGGGGCGGGAGCACCGGAGATCGCCGTCGACGGCAGCGGGCGCCGGATCGTGGTCGTCGCCGCGAGCTGGCACGAGGGCATCATGGGGGGTCTGGTGGCCGGCGCGCAGCGCGTGCTCGAGGCCTCCGGCGCGGACTGGTCGCTCGTGCGCGTGCCCGGATCCTTCGAGCTCGCCGTGGCCGCGCAGGCGGCGCTGCGCGCGGGCGCGGACGGCGTCGTCGCCCTCGGGGTCATCATCCGAGGCGGGACGCCGCACTTCGAGTTCGTCTCCTCCGCGACGACGGACGGGCTCAACCGGGTCGCGCTGGACGAGGGCAAGCCGGTCGGCTTCGGCGTGCTCACCCTCGAGGACGAGCAGCAGGGCTTCGACCGCGCGGGCCTGCCCGGCTCGAAGGAGGACAAGGGCGCCGAGGCGGCAGAGGCAGTTCTGGCCACGCTCGCCGCGCTGGACGGGCTGCGCGGCGCGGTGCGCTGAGCTCCGGCCGCTGGCTAGGGTGAGGGCATGAACGTCGTCTTCATCATCCTGCTGATCCTGCACTTCCTCGGCCTGGCCTCGCTGCTCGGAGCCTTCCTCGTGCAGCTGCGGGATGTCGTGGCGGGCAAGGGCCGTGTCCTGCCGGCCATGGTGCACGGCGCCCTCACCCAGCTGGTCACCGGCGTGCTGATGATCGGCATCCTCGAGGCCGGGCTGCTCGGCTCGGAGCGGCCCGACATGGGGAAGTACGCGGTGAAGCTCGCCGTGGTGATCGTCATCACCGTCCTCGTGTTCGTCTTCCGCAAGCGGAACCCGGCGCCGTCGTTCTGGCTCTGGGCGATCGGCGTGCTCACCCTCGCGAACACCGTCATCGCGGTCGCCTGGCGCTGAGGCCGGGGCACCCCGCGGAAGCGGCGTAAAATCGCTGCTCGGCGTGCGCACCGCGCGCCGGAACGCGAGGAGCTGAGGCCGAGATGTCGATTTCCGCAACCGAGCTGGAGTCGGCCGCTCAGCCGGCGAACCCGCGCTCGCGCGTGATCATGGCGAGCCTCATCGGCACGACCATCGAGTTCTACGACTTCTACGCCTACGCGACCGCCGCCGCGCTGATCTTTCCCGGGTTGTTCTTCCCCACCGCAGACGCGACCACCTCGCTGCTGGCGTCCTTCGCGACATTCGGTGCGGCGATGGTCGCACGGCCGATCGGCGCGATCGTCTTCGGGCATTTCGGCGACCGCTTCGGACGCAAGGCGACGCTCGTCGGCTCGCTGCTGGTGATGGGCATCGCGACCTTCCTCATCGGCCTGCTGCCGACCTACCAGGACATCGGGTGGTGGGCGGCGCTGCTGCTGCTCGTGCTCCGCCTCGCGCAGGGCTTCGCCCTGGGCGGCGAGTGGAGCGGGGCGGCGCTGGTTGCGACGGAGAACGCTCCGCGGGGCAAGCGCGCCTGGTACGGCACCTTCCCGCAGCTGGGCGCCCCCCTGGGCTTCCTCATCTCCAACGGCCTGTTCCTCGTGATCAGCCTCGCGCTGCCGAACGCGGCTGCGCCCGGCCAACCCTCCGCGGCGTTCCTCGGCTGGGGCTGGCGGATCCCCTTCCTGTTCAGCATCGTCATGGTCGCCGTCGGCCTGTGGGTGCGGCTCCGGCTGGTGGAGAGCACGGCGTTCCAGCGCACCGTGCGCAGGGGCGCGGTGCGCCGGCTGCCCCTGGCCACGGTCTTCCGCTCGAACTGGCGCCAGCTCATCCTGGGCACCGCGTTCATGCTCGCCACCTATGTGCTGTTCTACCTGCTCACCTCCTTCGTGCTGAGCTTCGGCACGAAGGCGAGCAGCCTGGAGGCGGCGTCGGCCGCGGCCGCGAAGGCCGCCCAGACGGCAGGCAAGCCCTTCGACCCCGCCGCCTTCGCCGCGCAGTACTATCCGGGGCTCGGCTACGGCTACAACACCTTCATCCTCATGCTCATGGCCGGTGTCGTGTTCTTCGGTGTCTTCACGCTGGTCTCCGGCCCCCTGGCGGATCGATTCGGCCGGCGGCGGACGCTGCTGTGGGTGACGGCCGCCATCATCGTCTTCGGTCTCCTGTTCGCTCCCCTGCTGGGCGGCGGCACGGCCTGGGTGATGGTCTTCCTCATCGTCGGCTTCACGCTGATGGGCCTGACCTTCGGGCCGATGGGGGCGCTGCTGCCCGAGCTGTTCCCCACGAACGTCCGCTACACCGGTTCCGCTTTCTCGTACAACGTCAGCTCCATCCTCGGCGCCGCCGTCGCCCCGCTCATCGCCGTGTGGCTGTGGCAGAGCGCGGCCGGCAGCCCGGTCCTGGTGGGCGTCTACCTCTCCGTGATGGCGCTGATCACCCTGGTGGCGCTGTTCGTCAGCCGGGAGACGAAGGACGTCGACATCGACGCCTAGCGTCGGCGGGCTCGGCAGGCCGCGAGGGCGCCGAGCCGGACCGCGCGCCGACGCGGACGCGGAGGCGAGGAGGAGTGGACGCCGCCCCCAGCGACGTCGGAGAGGATGGACGACATGGCGACTGCGACCCCGGCCCGATCCGCGAACGACAGGCCGCGGCGCGGCCTCGGCCGGCGCTCCGGCGCCGAGGACGGGCCGCGCGCCTCCTTCCGCGCGCTGCTGCCCTACGTCTTCGAGCGGCGGGGCCTCATCGCCGCGGCGATCGTCCTCTCGATCCTGGCCGCGGCGGCGAGCCTCGTGCAGCCGGTCTTCGTCAGCCAGGTGATCGCCGCCGTCGAGGGCGGGCAGACCTTCGGCCCCTTCGTCTGGGCGCTCGTCGCGCTCGTGATCGTCTCCGCGCTGCTGTCCGGGATGCAGCACTACCTGCTCCAGCGCGCCGGGACCGGGGTTGTGCTCTCCGCGCGCCAGCGGCTCGTGCGGACCCTGCTGCGCCTGCCGATCGCCGAGTACGACACCCGGCGCACCGGCGACCTCGTGTCCCGCGTCGGCTCGGACACCTCGCTGCTGTACGCGGTGATGACCCAGGGCCTGCTCGACGCCGTCGGCGGCAGCCTCGTCTTCCTCGGCGCGCTCATCGCGATGCTCGTCATCGACCCGGTCCTGCTCGGGCTCACAGTGCTCGTCATCGCCCTCTCCCTCGTCACCGTGGTCCTCATCTCCGGCCGCATCCGCACGGCGAGCCGGCGGCAGCAGCAACGCGTCGGCGACCTCTCGGCGGCGGTCGAGCGCGCGCTCGGCGCGATCAGGACGATCCGGGCCGCCGGTGCGACCGACCGCGAGCTCGCCGCGATCGAGCGGGACGCCCGCGGGGCCTGGTCGGCCGGGCTGGACGTGGCGAAGGCCTCGGCCTTCGTCGTTCCGATCGCGGGGATCGCCCTGCAGCTGTCCATGCTCATGGTCATCGGCGTGGGCGGCTTCCGCGTCGCCACCGGCGCGATCAGCATCGCATCGCTGGCCGCCTTCATGCTGTTCCTGTTCATGATGGTGATGCCCCTGGGGCAGGCCTTCGGCGCCTTCGCCTCGGTCAACCAGGCCCTGGGCGCGCTCGGCCGCATCCAGGAGGTCGTCGAGCTGCCGGAGGAGGGCGCCCGGGACGCCGAGACCGCCCGCGCGGCGGCGAGCGCGGCGACGGCCGGAGCGCCCGCGATCTCGCTGGAGCAGGTCGAGTTCTCCTATGCCGGGCTGGCCGAGGACGGCTCGGTGCAGCGCACGGAGGTGCTACGCGGTGTGAGCTTCGCCGTGCCGCGCGGCTCGCGCACCGCGCTCGTGGGCCCCAGCGGCGCCGGGAAGAGCACGGTCCTCGCGCTCATCGAGCGGTTCTACGACCCCGACGCGGGCGTCGTGCGCTTCGATGGGCAGGACATCCGGGGCCTGGACCGCGCCGAGCTGCGCTCGCGCATCGGCTATGTGGAGCAGGACGCCCCCGTTCTCGCCGGCACCCTGCGCGACAACCTCCTGCTCGGCGCCCCCGATGCCAGCGAGGAGGACTGCCGGCGGGTGCTGGAGGAGGTGAATCTCGGGGAGGTGCTCACCCGCTCGGAGCGGGGACTGGACAGCCAGGTCGGCGAGGAGGGCGTCATGCTCTCCGGCGGAGAGCGTCAGCGCCTGGCCATCGCCCGTGCCCTGCTGGCGGCTCCCCCGATCCTCCTGCTGGACGAGTCCACCTCGAGCCTGGACGGCCTGAACGAGCAGCGCCTGCGCGAGGCCATCGACCGCGTCGCCGAAGGCCGCACGGTCATCGTCATCGCCCACCGGCTGGCCACGGTGGTGGACGCCGACCAGATCGTCGTCCTCGAGGCGGGGCGCGTCGTCGGCGTGGGCACGCACAGCGAGCTCGTCGCCTCGACCCCGCTCTACCGCGAGCTCGCGCGGCATCAGCTCCTGGTCTGAGCCGCGCCGGCCGACCCGCGCACGGGCACGGCAGGCCGCCGGCCCGGTAACGCGGCGTAACGCGCACTGCGGTCTCCCGGCCGACGGTGAGAGGATCATGGGTCATGCCCAAGCGCATCATCCTCAACGCCTTCGACATGACCTGCGTGAGTCATCAGTCGGCCGGAATGTGGCGTCACCCGCAGAGCAATGCGACGCGCTACAAGGATCTTGAGTACTGGACGGAGCTCGCCAAGCTCCTCGAGCGCGGGCGCTTCGACAGCCTGTTCATCGCGGACGTGCTCGGCACGTACGACGTGTACCGCGGCTCCGCCGCGACCGCGCTGCGCGACGCCGACCAGGTGCCCGTGAACGACCCCTTCATGCAGGTTCCGGCGATGGCGCTCGTCACCGAGCACCTCGGCTTCGGCGTCACCGCGGCGCTGACCTACGAGCAGCCCTACGCGCTGGCCCGCAAGTTCTCCACCCTCGACCACCTCACCAAGGGCCGGGTGGCCTGGAACGTCGTCACCAGCTACCTCAACAGCGCAGCGGTGAACCTGGGCCTGACCCAGCAGATCGGGCACGACGAGCGCTACGAGATCGCCGACGAGTTCATCGACGTCACCTACAAGCTCTGGGAGGGCTCCTGGGAGGAGGACGCCGTCGTCGCGGACCGCGAGCGCGGCGTCTACACCGACCCGACCAAGGTGCACCCCATCGCGCACGAGGGGAAGTACTACACCGTGCCGGGCATCCACCTGTCCGAGCCCTCGCCGCAGCGCACGCCCGTCATCTTCCAGGCCGGCGCGTCGCCTCGGGGCCGCGCCTTCGCAGCCAAGCACGGCGAGGGGGTCTTCATCAGCCCGGCGAACCCGGAGCAGGCGCGCGAGATCGCGCAGGACATCCGCGATCGTGCCGAGGCGCAGGGCCGCAGCAGGGACTCCGTGAAGATCTTCGTGCTCGTGACCGTCATCACCGGCGAGAACGACGCCGAGGCGCAGGCGAAGTACGAGGAGTACCTCTCCTACGCCTCGGGCGAGGGCATGCTCGCCTTCTACGGCGGCTGGACGGGGATCGACTTCGGCCAGTGGGAGCCCGACCAGCCGCTGGAGGAGGTGGAGAACGACAGCCTGCGCTCCGTGCTCGCCTCACTGTCGAAGATCGACCCGGAACGCCGCTGGACGCCGGCGGACATCGTCGAGCAGCGCTCGATCGGCGGGATGGGCCCGGTGATCGTCGGCGGCCCCGCGACCGTCGCCGACGAGCTCGAGCGCTGGGTCGACGAGGGCGACATCGACGGCTTCAACTTCGCCTACGCGATCACCCCGGGCACCTTCGAGGACCTCGTCGAGCACGTGGTGCCGGAGCTTCAGCGCCGCGGACGCGCCCAGACGGAGTACCCGGGCACGACCCTCCGCGAGTCCCTCTACGGGCCTGGCCGCGCGCGAGTGGAGGACTCCCACCCGGCCGCCCGGTACCGGGGAGCCTTCGCCGGGGCCGCCACGGCGCAGGACGGCACCCGCGAGTCGAAGATCGCGCAGCACTTCTCGACCGTCGCCGCGGCGACGGTCTGAGCCTCAGGCCGCACGCTCCTCCTGCAGGCGCAGCTCCTGCTCGGAGCGCAGGGGGAACTCGCCCTCGCGCGGACCGCGCACGCTGGCGACCACCCAGCCGATGAGTCCCATGACCACGAGGGCGAAGGGCACGAGCTGCAGGGGCAGCAGGCTGAAGCCGATGAGCGTCGGCCATGCCGCCACGGCGAGCACGAGGATGGTCAGCTGCGCCAGGCCCGCGATGATCGGGGCGATCAGCGTCGTCCCCACGCGCCGGTCGCGCCGACGGCGGAAGAACACGATGACCGCCAAGGACACGAGAGTCTGCAGCAGGACGACGCCGATCGCTCCCAGGGTGCCGAGGATGCCCATGTGCAGGAAGGGGTCCAGCCCCAGCACCGCCCAGATGGCCAGCAGGATGGCGCAGAACAGCGCCTGCACGATCTGCGCGATGTGCGGCGAGCGGTACCGGGGGTGCACCTTCGCCAGCCCGCGGGGACCCAGCTGCGCCCGGGACATCGCGAAGAGGTAGCGCGAGGCAGCGCCGTGGTTCGCGGCGACGAGGGCGATGGAGCTCGTGACGATGAGCACGCTGAACGCGACGTTCCCGAAGGCGCCGAGGTTGTCGGTGATCGCGGTGACGAACATGCTGCCGGCGTCGGGACCGGTCGCGATGTCCACGGCCTGCTCGGGCCCGTAGTTGGCGATCACCGCCCAGGCGGTGAAGACGAACAGCACACCCGTCACGATGATGGCGATCCTCGTCGCGCGGGCGACGGTGCGCTTCGGGTCCTTCGCCTCCTCGCCGAAGATCGCGGTGGCCTCGAAGCCGATGAAGGACAGGAATGCGGAGACGAGGGCGATCCCGATCGATCCGCTGAAGACGTTGCCCGGCGAGAACACCTCGAAGCTGAAGGCGCCGATGCCGCGGTTCACGAGGATCGAGCCGTCGATGAGCAGCAGGAACGCGCACTCGATGACCAGAAGGGTTCCGGTGATCCGGGCGCCGATCTCGGTGCCGAAGTACCCCATCGCGAAGGCGATGACGATGAAGGCGAAGGCGACGGCCCACCACGGCACGCTCGTGCCGAAGGTGTCGTTGATCGCCTGGGCGCCGTAGAAGCCGGAGATGCCGAAGGTGAAGGCGCACAGCAGGTTGTAGGACAGCGTGGCCACGTAGCCGGTCGCGGCGCCCATCCGATAGCCCAGCGCGGCGCCGACATAGGCGTAGAAGGCGCCGGCGTTGGTCACGTACCGGCTCATCGCCGCGAAGCCGACGGCGAAGACGATGAGGATGAGCGCGATCAGCAGGAACGCGCCCGGCGCCCCCGTGCCGTTGCCCAGTCCGATCGTCAGTGCGATTCCCGTTGCCGAGGCGCTCAGCGGCGCGGCGATGGCGATGACGAGGAAGGCCATGCCCCAGGCGCCGAGGACGTTCCTCTTCAGCGCGTGACCGGTGGCGTGCTCGGCGGCCTGTTCGTCCGGTTCGGTGATGGATGGCATCTCCGGTCCTCCCCCAAGAAAAAGGTGATGGTGTGCGCCGCCCCTCCGGCGGCTCGACGTCCGTGCTCAGGCGCGGGCGAAGTCCTCCCCGAGGTGCAGGCAGGCGAGGTAGCGCGCCATGGTCTCGTAGGTGGAGGCGGCCTGGTGGCCGCGGTAGGTGAGCAGGTCCCGCATGTAGCGCTGCATGCGCTGCCCGTTGGCCAGGGGCGCCGAGCCGGCGGTGCGGGCGAGCAGGTCCTCCGTGGCCGTCCAGGCCAGGCGCGCCGCCTGGATGGCCATGGCGTCCAGGCGGATGTCGTCCTCGTGGCTGAACGGGATGCCCTGCTCCACCTGCTGCCGGCACAGCTGCATGTACTGCTCGCCCAGCTGCAGGACGATCGCCTCCGCGGCCGCGATCATGCCCATGGCCTTGCCGAAGGTGATCTGGAAGTCCGGGTGCGAGGCGCGCAGGACGTGCGGGACGAATGTCGTCTTCTTCGTGCGCAGCAGCCGCTCGTACTCGTCCAGAGCCGCCTTCGCGGTGCCCACCGCGATGGAGGCGAGCTCCCCGCCGAAGAAGCCGGTCTGCCGGCCGGTGTACATCGGGTTCGCGTTGACGGCTGCGCCGGCGAAGTCCTCGGGGTACGAGATGTCCAGCATGTTGACCATGACGACCTGGTCGGCAGGCACGAACTGCCGGTCGATCCGCACGCTGTGCGAGCCGGAGCCGCGCAGCCCCAGGCTGTTGCGCCAGTCCCAGAGGATCTCCCACTTCTCCCGCTCGATGACGACGAGCACCTGGTGCCCGGCGTCCAGCGAGTAGACGAGGTCGGCGGTCTCGCCGGGCTGAACGAGCTGCGCACCGAGGAAGAGCCAGTTCGAGCGCGGGCTGCCCGAGCAGTAGTTCCAGGTGCCGTCGATGATGTAGCCGCCCTCGGTGGGCGTGGCCGTTCCGAGGGGGGTGTCGCGGCCCGCCATGCGGAAGTCCCCGTCGGGCCCGTACGCGCGCCGCTGCACCTCCTCGCCGTACATGGCGGACATCTGCAGCGTGTGCGCGGCGTTCAGGGACAGGCACCAGCCGGTGGACGGGCACCCGCGGGAGACCTCGATGATGACCTTGTAGAAGGTGGGCACCCCGAACTCGAGGCCGCCGAACTTGCGCGGCTGCATGATCCGGTAGAAGCCGGCCCGCTCGAAGGCCTCGTGGGTGGCGTCCGGGTAGTAGCTCAGCTCCTCGGTCTCCTCCTGGCGCGCGAGCAGCTCCTCCCTCATCGCCATCGCCGCTGCGATGACGCTCTCGGGGGTGGTCTCGCGCAGCTGCTCGGGCAGCGGGTAGACGACTCCGGAATCGACGGTGACCGGTTCGGGGGTGTTGCTCATGTTCCGTGTGGCTCCTGACGTCCGCCTGTGGGCTGGGGCGAGCGTAGGGAGGATCCGCCGATCCCGGGTAATAAGCCGGCGCGGCTGCGTGATAACGCGGATGTGATGGCACTCCCGATTTCCCGCATCGCACACGCGTCGTGGGAAACATTTCGTAATAGAACAGTTACATTTCCGTTCAGGATGCATGGCAACATGCGGAACAACAGGCAGCGGACGCAGGAGGGCCTCGCCGTGGAGATCTCGCCTCGCACCATGCACCTGCTCGTCCTGCTGCACCGGCGCGGCTCGGTCACGCAGGTCGCCGGGGAGCTGGGAATGACGCAGCCGGCTGTCTCCATGCAGCTGCAGCGTGCAGAGCGCTGCGTCGGCTTCCCGCTGTTCGAACGCTCGGCGCGGGGCGTCACGGCGACGCCGCGCGGGCGGCTGCTGTGCGAGGCCGCCGAGAAGGCCCTGGACGGGATCCGCTCCTTCGAGCACGCGGTGGACGCGATGCGGCGTGAGGACGGCCGCATCCTGCGGGTCGGCTGCATCGCCTACGGCGCGGGGGAGGTGATGACGCGCACCCTCGCGGAGTTCGGGCGGGTGCACCCGGAGGTGACGATCCAGCGCGAGCAGTGCGGCTTCGAAGACCACCTGGGCGGGCTGCGGGCGGGTACCGCCGATGTCGCCTTCGGCTTCGGCGCGATCAGCGGCGGGGAGATCGAGGCGGAGGTGCTGTTCCTCGACCCGCCAGTCATCGCCGTGTCCAGCTCATCGAGCTGGGCGCGACGCCGGAGCATCAGCGTGTTCGAGATCCTGGATGAGCCCCTGCTCAGCGGCGAGGACTCCGGCGACGGCTGGGAGGACTACTGGCTGGCCCTGCCGTACCGGGCGGGGCGCACCCCGCGGGTGACCGGTCGCTACAACACCGTCGAGATGCACCTGGACGCGGTCGCTCGCGGCGTCGGCCTGTCGATCATGAGCGTGCAGACACAGCTGCACTACCGGCACCCCGGCGTCACCTACGTGCCGCTGCGCGGCGTCGAGCCCGCGCCGCACTGGCTCGCCTGGCCGCGGGCGAATCCCTCGCGTTTCGTCCCCGAGCTCGTCGCCAGCGCGCGGCGCATCGCGGCCAAGTACCGGCCCGCTCCCGCCGGCCGGCACTCGGCCTGAGCGCCGGGTAGCCCGCTCAGCGGGGCATGCCGGTCTCGACGGCTGCGGCGGAGGAGACCACCGAGAGGGCGATGCTGCCACCGATGTAGCGGTCGTCGCTGTACTCGAAAGGCCGGCCGTCGGCGAGGCGCGCGGTGCGCAGCACGCGCAGGAGCGGGACGGATCGCGGTACCTGGAGCAGGCGGCTGTCGACCGTGGCCGCGCCCATCGCGAAGATGCGATGCTCCGCGTGGCCCAGGCCCACACCGTGCTCGGCGAGCACCGCCGCCATGATCGAGGGAGCGTCCGGCGGCAGGGCCGCGATGGTGACGGCGAGCCAGCCCGGGAAGGTCGTCCGCTCGACCATCACGGGCCTGCCGTCCAGACCGCGCACCCGCACGATGCGGTGCACCCGGTCGGCGCGGCGCAGTCCCAGCTCCCGGGCCTCCTGCGCGCTGGCGCGTCCAGCCCGGGAGGAGACGGTACGGCCGCTGGGCTCCAGTCCCAGGCTGCGCGCCCACTGCGCGAAGCTGCGCAGCACGCTCACGCTCTGGGACCGTGTGGGCTCCTGGGCGATCCAGTGCGAGCCGCGCTGGCAGACGAGGAAGTGCTCGCTCTCCAGCTGCTCCAGCGCACGCCGGAGCGTCCCGCGTGCCACGCCCAGCTCGCGGGCGAGCGCGCTCTCGCTGGGCAGGGCGCTCCCGGCCGGGTACGCGCCCTCGGCGAGGCGCCTGTGCAGGATGCGGACCACGGCGAGCAGCCGCGGGGCGCTGCTACCGGTCCCCTCCATCGCTGCCCTCGGCGCTCCCGGCCGCGGTCGTCGTTCGGGCGGCTCAGACGAGGTCCGCACCTGCGCGCGCGAGACGCTCGAGCGCCGCGCGGGAGGCCTCCGGGTCCACTCCCGCGATGTAGTCGGTGAGCACCCGCACCCGCATGCCCTCGGCCAGCGCGTCCCGCGCCGTGGCCTGCACGCAGTGGTCGGTCGCGATGCCGACCACGTCCACGGCGTCGATCCCGGCCTGACGCAGCCGCTGCGCCGGACTCAGGCCCTGGGCGGTGCGGCCTTCGAAGAGGGAGTAGGCGGGCTCGCCGTGGCCCTTGAGCACGTGCTCGTCGATGCGCACCGCCTCCAGAGCGCTGTGGTAGGCGGCACCGGCCGTGTCGGCGATGCAGTGCGCCGGCCAGGACAGCCGGTAGTCCGCCTCGCCGTCCAGCGCGATATGGCCGCCGTTGTCGTGATCGGGGCGGTGCCAGTCCCGTGAGGCCATCACGAGGGCGTAGTCGTCACCGTGGTCGGTCACGTAGTCGGCGATGCGATGGGCGACCGCGGTGCCTCCGGACACGCCCAGCGCACCACCCTCCACGAAGTCGTTCTGCACGTCCACGATCAGCAGCGCCTTGCTCATGCGACGAGGGTAGTCCCGCTCCGCGCGGGTGCGCCCTGACAAGCGAGGCGGCGGGGGATGACGCCCTCGCGAAGGGAGGACGTCGTGCAAATTCTCGAATCCCGATTGAGCGATCGGGCTGCGTGTGCTGAGGGCTCTCCTCGCTCGAATCGCGTTGCGGAACGCTGTTCGTGCACCATAGCCCGCGCTTCGTGGACCAGCACCTCCTGCATTGAGAGTCATCGTCCCTTCCGGGGCGATGACGGGCCCGGGTCCGGCGTCAGCGCTGTTCACCCGGACGTGCGCAGGCGGCCACCCTCCGCCGCCGACTGTTCCGTGCGAGCCCGGATGTCATTTGCGGCATATTCACCCCCGGCTGCGTACTCTCCCGGCGGAATCGGCGCCGCGGCCGCCCGTCCGCCCCTCATCACAGCTGAACCGGAAGGTCACGACTATGCGTCACCCCAGCACCCATCGGCTCCTCGGAGCGGCCGCCCTCGCGACCGCCGCCGTGCTCGCCCTCGCCGGCTGCACGGCCGACAAGCCCTCCTCCAGCAGCAGCGCGGACGGCACCAGCTCCAGCGCAGCAGCCAGCGGCACCTTCGCCAAGAACTCCAGCACGCTCCTGGTGGCTGCGACCCCGGACCAGGCGGGCAGCGACCAGAACATCAAGCCTCTGGAGGACTACCTCGCCAAGGAGCTCGGGCTCAAAGTCGAGTACTTCCCCACGAGCGACTACACCGCGCTCGTGGCCGCCATGGTCGCCGGCAAGGCCGACATCACGACCTCCGGCGGCCTGCAGCTCGTGCTGGCCACGAACAAGGGCGCGAGCTACGAGCCCGTCGCGGCCATCATCACCTCCTCCTCCCGCGGCACCGCCGGGTACTACTCCGAGGCGATCGCCAACCCGAACTCCGGCATCACGGATGTGGCCGGCTTCAAGGGCAAGAAGGTCTGCTTCGTCGACGCGAAGTCGACCTCGGGCTTCCTGTTCGGTCTCTACCAGCTGAAGAAGGCCGGCCTGAACGTCGAGCCCAGCGGGACCGACGCCAGCGGTGCGCCGACCTTCGCCGACTTCGAGGCCGTCTACGCCGGCGCTCACGACAAGTCGGCACAGGCCGTCGCCGCCGGCCAGTGCGACGCGGGCTTCGCCGAGGACGCCATCGCCGAGCCTGCCGCCCAGGAGAAGAAGGTCACGGTCGTGGGCAAGGAGCTGGTCCCCGGCGGTCCGATCACCATCTCCTCGAAGCTGCCGGCCGACGTGAAGGAGAAGCTCACGAAGGCGATCCAGGGCGCCAGCCTGGACGCGATCAAGGGCTCCGGGGTTGCGCTGACCGAAGGCTTCACGAAGGGCTACTTCGGCGTGGAGAAGGTCGACAAGGCCTACTACCAGGGCCTGTTCGACCTGTGCAAGGAGATCACGGCCGCCAAGTGCGCGTCCTGACCGCGAGAGCAGCCTAGGAGAAGCCCATGAGCAGCACCGCGCTCCCGCCCGTCGTCGCCGTGCGTTCGGTCACCAAGCGCTTCGGCACGACCGTCGCCCTGAGCGATGTCGACCTGACGGTCCAGAAGGGCGAGGTCGTGGTGCTGCTCGGGCTCTCCGGCTCCGGCAAATCCACCCTCCTGCGGCACCTGAACGGGCTGGAGACGGCCAGCTCCGGATCCGTCCTCGTGTTCGGGGAGGACGTGGCCACGCTGCGCGGGTCCAAGCTGCGCAGCCTCCGGGGCGTCGTCGCGATGATCTTCCAGCAGTTCGAGCTCGTCCCCTCGCTCACGGTGCTCGAGAACGTGCTGACCGGTGCGCTGGGGCAGCTCCCCCGCCCGCGCCTGGGCATCAGGAGCTATCCCAAGCGTCTGCGCCGCAAGGCGCTGCATCATCTGGATCGCGTAGGGCTGCTGCAGAAGGCCTACGACAGGGCCGACCAGCTCTCCGGCGGCCAGCAGCAGCGCGTCGCGATCGCCCGCGCTCTCATGCAGGACCCGGTACTGCTGCTCGCGGACGAGCCGGTCGCCTCGCTCGACCCGGAGTCCAGCGAGGAGGTCATGCGCCTCATCCGCGAGATCGCCGCGGACGGCGGGCTCACCGTCGTGTGCAGCCTGCACCAGGTCGACCTCGCCCTGGGCTGGGGCGACCGGATCGTGGGCCTGCGCCACGGCGAGGTCGTGCTGGACACCGCGGCGGCCGGCCTGTCCAAGGAGCAGGTCATGGAGATCTACGGCAAGGTTGCCACCTCGACCGAGCAGCTGGAGGCGATCCAGACCGAGCTCGGCGGGGTCGCCGCGGCGGTGCAGGCAGAGGAGGCCGGCGCCGCCGCCGTCAGGGGACGGCGCGCCACCGCCCGAGCAGGCGGAGACGCCTCGTGACCGCACTGCGCGAGCTCGCCCCCCGACGCGAAGCGCAGCTGCGTCCGCTCTCGGCCGAGCCGCCGAGGCAGCGCACGGACTGGGGGCGTGTGGCCGGCACGGTCGTCGTGATCGGCTTGTTCGCCTTCTCGATCTACTCCCTGTTCCAGCTGGAGTTCAGCTGGGACAACATCGTGTCCAGCCTCGGCACCGCGCTCACGGTGTTCGAGAAGATGGACCCGATCAGCCTGCCGGCGCCCGGGGATCTCGCCTACCTCATCGGGCAGACCGTGGGCATCGTGGTCCTCGGCACCCTCCTGGCGGCGCTGCTGTCGGTGCCCGTCGCGATCATCGCAGCGGAGAACACCAGCCCGGCGGGCTGGCTGCGCTGGGTGGGCCGGTCGATCGGCGTGGTCGCTCGCGCGATCCCGGACGTCGTCATCGCGCTCGCGCTCGCCCTCATGTTCGTCCTGGGCAGCCCGCTGCCCGGCATCATCGCGCTGGGCCTGCACTCCATCGGGATGATCTCCAAGCTCTTCGCCGACGCCATCGAGCAGATCGACAACGGCCCCCGGCTCGCCATCCGCACAGCCGGAGCAGGCCCGTGGCAGGAGTTCTGGGCGGGCGTGTTCCCGCAGGTGCTGCCCGCCTGGATCGCCGTCGCCCTGCACCGGTTCGACATCAACCTGCGCGGCTCCGTCATCCTCGGCTACGCGGGCGTGGGCGGCCTCGGCTACGCCATGAAGCTCGCCTTCGAAGACTTCCCGGAGGGATACGGCCGCGGCCTGGGCATCGCCACGGTGATCTTCGTGCTCTGCATCATCGGGGAGATCGTCTCCTCGGCCCTCCGTCGCAGCCTCCTGGGCGCAGCGCCCACCGGCAGGGGCATCGGCGATCGCGTGGTGCGGGCTGCGAGCGGCGGGCGCCCCCCGCGCCGTCGCTCACGCGGCTCCGCGCGCCCGCTCACCGTGGACGCCATGATGCGCCAGCCCTGGACGGGCGCGCGGGTGCGCAACAAGCTCTGGCTCTTCACCGCCGTGCTGGTCGTCGTCGGAAGCGTCCTGGTCTCCCGCCTGTCCCTGGACGACGTCGACTGGAATTACGTGTGGCCGACGCTGGCGAGCTTCTGGCCGCCCAGCCTGGGCGACAGGTCGTTCTGGGAGTACTTCCAGGCCATGCTCACCACCGTCCAGGTGGCTTGCGCAGCGGCGGTGCTCGCCTTCGTGTTCTCGCTGCTCCTGGGCTCCTTCGCGGCCCGGAACGTGGCTCCCAACGGACTCGTGCGGAACGTGTTCCGCGTCATCCTCGTCATCATCCGGGGGGTGCCCGAGCTCGTCCTCGCGATCTTCCTCATCATGGTCACGGGGCTGGGCAACCAGGCCGGCGTGATCGCGCTCGCCTTCGGCGGCATCGGACTGCTCGGCAAGCTCATCGCGGACTCCTTCGAAGAGGTGCCGTCCGGGCCGGAGCGCGCTCTCACCGCCGTGGGCGCCCGCCGCTCGCAGCGATTCCTCGCCGCCACCCTGCCGCAGGGCGTTCCCTCGCTGGTGAGCAACAGCCTGTACCTCGTCGACACGAACATCCGCGCCGCGACCCTCCTGGGCATCGTGGGCGGCACGGGCATCGGCTTCTACCTCACCATCGCCGCTCCCCTGGTCTCCCTGCACGGGCAGGTGACGTTCCTCGTGATCCTCATCGTCGTCACGGTCCTCCTGGTGGAGGGGATCGCGGCCTTCCTGCGCCGCGTCTTCCGATGAGTCTCGAGCGCCGCACCGGCCCAGCCCGCTGGACGCCCCCCACGGGCAGGTCGCCCCTGTGAACGGAACCCCGCACTACGACCTGGCCGTCGTGGGCGCCGGCATCGTCGGGCTCGCGCACGCCGTGGCGGCCCTGCGCCGCCGGCGCTCGGTGGTGGTCGTGGAGCGTTCCGCGGCGATCACCGGGGCCACCGTCCGCAACTTCGGCCATATCGCCCCGAGCGTTCAGGCCGGCGAGGCGCGCGAGCTGGCCGAGCGCAGCCGCGAGCTGTGGCTGCGGCTGGCCGGCCGCGCGGGCTTCTGGCTGCGCGAGTCCGGGACGCTCGTGGCCGCGCGGGCGGAGGACGAGCTCGCGGTGCTCGAGGAGGCGGGCGAGGGCGTCCTGCTCAGCGGCGCGGAGATCGCCGGACGCGCTCCCGTGCGCGGCGCCGTCGGGGGCGCGTTCCTGCCCCGCGACCTGCAGCTCGACCCGCGCGAGGCCGGACCTGCGCTGGCGCGATACCTCGCCGACTCCGGGGTGGCGTTCCGATGGCGCACCTCCGCGCTGGGCGCGGAGCCCGGGTTGCTGCACACCACGCGCGGCTCCCTGCGCGCCGAGGCGATCGTCATCGCGGTGAACGCCGACGTCGACCAGCTGTTCCCGCGCACGGCCGAGCGGCACGGCGTCGAGCGCTGCCGCCTGGACATGCTCCTGACCGAAGGCGTCGGCCTCGGGGCGCCGCTGCTGACCGGCACCTCGCTGCTGCGCTACGGCGCGTTCGCCGGGCAGCCCTCGGCCGGCGCCGTGCGCGCCAGGCTCGCCGCCCAGGCCCCGGAGCTCCTGCAGTGGGATGTGAACGAGATGTACGCGGAACGACCGGACGGCAGCCTCGTCGTGGGCGATACGCACGCGGTGGACGCAGCCGCCCCGCCCTTCCAGGAGGAGGCCGCCTTCGCGCTCCTGCTCCGGCTGGGCGAGACCGCCTTCGGCCGCCCGCTGGCCGTCCGCGAGCGCTGGCAGGGCGTGTACGCCACGGCGGCGCAGGACTTCCTGCGCACTCCCATCGCCGACGGGGTGCAGCTCGTGAGCGTGACGACGGGCACGGGCATGACCACGGGCCTCGGGCTCGGCGAGTCCGTGATCGAGAAGCTCTGGGGGTGAGCACATGAGCGAGCAGGACGACGGCGCGGCACACGCCCCGCAGGCCGGCCCGGGCGGGCACATCGAACTGGTGGTGCTCGACATGGCCGGCACAACCGTGGCGGACGACGGCTTGGTGCAGGAGGCGTTCGCGCGGGCCTGGCAGCTCCTGCACGGGCCGGAGCGGCTGGAGGCGGCGCGCGCCCACGTCGCCGTGACGATGGGCCAGTCGAAGGTGGAGGTGTTCCGGCGGCTGCTCGACACCGAGCAGGAGGCGCAGGAGCTGAACGAGGGCTTCGAGGCGGCCTACGAGGCGCTCGTGCGCGAGGGCCGGATCACCGCGATCGAGGGCGCAGTGCAGGCGATCGTCGCGCTGAGGCAGGCCGGACGCCAGGTGGTGCTCACGACCGGATTCTCCCGCCGAACGGCGGAGGGCGTCCTCGCCTCGATCGTCTGGCAGGATGGGGCGCCGCTGCTGCTCACCCCCGCGGACGCGGGCCGCGGGCGGCCCGCGCCGGACCTCAACCTCACGGCCGCCATCCGGACAGGCGTCTCGGGCGTCGGCGCGATGGCCGTGGTGGGCGACACCCCGTCGGACATGCTGTCGGGCGTGCGCGCGGGCGCCGGACTCGTCGTCGGTGTCCTCACCGGGGCGAGCGACGAGGCGCAGCTGCGCGACGCCGGCGCGCACCTGGTCCTCGCCAGTGTCGCGGACCTGCCCGCCCTGCTGGAGAGCCTGGGACGATGAGCGCCGACTCCGCGCTCGGTGCTCCCGCCGTGCATGAGGTGCCCCTCGAGCCGGCCGCGGAGGCTGTGGTCTTCTGCGGCGTGGACAAGCCCTTCGAGCGCGTCGCCGTCCCGGACGTGCTGCTGCGCGAGGGCGAGCTGCTCGCCCAGATCGAGCTCGCCACGGTGTGCGGCTCGGATCTGAGGACCGTCGCAGGCGAGCGCCTCGCGCAGGTCCCGCTGGTCCTCGGGCACGAGCAGGTCGGCCGGGTGGTCGCCTTCGGCCCCGGCAGTCCCGCCCGGGCCAGCGACGGCAGCGAGCTGCGCATCGGTGACCGGATCGTCTGGGCGGTGGCGATCGACTGCGGCGCGTGCCGGATGTGCCGCCGCGGCATCCCCAACAAGTGCGAGCAGCTGCACAAGTACGGGCACGAGCGGATGCGCCGCGGCTGGGAGCTGTCCGGAGGGGTGGCCACCCACACGCACCTGCAGCCGCGCACCACGATCGTCCGCGTGCCGGAGCACCTCCCGGCCCAGGTGCTGGCGCCGGCCAGCTGCGCGACGGCGACGATCATGGCCGCCGTCGAGGCGGCCGAGGAGATCCGCCCCCTGCGCGGGGAGATCGTCGTGGTCTCCGGCTGCGGGATGCTCGGCCTGACCGCGATCGCGGCGGCGCGCGGCGCGGGCGCGACCGTCGTCGCCGTGGACGTCGACTCCTCGCGACGGGAGCTGGCGCGCCGCTTCGGCGCAGAGGCCGCCGCCAGTCCCGGCGTTCGGGCCGTGCGCTCGGCGATCGCGGACGCGGCGGCGCGGCGGCCGGACTGGGGCGGCTCGGGGAGGGTGGGCTTCGGCGTGGCCTTCGAGCTCTCCGGCGCGGAGGGCTCCGTGCAGACGCTGCTGGAATGCTCCGACGTGGGCGCGGCGATCGTCCTGGCCGGCAGCGTGTTCCCGGCGCCGTCCGTGCCGCTGTCCGCGGAGCTGGTGGTACGGGGGCTGCTCACGATCCGCGGGGTGCACAACTACCGGCCGGAGCACCTGGAACGGGCCGTGCGCTTCCTCCAGGCTGCGGACGCGAGCCTGTTCGCGCAGCTCGTGGCCGACATCGTGCCCTTCGCCCATGCGGAGTTCGCGCTCACCACCCACGCGGTGCGCGGCACGCGCGTGGGCGTGCGGCCGGACTGGCCGCAGATGCAGCCCTAGCGGGCGGTCACGCGGCCTCCTCGCAGGCGCCGATCACGGCGTCTGCGAGGTCGGCGAGGTGACGCTTGGCCCGCTCCCCGTCCTGCAGGCGGTCGCTGGTGTAGGCGAAGACCAGCTCCCGCTCCGGGTCCGCCCACGCCATGCAGCAGTTGCTGCCGTTGTGGCCGAAGGCCCGCGGGCTGCTGCGCTCGCCCATCGGCGTGTACGCCCCCTCGTGCCCGCGCGGCCCGCCCAGCTGGAAGCCCTGCGACCAGCGGATGTGCGACCGCGTCCCGCGATCCAGCTCGCCGTCGCTGGAGGGGACGAGCGCGGCCTGGAGGGTGTGCGCCGAGAGGATGCGGCCCTGCTCCGCCTGGCCGTCGGTCAGGAGCACCCGGTACAGCGCCGCCAGGTCGCGTGCGGTCGTGGACAGGCCCGCCCCGGGGATCACGGCGGCGCGCACGTGACGGCGGTTCACGGCGCGACCCGCGATGCCGGCCGCCAGGCCTTCGCCGCGCACGTCCACATGCCGGTCCCAGAGCTCCTCCGGCAGCCCGAAGTGGCTGTCGCGCAAGCCGAGCGGCTCGATGATCTCGCTGCGCACGAGCTCCACGAACGGGCGGCCGGTGACGCGCTCCAGCAGCTCCCCGAGGATGAACCCGTAGGAGATCGGCTCGTAGGCGGGGACCTCGCCGGGCTCCCAGCGCAGCCGGGCCGCCTCGATCCTCGCGGCGAACAGGCCCCAGCTCGTCATCGTGAGGGCGTCGCCGAGGGTGCCCCCGGGAGTGAGGATTCCGGAACGGTGCTGCAGCACATGCCGGACGGTGACGCGTTCCTTGCCGTTGCGCCCGAAACGCGGCCAGTGCGCGGCGATCGGCTCGTCCAGCCCGAGCTGGCCGCGCTCGGCCAGCAGGTGCACGAGCAGCGCCGGGTACGGCTTGCACGCGGAGAAGGTCCAGAAGAGGGCATCGGCGTCGCAGCCGAAGGAGCGGTCGAGGACGACCTCGCCGCGGCGGATGACGTGGAGCTGGGAGCGCGCGGAGCGGGCGCGCACGAGGTCGACGGCGCGCTCGAGCGCGTCAGGATCCATCCCCACGGATGCGGCGTCCGCCTCGGCCCCCGCGCTCTCGCGCCTGGAGCCCAGAGCGAAAGACAGCATGGCCGGTATTCTGGCACTCCGCCGGGCAGACGGATATGGGAATCGGCCTCGAATGCGCTGGGGCGGCGGTCCGGCGGCGGCCCGCGCTCAGGTCGTCGGCGGCTGGCCGGTCAGGACGGTACGCGCGCCGGCGGCGTAGAGGGCGTCGAACTGGGCGCCGATGTGGGTGCGGTACATCAGCACGTCTCTCGCGTACTTCGCCAGTCGCGAGTTGCGCTTCGCCGCGGACGAGCCGGCCGTCTGCATGGCGAGCATCACGGCCTCGTCGGCGAGCTCCGCAGCCTTGAGGACGATGCCGCGCACGCGGGCGTCCATCCGGACGGTGTATTCCGGGCCGCCCTGGATCCAGCGCTCATTGAGCTCGGTCTGCAGGGTCGCCGCGCCGATGAGCACCGTCGTGGCCGTCTCGACGAGTGAGAGCAGGCGCCCGTACCACAGCTGGTACTCCCCGGACTCGGTGCGCGGGATGCGGGGCGGGAAGCTGGTCGAGCGCTCCAGCAGCTGCTCCCATTCGTCCAGGGCAGCCCAGGCCGCTCCGAGCTGGGTGGAGACGAGCTCCGCATAGAAGAAGAATAGGCTTCGCCCCAGATAGAGGGGGCTCTTGTGCAGCTGGTAGCCGACGGTGCCCGTGTCGCCCCACTCATGGGCCTTGAAGTCGTAGACGACGGCGCGGTGCTCGGGGATGAACACGTCGTCGATGACGATCGAGTTCGAGCTGGAGGCCTGCAGACCCACCGTCGCGTCGCCGCCCCAGTCCGGGAGGATCTCGAAGTCGGCACGATCGACGAGGAACATATGGTTGACCGCTCGGCCGTCCTCGTCGACCACGGGGGCGACCGGCATGGCGTGGGTCGACCAGGTGCATCCGGAGTTGTAGTCCCAGGTGCCGCTGAGGCGGTAGCCGCCCTCGACCCTGACCGCCTTGCCCATGGGAAGAGCACGAGAGGGCGCGACGAAGGGCCGCGCGGCGTACGCCTCCTCCTGCGCCCGCTCGGGGAAGTAGGAGGACAGCTGGTAGGTGTGCCCCGAGCCGAGCGTGAAGGACCAGCCCACGCCGGGATCGCCACGGGAGATCTCGATCGCCACCCGGAAGAAGACGGAGACGGGGTACTCCAGGCCGCCGTAGCGCCGCGGCCGCAGGATGTCGTAAAGACGCGCCTCCGTGAAGGCCCTGTGCACCTCCTCCGAGTAGCTGCCCAGCTCGGCGTGCTCGTCCTGCTTCTCGCGCAGCAGCGGACGCAGGGCGATGGCACGGGCGACGAGCTCGTCGGGCGAGGGATCCCCCTCACCGCCGGCAGGCACGGTCTGCGCGTTGTAGAGACTCTCGGTCATGCTTCCCCTCCCCGCCGCAGACTATCGCAGAAACATGAAATTTCAACCAATCCGCTTCAGCGCAGCCACGGGCGCGGGTCCTCCGGCCGCCAGTGCGCGAGCAGCGCGAGGCTGATCTCGCGCAGCTGCTCGCGCTGCTGCTCCGTCAGCGGCTCGAACAGGAGCCGTCGCGCCTCGCGCCAGTTCTCCGGCGCGGCGCGGCGCAGCAGCTCTGCGCCTTTCGCCGAGAGCGCGGCGACGGTCGCCCTGCGGTCCTTCCTCGACCGTGACAGCTCCACCAGTCCGTCGCGCTCCATCCGCCGGATCGCGTGGGACATGCGGGACAGCGAGGAGTTGACCCTGCGGGCGAGGGCGGAGAGCTCGCTGGATCGGTCCTCCGACTCGGCCAGCATGATCAGCGTCATGTACTCCAGATGGCTGACGCCGAAGCGGCGCTTGTGATGCTCGTCCAGGCGCGGCACGAGCCCCTGCGTGACCGCGAGGAAGGCGAGCCAGGTCTGCCGCTCGAGCACCCCCATGGACTCCTCGGGGTCCGGCGTCTCCTCGGGCCCCACCACCAATTCCGGCTCCTCAAGCTCGCCACCGCCGTTCTCCGAGACTACTCGCGCTGCCCCCTGGGCAGGAGAGCCGCCGCGCGGTAGCGTCCTGGAAGAGGCGGGCGAGGCGGCGGTCGCCAGGGGTCGCGCGTCGGCCGCGGGCGAAGCGTCGGCCGCGGATCGCCGCGGGGTCGCCGCGGGGCGGACCGGACAGGAGGGCGGATGGCCGGCAGAGGCGAGGGCGCTCCCGAGCTGCGCATCAAGCGCGTCTACGATCCCGCCGAGCCCTCCGACGGGCTGCGCGTCCTCGTCGACCGGCTCTGGCCGCGCGGCCTGTCCCGGCAGCGCGCCGCCCTCGACCTGTGGGCGAAGGACGTGGCGCCGTCCCCGGAGCTGCGCCGGTGGTGGCAGCACGATCCCGCGCGGATGGAGGAGTTCGCGAACCGCTACCGGCGGGAGCTCGAGGGGAACCCCGCCGCCGAGCAGCTGCGCGCGACCATCGAGGCACGAGGCGAGCAGCCGCCGAGCGGGACCGGGAGCGGCAAGGCGCGCGCACCTGCCGCGGACAGGGTGACACTGCTCTACGCCGCGCACGACCCCCAGGTGAACCACGCCCGAGTGCTCCTGGACTGGCTGCGGACGCCACGCGGCTGAGCTCGCGGAGGCAGGGACTCGGAGCCGCCTGTGGGAATCGAACCCACGACCTATTCATTACGAGTGAATCGCTCTGCCGACTGAGCTAAGGCGGCGGACCGGTCGGGCTGACCGGAAACCGCGGATGAGTCTACCCCATCGACGGGTCCCGGGTCGGACGGACAGCGGTCGCGCCGGTGCTCGTCCGGAACTCCTCTCCGATCCTGAGCTCCTCGGCGGACAGGAGCCTGGAGGCGGCTTCGTCCGATGCCATCAGCAGACCAGGCCCTGTTGCGGGAGGCTGCCGTCCAGGAAGTAGTCGTCCACCGCGCTCTGCACGCACTGGTTGGACTTGTTGTAGGCGGTGTGGCCGTCGCCGTCGTAGCTGACCAGGACCGAGCCGGGCAGTTGGGTCGCGAGCGAGCGGGCCATCTCGATCGGCGTCGCAGGATCGTTGCTCGTCCCGAGGAGCAGGATCGGCGGAAGGCCCTGCGCGGTGATCGGCCCGCGCGCGGCCGCAGGATAGGGCCAGTCCCAGCAGGCGATGTCGCCGTAGCCCATGTAGGGCCCCACGACGGGCGAGAGCTGGATGAGCTCGGCCGCCTGCTCATGCAGCTGGTCGAGGTCCCGCGACACCGGGTAGTCCAGGCAGTCGATGGTCGTCAGGGCGACCGTCTCGTTGGACGTGTAGTGCCCCTGCGCGTCCCGGTCGAAGTAGAGGTCGGCCAGCTGCATCGCGATCTTCGCGGAGCCGGAGCGCACGTCCCGGATCAGGCTCGTGAGGTAAGGCCAGCTCTGCTTGTCGTACAGCGTCGTCGCGATCGCCGTGAACAGCACGCTGCCGTCCAGCTGCCGGCCGTCGGCCGCGGTGAGCGGCTGTGCGTCCAGCGCTGCCGCGAGCGCGGCGAGCTGCGACATGCCATCGTCCACCGATGTGACGGGCACCGGGCAGTTCGAGGCGGCGATGCACGAGCTCAGATAGGAGCGCAGCGCACGGTCGAAGCCGATCGTCTGCGCTTTGACCAGATCGAACATCGAGGCGGCCGGATCGACCACGCCGTCCAGCACCATCCGCCCCACGTTCTGCGGGAAGAGCTGCGCGTAACGCGCTCCGAGAAGCGTGCCGTAGGAGTAGCCCAGATAGTCGAGCTTGGGCGAGCCGACGAGGGCGCGCAGGAGGTCCATGTCGCGAGCAGCGCTGTCCGTGTCGATGTGGCCCAGCAGCGGGCCCGTGTTCTGCACGCAAGCCTCGCGGAACGCCGCCGCCGCGGCCTGCGCGGCCTGCAGCCACTCCTCGGAGCCGCGCTGGCCGGGCACGACGTCGAAGAGGTAGTGGTCCATGCCCGCGTCGTCCAGGCAGCGCACCGCGGAGGAGCTGCCGACGCCCCGGGGGTCGAAGCCGACGATGTCGTAGGCGCTGCTCAACGCAGGACCGACGGCGAAGCTCAGGCTTCCGCCGACGAAGTCCACCCCCGACGCGCCGGGACCGCCCGGGTCCACGAGGATCGTGCCCTGCGAGGTGCCGCCGCTGGCGCGGTGCCTGATGACGGCGAGATGGATCTGGCCGCTGCCCGGGTCGGCCCAGTCCAGCGGCGCGACCACGGTGGCGCAGTCGAAGCCGTCGTACGCGGGGCAGGGCTGCCAGTCGACGGTCTGCTGATAGAACGGTGCCGGATCCGCGGACCCGGACGGGACGGCGACGGCCGGGGGGGCGGCCGGGGACGCGACGGTCGCGCCTGACCCGGAGGTGCCGAAGGGAAGGCAGGCGCTGGTGAGCAGCGCGGCGAGGGCGACCACTGCGCCGGCGAGGGCGCGGCGGCCCCGCAAGCGAGGCCGGCGCGAGGCCCTGGCCCGGTCGTCCGCTGCGCCGAAGCCGGTGCCCGTGCTCACCGTGCCGCCTCGCGGCGGCCCAGGAAGAGCAGGCTGGTCAGCATCGCCTCGAGCACGAGCAGCGGGGACACGTTCGAGGCGAGGCGCTGCTGCGCCCGGGCGATGGCGTCCAGTGCGCGCAGGGTCTGCTCCGGGGAGGAGGCTGCCGCGGCCTGCTCGATGCGCTCGGCATGCTCCGCGTTGATCGGCTCGACCGGCGCTCCGAGCTGGCAGAGCAGCACATCGCGGTGGATCGACATGAGGTCGGTCAGCGCACGGTCGATACCGTCGCGGAGGCTGCGCGTGGCGCGGCGCTTCTGGTCCTCCTCCAGCTGCCGCAGCTGCGCCCGCAGGGCCGGCGGGATCGTGCCGCCCGTGCTCAGACCCAGGGAGCGCATGAGCTCCTCACGCTCCGCGGCGTCGCGCTCCGCGGTGTACGCCTGGGCGTCCTCGCTGGCGAGCTCGTGCAGGCGCGCGGCGGCCTGCATCGCGGCCGGCAGCGACTCGAGGTTCCAGGCGAGGGCGATGGTCTCCTCCCGTCGCGCGAGCGCCTCAGGATCGCTTGCGAGCCGGCGTGCCATTCCCACGTGCGACTGCGCAAGCCGTGCGGCCCGCAGCGCGAGGCCCTCCTCGATGCCGTCCCGGGCGGAGAGAAGGCGTGCGACCTCCTCCACGGAGGGCGTTCGCAGGCGCAGGGAGCGCACCCGCGAGCGGATGGTCGGCAGCACATCCGCTTCACTGGGGGCGCAGAGGATCCAGACGGTACGCTCCGGCGGTTCCTCCAGCGACTTGAGCAGCACGTTGGAGGTGCGCTCCGTCATCCGGTCGGCATCCTCCACGATGAGCACGCGATGCCGCCCGCTCGAGGGTGCGTAGGCCGCGGCCGAGACGAGCTCACGGACGTCGTCGATGGAGATGATGACCTTCTCGGTGCGCAGCACGACCAGGTCCGGATGCGCCCCCGCGCGCACCTGCCGGGCGATGCTCTCGAGCTCCGCGGCGTCATGAGCGAGGAGCTCGGTCGCGAAGGCGCGAGCGAGATTCGATCGGCCGGAGCCCGGAGGTCCGGTGATGAGCCAGGCGTGCGCGACCGCGTCCTCGACGGAGGCGCCCGCCTCGGCGAGCTCCAGCAGCGCGGTGCTGTCGGCGAGGCCCGATGCCTTGCGCAGCTGCGCGATCGCCTCGGCCTGGCCGATCACCTCGCCCCATACGTCCACGGGATCAGCCTAGGGCGGGCGCCTGACATCTCTCTCGACGGCGGCCGGGGGCGTGGTGCAGGTGCGGCGGGCGCTGTTCGGGCCAGAGGCGCAGCAGCGGGGCGCGGGCGCCCGCGGCGGGAGGAGAGGGGGGACGGGGCGGTGAGCGGCGCTCAGAGGCGCGCGGCGACCTCGTCCCGGATGAGGGCGGACACGGTCCGCGCCGGCTGGGCCGCGTCCACGACGAGAAACCGCGAGGGCTCCGCCCGCGCGAGCGCGAGATACCCCTCGCGCACCCTCTCGTGGAAGGCGTCCGCCTCGGCCTCCATGCGATCCGGGGCGGCGCGCGACGCCTCCCGCCGAGCACGCGCCGCGCCGGCCGCCAGGTCGAGCAGGATCGTCAGATCGGGCAGCAGGCCGTCGGTGGCCCAGAGGGACAGCTCGCGGATCTCCTGCGGGTCGAGCACCCGGCCGGCGCCCTGATAGGCGACGGAGGAGTCGAGGTAGCGGTCCTGCAGCACGACCTCGCCGCGCGCGAGGGCGGGGCGCACCACCGTCGCGACGTGGTGGGCGCGATCGGCGGCGTACAGCAGGGCCTCGGCGCGCGGTGCGATGGCGGCCTCGTCGTGCAGCAGCAGCCGGCGTATCGCGACCCCGAGAGGAGTGCCACCGGGCTCGCGCGTGCGCAGGACCGTCCGCCCGTGCTCCTCCAGCCACTCCTGCAGCAGCTCGGCCTGGGTCGTCTTGCCAGCCCCGTCGCCGCCCTCGAGCGTGATGAAGAGGCCGCCGGTGCCCTTCGCCTCGCCGGCCATCAGCTGGCGCTGCGTCCCTTCGCGCCGCCTGCGCCGCGCGCCGCCGTGCTGCGAGTCTTCGTGGCCCGCGCTGAGGAGCTGCGGGCACCGCGCTTGGGCGGAGCCGAGGCGGCCTTGGCGCGCTTGTCCGCGAGCAGCTGCACGGCGCGTTCGAAGGTGATCTCCTCGACGGTCTCGGCCCGCGGGATGGTCGCGTTGGTCTCCCCGTCGGTGACGTAGGGGCCGAACCGCCCGTCCTTCACTCGGATCGGCTTTCCGCTGACCGGGTCGTTGTCGAACTCCTTCAGGGCGCTGGAGGTGGCGCGCCGGCCGCCGTACTTCGGCTGGGCGTAGAGCTCGAGCGCTCCGGCGAGGTCGATGGTGAAGATCGAGGCCTCATCCGGGAGGCTCCTGCTGTCCGAGCCCTTGCGCAGGTAGGGGCCGTATCGCCCGTTCTGAGCGGTGATCTCCTCACCGGACTCGGGGTCCACGCCCACCACACGCGGCAGATCGAGCAACTGCACCGCCGTGTCCAGCTCGATCGTGGCCGGGTCCATGCTCGAGAACAGCGAGGCGGTGCGCGGCTTGGCGGCGGCGGCCTTCGCCTTGCCCTTGGGCGGGGAGCTCTCCGGCTCCTCCTCGACCTCGGTGACGTACGGGCCGAAGCGACCGTCCTTCACGACGATGGTCTTACCGGTGCGCGGGTGCACGCCCAGCACGCGGTCGCCCACCTCGGGCGCCTCTGCGAGTTCGCGCGCCCGGTCGGGAGTGAGCTCGTCGGGGGCCATCCCCTCGGGCAGGTTCACGATGCGCGGCTTGCGGCTGCCGTCCTCGGCCAGCTCCCCGCGCTCGTCGATCACCTCGAGGTAGGGGCCGTAGCGGCCGATTCGCAACGTGATCGCCTCAGTGATCGGGATCGAGTTGATCGCCCGCGCGTCGATCTCTCCGAGGTTGTCCACGACGTTGCGCAGCCCCCGGTAGGCGTCCGTGCCGAAGTAGAAGCCGCGCAGCCAGTCGGCTCTGTCGCGCTCGCCCGCGGCGATCCGGTCGAGGTCTTCCTCCATCGCTGCGGTGAAGTCGTACTCGACGAGATCGCCGAAGTGATCTTCGAGCAGGCGCACGACGGCGAAGGCCACCCACGCCGGCACGAGCGCCTCCCCGCGCTTCGTGACGTAGCCCCGATCCATGATCGTGGAGAGGATCGAGGTGTAGGTCGAGGGGCGCCCGATGCCCAGCTCCTCGAGCTTCTTCGTGAGGCTCGCCTCCGTATAGCGGGGCGGCGGAGCGGTCTCGTGACCCTTGGGCTCCGCCTCGGCCACGCGGAGCTGCTGGCCGACGACCAGCTCGGGCAGGGTCTCGTCGGTCTGGCTGTCGCTGGCGTGACGCTTCTCGTCCTTGCCCTCCTCGTAGGCGGCCAGGAAGCCGCGGAAGGTGATGACCGTTCCGCTCGCGGTGAGCTCGATCTGCGCCGGCCCCTCCCCCGGCAGTTCCACGGCGACGGTGACGGTGGCGGTCGATCCGCTTGCATCGGCCATCTGCGAGGCGATGGTGCGCTTCCAGATGAGCTCGTACAGGCGGTGCTCGGCGCTGCCCAGCTTGCCGGCCAGCTCGTCCGGGGTGGCGAAGACCTCCCCGGCCGGGCGGATCGCCTCGTGCGCCTCCTGGGCGTTCTTCGAGGAGCTCTTGTAGCGGCGGGGCTCTGCGGGCACAGAGGCCTCCCCGTACAGACGCGCGGCCTGCGTCCTCGCCGCCTGCACCGCCTGCTGGGAGAGCGAGGTGGAGTCCGTGCGCATGTAGGTGATGTGCCCGTTCTCATAGAGGGACTGCGCGAGGGACATCGTCTGCCGTGAGGTGAAGTGCAGCTTCCGGGAGGCCTCCTGCTGCAGCGTGGAGGTCGTGAACGGCGCCGCCGGCCTGCGCGTGAGGGGCTTCGTCTCGATCGACGCCACGCGAGCGGCGGCCCCCGGCTGCAGGAGGCGCTCTGCCAGCGAACGGGCCGAGGCCTCATCGAGCGCGACCACTCCGGCGCGCGCCGCCTTGCCGGACAGGACTCCCTTGTCGGTGAAGTCGCGGCCGCTCGCGACCGGCGCGCCGTCCACCCGCGCGAGCCTGGCCCGGAAGCCGCTCGCCGTGGCGGCGCCCTCCTCGGCTGCGTCCAGCAGGGCGACGAGGTCCCAGTAGGACGCGGTCACGAACGCCAGCCGCTCGCGCTCGCGGTCGACGACCAGACGGGTCGCAGCGGACTGCACGCGGCCCGCAGAGAGCTTGGGACCCACCTTGCGCCAGAGCACGGGCGAGACGTCGTAGCCGTACAGGCGGTCGAGGATGCGGCGGGTCTCCTGCGCGTCGACGAGCGCCGTGTCGATGTCGCGCGTGTTGCTCTTGGCCTGCTCGATCGCCTCGCGCGTGATCTCGTGGAAGACCATGCGCTTCACCGGCACCTTCGGTTTGAGGACCTCCAGCAGGTGCCAGGCGATGGCCTCGCCTTCGCGGTCCTCATCGGTGGCGAGCCAGACCTCGTCGGCCTCCTTCAGCGCCCGCTTCAGATCGGTGACGGTCTTCTTCTTGTTCTCGTTGACCACGTAGTAGGGCTCGAAGTCGTGCTCGACGTCGACGGCGAACTTGCCGAAGGGCCCCTTCTTCAGCTCGGGGGGCAGCTCCGAGGGCTCAGCAAGGTCGCGGATGTGCCCCACGGAGGCGACGACCTCGTACTCGTCGCCGAGGTACTGGCCGATGGTCTTCGCCTTCGTGGGCGACTCCACGATGACCAGCTTCTTGTGCTTTGGCACGACTCTCCTTGCTGATTCGATCGCTGTGGGGCGATCGCCCCGCGCTCCCCCGGCGCGAATGTCGAAAGAAACATACACCCCTCCCGGCTGTGCACTTCCCGGCTTGATCCCTTCCCCGCGCGGTACCGCCGCGGCGCTCTCCTCCCCGCCGCGGGGCGGCCCGGCGCGGGCAGCGACGACAAGGCCGATGGCTCCGGCCCGGACGCGCACCAATGCCTCCGCGCCGTACAGCTCACAGGACTGCAGCTCGGCTCCCCCCGCCGCAGCCACACGAATGGCGAGGGCACAGGGCTCCTCGAGCGACCAGCCTGCGAGCGCGTCCGCCGCGGCGAGGGCGGCCGCGTCCGCCGCGGCGCGCGCCCGGGCGTGATCCACCAGGACGGCGCCTGCGGCGACCCAGCCGCAGGCCAGCAGCGCCGCGGCGGCGAGGACGGCGAGGGCGAGCACGGAGCCCGACCCCTCCTCCCCCGAGGCCGGCCGCGGACGCTCACCCCGCATAGGCGCAGGACCGCGCGGCTGCCTGAATGCCCAGCAGCGCGATCGGCCCGGAGCCGGCGGGGCTGCGCAGCTCCACGCAGCTGAGCCCGTCGGCCTGGTCCGAGCCCAATGCGACCGGCCCCAGCTGGACCTGCAGCGCGGCAAGGACCGGCGCTGGGTCGTCGCCGCGCGCGAGAAGCCGCGCGGCTCGCGCGGCACCGTCCACGAGCAGCAGCTGGCGGCCCAGCGCCTGCACGCAGCCCAGGCACAGCGCGAGCACGAGGACCACGGCAGGCAGCGCGACCGCGAACTCCGCCGTGATCGAGCCCTGCTCGGCCTCAACCGCCCGCACCCAGCGCATTGCGCACCAGCTCGGACAGCATCTGCCTCACCTCGTCGCCCTTGAGGATGGCCACCAGCAGGCCCGCGAAGCCCACGGCAGCGAGGATCACGACCGCGTACTCCGCCGTGGTCGCGCCCTCCTCCTCCCGCAGCGCCGCCACCGCCGCGCGGACGGCCCTCATGCGCGCACTCCCCGACCGAGCCCGGTCGGTCAGCCTGCTCACTGCTCTGTCCACTGCTCTCATCTCGCCCTCCTGATCCCTTCTGCTTCCCACCCGGATACCGGGCGGCCGGCCGTGCCGGCACGACAAGGGTGCGCCGCACCGGGGCCCGGGTCGGGTGATGGCGAGGCAATCGCGGAGACGCAACGCTTCCTCGCCCCAGTGCAGGAGAGGCCTGCTCAGGGCCCGAGCGCGTCGGTGAGCAGTCCGGCGACGAGCGGGACCACGGTGGACAGGAGGAACGCCGGCAGCAGGCACACCGCCAACGGGATCGTGAGCCGGACGCCGAAGGCCGCGGCGCGCGAGCGAGCGAGCGCGAGAGCGTCCGCCCGCAAGCGCTCCGCCTCCGCGCACAGCAGGCCGGCGGCGGGCACGCCCGCTCGCTCGGCGAGGTCGAGGATCGCCCGCACCTCGCGCAGCTCCGTCTCGCGCTCGTGCGCTCCGCCCAGCTCGGGGGCCGCTCCTCCCGATGCGGGCGTCGCGGCGGACGCGCTGCTGGACGTCTCGTTCCGGCCGTGCAGCCCGGCCTCCTCCAGGGCGCGCTCGGCGCGGGCCAGCGCCGGGCCCGGCGGCGCCCCGCCCTCGAGCGCGACCGCGGTGAGCTCGGCGAGCAGCCCGGGTGCGGCCTGCGCCCGGCGTGCCGCTGCGAGCAGCGCGGCGTTCCAGCGCGCGGCGGCGAGCATCAGCGCAGCGCTCGCGCCGAGGCAGCACAGTCCGAGCGGCCCGAGCAGCACATCCCATCGCAGGATCCCGAGCAGCCCCGCGAAGGCTATGCCGGCGACGGGGAGCCAGAGCAGCAGGCGCATGGTCGCCCGCGGGCCGGCGAGGGCGACGCCCCGCTCCCGTTCGACCTCGACCAGGGCGTGCAAGGAGGCGGCCATGCGCCCAAGACAGGCTGCCAGCGGCGAACCGGTCTCCTCCGCGACCGCGAATGCCGCGCCGAGCGCCCTCCAGTGCTCCGCCGCGACGCCGCCGGCCCCGGGGCGCCGGGCGCTCGCGGAAGGATCACGGGACCGCTGCTCGCTGTCGGCTTGCACCGCGCCGAGCACGGCCGCGACGCTGCCGCCGCGCCTGGCCTGCCGCGCGGCAGCCGCGAGCACCGGGTCGGCCGGCCTCGCCTCCGCGAGGAAGGCCCAGCCCGCCGCGGGCGGGATGCCGGCGGCGAGCAGAACGGACAGGCGCAGGGCGACCGAGGCGACCTGCACGGCGGCATCGGCAGGCTCGCCTCTGGCCCGCGCTCTGCCGAGCACCCGGCCGAGCACGCTCCCGAGCACCCGGCCGAGCATGCCGGTGCCGTGCTCGCCGAGCCCGCGCCGTCCAACCGCGTGCAGCCCAACCGCACGCCGGCCGCCCCCGCGATCCCCGGCGTCGCCGCTGCGGCCCGCTTCGCTCATGGCCGCTCGCGGATCTCCAGACGCCCGTGAGCGTCCAGCCGTGGCTCGCCCAGGGCGCGCACGACCCTGCCGCGCGGCGTGCGCTCCAGGTGCACGACCAGATGCACAGCGCTCACCGCCTGCCGGGCCAGCGCCTCGCTCGTCATGCCGGCGAGCGCGCCCAGCGCCTCCAGGCGGGCGGGCACGTCCGCGAGGGAGCTCGCGTGGAGCGTGCCCGCTCCGCCGTCGTGCCCGGTGTTCAGCGCGGCGAGCAGCTCGCGGACCTCGGCACCTCGGCACTCGCCGAGCACCAGCCGGTCCGGTCTCATCCGCAGCGACTCGCGCAGCAGCGCGGCCAGCCCGAGGGAGCCGCGACCCTCGAGATTCGCCTGCCTGGCCTGCAGCGCGAGGTGATGGGGGTGATCGATGACGAGCTCCGCCACATCCTCGATCGTGATGATCCGCTCCTGCGGCGGTGCGAGCGAGAGCAGGGCACCCAGGAGGGTGGTCTTGCCGCTGCCCGCGGCCCCGGTGACAAGCAGGTTCCGGCGCTCGGCGATCGCCTCCCGCAGCGCCTCGGCGTGCCGCTCGCCGATGCCGCTCTCGGCCAGCTCCGCGAAGCTGCGCGCGCCGCGCCGCGGGATCCGGATGGACAGTGCCGTCCCGCCCACCGCGATCGGAGGGAGGACCACGTGCACCCGCATCCCGCCGGAGAGCCGCACGTCCGCGCAGGGGACGGCCTCGTCCACATGCCGGCCGCCCAAGGCGACCAGTGCTGCGCCGAGGCGCCGCCGCTCCGCCTCGGCCAGAGGCGCGCCCCGCTGACGCTGGGCCCCCTCGCCGCGATCGACCCACACGGAGCCGTCGCCGTTGGCGAAGACGTCGGTGGTCAGCGGATGCTCCACATGGGCGAGCAGCGGCCCGAGAGCGGCGCGGACCTCGTAGCTCCAGGGCACGGAGGCGTCCGCCGCCGCGGGCGCGGAGAGCCCGGATGCCTGGACGGACGGGCTCGTCAGAGCGGCGCCTGCCCGTTCGGGAACCCAGCCGGTCGCCATCATGCCGCCACGCTAATCAGCGGCTCGCCACTGCCGGCGAGGCGGGCTCGTCCGGTGGAGACGAATGCGGATCGCGTGCCGGTGCAGGATCGCAGAGGGCGAGGCGGCGACCCGGGCCTGCCCTCGGCAGGCGCCCCGCGGCCCCGGGGGACGACAGGCGATCGCTTCACCGGGTAGCTTTCCACCGTGGCCAGCACTCCACCGCAAGCAGCGATCGATGACGGAATCGCCCTGGCTCGGCACGCCGTGCTGTTCGACGTGAAGAACCGCATCATCGTCGGCGCCCTGCGCGACCAGCTGGACTTCGACCGCCAGCGCAGCCTCGCGGATGCCCGCGCGGCGCTGCAGCGCGTGGCCGCGCAGCTGCGCGCGGACGGCGACCGGGCGCGCTCGCAGGCCCGCCGTGCACGACTGCGCTTCGGTCGCAGCAGACACGAGCACGACTACCATCCGGGGGACGTCGAGCATCTGCAGGCGCGGCACACCCTCTACCACGCCGTCGCGGATGCGCTGCTGTCCCGGCTGGGCAAGCCGGACGCCCTGCGCGAGCTGGTCGAGGAGGCCCGCGCCAGCGCGTGGGAGGAGATCTCGCAGGAGCTGAGCTACCGCCTGACCGCGGTGGCCTACGCACCGGAGGAGGCCGGCAGGGACGACCGCCTGCGCGCGTTCCGCGAGGAGCTGCCCACGCTGCTCGTCGACCTGCAGCTGCGCGACTGACGCCCGCGCCGGGACCGCTCCACCCGCATGCCGCAGGATGGAGGCACAGACAGGAGGACGCCGTGACCATTCCCGCCCCGCCCTACGACGCCGAGCTCGCCGCAGCCCTCCCGGAGATCGCCACGCGCATGCCGCCGACGATCCTGCCGGCGGACATCCCCGCCATGCGTGCCCGTCCGCTGCCCTTCGATCTGGACGAGCTGCTCGCCCGGCACGGCGTCGACCACGCCGAGCGCCGGGTCCAGGCCCCCGACGGGGCCGAACTGACACTGTCCGTGTTCACGCCGCGCGCAGGCGGCGAGGACCCTGCCGGCAGGCCGGGGATCTTCTATCTGCACGGCGGGGGGATGATCTTCGGCGAGCGCTTCAGCGGCCTGCCGACCGTCCTGCGGTGGCTGACGGAGCTCGGCGCGATCGGCATGTCGCTGGAGTACCGGCTCGCCCCGGAGCACCCGGATCCGGTGCCGGTGGAGGACTGCTATGCGGGCCTGCGGTGGGCGGTCGCGCACGCGGGCGAGCTCGGCTTCGATCCCGCGCGCCTGGTCATCGCCGGTATCAGCGCCGGAGGAGGCCTCGCCGCCGGCACCGCACTGCTCGCGCGCGATCGCGGAGGCCCGCCTCTCTGCGCGCAGCTGCTCATCTGCCCGATGCTCGACGACCGCAACGAGAGCATCTCCAGCCGGCAGTTCCAGGGCGTAGGCGTGTGGGACCGCATCAGCAATGACACCGGATGGGACGCGCTGCTGGGCGAGCGCCGAGGCACGGACGCCGTCTCCGCCTACGCGGCACCCGCGCGCGCCACCGATCTGGGGGGCCTGCCGCCCACGTTCATCGACGTCGGATCAGCAGAGGTCTTCCGCGACGAGGACGTCGCCTACGCGAGCCGGATCTGGGCCGCCGGCGGCGAGGCCGAGCTGCACGTGTGGCAGGGCGGCTTCCACGGCTTCGACGGGAACGTCCCGGAGGCGCGTGTCTCCGTGGCAGCGCGGGAGACCCGAACTCAGTGGCTGCGGCGAAGGCTGGGAGCTCCGCCGCAGTAATAAAAGAGGTAGGGGGGAGGCGGCACCGGATTCTGGGGGCGCCGGTGCCGCCTCGGTAACGCTGGACTTGGGGGATCCTTATTGCGTTACGGGGCCGTGTTCAGATCGGCTGCTCTCGAGTATATGACCCCTAAACGGGGTACACCACCCTCTCCGTGCAAGTTCCCAGGATCGAGCGGCGGCAGCCCCGGAATCACGCAAAATCACCCGTGCACACCCGCAGGCTCGGCCCCGCGATTTCGCTATAGCCTGGTGCGTGCGGCGCCGCGACCACCGACGTGCGCCGATCGGACGCGCACACGGCCGTGCGCAGGAGGTGAGCCGGCATGAGCAACGACAGCGCAACGTCGCAGGGGACCATCGAGAGCCTTCAGCATGAGGGCAGAGTGTTCCCTCCCGACCCGGCCTTCGCCGCGGCGGCCGTCGCCCAGCCCGAGCTCTACGAGCAGGCGGGCCGCGACCGGCTGGGCTTCTGGGCGGACCGGGCGCGCGAGCTGCACTGGCACAAGCCGTTCACGCAGACCCTGGACTGGTCGAACCCTCCCTTCGCGAAGTGGTTCGCCGACGGCGCCCTCAACGTCTCCTACAACTGCCTGGACCGGCACGTCCTCGCAGGCCACGGCGACCGGGTAGCGCTGTACTGGGAGGGCGAGCCGGGCGACAGCCGCGCGGTGAGCTACGCGGAGCTTCTCGCCGAGGTGAAGCGGGCCGCCAATCTGCTGACCTCCCTGGGCATCCGTGAGGGAGACCGGGTGGCCATCTACATGCCGATGATCCCCGAGGCGATCGTCGCGATGCTCGCCACTGCGCGCATCGGCGCCGTGCACTCCGTGGTCTTCGGGGGCTTCAGCGCCGAGAGCCTCCGCTCCCGGCTGGACGACGCCTCGGCCAAGCTCGTCATCACCGCGGACGGCGGCTACCGCAAGGGGAAGATCTCGCCGCTCAAGCCCGCGGTGGACGCCGCCCTGGGCGAGGGCGAGGGGCGCCAGGCCACGGTGAAGCACGTGCTCGTCGTGCGTCGCGGCGGCAACGACATCGACTGGACGCCCGGGCGCGACCTGTGGTGGCAGGACGAGATCGCCCAGATGGACGCGGACCACGAGGCCAAGCCCTTCCCGGCGGAGACGCCCCTGTTCATCCTCTACACCTCCGGCACGACCGGCAGGCCCAAGGGCATCCTGCACACCGCCGGCGGCTATCTCACCCAGGTGGCCTTCACGCACAGGGCCGTCTTCGACATCGCTCCCGAGCGGGACGTCTTCTGGTGCACCGCGGACGTCGGCTGGGTCACCGGCCACAGCTATGTCGTGTACGGCCCCCTCGCCAACGGCGCCACCCAGGTCCTGTACGAGGGCACGCCCGACACCCCGGACTGGGGCCGCTGGTGGGAGCTCATCGAGAAGTACCGGGTCACCGTCTTCTACACCGCCCCGACGGCGATCCGCGCGGCGATGAAGCAGGGGCACGAGCACGCCACCAAGCACGACCTCTCCTCGATCCGCGTGCTCGGCTCGGTGGGCGAGCCGATCAACCCGGAGGCGTGGATGTGGTATCGCACCCACATCGGCAGCGGCACCGCCCCGATCGTGGACACCTGGTGGCAGACCGAGACCGGCGGCATCATGATCTCGCCGCTGCCCGGCATCACCGCGACGAAGCCGGGCAGCGCCCAGCGACCCCTTCCGGGCATCTCCGTGGACGTGGTCGACGGCGACGGCAGGCCGGTGAGCCGCGGCAACGGCGGGCTGCTCGTCGTGACGGAGCCCTGGCCGAGCATGCTGCGCGGCATCTGGGGCGATCCGGACCGCTTCGTGAAGACCTACTGGTCGGAGTTCGCCGATCAGGGCTACTACTTCGCCGGCGACGGAGCACGCCTGGACGAGGACGGCGACGTCTGGCTCCTGGGCCGCGTGGACGACGTCCTGAACGTCTCCGGCCACCGGTTGTCGACGACGGAGATCGAGTCGGCCCTGGTCTCGCACGACTGGGTGGCCGAGTCGGCCGTCGTCGGCGCGAGCGACGAGACCACCGGGCAGGCCGTGGTCGCGTTCGTCGTGCTCAAGCGGCGGATCGGCAAGCGCCTCGAGGCCGGCGAGCTGCCCGCAGCCGATGCCGTCGGCCTGCTCAAGAAGCAGGTGTCCGAGCAGATCGGGCCCATCGCCCGACCCCGCGACATCCACTTCGTGGCGGAGCTGCCCAAGACGCGGTCGGGCAAGATCATGCGCCGGCTGCTGCGCGACGTGGCCGAGGGACGCGAGGTGGGCGACACGACCACGCTCGCGGACACCACCGTCATGACGGTGATCCAGGCGACCATCGCCGAGGACGAGTAGCGCGCCGCGCCCCGCCGCGCCCCGCGGCCTGGGCCGCGGCGGCTACGGGGCCAGGGCGAAGACGACCTCGATCTCGACCGGCGCGTCCAGCGGGAGCACGGCAACCCCCACCGCCGACCGGGCGTGCCGGCCCGCGTCGCCGAAGATCTCGCCGAGCAGGAGCGAGGCGCCGTTGACGACCGCCGGCTGCCCGGTGAACGAGGGGTCGGACGCGACGAAGCCGGTCACCTTGACGACGCGCTGAAGCCGTTCCACACCGCCTGCAGCGTCGGCCGCGGCGGCGATGGCGTTGAGCGCGGCGAGCCGCGCGTAGCCGGCCGCATCCTCGGCCGGCACGAGCCCCGCGCCCTCGCCCACCTTGCCCGTGGCCGGCAGCGCGCCCTCCACGAAGGGGAGCTGCCCGGCCGTGTGGACGATCCCGGCGTGCACGACGGCGGGCACGTAGGCCGCGACCGGCGGGACCACGGCGGGCAGACGGATGCCCAGCTCGTCCAGCCTCGCCTGCACGACGCCCATCAGCGAGCCACCGGCCGCTTGAGGTACGCGACCAGGCCGCCCTCCGGACCGGTGACGATCTGGACGAGCTCCCACCCCTCGGAGCCCCAGTTGTTGAGGATCTGCGTGGTGTTGTGGATCAGCAGCGGGGTCGTCAGGTACTCCCATGCGACCGGGGCGCTCGCGCCCGTCGGCTCCGTCATGGCGGGCTCCTCTTCGGGTGTATTGCCAGCATCTGCGGTCAGGGGTGACCTACCCTTGATCCTATGTCGCGTCCGAACGGCCCCTTCTCGCGCGCCCCGAAGGGGGAGCAGAAGACGAGCAAGCCGCGCACTGCAGCGGGGATCGCAGGGGGAATCCTCGGCCTCGTGGGCATGAGCGCGGTGGCCGGCGTGCTCGCCACCGCCGCCATCACCCCCGCCGTCGCCCTCACGGGCATCGGCGCGGGCACCACCATCTCCATGTTCGAGAACCTCCCGGACGTGCTGAACATCAACGCGCTCGCCCAGCCCTCCACGCTGTACGCCCAGCAGGCGGACGGCTCCTGGGGCCCGTTCGCCACCTTCTACTTCCAGGACCGCATCGAGGTCGGCTGGGACGACGTCAACCAGTACGTGAAGGACGCCGCGGTGTCGGCGGAGGATCCGCGCTTCTACGAGCACGGCGGCGTGGACGTGCTCGCCTCGGCCCGTGCGCTGGTGCAGAACCAGCTGGGCGACAGCATCTCGGGCGCGTCGACCATCACCATGCAGTACGTGAAGAACGTGCTCGTGCAGCAGGCCGAGGCGCTCAAGCTCACCGACGAGCAGGCCGGCGAGGCCGCCTACGAGGAGGCCACCCGTACCGACATCGACCGCAAGCTCAAGGAGATGCGGCTCGCCATCGGGGTGGAGAAGCAGTACTCCAAGGACCAGATCCTCATGGGGTACCTGAACATCACCCTGTTCGGCGGCACCGTCTACGGCATCGAGGCGGCCTCCGAGTACTACTTCGGCAAGACCGCGAAGGACCTCAGCCTCGCCGAGGCGGCGAGCCTGGTGGCCATCCCGAACAACCCGTCGAAGTTCCGGCTGGACAACCCGGACAACATCCAGGCGAACCAGACCCGGCGCGACTACATCCTGCAGAACATGCTCAGCCAGGGGCGCATCACCCAGGAGCAGTACGAGCAGGCGGTCGCCACGCCCGTCGAGCCGCACATCACGCCGAAGCAGGCCGGCTGCGACGCCGCCTCGCTGAACAACGGGCTGGGCTTCTTCTGCGACTACGTCCGCCGCTATCTGCTGCAGGATCCGAAGTTCGGCTCGACGCAGGAGGAGCGCGACACGAAGCTGCAGACCGGCGGTCTCCAGATCTACACGACGATCAACCTCGGCATGCAGGCCGCGGGCGTGCAGGCCACGCAGGATGCGGTGCCCAACACCATCTACGACAACATCGACGTCGGCTCCGCCAGCGTCTCCGTGGAGGTGGGCACGGGCCACGTGCTCACGATGGTGCAGAACAAGAACTTCAGCGCGGATCCAGACACGCTCAACGCCGATCAGAGCTACACCGCCGTGAACTACAACACGGACTACAACTACGGCGGCTCGATCGGCTTCCCCGTCGGCTCGACCTTCAAGGCGTTCACCCTCGCCGAGTGGATCCACGAGGGCAAGTCCCTCAACACCGTCGTGGACGCCCGCAGCCGCGTCGTGAAGCAGAACACCTTCCGAGACCGGTGCAACGGGGGGACGGTCGAGGGCGAAGACTGGAAGATGACGAACGACCATCCGGGTCCCTCGTCGATGAGCGTGCTGCAGGGAACGCTGAACTCCACGAACGGCGTGTTCGTCTCGATGGCCCAGCAGATGGACCTGTGCGACATCTTCGACCTGGCGCGCGCCCTCGGGGTGCACCGCGCCGACGGCCAGCCGCTTCTGCAGAACCCGTCGAACATCCTCGGCACGAACGAGATCGCGCCGATCACGATGGCCACCGCCTACGCCGGCTTCGCCAGCGGCGGCGTGCTCTGCGACCCGGTGCCGATCGTGAAGATCACGGACTCCGGCGGCACCGAGGTGCCGTTCACGAACGGCAACTGCCGGCAGGCGATCGACCAGCGTGTCGCCGCCGGGGTGGACTATGCGCTGCAGGCCTACATCGACCAGGGCGGGCTGGCGCGCTACGCGCGCAGCGAGAACGGCACGCCGCACATGGCCAAGACCGGTACCTCCGACAGCGTCGTGGACAACTGGACGGTCGGCGGCTCGACCAAGGTCATCACCGCCACGTGGGTGGGCGCGGCGAACCCCACCTGCGACGGCAGCGACTGCGGCCGGCAGAGCCTGTACACCGCGTACTACAACGGCAGTCCGCTCTATCTAGCCGACCAGGACATCTGGCCCGCGATCATGGACCAGGCCGACGCCATCTACGGGGGCGCCGACTTCCCCACGCCCGACTCCGCCGTGAACGCGCCGCCGAAGATGGCGACGGTGCCCGATGTGCGCGGGAAGTCCTACGCCGACGCCGCGCAGCTCCTGGAAGGCCTCGGCTTCGCGCCTGCGCAGGGCGATCCCGTGGACTCCGATCTGCCCACGAACCAGGTGGCCGGCACCTCCCCGAGCGCCGGCTCCCAGGTGCCGGCAGGCTCCACGATCTCCATCTCGATGAGCCTGCAGAACCTCTTCCCGGTGCCGGACACGACGGGCATGACGCAGGCGCAGGCCCAGGGCGCACTGTCCGGATGGGCGATCGGATCCCAGCTGTGCACGGACGGCTCCAAGCCGCCGTCCGGCGCCACGGTCGCCTCGTCGAACCCGTCCGCGGGATCCCTCGCGCGGCACGACTCGCCCATCCAGCTGAGCTACAACTGCAAGGCGCAGCCGAACCCCTCGAACGGGAACGGAAACGGAAACGGGAGCGGGAACGGCAATGGGAACGGCAACGGGAACGGGAACGGCCGCTAGCCGAGCCCTGACCATCGCGGCGCGGGCAGGCGCCGGCGTGCTCGCGGCAGGCGCCGCGGCCGCCGCCTGGGGCGTGCTCGTCGAGCGCGGCCTGTTCGCCGTGCGCCGGGTGCGCTTCCCCGTGCTCGACCCGGGGTCGCGGCCCATCAGGGTGCTGCACCTGTCCGACCTGCACCTGGCGCCGTGGCAGCTGCGCAAGATGCGCTGGGTGCGCTCGCTTGCGGAGCTGAAGCCCGATCTCGTCGTCGACACCGGCGACAACTTCGGGCATCCCGCGGCGCTGTTCGGCCTGCAGTTCGTCTTCGACGCCTTCCGCGGGGTGCCTGGCGCCTACGTGCACGGATCGAACGACTACTTCGCCCCGATCATGAAGAACCCGCTGGCCTATCTGGGCGAGGCGAAGCGGGTGCCGAAGATGAAGCCCGGGCTGGACACCGCCGGACTGGAGTCCTTCCTCAGCGGGGAGCTGGGCTGGGCGAACCTGAACAACTCGGCGGGCCGGGCGGTCGTGCGCGGCACCACGATCGACCTCGTGGGAGTGAACGACCCGCACCGGCATTTCGACCGCATCGAGCACGCCGCGCAGGCCTTGGAGCTCCTGCGCGGCAGCGGCCAGGAGCCGGAGGGCCCGCGGCTGACGATCGGCGTCGCCCACGCGCCCTACCGCAGGACGCTGGACCAGCTGCTCGAGCTCGGCGCCGACGTCCTGTTCGCCGGCCACACCCATGGGGGGCAGGTGCGCGTGCCCGGCGGGGCCGCGATCGTCACCAACTGCGACATCCCGCGCTGGCAGGCGAGCGGGCCGAGCCTGTGGACGCAGGGGCACCGCGCGGCCCCCCTGAACGTGAGCGCCGGGATCGGCACCTCCATCTTCGCGCCGGTACGCTTCGGGGTCCGCCCGGAGGCGACGCTCGTCACCCTCTCCCCGCGCTCCGAGAGCTAGCGCCGGCGGCGCGAGCCTGCTGGCCGCCCGTCCTGCTGGCCTCCCGTCCTGGCGGGCGGATCAGGCCTCGTCCAGGAGCGCATCGAGCGTGGCGAGCTCCGCCCGGAAGCGGGAACGCAGCCGCGCCTTCTCGTCCTCGTCGCAGAAGGCAGCCTCGATCCCGTTCAGCGCGATCGACCGGACGGTCTGCAGAGGCACTCCCAGGGCGGGCAGGGCCTCGCGGTACTCACGGCCGATGTCGGTCCTGAAGAACATGGCGTCGTCGGTGGACACGTTCACCGCGAGGCCGGCCTCCAGCATCCTGGCGATGCGATGGCCCGGGTCCAGCCGCCAGCCGGAGCAGATCGTCGTCGACACGGGCGTCGCGCAGAAGGGCAGCTGTCGCTCGCAGGCCTCCGCGACCAGCTCGGGGTCGTCCAGCACCCGGTAGCCGTGGTCTATGCGGTCGACGCCGAGCTCGTGCATGGCGATCCGCACCGCGTCGGGCTCGGACCGGTCCGTCTCGCCGACATGGGCGGTGAGCCGGAAGCCGGCCTCGCGGGCCAAGGCGAAGGCCGGGGCGAACAAGCCCGGGGCCTCCGCGCCGTCCGGGGTGAGATCGTCCATCCCGAGCCCCACCACCCGGGGGTGGGGGTTCTCGGCCATGAGCTCGACCAGGCGCAGTGCGTCCTCCGGCGGCTCGGCGCGGTTCACGGCGATGACGAGCCGAAAGCCGACGCCGTACTCGGCCTCGGCCCGCTCCAGCCCCGCGACGACAGGGTCGACGACATCGGCATAGGACATGCCTCGCGCGAAGAAGTACTGCGGGTTGAGGTAGTACTCGCGGTAGCGCAGCCCCGATGCCACGCCGATGCGGACGCCCTCCACCGCCACCGCGGCGAGGTCCTCCGGATCGCGCAGCACGTCGTGGGCGAGGGCGAAGGCGACGAGGAACTCGCGCAGATCGGCGTAGTCGAACAGCCGCTCCGGGTCGTGCGTGGGCAGCGCGACGTCGTGCTTGCGGGCGAGCGCGATGAACAGCTCCGCGCTCATCGTCGAGGTGAAGTGGCAGTGCAGCTCCGTCTTCGGCAGAAGCTGCAGGTAGTCGGCCTGGCTGAGCATGGGTCAGCCGTCCCCGGGCACGCCGTGCGCCATCGCCATCTCGTCCTCCGCGCGCCGCAGCCGGACGGGCGCCGGGCGGTCGCGAGCCCAGCGTAGGGAGGGCGTGTTTCGCCGGGGTTTCAGCGCGGTGTCGGTGCGGCGCCGGGCGCGCCCCCGGTTCCGCCGGCCACCCCGGCCGCGTCGGATCCGACGGTCTGCGCGTGCGCCGCTGCGGAGTAGCGGTGCAGCAGGCGCAGGAACTCCGCGAGCTCGTCGTCGGACCAGTCGTGGAAGCGCTCGTAGTACTCGTCACCCATCTGGTGGCGGATCTCGGCCATGCGCTGCTCGGCGAGCGGGGTGACCTTGAGAGTGCGCACGCGGCGATCCCCGGGATCGTGCTCGGCGGTGACGAAGCCGATCCGGCGCAACAGCGCGAGCTGGCGGCTCACGGCGCTCTTGTCCATGTCGAGCACGGCGGCCAGCTGGGAGGCCTGCACCTGCTCGCGCTTGGCGATCCGCTGGAGGATCGAGACCGAGGCGGCGGACAGCTCGGGGTGCAGGCGCACGGCGTACTCGCTCGTCTTGCGCCGAGCCGCCAGGACGATCTCCACCACGGAGGCGCCGATCTCCCTGGCCATCCGGCGGCGGGGCCCCGGCTCGTCGTCGGCGGGCGCCGGTGAGGCGGGCTGTGCGGGCATGCCAGGAGTGTAGGGGATGCCGCCTGGGCGGCAGTCCCGCGCTCTGTGGATTGGCAGTCCTCCCGCACGGAGGTCGCCTATCTTCGGTGCCATGTCCCAGCCGCCGACCGGCGCTCCGCCGCGCGAGCAGAACGTCCAGACGCCGCGCAGCGCAGGAGGAGTCCTCGGTGCCCTGATGGGCCTGGTGGGCATGAGCGCGATCGCCGGGGTGCTCGTCACGGCCGCGATCACTCCCGCGGTCGCTCTCACCGGCATCGGCACGGCGACGACCGTGTCGGCCTTCCAGCATCTGCCGAGCGCCCTGAACATCAGCGCTCTCGCGCAGCCCTCCACGCTCTACGCCCAGCAGGAGGACGGCTCCTGGGGCCCCTTCGCGACCTTCTACTTCCAGGATCGCGTGGAGGTGGGCTGGAACCAGGTGAACCAGTATGTGAAGGACGCGCTCGTCGCAGCAGAGGATCCGCGCTTCTACGAGCACGGCGGGGTCGACGTGCTCGCCGCGGCACGCGCGCTGGTGCAGAACCGGCTGCAGAACGAGATCACCTCGGGCGCCTCGACGATCACGATGCAGTACGTGAAGAACGTGCTCGTGCAACAGGCCGCGGCGCTGGCGCTCAGCGACGAGCGCGCGGCCGCGGCAGCCCACCAGGAGGCCACCCGCGAGGACCTGGACCGCAAGCTCCGGGAGATGCGGCTGGCGATCAGCGTGGAGAAGCAGTACTCCAAGGACCAGATCCTCATGGGGTACCTGAACATCACCCTGTTCGGCGGCACCGTCTACGGGATCGAGGCGGCCGCGCAGCACTACTTCAGCAAGCCGGCCAGCGCGGTCACGCTCGCGGAGGCCGCGAGCCTCATCGCCATCCCCAACGAGCCCGCCCGCTACCGGCTGGACGACCCGGACAACATCGCGGCGAACAAGGTGCGACGCGACTACATCCTCGACAACATGCTCCAGAAGGGCAAGATCACCCAGGCGCAGCACGACGAGGCGGTGGCCACGCCCGTCACCCCGGCGATCTCCCCTAAGCGCTCCGGCTGCGATGCGACCTCGCTCAACAACGGTCTGGGCTTCTTCTGCGACTACGTGCGCCGCTACCTCCTGCACGACCCGAGCTTCGGGGCGACGCAGCAGGAACGGGAGATCCGCCTGAAGACCGGCGGGCTGCAGATCTACACGACGGTCAATCTCTCGATGCAGGCCGCCGGGGTTCAGGCCACCCAGGAGGTCGTCCCCAGCACGATCCACGACAACATCGACGTCGGCGCCGCGAGCGTGGCGGTGGAGGCCGGGACCGGGCACGTGCTCGTCATGGTGCAGAACAAGAGCTTCAGCGCGGATCCCGAACTGCTCGCAGCGGATCCGAGCTTCACGGCGGTCAACTACAGCACCGACTGGGACTACGGCGGCTCGATCGGCTTCCCGGTGGGCTCCACCTTCAAGGCCTTCACCCTCGCCCAGTGGATCCGCGAGGGCAAGTCGATCAACCAGGTGGTCGACGCGCGCGACCGCAAGATCAACACGAACAGCTACAAGGATCGGTGCAACGGCCCGCTCGGCTCCGAGGTGTGGAACATGACCAACGACTCACCGGGCCCCGCCTCGATGACCGTGCTGCAGGGGACGCTGAACTCCACCAACGGCGTCTTCGCCTCGATGGCGCAGCGGATGGACCTGTGCGACATCTTCGACATCGCCCGGGCCCTCGGCGTGCACCGGGCGGACGGCGCCCCGCTGAACCAGTTCCCCTCCGACGTCCTGGGCACGAACGAGATCGCGCCGTTGACGATGGCGACCGCCTATGCCGGGTTCGCGAACGGAGGCGTGGTCTGCGACCCGGTGCCCATCGCCAGGATCACCGACGCGGGCGGCGCGGAGGTGCCCTTCTCCCGCGGCGGGTGCCGGCAGGGGATCGAGCCCCGGGTCGCCGCGGGCGTCTCCTACGCGCTGGAGGCGTACATCACCCAGGGCGCCTACGCGCGCTATGCGCGCAGCGGCATCGGAGTGCCGCACATGGCCAAGACCGGCACGTCCGACGACGTGGTGGACAACTGGACGGTCGGCGGCTCGACGAAGGTGATCACGGCCACCTGGGTCGGCAGCGCCAATCCGACCTGCGACAGCAGCGGCCAGAACTGCGCGCGGCGTTCCCTGTACACCTCCCGCTACAACGGGAGCCTCCTGTATCTGGCCGATCAGCACATCTGGCCCGCCATCATGGACCGTGCCGACGCCCTCTACGGCGGCGATCCCTTCGCCGCACTGGATGCGGCGGTGCTCGCACCGCCGCCGCTGGCCACGGTGCCGGAGCTGAGGGGGAAGTCCTACGCGCAGGCGGTGCAGCTGCTGGAAGGGCTGGGCTTCGCGCCGGTGCTGGGCGAGCCGGTGGACTCGGAGCTGCCCTCCGACCGGGTCGGCGGAAGCCGGCCGGCGGCGGGCGAACGCGTGCCATCCGGGTCGACGGTCGCGATCTCGATGAGCCTGGAGAACCTCGCCCCCGTCCCCGACGTCAGGGGCATGAGCGGCGCGCAGGCGCAGGCGGCGCTGGCCGGCTGGGCGATCGGAGAACAGCTCTGCGCCAACGGCGGCGTCCCGGCGGCCGGCGACACCGTCATCGGCACCGATCCGCCCGGCGGGACGCTCGCGCGCCGAGACGAGCCGCTGCAGCTGCGCTACCAGTGC